>Ga0335069_10000207_pt1 | contig 102291 bp, 109 predicted proteins | sample Lox_Sample_11_FD_206714 | JGI IMG/M metagenome (GOLD analysis project Ga0335069, IMG submission 206714) | Soil microbial communities from Loxahatchee National Wildlife Refuge, Florida, United States - Lox_Sample_1.1 | ecosystem: Environmental > Terrestrial > Soil > Wetlands | place: USA...
TCGCGGGGATAAAGGTCAGGTGCGGCAGGAACATGAGGTCGTAACCCCTTTCCCTGATCGCGGCCACGAGCTCGGTAATCTCGGCGCTTTCGTTCACGGCCTTGATGACACCGACCGAAAACTCGTTGGCCCAGTTGGCGAATTGCGCCGCCTCCTCTTCGGTGTATGACCTCTTCTCGTGTTCGCCGTTGCGGGTGAACCAGAATGCCGAAAGCGGCACGACGGCTCCCGCGCAGTGGACAGGCTTCTTGGAATCGGCTTCCCCGAGAAGAAGCAGCTGCGTATGAAGCTTGCGGCAGGGCATGTTCAACGGCGCTTCGACAACCTTCCAGACGACGAAGGGGCCGGTCGAGCCAAGGCAGTCCCGCAGGCCCGACGACTGCGTATAAAAGTCCTCCTGTTCGGGATCGATCAGCCGCAGCCAAACCGTATCCCCGGGCTCGAACACCGTATGTCGTTCCGGATTTCCCATCGTTCCCTCTCAAAGTTGGAATGGATTGCTACCTTTTTTATCGCCCATCGCGCGCGAAAACGCAAACGGCCGCCCTTTCGAGGCGGCCGTTGGATCGTTCGCATTCGTTCGAACGTTAGCGCTTCTTGCCTTCGACGATGAGCTGCGCGACGTTCGCCGGCGCGGGCTCGTAATGGTCGAATTCCATCGTGAAGCTGCCGCGGCCCTGCGTCATCGAGCGGAGCTCGGTCGCATAGCCGAACATTTCGGAAAGCGGGATCTTCGCGTCGATCACCTTGAGGCCCGGCCGGTCGTCCATCGACTCGATGCGGCCGCGCTTCGAGTTCACGTTGCCCGTCACCTCGCCCATGAAGTTGTCGGGGACGATCACCTGCACTTTCATGATCGGTTCGAGGATCACCGGCTTGGCGCGCCGGGCGGCTTCCTGGAAGGCCATGGAACCCGCGATCTTGAAGGCCGCCTCGTTGGAGTCCACCTCGTGGAACGAGCCGTCATAGAGGGTGACCTCGACGTCCACCATCGGGTAGCCGGCGACGACGCCCTTGTCGAGCGCCTCCTTCACGCCCTTCTCGGTCGGGCCGATGAATTCCTTCGGGATGGCGCCGCCCTTGATCTCGTCAAGGAAGACGAAGCCCTCGCCGCGTTCGAGCGGCTTCACGCGCAGGCGCACGTGGCCGTACTGGCCGCGGCCGCCGGACTGCTTGATGTACTTGCCTTCGGCATCGCCCTCCGCCGTGATCGTCTCCTTATAGGCGACCTGCGGGCGGCCGACGTTCGCTTCGACATTGAACTCGCGCTTCATGCGGTCGACGATGATCTCGAGGTGCAGCTCGCCCATGCCGCGGATGATGGTCTCGCCCGTCTCGGAATCGCCGCTCACCTGGAAGGTCGGGTCCTCCTCGGCCAGGCGGTGCAGGGCGACGCCCATCTTCTCCTGGTCGGCCTTGGTCTTCGGCTCGATGCGCAGGCCGATGACGGGTTCGGGGAACGTGATCTTCTCGAGCACCACCGGGCGCGCGGGGTCGCAGAGCGTGTCCCCCGTCGTCGTCGCCTTGAGGCCCACGATGGCCGCGATCTCGCCGGAATAGACCTCGTCAACCTCTTCGCGGTCGTTCGCGTGCATGCGCACGATGCGCCCGACGCGCTCCTGGACGTCCTTCGTCGAGTTATAGATATAGGAGCCGCGCTTCAGCACGCCGGAATAGACGCGGTAGAACGCGAGGTTGCCGACGAACGGGTCGGTCGCGATCTTGAAGGCCAGACCCGCGAGCGGCGTCTCGTCGTTCAGGTGGACAAGCACTTCCCCGCCGGTCTTCTCGTCGTGCGCCTTGATCGGCGGCAGGTCGGCCGGCGACGGCAGGTAGTCGATGACGGCGTCGAGCATGAACTGCACGCCCTTGTTCTTGAGCGCGGAGCCGGTGAGCACCGGGACGATCGTGTTCGCGATGACGGCCTTGCGGAGGGTCTTCTTGAGGTCCTCGAGCGAGATCTCCTTGCCGTCCAGATAGGCGGTCATCACCGCGTCGTCGTTTTCGGCGATCTTCTCGATCAGCGTATGGCGAGCCTTCTCGACCTCCGCCTTCATGTCGTCCGGAACCGGGACCTCGGTGATCTTCTCGCCGTGCTCGCCCTCGAAGACATAGCCCTTGTTGTTCAGAAGGTCCACGACCCCCTTGAAGCCGGCTTCGGAACCGATCGGCAGCTGCACCGGGATGGCGTTCGGCGTGAGGCGGTCCAGGATGGACTGGTAGCTCTTCTCGAACGACGCGCCGGAGCGGTCGAGCTTGTTGATGAAGCAGACGCGCGGGACCTTGTATTCGTCCGCGTAGCGCCAGTTCGTCTCGGACTGGGGCTCGACGCCCGCGACGCCGTCGAAGACGACAACCGCGCCGTCAAGCACGCGGAGCGAGCGCTTCACCTCGACGGTGAAGTCGATGTGGCCCGGGGTGTCGATCAGGTTGATGCGGTGCTCGAACTTCTTGTCGTGGTTGCGATAGGTCGGCGTCCAGAAGGCGGTCGTCGCGGCGGACGTGATCGTGATGCCGCGCTCGCGCTCCTGCTCCATCCAGTCCATCACGGTGTCGCCGGTGTGCACCTCGCCGATCTTGTGCGAGACGCCGGTATAGAAAAGCACGCGCTCGGAGACGGTCGTCTTGCCGGCGTCGATATGGGCGATGATGCCGATGTTCCTGATTTTTTCAATGGGATATTGTCTTGGCATGATGTTACGAAATTACGAATTTTTACGAATATACGAATTATTGTTCATTGACGATCCTTTTGAAAATCACTCCCTTGCTTGAAAACCTCGCCAGAATGGCGAGTTTCAAGTTCGTCGCCTTCAGATATCCATAAACTTGAGTGATGTCATGTTTGGAGAATCGGTTTCCTCGTTTGAGTTCCAGGACGATCTTTCCGTCGATTAGGAAATCCAGAATTTGCCTGCCTATGATCTTGTTCTTGAATTTTATTTCGTAAGCGATCTGCTGCTTGAATGGAATCCTGGCGATCGCAAGCTCTTGGGCAATCGCGCGCTGATAGTATTTTTCCCGATAACCATATCCCAACGCGTTAAAGACCGAGAACAGGGCTCCGACGACCCGATAACTGAGTTCGGGATACAGAATATCGGCACGTTCGAGTTTCTTCTTTTCCGCCATTCGTATATTCGTACATATTCGTAATTTCGCAAACTACCGGGCGAAATGGGCGAAGGCGCGGTTGGCCTCGGCCATGCGGTGCGTGTCCTGCTTCTTCTTGATCGCGGAACCCTCGTTCTTCGCGGCGGCGATCAGCTCGTCGGCGAGCTTTTCGGCCATCGGCTTGCCCTTGCGCGCGCGGGCGGCGCCGATGATCCAGCGGAGGGCGAGGATGAAGCGGCGCTCGGGGCGCACTTCGCGCGGAACCTGGTAGTTCGCGCCGCCGACCCGCTTCGAGGCGACCTCGAGGAGCGGCGAGGCGTTCTCGAGCGCCTTGTCGAAGATGACGAGCGGGTCCTCCTTGGTCTGCTCTTTGATCTTGTCGAACGCGGCATAGACCACGCGCTCGGCGGTGGACTTCTTGCCGTCCTTCATCACGTAGTTGATGAAACGGCCGAGCTCGACGCGTCCGTGGACGGCATCGGGCTGGTGGTATTTCTTATAGACGCGCTTCTTTCTCATGTCGTTCTGTGGTTGCTGACGTTATTTCGCCTTCTTGGCTCCATATTTGGAACGCTGCTGCTTGCGGCCGTCGACGCCGGTCGTGTCGAGCACGCCGCGCACGATGTGATAGCGCACGCCCGGAAGGTCCTTCACGCGGCCGCCGCGGAGCACGACGATCGAGTGCTCCTGCAGCGAGTGTCCCTCGCCCGGGATATAGGCCGTGACCTCGGTGCCGTTCGTGAGGCGCACGCGCGCCACCTTGCGGAGGGCCGAGTTCGGCTTCTTCGGGGTCTGGGTGAACACCTTCACGCACACGCCGCGCTTGAACGGGGCGCCCGAATGGACGGGGCGGTTCTTGATGGAATTGAAATAGAACGACAACGCCGGCGATTTGCTCTTCGCCTTGTGGGGATGACGTCCTTTCTTGATGAGCTGCCGAACGGTGGGCATGAGGCTTAAAAAAGATCGGTGGCTCGAAGGCCAACCGAACAAGAAGAATTGTAGGGTGGACGGGATTTTTTGTCAACAAACGCCGCGCGCGGGAAAAGAAAAAGCCCCGCGCGAATCGCACGAGGCTTCCTGCTCCCCCTTGTTCGTCCCAACCGAGCGTGTGCCGTCCGTTATGAAAAGAATAAGGGCATGCGAAGCATGAAAGAAGGGTCCTGGGCCTTGGATCCCCTTCCGGCGCTTCCCGCGAGGGTCTATGGCCGCCAGCCACGGCGACCCCGGGGCGCTCGCTTCGCACGTCGCCGTCATTCGGGGGGAGGGCAATGAACGACGACGATCTTTGTTTTTTCAATTCACTCACCTTTTATTCTGGCATTATTCTATCGCAGCTTTTCATTTCTGTCAATGCAGGGTAGAATCACCTTCGTAAGACGATAAAGGGGCCCCGGCGGCTGCGCCGCCTGTGCCCTCGCTCGTCAAGAATGAATAGTTAGGAACTATTCATTCTTGCCTCGCTCGGGCCCATAGCATAATGGTAGTGCATCCGGTTTGCATCCGGAGGGCGGGAGTCCGATTCTCCCTGGGTCCACCACTAGCAGCGACGGTCCGGTTCGCGCCCCGCCTGGACACGTGTCGTGGTGCGCCATATGGTGTAGCCAGCCCTCCACCAAAGGAATCCCATGCTGAAATACGGCGACGACCTCGCATTCTATTCCTGCGAGGAGACGGCGGCACTGCTCGGCGTCTGCCTGCGCACGCTGCAGAGGTGGGTCGCCGGCGATTCGCCGTGGCCCCCACCGCTCGCAGAACTCAAGCCCCTGACCGCCCCGAACGGCAAGACCCTGTTCAACGCGAAGGAGGTCCACCGGGCGGTCTCCACCACCCTCCGGATCGAGTTCACGTCCGAGGTCGCGGAGCGGTTCCTCGCAAGAAACGTAGAAACCAAGAAACGGCCCAAAGCAAACCCCACCTGATACGGTGGGGTTTTTCGTATGGAGAGGGAGATCCATCTCACGAGATGGTCCACGCGTACATTTTTCGAAATCAACAATCGATGCCGGATAAAAAAATCGAGGGTCGCAAGAGCAACCCTCAAAGGAGCATCCGAACATCAAGGCACGATGACGCTCCCGGCGGAAGGAGCGCCCCACACCGGGACCACGCTGTCTTCACAGAAGTCGTTGAGCACAGGCGTGTAGCCGGCGAGATACAGAAGCGGGACACGGCCCCCGACGAGGCCCCCATCGCACCGCGAGCCTACAAGATACATGCAGTGATGGCTGAGAACCATCGGGAACAGGATCACGTGGATGATGCCGCGGAAGGCATCGTATGGATTACGCTTCTCGTTGGCAATGTTTTGCCGCGAGACCATCGCATTCACATTCAGCCGTGCGCGGCCGTCTTCGACATCCACGAGCAGATGAGCCGAGTGCGGAACTTCCACGGTGGCCGTGATGTCAACTATATCGAGATGGTTGACGCCAGTCTCGCCGTTCAGCTCGACGTGAGCCATCAGTTCGTTCAGATCGAGCACTTTTGGGCGCGGCGGCACAAAGAGGAAGAATCCCTTCTCCGGCAGCCGATTGCGGAACGGGTCGGCATCGCCGTAGGTGGCGAGCTTCCGGTCCACGAGGCCTTCGACCTGATAGTCAAAGAATTCGCTCGCGCTGGGTAGCATGGGCGGCGGGGCGATGAGCCCCTGATACTGTTCGGCGGATACGACACGTTTCTCCTTCGCTGTCTGGGGCATAGCCCCTCCTTTCGTTGTCTTGCGATGCCTTGATGATACCAAAAATCTGAAATTATTTTATCGTATTACTTACTCTATGTCAATAGGCGCAAATTTTAAGCTGTTGCCATTCCCGCATTTCGGCGACAAATTGGTTCCAATGGACTCGCGGGTAGTCCACACGCGATATCACCCAAGCGACTGGCCGGTGAGCAGCGAGAAGATGCCCGTCATGATGGGCACGAGGAGCTGGAAGCCGAAGAAGACGAAGATGAGCACGATGAAGAACCCGTAGCGCTCGAGCGCATAGGCGGCCCGCGCGGTCGCGGGCGTCTGCGGCAGCGCGGCGAAGAGCACCCGCGACCCGTCGAGGGGCGGGATGGGGACGAGGTTGAAGACGCCGAGCAGGATGTTCACGTAGCACACGAGTGCGAGGAGCGTGATGAAGAGCGGCGACACGGTCGTATAGGTGAGCACGCGCACGATGAGGCCGAACACGAGCGCGAGGGCGAAGTTGGTGAGCGGCCCGGCGACCGCGATGAGCGCTCCCCCGGTCCGCGGGTCCTTCAGGTTGTTCGGGTTGTACGGGACGGGCTTCGCCGCCGCGAAGAAGAACGACCCGCCCGAGGCCAGATAGAGGAAGACCGGCATGAGCACCGATCCGATCGGGTCGAGGTGCTTCAGCGGGTTCAGTGTGAGGCGGCCGGCGCGCTCCGCGGTGTCGTCGCCGAGGCGCTGCGCGACATAGCCGTGCGCGACCTCGTGGAGCACCGCCGAAAAGATGAGCACGATGAATTCGAAAATGGTAAGCGGGAGGTTCATGCCGGTATACAGATATAGTACCAAAAACCGCGCCGGAGCGCGGTTGGTTCGGTCCGACGGGCTAGATCTTCACGATCTCGACCTCGGCATAGTCCTGACGGTGCCCCTTCTTGCGGCGCCGGCGGGTCTTCGAGTGGTATTTGAACGTGATCTTCTTCTCGCCGCGCACGGCCCGCACGAGGCGCCCTTCGGCGGCTCCCGCGAGGTGCGGCATGCCGATCTCAACCTTGCCGTTCGCGGAACGGAGGAGGACCTTGAACGAAGCCGCGCCCTCCGCGGGCCCGAGCTTCTCAACCTGGATCTTCTGGCCCGGCGTCACTTTGTATTGCTTGCCGCCGGTCGTGATGATGGCAAAATCAGGCATTGACGTTCAGGATAGCAGCACAGGCGAGAAAAAGCAAGACGGCGAAGATGAGCGTGCCGCCCGCGAGCACCTTGCCTAGGAACCCGTCACGCTGCTCGAATTCGAGCGCGATGAAGAAGTTCATAAGGACGACGATGACGCCGAGCACCCCCGCGAACGCGACGGGGGTCGCGTCGCCGACCGACGTGATGCCGGTCATGTCGTTGAAGTGCATGATGTACGGCCCGGTCCCCGACGCGAGGAGCGAGGCATAGGCCCAGGCCGATCCGCCGGCCACGAAGACCAGCGAAAGGAGCGCGAGGCCGCTCACCGCCCGGTACCGGATCGCCTTCTGCAGCATGTCAGCCGCGGCGCCCCCGCAGGATGGCGGCGGCCTTGTCGGGGTCGACCGTGTTGATGTCGATCCACGTCGAAAGCTCGAATCCCGCCGAGATCGAGATCTTGGGGATGATCTCGACGTGCCAATGATGATAGCGATAATCGCGGTGGCGGTAGTTCCCCTGGTTGAGCGGCGCGTCGTGCACGAAGAAGTTGAGGTCGGGGTCGTTCACGTTCCGGCGCAGCCGCTTCATGACCGCCTGCACGAGGAGCGCGACGCCCGTCACGACGGACTTCGGCGTCTCGCGGAACGACGCGAAGTGCTTCTTGGGGATCACGGCGACCTCGAAGGGGTACTTCGAGGCGTACGGCGCGATCGCGATCGCGTGCGCGTTCTCGTCGACGACGCGGACCTTCGCCTTTTTCTCGAACTTCACGATGTCGCACCGGATGCAGCGGCGGTGGCGCACGAAATAATGGTGCGCGCCGCGGAGCGAGTTGATCGTGTGCGTCGGCACGAGCGGCAGCGTGAGCACCTGGTAATGCGGGTGCCACACCGACGCGCCCGAGCTCGGGCCGTAGTTCAGGAACGACGACACGTACTGCGCGCACTTGTCCTTGCCCGCCATGATGTGGCACGCCTGGATGATCTCGAACACCTTCGCCGCGGTCTCGCGGTCGAGGTCGGCGAAGCCCTTGTTGTGGTCGCGCGTGATGATGAGCTGGTGCGAGCCCACGCCGGTCTTGCCGCGGAACATGCCTTGCTCGAAGGGCACCGAGCAGACGTTGCTCGGCATGAGCGCCGGATATTTGTTGTTGATCACCGCGATCTTCCACTTGTCCCCGAGGAGCTCGCCTTCGGGATACGTGAGGACGGGCGGCCAATTGCCGGACTTCTGCAGGTCCTCGAAGGGACACTCGCGGAGCGGCGTCGGCGTGCGCTTGGGCCTGCGGGCGTCGAGGAACTTCGGGCGCGCGGCGCGGCCCGGAGCAAGGATCACCCAGTCCCCCGAGATGATGTCTTGGCGTAGTTCACTCATGAGCTATCCTGTTCTCATAATACCAGCTGAGGACGTCCTTGGCGATCGGCACCGCGTTCAGGCTCCCTTCGCGCGAGTTCTCGATGAGGATGAGGATCGCGATCTGCGGATCGTCGCAGGGAGCATAGCCGACGAAGAGCGCGTTTTCCTGCTGGTTGTTCTGCACCTGGGCGCTGCCGGTCTTCGCGCATACCGGGAACGGCAAGTCATGCAGGGTATACGCCGTGCCGAGCGGCGACGTTACCCCCGCGCGCATCCCCTGCTGCACGTCCTGGATCTGCGGAAGCAGCGACGTGAGGTCCTCGTTCACCTTGGGCGTCGAGCTTTGGTTCAGATAGGGCCGCCAGACGGTGCCGCCGTTCGCGATCGCGCCGATGTATGACAGAAGCTGCACGGGCGTGACGAGCAGGTCGCCCTGGCCGATCGCGACGTTATAGGTGTCGCCCAAGAGCCACGGCGTGCCGGACTTCTGCCGCTTCCAGTCGGGCGTGGGCAAAAAGCCGTCCGCCTCGCCGGGCAGGTCGATGCCGGTCGCCGTACCGAGGCCGAACCTCTGCCACCAGCCGTGCAGCGCGTCGATGCCGAGCCCCTTCACGCCATAGTCGCTCGCGTCGTTCAGCATCGGCGTCGAGGCCGGCGATCCGCCGACCGTGACATAGAAATAGACGTCGGACGACTGCGCGAGCGCCGACGCGAGGTCGACGTTCCCCTGATAGCGCCAGTCGAGGTACTTCGTCGGCGTCGACGAGTTGTAGGGGTTCGGAACCATGAGGTAGCCCGGCGAGAAGATCTCGCGCTTGGGGTCGATCACGCCGTCCTTCAGGATGGCCACGCCGTCGAGCGGCTTGATGGTCGAGCCGGGGTTATAGAAGCCCGAGACCGCGCGGTCGAAGAGCGGCCGCAGGTTCGAGGTCAGCAGGTTCTCGATCTCGGCCGTGTTCGAGGCCGGGTCGGAGAACACGTTGTCGTTGTAGCCCGGCAGGTTGACGAGCGAAAGCACCTGGCCGTTGCGCGGGTCGATCGCGAGCCCGAGGCCCACCTGGCGCCCGAGCGATGCGAGTCCCGACGCGAGGCGGCTGTGCAGCTCGGCCTGCAGGCCGCCGTCGACGGTGAGATGCACGCTCCCGCCGATCGCGGGGTTCGACCGCTCCTCGGTGCGCAGCACCTTGCCCTGCGCGTTTTTGAACTGCACGTCCACGCCGGGGACGCCCTCGAGCGTGCTGTCATATTCCTTCTCGATGCCGGCCTTGCCGACGAAGTCCTGCGCGGTGAGCTTCGGGTTGCCCTTGAGGTCGGCCTGGGTCACGCGGCCGATATAGCCCACGACCGACGAGAAGACGGCGCCCTGCGGATAGGTCCGTTCGAAGTCGCTCGAGAGCCTGATCGCCGGCTCGCCCACGCCGAGCGCCTGCACGTTCACGAGCTGCGCCTGGGTCAGGTTGTCGGCGAGGACGACGGGCGTCGCGAAGTCCTGCGCCTGGCTTTCCGCAAGCATGGACCAGAGCGTGTCCGAAGCCGTGCCGAAGATCCTGCGGACCTCGGCCACGGTCGACGACTGCGCGTCGGGCGTCTCCTTGATGAACTGCCGCGCGTCGAGATAGGCGGCGAACACCGCCTTGTTCGCGACGAGCTCGTCCCCTTCGCGGTCATAGATCATGCCGCGGGGCGCCGGCGTCTCCTGTCCCTGCGCGACGTTCGCCGCGGCGCGCGCGGCATAATAGCCGTAGCCCGAGGCGTTCAGATAGACGACCCGTCCGATGATGAGCATGCCGAGGGCGGCGATCACGATCCCGAGGAGCAGCAGCGGCCGGTTGCCGAGCGGGACCTCGACCATGGTAAGGTCGCGGCCCCAGTCGTCGCTCAGCGATTCCTCGAACGAGATGTTGTTTGGCGATGTGCGCTTGCGCGGCATGGCTTCGTTGTGGACGTCGTCAGTCGCGGTGCGCGCGCCGGTTCAGGACCCCGAAGACGATCCCGCCGAACATGAGGCAGCCCGCGACGTCGATGACGAACGATCCGAAGTCGGCGACGAGGAACCTCGGCGCGACCGCGAGATAGAGCGTGAAAAGCCCCAGCACGATGAACGCGAGGCTCGCGGCCCACGGTTCCCATTTCGAATAGCGGTGCGCGAGATAGGCGGCGACGGTCACCGCCGCGAAGATGAGCAGTTCGGGGCTCAGGGCGGGCTGCCAGTTGATGATGAAGATCGCCGCGAGCAGAAAGAACAGCACGTCCCAGATGTCGAACAGGAACGCGAACGCGACGAGCGCCGCGAAGACGAAGTTCACGAAGACGCCGAGCGTCGCGAACCAGAACTGCAGCACGAACGCGAGCGCGAGGAAGAGGAGCGCGAGGATGAACCGCATCATGAGCCCTGGGCGATCACGACCGTCTGAACCTTGTTGATGTCATAGGGAAAGACGAGGGTGGCCTCGGTGAAGAGGCTGTCGGCCGACGTGCTCGTCGCGCTCACCTGCCCGACCGGCAGGCCATAGGGCATGCCCGGCCCGGCGGCATAGACGATGCTGCCCGCCGCCACGCCCGCCGTGCGCGCGATCGAGCCGATCTTCGGATAGGACCCTCCTTCGAACAGGCCGTCATAGCTCGAGGTCCCCACGCGCACCGGCATCGTGAAGCCGCTGTCGAAGATCGTCTCGGCGAGCGATTCGTGCGCGAAGACCTGGGCGATGCGGCCGATGAGCATCCCCTGGAACAGCACGGCCGTGCCGGTCGTCACGCCGTGGTCCGCACCCGCATCGAGCAGGAGCTCGTTTTTGAAATTGAGCGGATAGCGGGAATAGACCATCGCGCGGAGCATCCGCGGCGACGCCTGCGGCAGCTGCTCCTCGACGGTCTGATAGATGGCGACCTGCGCCTCGAGCGCCTCGTTCTGCGCCTCGAGGTTCGGGGCCAGGGCGTCACCGGGCGCCGCGGACGACGCCTCGCCCACCCCGCTTCCGGGCGTAAGCCACTGGCGGATGCGCCAGCCATAGGACGGCGCGAAGAAAATCCCGCCGGCAAGAAGCACGAGCAGGACGCCGAGGATCCAACGATGGGACCGCCGATAGGTCATGAAAAAGGCTGCGATGAGAAGTTACAGGTTGATCGAGAGCGGCTTCAGCGGGTTGTCGAGCAGCTCGCGATGGCCCTCGAGGTTGTCGACGATCTGTCCCAGGCCGCGCACGACGCAGGTGAGCGGATCGTCGGCCACGTGCACGGTGACGCCCGTCTCCTTCTCGAGCAGCTCGTCGAGGCCGCGCAGCAGCGCGCCGCCGCCGCAGAGCACGATGCCCTGCCGCAGCACGTCGCCCGCGAGCTCCGGCGGCGTCTCTTCGATCACCTCGCGCACCGAGTCGATGATCGCGCGGAGCGACTTCGAGAGCGCCATGCGCACGTGGTTGTTGCGCAGCGCGATCTCGTTCGGCAGGCCGGTGCCGAGGTCGCGGCCGCGGATCGGCACCTCCATCCGCTCGTCGAGCGGGATGGCCGATCCGACCGCGATCTTCGCGAATTCCGCCGTCGGCTCGCCGATCGCCAGGTGGAACTCGTCGCGCACGAACCGCATGACGTCCTCGTTGAAGCGGTCGCCCGCGACCTTCAGGGTGCGCGAGACGACGGTGCCGCCCATCGAGATGACGGCGATGTCGGTCGTCCCGCCGCCGATGTCGATGATGAGGCTCGCCGACGGCAGCGAGATCGGCAGGCCCGAGCCGAGGGCCGCTGCGGTGGGCGACTCGACGAGATAGACCTTCGAGACGCCGGCGTTCAGGGTCGCGTCCTCGACGGACTTGCGCTCGACCTCGGTCAGGTTGTTCGGAATGGCGAGGATCGCGCGGCGGTACGAGACCATCGAGCTCGCCTTCGGGCGGCTGAGCAGGTGCCGCAGCATCTCTTCGGTCATCTCAAAGTCGGAAATCACGCCGTTCACGAGCGGGCGCACGACGTTGATGTGCGGCGGCACCCGGCCGAGCATCTTCTTCGCGTCGTCGCCAACCGCGAGCACGTGGTTCGTCTTGGTGTTCACGGCCGCGACCGATGGCTCGTTCACCATGATCCCCCGCCCCTTCACATAGATGAGCGAGTTGGCCGTGCCGAGGTCGATGCCGATGTCTTTGAAAACCGAATCGAAGAGTCCCATCCGATTTCGTAAATGATTGCGTTTATTTGATAAGCTTGACGGCCTCGTCGAGCGGGACGACCTTCGCGTCCTTCTCGCCGCGCCGCCTGACTTCCACCGCGCCGTCCCCGACCTTCGGGCTCGTGACGATGCGCCACGGAATGCCGATCAGGTCCGCTTCGGCGAATTTTTCGCCCGCAGATGCCGCCCTATCGTCATAGAGTACATCAATGCCCTTGCTCCGTAAAGATTCATAGATGCCGTCGCCGTCCGCGCCGTTCAGGGCGAGCAGGTGCGCGTCGAACGGGGCGACCGATGCCGGCCACAGTATACCATGGTCATCGTGAAAAAGCTCGACGATCGTGCCCATGAGGCGCGTGACGCCGATGCCGTAGGAGCCCATGACCACATAGTCGCGCTCCCCCGCCTCGTTCGTGAATGTGAGGTCGAACGCCTTCGCATATTTCGTGCCAAGCGGGAAGATGTTGCCCACTTCGACCGCCTTCTTCGCGTGCACGACGCCGCCGCACTTCGGGCACGCCGCGCCGTCGTGCAGCTTCGAGATCTCCTGGTTCTCGGCATAGTCGCACGTGCCGCAGACGAAGATGGTGTCCTCCCCCACGTCGCAGGCGACCTGGAACTCGTGCGTGTTGCTCACCGTGAATTCGCCGCCGGCGGCGAGGGTGTAATAGGCCTTCACGCCGCAGCGCGCGAACACCTTCTTATAGGCCTCGGCCACGCGGGCGTAATAGTCGAACAGGTCCTTTTCGTTCGCGTGGAAGCTGTAGAGGTCCTTCATCAGGAACTCCCGCCCGCGCAGCAGGCCCGACTTCGCGCGCGGCTCGTGCCGGAACTTGGTCTGGATCTGATAGGCCGCGAACGGCAGGTCCTTATAGGAGCTCACGTAATGCGACGCGATCTCGCTCATCACCTCCTCGTGCGTCCAGCTGATGTTGAAGTTCGGCTCCTTCTCGTCGCCCGCCGTCACCTTATAGACGACGTCGACGTCCCACCGTCCGGTCGCCGTGAGGTATTTCTTCTCGTGGAGCGCCGACATGAGCATCTCCTCGCCGTCCACCGCGTCCATCTCCTCGCGGATGATGTTCGATATCCTGCGGATGACGCGCCACCCGAGCGGCAGCAGGGAATAGACGCCGGCCGAGTTCTTATAGACGAATCCCGCGCGGGTGAGCAGCTGGGCGTTCAACGCCACCTCGTCCTTCGGGGCCGACCGCTCGGTTTTCGTGAAAAGCTTCGATTGGCGCATCGCGTGAGGGGTTGGAATTTCCCTAAGCGTAGCACGAAAGGAATGCGCGTGCCACACGCGCGGCGCGGCCCAATCCACAGCCCCGTTTCGCGGGGCGCGCGCCCGCGTGCTACAATACGGGCATTCCAATGGCAACGTCCCAGCTCGCGCTTGAGACACCGCTGTATGAGATCGTGGGCGCACGCGCTCCGCTCCTGCGGCGGCTTGAAAAGCTGGGCGTGAAGACCGTGGGCGACCTGCTCTGGCACTTCCCCGTCCGCTACGAGGACTATTCGAAGACCTATTCGATCGCCGAGCTCGAGCCGGGGCAGCAGGCGACGATCCAGGGCACCGTCGAGGAGATGCGCGTGCGCCACAGCTTCAGGCGCGGCATGGAGATCGTCGAAGGGACGATCGCCGACGAGACCGGATCGATCCGCGCCGTGTGGTTCAACCAGCCCTACCTCGCGAACGTGCTGAAGCCCGGCCGTCGCGCGAACTTCGCCGGCAAGGTCTCGCTGTCCGAGGAGGGCGAGCTCTATCTCAACCATCCGGTCCACGAGATCATCCGCATGAACGCGTTCGGCGCCGCGCCGAGCCACACGGGCCGACTCGTGCCCGTCTATCCCGAGACCCGCGGCCTCACCTCGCGCTGGATCCGTTTCATCATGCAGTCGGTCTTCAAGCGCAACCCGAGGCTCGACGAATGGCTCCCCGACTCGGTGCTCGCCGAATTCGGCTTCCCGGACGTGGACGACGCCATCCGCACGGTGCACTTCCCGAACGAGGCCGAGGAGGCCGCGCGCGCGAAGCTGCGGTTCTCGTTCGAGGAGCTCTTCTTATTGCAGCTGTGGAATGTCCGGCAGAAGGCTCGGCTCGCCGCCGAGCGGGCGCCGGCCGTCCCCGTCGACATCGAGCGCATCAAGGACCTGCTCGCCGCCCTCCCCTTCGAGCTCACCCCGTCGCAGAAGAAGTCGCTCTGGGAGATCACGAAGGACCTTGCGAACGAGCGGCCGATGAACCGCCTGCTGCAGGGCGACGTGGGGTCCGGCAAGACGGTCGTCGCGGCGATCGGCGCGATCGTCGCCGCCGACCACGGCCTGCAGACCGCCTTCATGGCGCCGACCGAGATCCTCGCTCGGCAGCACTTCGAGACGATGAAGAAGCTCTTCGACCGGTTCGAGCGGCACGAGGGGCCGGACGCGAAAAAGCTGCCGGCGATCGGCCTCCTGACCGGCACGAACGCGGTCGTCTTCTATGAGCGCGACATCGAGGCGAAGGTCCCGAAGCAGGAATTCCACAAGCACGTGGCGGACGGCGCGGTGAGCGTCGTCTTCGGCACGCACGCGCTCATCGAGAAGGGCGTCGTCTTCAAAAACCTCGGGTTCGTCATCATCGACGAGCAGCATCGCTTCGGCGTGCGGCAGCGCGCCGAGCTCCTCGGGCGCAAGACGCGCGAGAAGAAGCAGGCGGCCGGGACCGAGCGGCAGATCCCCCACTTCCTCAGCATGTCCGCCACGCCGATCCCGCGCACGCTCATGCTGTCGGTCTTCGGCGACCTCGACCTGTCGCTCATCACCGAGCTTCCGTCCGGCCGCAAGCCGATCGAGACGCGCATCGTCTCCCCGATCGAGCGGCAGGCGACCTATGACTTCGCCCGCAGCGAGATCAAGAACGGCCGGCAGGCATTCGTCATCTGTCCGCGCATCGAGCCGAGCGAGGACGACAGCGCGAAGGCGGGCGGGCGGAACGAGGCGCAGAAGAAGCTCGACCTCCGGTCGGTGAAAGAGGAATACGACCGGCTCTCGAAGACCGTCTTCCCCGACCTCAGGCTCGCGATGCTCCACGGGCAGATGAAGGGCAGCGAGAAGGAATCCGTCATGAAAAAGTTCGCCGCCGGCGAGTTCGACATCCTCGTCACGACCTCGGTCGTCGAGGTCGGCGTCGACGTGCCGAACGCGACGATCATGATCATCGAGGGCGCGGACCGGTTCGGCCTCGCGCAGCTCTATCAGTTCCGCGGACGCGTGGGCCGCGGCGAGCACCAGTCCTACTGCTTCCTCATGGCCGAATCGACGTCCGACGCCGCGAACGCCCGCCTGCGCGCGATCCTCGAGGCGAAGAACGGATTTGAGCTCGCCGAGCGCGACCTCGAGCTGCGCGGACCCGGCCAGTTCTTCGGCGAGGCACAGACCGGCCTGCCCGACATCGCGATGGAAGCGCTCCGCAACCCCGAGCTCGTTCAGGGCAGCCGCGCGGCCGCGCTCAGGCTCCTGCAGGAAGAGCCGCGCCTGACGAAATTCCCCGCGCTCCGCGCGCGGGTCGAGTCGTTCGGCAAGAAGATCCACCGGGAATAAGGTAGCGGCGCTACGCCGCCTTCGCGACCGCCTCCTTGCGCCCCTTGGGCGTCACCCAGAACCCGAGCCGGTACTTGCCGCCGAGCATGAGCCGCGTCTGCGCCTCGAGTCCCGGGAAGGCCCCGAAGACGATGAGCGTGACCGGCATGAAGGCCCACTGCAACAGATAGATGAGATAGCGGTACGGACCGAAGTCGCGCGGCTTCGGCGGCAAAAGCAGGATCGAGAGGATCGCCGAGCTCACGATGCCGAGCATCGAGAGCGTGATGATCCAGCGCGTCACGTGCGGCAGGTAGTATGCGAGGAGCGTCGAGCCGAAGTGCCGGCCGCCGAGGAAGAGCGGCAGCCATCCGAGCGCGAAGATCATGAGCGAGTTCGTCGCCCATGAATGGAATCCCTCGATCCCGTTGAAGGCCCAATAGCGCTTCTTCGCGGCCGGGATCTCGGGATCGCGCCGGAAGCCGTCGAGCATGTACGGGATGTTCTCGGCGCCCCAGCCCCACCGGCGCTGCTGCTTGTAGATGTTCCTCATCGTGCCCCAGAACGTCGGCGCGACGTTCGCGTCCATCGAGACGGGATAGAGCATCGGCTCGACGCGGAAGTCGCCATGATAGCGCAGATAGCCCTGCCAGAAGATGCGCGAGTCCTCCGAGACGATGTCGCAGTCCCAGAAGCCCACGTCGATGAGCGTCGAGAGCGGGATCGACTGCGACGAGAACGACGTGAGCCGCTCCGGCCGCGACTGCTGCATCATCTGCCAGAAGGTCGTCGAGAACGCGACGACGCGCGCGAGCGCCGGCGCCTCATAGACGTTGTTCGTGAAAAACGGGATCGGCTGATAGATCGCGCGCAGCGGGTCGCGCACCGTTAGAAAGAGGTACGTCAGCCGCCCGAAATAGTCCGGGAAGACCTGCGTGTCGACGTCAAAGACCGACACGAGGACCCGCCCGTGCCCGATCCTCATCGGGTCGACGATCTTCGCCTGCGCCTCGCGGCCGGCCCATGCCTCGTTCGACCCCTTGCCGGGGATCTCGCCCGCCGCCCCGGCCGGGTGCACCGTCGTCATGAAGCGCCCGAACCGCGGACCGAACTCGCGCCCGATGCGCTCCCCCGTCTCGCGCGCGCCGGCGCCCGCACGCTCCTCGAGCGCGAGGACGACGATCATGCGGTCCGTCGGATAGCGCACCGCGAGCAGGCTCTCGAAGCTCTCCTTCACGACCTCGTACGGCTCGTCGTACATCGGCAGGATCACGAGGTGCCACACGTCCCGCCACGGCATGCGCACGCCGCCCGCCGACGCGAGCTTGTCGAGCTCGGCCTGCCAGTCCACTTTCATATTGGCCTTCATCGCCTGATAGGTTGCCCGCAGGTGCAGCGAAAGGTACGCAGTCTTCAGGAGCCAATAGACGTCGAACAAAATGATGAACACCGACACCCACACCGGCAGGAGCCAAGAAAAAAGGACCATCAGCACGATGGTCGACCACGCCAGGATTCCCGGCAGCATTTCGAAAAATCGTTTCATGTTCGGTGCGGGCGCCGGCGCCCGCGATGACGACTCATCATACGGCCTAGACGCGAAAATATAAAGGAGGAGGCCGCAAGGCCTGACGCTTTAGCCCTCGTTTCCTTAATGATACCACTGGCGGCCGCGCAGCCGGTGCGCCCCGGCTGATTGACAACCATCGCGCCGCGTTTCACAATGATCGCAGTTATTCCAAATCAAAAGGTCAGGAGGACCTTATGAGAACTGCCGTAGCAGGCGCCTTCTGGTTCCTGTGCGTCGTAATGACCATCGCCGCTTATGAAGACCCGGTCGGTTACGCGGGCTCAGCCATCGCCCTCGGCGCCATGGCACTCGTCTTCAACCTGGCCGCCGCAAGGATCCTCAGAAGCTATCCGTTCCCAATCGCGGTCCTCGCCGTGATCGGCGTCAGCGTCGTCAATGTGATGCTTAACTTGCACTACGGCCGCTATTTTGCGGAATTGAACATCCTCGGGCGCGCGGCATTCTCCCTGGTTGTTGCTTTGGCCAACGCGCTCGCCGTGGTCCGCATCATCGATTGGCTCATGAACCGCTTCGCCGACCCGGCCATGAGAAAAACTGGCGGCATCGACGTGAGCGGATTCTAGGAGGCCGCCGGCATGGCTTTCCGCCGCCATTCACCATCAATAAAAATCAGCCGGGGCCCGCGCCTCGGCTTTTTTGTTTTCAAAGAAAACGGGCATCACAGCACCCGGCTTCGCGCGATATCGAACCATGACGGATCAACCTCGTCGAGCGCTTCGACAAGGCCGGGGCCGTCGATCAGTTCGAGCGGCAGGCCTTTCGCCCATGAGCGGGCGGCCGCCGTATAGCCCGCGGTCGTCACGAAAAATCCCTTGTCGGCCTTGACCTTCAACATGCTGCCATAGAGGTCGCGGATCGGGGGTTCCCCGATCTTCTTGTCCGCGCGGTAGTGCTTCACCTGCGCGACGGCGGTCGCGCCGTCTTTCTTAAGGACAAGATCGAGGCCGTGGTCCCCCGTCTTGCCGGTAACGGTGACGTCATATCCCCAATGCTCGAAAAGCCATCCGATCAGCTTTTCGAACGCGCGGTCGTCGATCGTCGCGAGATCGCTCATAGCGATGGCGGCAAGCCACAGGCTGCTCTGCCGGCGCTTCCTCCTGAAGACGCTCACGGCGACGGCGATAATCAGGACGGCAGCGAGGACCGCGAGCACCGTGACGATCGTCGCACCGCTCGGCTTGAAAACCACGAGGCCCGCCAGCACGACAAGCGCCGCGAGGACCGCGAGCGCGTTGCCCGGCGAGGACTGCTTGCGATAATACCGTCTGCGGCGGCGCGACATGAGGTGTAGCGTTTAGTATACAAAATTCGACGATACTCAGTTTGACAACGTAGCTAGCCTATTATATAATTAGCTCGGTATTTTGGAAATCGAAATCACTGCACAGACAAGGAGAAGAAGCGATGTTTTACATCATGGTGTCGCTCGTGAGCGCGTTCGTCGGGGCTCTTCCTTTGCTTTTCAAACGGAAGATCAATGCCGCGATCGTGCAGGGTCTGATTACCGCGATCGTTGGATACTGCCTCATTTACCTCCTGGCTCCTTCGACGGCATATCCGCTGCTCGGGGCGCCTGGACTGCTGACGGTAATCTGGTGGGTCTTCGCCGCCGTCATAGATGGCTCGCAGGAGAACGAAGTCACCGCTCTTGTCGTAGTCCCGATCTTCGGGATCATCCTTTATGCGGTCGTCGGCTTGTCCGGATGGGAAGCGTTTCGCGCAAGCGATTACGCCAACATGATGGGCTCGGTGGACGTGCGCGAATGGACGCAGGATGTTCAACCCAAGGATCCTGCCCATATGCGCATGAGCACGAAAGAGAATGCCCTCTATCAGGCGAAGAAGGTCATGGGAAAGGATGGAGCCATCGGCAGCCAGTTCGAGATCAGCGAAGACAACATGACGCTCCAGATGATCCGCGGGGAACTCTGGTACGTCGTTCCACTGGATTATTCCGGGTTCGGCGTATGGATGAACTCTCGGGGAGTCCCGGGATACATCAAGGTTCATGCCGAGGATCCCCATCGGGAACCTGAGCTCGTAATACTGAAAGATGACGAGCTTATGCACTACACGCCGGGTGCCTACTTTGGCAACGACTTAGAGCGGCACCTCCGGAATCGTGGCTATCTCAACAAGCTGCTTTCCGATTGGACCTTCGAGGTCGATGAGGACGGGCATGACTGGTGGGTGGTCACGGTTTCCGAACCGACCATCGCATGGTGGGGTGAGCGCGTTTCCGGCGTCGCGATCGTGAATCCGTCTACCGGCGATGACACGTTCTATCCGCTCGGGAAAGTTCCCGATTGGGTGGACCGAGTCATTCCTCAGCATATCGTGAAAGATTACCTTGCATGGCAAGGCGACCTGTCCGGAGGCTGGTGGAACAGCTGGTGGGGAGCCGTAAACCTCACGGAACCCGAGACGCCGAATCTCATCTATGGTTCCGGCGATCAGCCCGAATGGGTGACCGGCATCACGTCTTCGAACGGCAAAGATGACTCGCTCGTGGCGTTGGTGTATACCAATTCACGAACCGGGAAATCTGTCCGTTATGTGATGAAGGGCGGAGGCACCGATACGGCCATCCTTGATGCCGTGAACAAGAACAGCCAGGTTCAGTTCAAGCACCTGCATGGCGTGGCGCCGCAGATCTACAACGTGTATGGTCAGCCGACGAGCGTCATCCCGTTGTTCAACGAAAGCCATTCGTACCAAGGCGTCGCCATGGTTCCCATCAACGACATCCAAACGGTGGCGGTGGGTGGCGACCAATATGAGGCGCTCCGTTCGTACGAACAGCTCCTCTCCGAGGCGGGCCAGCGCGTCGCGTTGGACAAAGAGCGCACCCTGCAAACCATCGAGGGGGTCGTCGACCGCTTTAGCGCGGAGGTTACGAGCAGCGGAGGTACGGTCTATTACCTTCACCTCCCTGGCATTTCGTGCCTCTTTACTGCCGGCGCCGGCGCATCAGCGAAGCTGCCGGTAACGAAAGAGGGCGATAAGGTGAAGATCGAGTTCTATGCATCGGACCGCGATGTGGTCCCGATCCATGGGTTCGATAATCTTTCCCTTGTCCTCTCGGCCAGCAAAGTACAACAGCAGGTTCGCGCCGAAGTGAAGGAACGGCAAGGCACTCAGGAAGTTCGATCCGATACGCAGACCGTCGTGAACCGGATCCAACAAATGTCGCCCGAGGATTTGCAAAAGCTGAAATCGCAAGTCCCTCCTCAGTCGCAGTGATTGAATTCAACCCTCGGCCCGCCATGCACCAACCAGTGCGATGCGGGCTGATTTTTTTGTCTCGAAAATTTGCAGTCCCAAGGGGAATCGCCCCGCGGCTCACGCGCTCGCCGTCGCTCGCGCGTGGCCTGGGCACCGCCTCACGGATTTTCTCTGCTGAGAAAATCCGCTCCGGCGGTCCGATTCCTCTTTGAGAAAACCGACAAAACAAAACATGCCTCGGTAAGGGCTCTCGGAGGCGCGATGAGCGCCGAGAGCTGAGGCGCGCATCCAGCAGGACGCGACGCCGCACCTTACCGAGGCATGTTTTGCTTTGTCAGTAGCCCCAAGGGGAATCGAACCCCTATTTGCGCCGTGAAAGGGCGCCGTCCTAGCCATTAGACGATGAGGCCTCGCTGCCGACGGCGCGCGCCGCACGACAACCATCCTATTTAACGCGAATTTGACAGAAAACACAAGTTCCAGCATGATAAACCTCAGAAGATCGTCAACCGAAACCCGGGGTGAGCCATGGACTTTCTCACAGGAATCCTTCGGATCCTTGCGAGGCCGCTGCAGATTTTCCTGCAAATCTTCGCGAGGCAACCTATCTACCTTCAGCTCAGAGGAAGCACGACCGAGCTGACCGCCCAGTATTACGCATTGGACAGGGAATGCATCGAAGTCGTGACCGACGGCGAGAACGCCCTTTTCGTGCCGGGCAGCGACATCAACCAGGCCCTCTGCCTCTTTTATAAGAGGAAGATCCCGGGATGGATCAACTACCGCGACGACTATGTGACGAGAGGCATCTGCAAGCGCGGGGAATTCTATGCGCAGGTGGACGCCGAAAAGCCGGAGCCGTCCGGCCAGCACGCCGCGGTCTGACCCTCAGCCCATCCCCTATGCCGCCAATCCCCATTGGCGGCATTTTGTTTTTTTTTCGCGCGCGGCCAAGGGCAGTGTTTGAAATCCGACGCGCCAGCCGATACAATCAACTTCTATGAACCTTCGCGTACTCGCCATCGAGACGTCCTGCGACGAGACCGGACTTGCCGTCGTGCATGTGTCGGGCGGGCTTCGCGCGCCGAAGGTGCGCGTCGTGAAGAGCCTCGTCGCATCGCAGATCAAGATCCATCAGCCGTTCGGCGGCGTCGTCCCGAACCTCGCGAAGCGGGAGCACCTGAAGAACCTGCCTGTCCTCTATGCGAAGCTGACCGGCGGCGCGAAGAACGAAGCGCGGTTCTGGAAGGCGATCGACCTCGTGACCGTCACCGTGGGGCCGGGGCTCGAACCCGCGCTCTGGACCGGCATCGAGTTCGCCAAGCGCATCGCGCGCGAGCACGGCAAGCCGCTCGTCGGCGCGAACCACCTCGAGGGGCACCTGTACAGCTTCCTGCTCGGACCGGCCGGACGCGGCGGCGCGGCGCGCGCGAGCCTCTTCCCCGCCGTCGCGCTCATCGTCTCGGGCGGGCACACCGTGCTCTTGCGGCTCGAATCGTTTTCAAAATGGAAGCGGCTCGGCGAGACGCGCGACGACGCCGCGGGCGAGGCCTATGACAAGGTCGCGCGGCTGCTCGACCTCCCCTATCCGGGCGGTCCCGAAATCGAGCGGCTGGCCAAGCTTGGCAACGATGACGCGATCGCCTTCCCGCGCCCGATGATCAACGACAGGAATTTCGATTTCAGCTTTTCGGGACTCAAGACGTCCGTCCTCTATTATCTGCGCGGGCAGGACGGCACGGTCCCGACCATCAGGAGCGCCAAAGCGAAGGCCGACATCGCCGCGAGTTTTCAGAAAGCGGCGCTCGACGTGCTGGTCGCGAAGACGGTCCGCGCCGCGCGCGATGCGGGCGCGAAGTCGGTGCTGCTCTCGGGCGGCGTCGCGGCGAACCGCGCGCTGCGGACGCGCCTCGCACGCGAATCACGCAGGATCGGCGCGCCGTGCCTCGTCCCTCCCCCCGCCTATAACCTCGACAACGCCGCGATGATCGGCGTCGCGGGCGCGATGGCGCACCTGCGCAAGAAGCGCTATCCGCTCACGGCCGACGGCGGCCTCGACATTTAGAGGACCTGAAACGCGCCCGTCGTCGCAGCGTCAATTAGTACGACGTGGGAACCCACTGGTCGATGCGGTTGTTCGTGTAATCGGCGACGTAGAGATTCCCGTTCGACGAGAACCCGATGCCGAAGGGATTCTGGAACTGGCCGTTCCCGGAACCGACCGAGCCGAACGATGTGCTATAGACGAAGGTGCCGCCGCTCGGAACCCATTTGTCCACGCGGTTGTTCGAAGCCTGGGCGATATACAGGTTGCCGCCCGAGTCGAAGGCGATGCCCAGGGGATCGCTCAGGAAGCCGTTCCCCGATCCGCTCGAGCCGAACGACAGGCTATAGGCATAGGTCGCCCCGCTCGGGGTCCACTTGTCGATGCGGTTGTTGTTCGAGTCGCTCACGTACATGTTGCCGCCGCCGTCGAAGGCGATGTAGGCCGGGCCGCTGAACTGGCCGTCGCCCGAACCGCCGGAGCCCGTCGACGTGCTATAGACGAAGGTGCCGCCGCTCGGGGTCCACTTCTCGATGCGGTTGTTCGACATGTCGGCGACATACATGTTGCCGCCATAGAACGCGATCCCCACGGGATCGTTGAACTGGCCGTCGCCTGAGCCGAGCGACCCGGTCGACGTGCTATAGACGAACGTGGTGCTGCTCGGCACCCACTTCTCAAGGCGGTTGTTGAACGAATCGGCGATCCACAGGTTGCCGCTGCCGTCGAAGGCGAGGCCCTGCGGATGGCTGAACTGGCCCGCGCCGGCGCCGCCGGAGCCGAATGGCGTGCTCGAGACGAACGCGCCGCCGCTCGGCACCCACTTGTCGATGCGGTTGTTCGAATAGTCGGCGATATAGATGTTGCCGCTGCCGTCGAAGGCGAGCGCGTCGGGATGGCCGAACTGGCCGTTGCCGGCGCCGGACGTCCCGAAGGACGTCCCGAAAAGGTATGACGGCCGGCCGGGGCTCGTGAGCTGGATGTCGCCCACCTCATAGGCCTTCGTGTCGCTGCCGCCGTCGTTCGCGGCGAGCGGCGTGTATTTCTGCGACTCGAGATAGCTTGAGACCTTCCATCCGTTGCCGTTCGTCACATAGACGTAATAGTCGCCGGACGAGGTCGTGTTCACCGGGTCGATGGGCAGCTTCGACAGGGGCGAGCCGGCGTTCATCTTGGTGAAGTCGATCGGGACCCATCCCGTGCCGTCCACCTTATACACCGAAGCCGAGGCGGCGCAGTGATAGGCCCCGCCTGCCGGGAACCCAAGCCCCGAGCAGTCCGTTCCCGCCGAGCTCGTCGCGGTCGGATCGATAAGCGACAGATAATAGACGTAGGGCGTGCCGTAGCCGCCTGCGAGATTCTCGTTGTTCGCGATGCCGACCGCGTTGTTGATCGTGCTGAGGTCCGAAACGCGGGTCGCGTCGCGCGCCTGCTGCAGGGTGATCTGCGGGTTGATCACATAAATAACAACCACCGCGATCACCGCGATGACGCCGATCACAATGAGAAGCTCTATGAGGGTAAATCCGGCCTTCCTACTCATAGGAGTAGTTTAGCAGAAACGGTTTGCGCGCCCTGGGTAGAACCTCGTCGGCCCGCTAAAAGCCTGTCGGAACCCACTTGTTCACGCGATAGGCCATCTGCCGGTCGGATATGAGGATATTCCCGCTCGCGTCGAAGGCGATGCCCCATGGATAGGTGAACTGCCCGGTGCTCGTTCCCGCCGAGCCGAACGAGGTGCTATAGGTGAAGACGCCCGAATTCGGGAACCATTTGTCGATCCGCTTGTTGCCGGCGTCGGCGACATAGAGGTTGCCACCGGCATCGAACGCGAGCCCGATGGGGTTCTGCATCTGCGCGCTGCCCGAGCCGAGCGATCCGAAGGACGTGCTATAGGCATAGGTACCGCCACTCGGGACCCACTTCTCGACGCGGTTGTTGGCTGAATCCGAGATATAAAGGTTGCCGCTGCCGTCGATCGCGATGCCGGTCGGGCCGTTCACCTGCCCTGGTCCCGAGCCGAGCGATCCGAAGGACGTGCTATAGGCATAGGTCGTGCCGCTCGGCGTCCATTTCTGGATGACGCTGTTCAGGTAGTCGTTCACGTAAAGGTTGCCGCTGCCGTCGAAGACGAAGCTGAACGGGTCGTTGAACTGGCCAGGGCCGGACCCACCGGTGCCGAACGACGTGACGTAGGCGTAGGTCGTGCCGCTCGGCGCCCACTGCTGGATCCGCTTGTTGTTGATGTCGCCGATGAGCAGGTTGCCGCTGCCGTCGATCAGGATGCTCGTCGGGCCGTTGAACTGTCCCGCTCCGGAGCCGCCCGAGCCGAACGTGGTGAAATAGGTATAGGTCGTGCCGCTCGGGACCCACTTCTCGATGCGGTTGTTCAGGAAGTCCGCGACGAGGACGTTGCCGCTCGCATCGACCGCGACGCCGGTCGGGCCGTTGAACTGGCCCGCGCCCGCGCCGTTCGTTCCGAAGCTCGTGCCGTACGTGAACGCGACCCGTCCGGGGCTCGAAAGCTGGATGGCGCCCACCTCATAGGCCTTCGGATCGGTGCCGCCGTCGCTCGCGGCCAAGGGGCCGTACTTCTGCGAGTCAAGATAGGTGGACAGCTTCCATCCGTTGCCGTTCGTCACATAGACGTAATAGTCGCCTGACGAGGTCGTGTTTACCGGATCGACGGGCAGCTTCGAGATCGGCGCGCCGGAGCTCATCTTGGTGAAGTTGATCGGTATCCATCCCGTGCCGTCGATATTATAGAGGGACGACGACGCGGCGCAGTGATATGAGCCGCCGGCGGGAAAGCCGAGGGCTGAGCAGTCGGTTCCTGCCGAGCTCGTGGCGGTCTTGTCGATGAGCGAAAGATAATAGACGTACGGCGTGCCATAGCCGCCCGGAAGGCTCTCGTTGTTCGCGATGCCGACAACGTTGTTGATCGTGCTGAGGTCGGAAACGCGGGTCGCATCCCGCGACTGCTGGAGCGTCGCCTGAGGATTGATCACGTAGATCACCACCACGGCGATGACCGCGATCACGGCGATCACGATAAGAAGTTCGATCAGGGTGAATCCGCCAGCCTTATTCAGTTTCATAACCCTTTCATTATATCCCTCCGCGCCGCCACCCCCTGTGCACAACCTAAAGCAGTCCCTTCCTTATCTTGTTCCGCACGCCTTCCACGTAGCTGTTGAAATAATGAAGGTTGTGGAACGTGATGAGCGTCGCGGCCGTGATCTCCTTCGCGCGCACGAGATGGGCGACGTACGAGCGCGTGTATTCCGCGCACGTGAGGCACCCGCATTTCGGATCGAGCGGCTTCCTGTCGTTAAGGAACGCCGCTTTGCCGAGATCAAGCCGGCCCGCACTCGTGAAGGCGATGCCGCGGCGCGCATAATGCGTCGGGACCGTGCAGTCGAACGTGTCGATCCCCTGCTTCACGATCGTCTCGATATCCTCGAGATAACCGATGCCCAAAAGGTGGCGCGGCTTGCGCTCGTCGAGGAGCGGCAGCGTCCATTCGAGGATTTTTTTCGTGCCGACGCCCTGGTCGCCCTTGCCGCTGCTCCCGCGACCGCCCTGCGCGTCGCCGAGGTCGCCGCCGATGCCGAACCCGTCGAAGGGCAGCCCGTTCACGAACCGGGCGCTTTCCTTCCTTAAATTTTCATAAAGGGATCCTTGCACGATGCCATAAAGCGCCTGGGACGTTCTTCGCGCCTCGAGGCACCGCTTCGCCCACGCATGCGTCCTCGCGAGCGATTTTTTCATGTATTCGCGCGACACGCGCGGCGGCGTGCATTCGTCGAACGCGAACATGATGTCGGCGCCAAGCGCCTCCTGGATCCTGACCGACTCCTTCGGGCCGAGAAAGAGCTCGTCGCCCGTGAGCGGCGAGATGAAGCGCACGCCGTCGTCCGTGATGCGGAGCGACTTCGGCTGGTCGCCGCGCTCGACCGCCTGCTCGATCTTGTTCACGAAATGCTTCGCGACCTTGCCGACCCCGAGATCCCGCCCGAAGCCGAGGCTGAACACCTGGAACCCGCCCGAATCCGTCATCATGGGCCGCGGCCAGTTCATGAACTTCTGCAGGCCGCCCGCCGCCTTCACCACCTTCTCGCCCGGCATGAGGTGCAGGTGGTAAGTGTTCGCGATGATCATCTGCGTCCGCGTCGCGGCGACCTCGTCGCTGCGCATCGCCTTCACGGCCGCGAGCGTGCCGACCGGCACGAGCGTGGGGGTCTCGACCTCGCCGTGCGGGGTCGTGAGGACGCCGAGCCGCGCCCGGCTGCGTTTGGATTTTTTGAGGATCCTGAATCCGATCATGCGGTTCAGTGTAGCGGCCGCCCCGCGAAAAGGAAAGGCGCCCGACCTAGGTCGGGCATTTTGCCATCCGTCCATCTTCCTTTTATACTCTCATCATCATGGAAACCCGCTACGACCACGAGAAAACCGAGCCGCGCATTTATGCCCAATGGGAGCAATCCGGCTATTTCAACCCCGACACGCTGCCCGGCGACCGCCCCGAGCCCTTCACGATCGTCATGCCCCCGCCGAACTCGAACGGGTCGCTGCACGTCGGCCACGCGCTCTTCGTCACACTGCAGGACATCATGATCCGCTTCGCGCGCATGCGCGGGAAGAAGGCGCTGTGGATCCCGGGCGCCGACCACGCGGGGTTCGAGACGCAGATCGTCTATGAGCGGGAGCTCGAGAAGCAGGGCCGCTCGCGGTTCGCAATGAAGCCCGAGGAACTTTACAAGGAGATCCTCGCCTTCACGCTCTCGAACAAGACCTATATGGAGAACCAGATCCGCTCGCTCGGCGCGTCGTGCGACTGGTCGCGCGAGAAGTTCACGCTCGATCCCGACGTCGTACGCAAGACCCAGCAGACGTTCCGGCGGCTCTACGACGACGGGCTTCTTTATCGCGGCAAGCGCATCGTGAACTGGTGCGTCAAGCACCAGACGTCGCTTTCGGACGTCGAGACCGAGTTCAAGGACCGCAAGGATCCCTTCTATTATTTCACCTACGGCCCGTTCACGATCGGCACGGCGCGGCCCGAGACCAAGTTCGGCGACAAGTACGTGGTCGTGCATCCGGCCGACGAGCGCTATGCGCAGTTCAAGGACGGCCAGAAGATCGAGCTCGAATGGATCAACGGCCCGATCACGGCGACCGTGGTCAAGGACGAGGCGATCGACATGTCGTTCGGCACGGGCGCGATGACGATCACGCCGTGGCACGATCCGGTGGACTTCGAGATCGCCGAACGCCACAAGCTCGACAAGGAGCCGATCATCGACCTGCACGGCAAGCTGCTGCCCATCGCCGGCGAGTTCGCCGGCATGAAGATCGACGAGGCGCGCGCGAAGATCGTCGAGAAGCTCCGCGCGAAGGGCCTGCTCGTGAAGACCGACGAGGACTACGAGCACGCGGTGCGCGTCTGCTACAAGTGCGAGCGCGTGATCGAGCCGCAGGTGCTCGACCAGTGGTTCGTGAAGATGAAGCCGCTCGCCGACCTCGCCCTCAAGGCGGTCGCCGAGAAGAAAATCGCGTTCATCCCCGACCGGTTCGAGAAGGTCTTCACCTATTGGATGGAGCACACGCTCGACTGGAACATCTCGCGGCAGATCGTCTGGGGCATCCCGATCCCCGCGAAAATCTGCGAGCGGTGCGGCGACGGCGTCCCCGACCTCGAAGACGCGGTCACGGCATGCCCGAAATGCGGCGGCCCCGTCCGCAAGGACACCGACACGTTCGACACCTGGTTCTCGTCCGGCCAATGGCCGCTCATGGTGCTCGGCTATCCCGACGGGCGCGATTTCAAGACGTTCTATCCGACCGACGTCATGGAGACTGCCTACGACCTGGTGTTCAAGTGGATCCCGCGCATGGTCTTCTTCGGCCTCTATCTCGCGGGCGACGTCCCCTTCAGGACGGTCTATTTCCACGGCCTTGTGAACGACGCCCACGGCAAGAAGATGTCGAAGAGCAAAGGGAACGTGATGAACCCGCTCGACATGACGGCCAAGTACGGCACCGACGCGCTGCGCATCTCGCTCGTCGTCGGCAATCCGGCCGGCAGCGAGATGAGCCTTTCGGAGGACCGCATCCGCGGCTACCGCAACTTCTCGACGAAGATCTGGAACATCGCGCGGTTCATCGAGATGAACCGGCCGGCGGGCAGCACGGCGACGAAGGAATCATTTAAAAAAGATGAAACGATGCTTGCAAAAAATCCTCATATGCAGAGGATGGCGGAGCTCCGCAAGGACGTGACCGCCCACATCGAGGCCTTCGAGTTCCACCTCGCGGCCGAGAAGCTCTATCACTACGTCTGGCACGAGCTCGCCGACAAGGTGATCGAGGCCGAGAAGGGCCGCCTGCGCGACGGCTCCCCCGCCGAGCGCGAGGAATCGTACGAACTCCTCGAAGCGCTCCTGCTCGGCTCGCTCAAGATGCTCCATCCCTTCATGCCGTTCGTCACCGAGGAGATCTGGCAGATCTTCAGGCCCGGCACGATGCTCATCGTGGAACCCTGGGAATAACCGACGCAAAGCCGCGTGATACAATGAAGGCATGCTGATTGCGGCCTTCGTGATCGGGCTCCTGCCGGGCTTCGCCTGGCTGGCTTTCTATCTGGGCGAGGATCCCCACCCCGAACCGAAGCGCCTCATCGCACTCACGTTCATCGTCGGCATCGCCTTCGGCTTCTTCACGATCGGCCTCGAGGAGCTCCTCACGCACGGGTTCGGCAGCGTGAACATCGAGGAGCTCTCGATCCTTTCGCTCTTCTCGCTCGCCCTCGTCGAGGAGTTCATGAAGTTCGCCGCGGCGCACTTCGTCGTCGCGCACAACCCGGAGTTCGACGAGCCGGTCGACGCGATGATCTATATGGTGGTCGCCGCGCTCGGCTTCGCGACGCTCGAGAACATCGGCGCGATCGCGAATATCGCGGCGTCCCCGTCGATCGTGGCCTCGATCTTCCAGACGATCTCGTTCCGCTTCGTCGGGGCGACGCTGCTGCACTCCCTCACCTCGGCGATCGTCGGCTATTACTGGGCGCTCGGCATCGCGCGGCGCCGGGTCGGCCGGACGCTCGTCCCGGGGTTCCTCGTGGCCGCGGTCATCCACGCTTTTTTCAACTATCTCATCCTGAGCTATGGCGAGATCGTGTATGCTGTGGTATTCTTGATGATAATAGGATTTTTTGTGTTGTATGATTTTGAGAAGCTTAAGGCGCAACCGGCAGCCTGAGGAACAACCCATGAACCAGAACGACGACTATTATTTCGAACAGCTCGCAAGCGGCAAGGAGCAGCCCGAAGTCGAGGCCGAGCTCGCGCGCGCGAACGCCGGCGCGGTCTCGCCGTCGCGCCCCCGCCTGCGCACCAAGCGCGCCGGCAGCGAATGGGCCGACGCGGAACCCGAAGGCCAGCTCACCGTCGACGTCTATCAGACGCCCGACGAGATCGTCGTCGAATCGGCGATCGCGGGCGTCCATCCCGACGACCTCGACATCACGGCGACCATCGACTCGGTCTCGATCCGCGGGACGCGCTCGCACGAGAAGCCGGTCCAGGACGAGGACTACCTCTATCAGGAATGCTATTGGGGACGGTTCGCCCGCACGATCATCCTCCCCCAGGAAGTCGAGCCAGAAGGCGCCGAGGTGACGTTCAAGAACGGCATCCTGTCCGTCCACCTGCCGAAAGCCAGCAAGAAGAAGACGCGCAAGCTGCAGGTCCGCATCGACTAGCGGCGCCTTGCGCGAATCGCGGATTTCGGCTATACTCCCAAGACCATGAGGAAATGCGCACGATGCGGAAAAGGTTCCCAGATGCAGGGCGAACGTCGCCTGCTTCGCGGCCACTATAACCCGGTGAACTGGTCCCGCAAATATCCGAACCTCCAGTACGCGCGGATCGACGGCAAGCGGGTGCTCGTCTGCACGCAGTGTTTACGCACGATCAATAAGCCGGCCCGCAAGGTGGTGCGGAAGGCGGCCGTGACGGCAGCCGTGGCGGCATAGCCTGCGACCCGCCATGGAATCGATCCCGGAACACCTCAAGTTTTCCCGGAGCGCGGAAACCCTCGAACACGAGGGTATTTCTATAGAAGCCTATCTCGACAACCTCGAGCAGGACCTCAAAGAGGAGCTTGAGCGCATCATGCGGGACGAGAAGATGCTCGGCGAAGGCGAGGCCGGCAAGGTCTTCGAGGTCCATGCCAGCCGCTCGAAATGCCAGGCGTGCGTGAAGGTCTGGCATCCGCACCTCGAAAAGCTCAAAAGCGAGAACTATTTGGAATACCGGCAGATCCAGGCCCTGGACCCCGAAGACGAGTTCAACCTGCAGGACGACCTTTATATCAGCGGCTTCAGGAACATCCCGCGGCCGTTCGCATTCGCGAAGATCGGCAACCTCGCCATCATGGGGATGGAAAAGGTACAGGGATACACGCTGCAGGATATCAAAAGCGCGGGCGCCCACATTGCGAATCCGGCCTGGAAGGACCTCGACAGGCTGCTCTTCGAACTCAACATCAGCCACAAGGTCCTTCATCGCGACATCCATAAAAGCAACATCATGCTCCGCACGTCGGATAAGCTTGCGCCGGGCGGCGAGCTTTCGGGCGAACTCGTCTTCATCGATCTCGGCCGCGGGCGCAAGATCCACGGCCGCCCGACGCCGGACGACTATCGGTTGACAATCGGCAATAATGTGATATCCTATACCCAGGACAAATCGGCGGTTGAGCAGCTGCGGCCGAATCCGCGAACGCCTGATACGAATATCTTTACACGATAGGAATCGTTATGACCCTCATAGCTCGCATCAGCAAAAACGTTGTTCAGGAATTGAAAACCCAGGCAGAACAATCAGCGCCGGACGTTTCAAACCCCACGGGCGACCTCTTCATCATGAAGTCGGCGCCGCTTGCGGGGATCCGGCTCAAGGTTCCTCTCGAAGCGTATCTTGCGAACATCCCCCGCCGGCCGGACATCGTTCCGACCGACGACGAGCTGTTTGCGATCGTCGTGAACAGCGAGGTCTCGCTGCGCGACGGTAAGACGTTCATCGACGGACAGGAGGTCGACCTTCTTCCGAAACTCTGATCAAGGATGCCCTCGGGCATCCTTTTTCTTTTGAGGGAAATGCGCTAGCATAGAGCGGACGGGCCGTAGTATACCGGTAGTACGAGCGCATGGGGTGCGTTTAGACCGGGTTCGATTCCCGGCGGCCCGACTCAAATAAAACAGCTCTTGAACGAGAATCGAACGAGCGGAGGGGTCGGGGAACCGCGGCCGGTTGCTGCTTCTGCGTCGCTTTTCGCGTATAATGAATCGCATGGATCCCATGACCGCAACCTATGTCGACCGGGCTCAGAATGAGCTCACCGAGCACCTTGTCTATGGCAAGCTCGCCGCGCGCGAGAAGAACCCGCACAACCGCGCGCTCCTCGAACGGCTTTCGGCCTCCGAAAAGACGCACTATGAGTTTTGGAAGACGCTCGCTCCCGAAGCCGAGCACGTGAAGCCGCGCAAAACGGGCCTCATCGGCATCCCCCTTTTGCGCTCGGCGCTCGGCATCACCTTCGTCACGAAATTCCTCGAGGGCCACGAACGGGATGCGATCTCGACCTATCGCGAGATGCTGAAGACGATCGCCCCCGAGCACCGTCAGCGGCTCGAGGCGATCATCAAGGACGAGGAATCGCACGAGCAGGGGCTGCTCACCCAGCTCCAGGAGCGCCGCATCGCCTATATCGGCTTCATTGCGCTCGGCCTGTCGGACGCGATCGTCGAGATCACCGGCGTCCATGCCGGCTTCCTCGGCGTCACCGGCTCCACGCTCATCGCGGGCGTTTCGGGCATCATCGTCGGCTTCGCCGCCGCGATATCGATGGGATCGGCCGCCTATATCCAGGCCAAGCAGGATCCCGACAAATCCCCGGTCCCGTCCGCCCTATCCACCGGCCTCACCTATCTCGGATCGGTCATCATGCTCGCCCTCCCCTATTTCCTCATCCGCACCATGGTCGTGGCCTTCGTCATCTCGACGGGCATCGGCGTCCTGCTGCTCGCCGGGTTCATCTTCTTCAGCGCCGTGGTCTTCGACAAGCAGTTCTTCCGCGAGTTCGGCGAGTCGGTGGGTCTCATGCTCGGAACCGCCCTTGCGACCTACGTCCTCGGCACCGTCGTCGGATCGGTCTTCCACCTCAATCAGGCAAGCTTCTAAGCCCTCCGCCGCGGACCGTCATGCCCATCATCGATCTCAGGCAGAAGCACTGCGTCCCCTGCGAAGGCGGCATGCCGCCGCTTAACAAAGAGCAGATCGCCCATTACGCGCCCCAGGCGCCCGGCTGGACCGTTTCGGCCGACGACAAGAGGATATCGCGGGAGCTCAAGTTCAAGGACTTCGCCGAAGCGATGAAGTTCGTGAACAGCGTTGCGGGCATCGCGGAGGCGGAGGGCCATCATCCCGACCTCTATGTCTTCTATAACCTCGTGAAGCTCGACCTCACGACCCACGCGATGAACGGCCTCTCGGAAAACGACTTCATCATGGCGGCCAAGATCAACGCCCTTGTATGAATTCCGTCGCGGGCGGTGTATAATGATAGTGATCCCGCTGCAGATCTCGGATCAAACAATTTTGACAGGGAGGGCGATTATTTCTCAGATCCGTGGATCTGAGGTGAGCCCACCCACCTGGCGCAACGCCAGAGATCTCAAGCGGGAGCCAAAGAATCCGACGCATGTCGGATTTTTTGTCGGCCCGTTCTGCTACAATTAACCATATGACTCGTCGGACGAGGAGAATTGTCTTTTACATACTCGTGGCCCTGTTCGTCGTCGTCGGTACCGGAGCCGTCCTCTATGCGGAGGGTCTGCGGCTCGACTTCGCCTCGTTGAAACTGAAGAAGGTCGGCGGCATCTATGTGCGCGCCTTCCCGCAGGGCGCCTCGATCGCGCTCGACGGGACGCCGATCCGCAACCAGTCGAACTTCCTCACGCACGGCACCCTCATCTCGAACCTATTTCCCAAGAGCTACACCCTGTCGCTCACGCTGCCCGGCTATGACGCATGGCAGGAGCGCGCCGACGTCGAGCCGTCGCTCGTCGTCGAGATGAAATACGCCGTCCTCGTCCCGAACACCGGCACGGCCGTCGCGACCTCGGGCGACGTCACGGACTTCTTCGCCGTCGGGAACGAGCGCGTCGAGACCCGCGAAAGCGGCGCGATCGTGTGGCGCGGCGCGGCCGTGGCCACGGGAACCGTCATGAGCCGCAGCAGCGACTTCAAGACCATGGTCTATCGCACCGCCGCCGGGCGCTACATGCTCTTCGACTTCACGACCGGCACGTCCGCCGACCTCACCGCGCTTTTCGAGAAGAAGCACGTCGCGGCCGGCGCCATCCGCTCGATCATCGTCAACCCGAAGAACGACACCGGCGGCCTGGCGCTTACCGGAAGCCGCGTATGGTCCGTCGACTTCGCCGGCCTCTCGGTCACGCCGATCGCCACCTCGTCGCCGCAGGATTCCATCGCCCCGACCCTCGCGGCCTCGCAGTCCGAGAGCGCCTGGAGCGAGATCGAGACCGCCTCGGACACGTCCCGCATCTCGGTCTATGACAACTTCTCGGGTCTCGTGATCGGGCGCGTCGAAGTCCCCGGCGCGACCCAGACGCTCGGCTGGCTGAGCGACTCGTCGCTCGGCATCCTTCAGACGAACGGGTCGCTGTACATCTATGACCTCCCGACCCAGGCGCTCCGCTCGATCGCGAGCGACGTGAAGTCGTTCTATCCGTCGCCCGACGGGACGCTCGTCGCCGCGCTCGAACGCTCGAGCCTCGAGATCTTCGACTTCGCGGACGACGACTATTACCGCTTCAACCTTCCGGACATGGCAACCATCCAGGGCCTCGCCTGGTACAAGGACGAGAACCACCTTTTCATCACCTATCCCGACCGGATCGCCTTCTTCGACCTCGCCGACACCTCGCTCATGAACGTGACGCCGGTCGCCCACGGGACCGACCCCCTCTATGACCCGCAGGAAAACGCCCTGTACGTCGTGCAGGGCGGCAACGTGAAGCGGTTCACGTTCCCAAGCTGACCTTGTCGCGGCGCCGGGACGGCCCGCGTCTTTGATCTTTAGGCCGGACCGTTCTGATTGAAATGCTTGCGCGCGCGGAGCAGAAGCTCGCGCTGCACGTATTTTGCCTTCGTCCGTCCGACGCCCGGCAGCATGAGCCGGTTCTCAGGCAGCGACTTGTCCCCCGTCATGAAGATCACGATGCGGCTCACGCCGATCAGCCGGTCGAGCGGCCCTCGGACGATGTTCACGTTCTGAATCTGGTGATAGAGCGCCGCCGTCTCGGTGCGCATGACGTAGCCCGAGGTCATCATGAACGCCTCGTCGGTGAAGACATAGACGCGGTAGCGGTATTCGAGATAGGTCTCGAGGAAGACCACGACGAAATAGGCGACCGCGAGCAGGGTGACGATCTTCGCGGCATAGACGCCCCACGGCCCGTATTCCGGCGGCAGAAGCGGGACGGCATACCAGATCCCGATCGAGACGAGCGCAAGGAAGATGAAAATGCGGATGCGCTTCATGAAGAAGAGCATGAACGCGCGCCGGCCGAGCCGGTGCTTCTTGTCGTTCTCGAATCCCGCGAACTCGGGCTTCGCGCCGGGTCTCGCCGCGGTTTCCGGGGTTTTCACGGCTTCGGTCATGCTATCATTATAGTATGTTCGGCAAAGAACCGCATGCGAAATTGCCGCACGGGGTGCGCTTCGTCGCGTTCCTGCTGCGCCTCGTGCTCGGTGCGAGCTTCCTCTATCTCGGCTATGCGAGCCTCTTCAACCCGCAGCTCGGCCTGGTCCTCGAAGGCCGCTCGCTCTCGGGCGTCTATGCCTGGGTGAACGGTATGCCGGCGACGACCTGGCTCCATCCGGTCGCGCAGTGGGGCTTCCTCGCGATCGGCGCGCTGCTCGTCCTCGGCGTAGCCACGCGCTTCGCCTCGTTCGCCGCGATCGTCCTCATCCTTGCGGGCTACATCCCGAGCGTCGGCTACACCGTCTCGAGCGTCCTCCAGTTCGTGAACGACGAGCTTGTCGTGATCATCGCCCTCCTCATGCTCATCGCGACCAAGGCCGGCGACTATCTGGGCCTCGACGCGTTCTTCCATTTCGGCTTCCACCGAAAGAAAGAAAAATGAAAAAATCCTAAAAGGAACCTTGACAGCTCAGGCCGGCCCCGTGCCGGTTTTTTTGCGCAAAATGACGAACGGCGTCATCTCGTCGGACTGCCCTGCCGGATTGTCGCGGAACGCCCGCATGATGAACGGTTCCGTGATCGCGCGCGACGTCTTGCCGAGTGAGAACGCGCCGCGGTAGTTCGCGTCGACGATCACCGCCTCGCAGCCGAACCGCTCCCTAATCGCGCGCGCGACGCCGTCCGGGTCGAGCGGGGCGAGCTTCGCCGCGTGGGCGTACTCGAGAATGAGGAACGACATCGGGCAGTCGATCGACTTCGCGCGCTTGCCGCAGATGCGATAGAACATGCCGCGGATGCCGAGCGGCCGCGTCACCGCCGCGACGGCCGCGGCGAAGAGCACGCGCGGATAGCCGGCCTCCTCGATGAACAGCTGCATGGCGATCGACGTGCCGTGGCCGAAGCCGCGGAAGTCCGCCGAACCATAGGCGTTGCCGATGTTACGGGCGAGGAACCGCGCGAGGCCGGTCGGCCTGATCGTCCCGATGTCGACGACGCGCTGCTGCACGATGCAGACGGCCTTCTCGCTCACGAAAAGGATGTCGCCAGGCCTGAGGTGCGGGCCCGCATAGTTCGCGATGATCGGCATGAGGTCCGTGTCGTCCATCGTGATGAGCCGCGTGCGCACGGGCAGGCGCTCGTAGGTCATGCCGTCAACGTCGATCTCGATCGTCTTGCCGGGGTTCGGCGCGAGCTCCGCCGACGGCTTCACCTCTTTTGCCGGCGCGCGGTCATAGGTGACGCGCTCGCCGCGGAAGGCGGCGAAAAGCTTCTCGACAAGCGGACGGATCGCATCGAATCCTTCGCCGAGCTTCGCGCGCGACCGCAGAAGCTCGGTCGCCTCCATATAAAGGATGTGCGCCTCGTCGACGCGGTCCGGCCCGAACGAGGCCTCGGCGATGACGGCGCCGTCGCCTTTCGCGGCCTTCAGGGTGACTCGGCCGCTCCCCACGGGATCATACGCGATCGCGATCCCCGTTCCCGCAAGCATGTCGTCATACGCGAGCTGTCGCTCCTTGAAGGGCATTTTTTGACTGTATCATTAAAGCTTTATAAAATGAACCCATGCTCATCCGCGCCTGCATGGCGAAAATCCACCGCGCGACCGTGACCCAGGCCGACCTCAACTATGTCGGCTCCGTCACGATCGACCAGGACCTCCTCGACGCGAGCGGCCTCGTTCCCTATCAGATGGTGAACATCAACAACCTCGCGAACGGGACCTTCTGGCAGACCTATGTGATTCCCGGCAAGCGGGGTCAGGGAACGATCTGCCTCAACGGCCCGCCGGCGCGCCACTTCCAGCCCGGCGACAAGGTGATCATCATCGGCGAAGCCTATCTCGAGCCGAGCGAGCTCGGCAGCCTGAATCCCGTCGTCGTTTTCGTCGACGACAGAAACAAGGTGACGAAGATCGAGAAGCACAACGCGCTCGAAGTGGCGGAATAGGACCGGATTAGGACGGACCAGCGAATAAGAAACGGCCGTTGCGCATGACGCAACGGCCTTGTTGATTGACGGCGACTACGAGAAGAGTTCCCAGGAGAACGGCGGCACGAACCATTCCGGCTTCGTGTGGAACGGGACGTTCGCCATGAAGCGGTCCCCATAGGCCCGGGACCCGTCCGGAAACACCATGAGCACCCGCACCCGGCCGTCGTTGTGACGATGGCTGTCGAGGCGCCCCGCGAGCTTCTCCCCGGCGAGGAACCGGTTCGCCGCGACGCGGACCATGCCGCTGCTCGGGCCGCCGGTGACGCCGCCGAACCGGTGGTCGATCGCAGCCAGACGGTAGCAGGGGTCTTTCGGGACCTCGACCACCTGATTGACGGCCTTCTCCCACGGCAGCGAGATTTCCTTCATGCGGGCGCGGTCGCGCACGCCGGGAACCTCCTCGCCATCCTCGAGCAGCGCGCCGACGACCGTGACGTTATTATCCCCCAGCTGCTGTTTGAAGAACCGGCTGAGACCGATGACCGTCCCTCCGGTGCCGATGTCGGCCACCAGGACGTCGATCGACTTCTCGGGCAGCTCTTCGAAAACGGCGGGACCGGTCAGGAATTCATGGATGCGGTAGCCGGCGGGGTTTGCGTATTGGTCGAGGTTTCGGGCAACGCCCTCTTTGTGCATGGCGCGGGCGGTCGCAATGCCGCTCATGCCAGGCCGCGGATGGATGATCTCCGCCCCCGTAAGGACGAGCGGATCGCGCTTGCCATCGGGGAGGTCGCTGTTCACGACGAGGATGACGCCTGGGGCGTTGAACGGGTGCGCGACACCGAGATAGCCGAGCGCGATCCCGGTATTCCCAGAGGTCGCCTCGACCAACGGCTTGTCGGAGAGGTCGATCTCCCGGTCTTTGGCGTCCACGAGCAGGCCTAAGACCGTCAGGAATTTTATGTTTTCGTACGGCAACCGGTACATGATCGCCGCATAAAGGTCCACGCCGTCGCTATAGAACGGGTTGAGGATCGGCGGAATTTCCCAGATCGGAATGTCGAGGGACCATGCGTCCACCTTTGGAGAGGTGGTCCGGCTATCGAGGTACCGATCGAGATACAGGTTGCGGATTGCCACGGCAGCTCCTTTCGTAATCGAACTCATAACAATGCTGCAGCTGCGGCAATCATAGCCCCGGCGCCCCGAAATCGCAACCGTCCCGCCGGCTGCCTGGGGCGGCCTATCTGAGCGCAAGGAACGCCTGCAGATAATCGACGGCGATGCCGCCATAAGAGGCGTCGTTCGCAAAGGCGCCATCGATGGCGGCCGTCGCGCCATAGAGGTCGTCCTTCGACATGCCGAAGAAGGTAATCGAGCGCGGCGAGACGTCGCCCGCCTCCTGCGCCACGATCACCTGCACGCCCGTGCCGTCGGCGGCCCGCACCTCGTCGCCCGCGAGCGCCACCGATCCCCCGCCGCCCGTCACCACGTTGCGGTACGCGAGCACCATCACGCGGCCGCTGCCGGCGGGCAGCGCGCCGAGCGCGCGGACGACGTGATTGAACGGATAGTCTGCCACGCCGCCGATCACGATCTTCGGAACCGTCCCGTGATCCGACGAATAGAAATACGGGACGATCATCGTAAGCGGCAGCGGCGCCGAGGACGAGGCCGTGGACGATGCCGCAGCCGCCTGGTCGCGCGAGACGAGGTTCCTCACGAGGCCGACATAGTCGGCAAGCACCGTCGCGGGATCGGTCGCGTAATCAGGCAGCGAGTAGGACTCGACGTCGAACTGCACGCCGCGGAACTTGCCGTCATGCGTCGCGTTGAACGATTGGACGAAGCTCATGACCGCATACGGCTGCCAATAATACTGCGGCTCGCCCCAGTCGATCTCGCCCGCCTCGGCGTCGACCGCGATGCCGCGCTGGTGCGCGATCGAGATGAACTCATAGAGCGCGTTCGAGAACCGTGCGAACGCGGCCTGCTTCGCCGCGCCGGCACGCAGGTTGTAGATGTTGAGGTAAGGATCGATCGAAAGGTAGATCGCGTTGAAATGGCTGTCAGCCGCATCGTCAACGATCTGCTGCATCGTCGACGTGGGCATCTGCGCTATGGGGTTCCAGACCCACGTGCCGATCTCTTTGTTGGTCATCACGCCGAACGGGGTCGACGTGGGCGCGGGCGGCCCGGACGGGGTCGACGTCGCGCCGCTGCTGCCGATGCCCGGTACGGCCTGGTTGCGCGGGGCGACAAGCAGCGTCAAAAGGACGGCAAGGACGGCTACGCCCACGAGAGCAAGCTTGCCCCGGCTAACGGTGAATCGGCCCATCTGCATAGGGTGGTTGGTATGGAACCATTATACGGAATGCGTCCGCCGGCCCGGATTCAGATCTGAAATAAATACCCCGGACGGTTGTATTAAGGGAAGTCAGGCAGCAGCTCGCTCCCTAGCGGATTCGTCCCCGCTATCGCTGCGTTTTTGGCGCCTGTGATCCTCATAAAATAACCATCAACCTCATGTAAGATCGATCTGGAGAAGGCCGAGCGCTTGGCCAAATGACCGCCTTGCTGTCGAGCAGGGACGTGGCGCCCGGTCGCGACCTCGCAACTAACCAGACCCCTACTATATGAATTTCAGCGTTCAGGGAAGCCGCGGGCGGCAATTCCTCACCGCCGCATTCGCCGCGCTCCTCATCGGAGCGACCGGCGCAACCGCAGCCTCCTTTGTCAGCGTTCCTTCCCCTCTTACGGCCAGCATCGCAAGCGCCGCGGCAGCGACGCCCTGCATGCCGAGCCTCACCCTGCAGACCACGAGCGGCAACGCGTATCAGGGTACGTCCATGAGCTATCTCATCACGGCCGTGAATTCCGGTGGCATCGCATGCACCAACACGGTCGTCACCCTCTATTACGCAGCCAACGAGCACTTTGGTTCGTCATCGCCGTCACCGGCTCCCGGCAGTTACTATTGGAACATCGGGACCATGGCGACCGGATCGCATGAAAGCATCCGGCTCGTGACCAACCGCAACGCGGACCTCGCCTCGGGCCAGCTCACCGACGCCGCATGCGTGGGAGCCTCGAACGGGACCCGCACCTGCGGCCACACCGCGCCGGTCGCCGGACCGACGGTGGTCGTCCAGGCAGGACCCGTGCAGCCCGCTCCCGCTCCCGTTCATGTCACCGCCCCCGCTTCGGCGCCAGCGCCGTCGTCGGTCGCCCAGCCCGCAGTCGCCCTTCCCGGATCGTCCGAGAGCGGCGTCTGGGAATGGACCTCGGCCTATGGCATGACGCCCTCAGCGGCCCAGCAGATCGTGAACAACGCGTCGGCAGGCGGGTTCAACGTGATCTATGAGACCGTTGACTCGTCGTTCAACCTGAGCGGCACCGCCCTCGCGAACTACGAATCGTCCCTCAACACGCTCCTCACCCTCGCCGCAGAGAAAGGCATCGCGGTCGATGCCGAAGCCGGCGCAAGCGACTGGGCCCTCGCGGGCGGATGGAGCAAGCCCGAAGCCATCGTGAGCTTCGTCGCGAACTACAACCAGTCGCACGCGGTCAAGTTCCGCGGCGTGCAGTTCGACATCGAGCCCTACACGCTCGCCCAATACGCCTCGAGCCCCGCAAGCGTGCTCACGAGCTACGTACAGATGGTCGAAGCGGTCACGAACGTCGACCGCACTTATGGCCTCCCGCTCGGGTTCGACGTCCCGTTCTTCTATACGGCACCGACAGGCGCCCCTCAGGTCACGGTTGACGGCATTACGACCTATCCGATCAACCATCTCGTGCGGCTCCTCAACACCCTGCCGAACGGCCGCCTGCTCGTGATGTCCTATCGCAACACCGCTGCCGGGTCGAACGGAACCGTCGCCATCGCGACGCCCGAAATCCAGGCAGCGAACGGCACCAACGTGAAAGTGATCGTCGGACAGGAAACGAGCAACGTCACGCCGAGCTACATCACCTTCTATGGCATGACGAAGGCGCAGATGGCGACGCAGGTTGCCGCAGTCCGGCAGTCGCTCGCCTCGAACCCGTCCTTCGGCGGCATGGCGACCCACTACCTCGAGACCTATATGCAGCTCCCCTAAGCTGCACCCTAAAAGAAACCTTTTCTCGGCTGAAACCCGAAAACCGCCCCAAAAGGGCGGTTTTTGGCTAATAGCCTGCTTTGTTTATGGTACCTTGACAGAAAAAGGTAGCTTGCTAAAATAGAATTATGGAAACGAAAGACAAGTTCGATCCGATCCGTAAGGGTCTTCTGGAATTCGTGGTGTTGCGGGTGATCGCGAGCCGAAAGGTCTATGCCGCCGACATCCTGAAGATCCTCGACTCCACGGAATTCGGCACGCAGGAAGGCACGCTCTATCCCCTGCTCTCGCGCCTGCGCCGGGAAGGGCTCGTGGAATATGAATGGATCGAGTCGGACGCCGGTCCGCCGCGCAAGTACTACCGCCTGACGGCGAAAGGCGACGAGCAGCGAAAGGTCCTTGAGCGGTATTGGGACGATCTCACCGCAACCATAAAAAACCTATGAACAAAGTCATCACCATCAATCTGAACGGACGCGCCTATCAGCTCGAAGAGGCCGGCTATGAGACCCTGCGCGCCTATCTCGACCAGGCGGCCGCGAAGCTACAGGGCAATCCCGACAAGGACGAGATCATGGCCGACTTCGAGCAGGCCATCGCCGACAAGTGCGATGCCTATCTCGGCAGCCACAAGAACGTCATCGGCGCGGCGGAAATCGACGAGATCATCAAGAAGATGGGGCCGGTCGACGCGGGCGGCGGCGAACGCGCGGCGGCCGATGCGCCGAACGCCGGGCGGGCGGGCGGCACGCTGCCGCCGAAGCGGCTGTTCCAGATCCGTGAAGGCGCCTGGATCTCGGGCGTCTGCAACGGCCTCGCCGCCTATTTCAACGTCGACGTCGCGCTCGTGCGGATCCTCTTCGTGCTGCTCGGCATCCTGACGCACGGGTTCGGCGTCGCGGCCTATGTGATCCTCATGATTCTCATGCCGGTCGCCCGCACGGACGACGACCTTGCCGCGGCGCGGGGCGTGAAGCCCCTCAACGCGCACGACTTCATCGAGCAGGCGAAGTCGCGCTATGCGGACTTCGAGCGGGAATTCGCCAAGCGCCCCGAACAGCCCGACGCGATGGCTGGCCGCGAGGCATGGCACAAGTGGCGCGACGACATGAAGGCGTGGCGGCGGGAATGGAAGGCCGACATGCGGCGTGAGCGCGGCATGCGGCGCGCCGAGATGCACGCGCACCGGCACGAGCTCCACGAGCAGTACGGGATGGGATTCTTCCGCTTTGTCGTCGGCGTCATCCTCGTCTTCCTGTTTGCCGCCTGGATCATGGCCCTTGTCTCGGTCGTGAGCCACGGCACCGCGTTCGGCTTCGCCCTCGCGGCGGGCCATCCGCTCTGGGTGCCCATCGTGTTCCTCTGCGCCCTCTTCTATGTGGTGGCCGCCCCGTTCAGGCTGCTCATGCGGAACGCGCGGCCCTGGCGCCGGCGCCATTACAGCGCGTTCATCGACATCGTCGAGTCGCTCTTCTTCATCTTCGCCCTCTATCTGCTCGCCTATACCGCCGGGATGATGTTCCCGAGCGTGAACGAGGCGCTTTCGACGGCCTGGAACTATCTGCGGTCGGTCTAGGCCGAGGCTATGCGATCCTGAAGCCGGTGAACTTGCCCCGTGCTTCGGACCACGTCTCGTCCAGCTTCGTGACTTTCGCCGTGATCGGGCCCTTCCTGCACCATTCCAAAAATTCCTTGAGCGCGTCCTCGTCCCCTTCGGCTTCGATATAGACGCTTCCGTCGGGTTCGTTCATGACGAAACCGGCGATGTGGAGCTTGCGCGCGACCCAATAGGCCGACATGCGATAGCCGACGCCCTGCACGTCGCCGCTGATCTTCATCGTGAGGTTCTTCACGACCTCATTATGGCACAAATCCCGCAACGAAAAAGCGGCCCTTCGCGGGCCGCCGTTCCTTATCGATCGGGCTGACGCGGGCCGCTAGCCCATATCAGGCGTCTCGTCCCACTTCTTATTGAAGTCGGCGGACCACTTCGCGGTCTCCGCCTGGGGCATGGCCTTGATCTGCTCGGCCATCTCGGGATGGGCTTCCTCGACATGCTTCATGCCGTTCTGCATGAGCTCCTCGGGATTGCTTCCGGTGAGGACGGCCTCGCACGGACCTCCCATCTGGGCGCAGGTCATCTGTTTCATTGGCGTATGTGCGTTAGGTTTGTTTGCTCTCGGTCGACCTGTTCTCTCGCCTCATAACTCTATCATATCGAAGGCTATGATCCCGTATCGGCGGATCTTCTCGCGGTAGCCGGGATAGCCGCGGTAGATAGTACGCATTTCGCCGAGGGAACGCACCGCCGGCATGACGCGCCTCACGGGAACCGCCTTCGCAAGCGCGCCGACCGTCCTGAATACCCTGACCCGGGCTATCTTCCTTCGCAGCCGCCCGCGGCCGCACGTGAACACGAGCACGTCACCCTTCCGGATCGCCCGGTATCTCGGCGTCGCGGCGCGGGTCTCGACCGTCTTCAGGCCATCGCGGATGTCGATGAACATGCCGCGGTCCTCGGCGCGGAGCCGCAGGGTCCATTCCTTGGGGTTCGTCATGTCATTGCGGAACGCACGCGAGCGACGACTGGCCGGGCGGCGTGCGGCACACGCCCGTGACGGTTCCGCCCTGCGGGGCGCTGAACGAGCACGACGCGCCGCTCGCGCTGCCGCTGCACGCGGCTGTCGCGGCTGCGGGAGGTTGGCCCGGCGTGCCGCCCTGATTCGTCTGCTGGCCGCCCTGCCCGCCCGATCCGCCGCCCGATGACGGCCCGGCGGTCGGACCCTTCACGGTGGACGTGCCGCGGAAGCAGCTCACGGAATACGGGAAATCCGCCGTCATGACATAGTGGTACATGGTGACGAGCGACCCGTCGAGCATGACCGGGCTCGTGATGCCGTGGCATTCGTCGAGGTCGGCCGTCGTCAGATAGCGGTCCGCGGCGATCTTCGATCCGGTGATGGGAAAGCCGTCGAAGGCGAAGCCGATCACCGTGGTCGATCCGTTCGGCAGGCAGGCGCTCGGTCCGTGGTAATGATATTCGCCCGCCTCCTGCGGATGGCCGTTGCATTTGTCCTGCACCTCGTGCGCGGGCGCGTCGCGGTTCTCGGCATCGAACCCGTCGAAAAGCATCACGCCGTCCGTCATGACCCCGACCTCGCCGCCGATGCACGACGGCGCCGCGGCCGCCACGGGCTTCGCCGGGAACGAGAACGTGAGCGACTGCGCCGTCACGCTGTTCGGGTTGCGGTCGTAGCGATAGGCCGGATCGGTCGACTGGATCGGGAAGATCCCCGTCGGGACGCCGACCGGCAGGTCGTTCGTCACGATGGTGCGCGTCCCGTTGGCCACCGACATCGAATAGCTCGCGTTCGCCCACGTGACCGAACCCGCGACGGCGACCTTCTGGCCCTCGTTCCAGGTCGAGGCGCCGATCCACGGACCGTCCTCCTGGGCCCCGCCGCCGCTCGGCATATTCGCGTTGCAGAGATAGATGTATCCCTTCTTGGGGCCGCTCGTCACATACTTGCCGTCGCCGAGCGGCAGGACGCCGTCGGCATAGTTGTCGCTTCCGAGGCTGGCCAGCGGATCGGTCGACGCCTTTGCAGCCGATGAAGAGGCCGACTTCGCCGGCGCGGGAGCCGGCGCGGGAGCCGGCGTCGGTTCGAGCTGGTTCAAAACGCCCTGTTCCGCCGCGGTCGCCGAAGCCTCAAGGTCCGCCGCCTGCCGGGCCGCCTGTTCGGCTGCCGACCCCTCGGCCGGCGTCTGGATTGACGGCGGCGGCGAACCGCTCCCGCTACGCGTGCTGCCGAAATAAAAACCGCCCGCAGCGGCGGCGAGCGCTATCACGACGACGACTATGAGAAGTTCGGCAAGGGCGAACCCCGCCCGATCGGACGGGGCGCGCGAAACCATGCGTTGACCGTGCATGGTTTCATGATACCAAACCGGCCGCTACGAGGTCCGTTCGCGGTCGAGCTTGCGCGCGGCCTCGGGCGTCGAGACCGTCCGGCTCATGGTGAACAGCTTGGCGATGCCCCAGGCGATGATGAGATAGACGATCATGGCGAGAAGGGTCGTCCATTCGAAGACCTTGTCTCCGACCGCCGTCGCGCGGAAGACCGCGATGAACGGCACGGCGAAAGGCCAGCTTGCGACATAGATGAAGCTCGTGAAGCCCGCCCCGGGATTCGCGCCGGCAAGCCGCAGCAGGAATCTGAACGCGAGAAGGATTTCGACGAGGTCGCAGAGATACCAGACGACCTGCGTCCCCCGGAACAGCGGTTTGGTTGTCGGCGAATGATAGGAGTCCATGGCCAATAATACCCGCCGGGGAACGGAGCCGTTACGAACGCCCGGGCCGGCGTCCGCGATCCAGAGCTTGACGGAGCGGCGCAAAACGCTACGGTGTGCGCTATGATTAGTACAATGTCCGCGAATCCGGAACCCAGCCGCAGGAGCATCGTCGCCGGTGCCCGCCGCTTCTATGCCCGCATCGAGCGGCCGTTTTCGTCGATCTCGCTCATCGGCGGATTCGTCTTCGACGCGGTCGCGCTCACCCGCGTCGACGCGTTCTGGGAGAACTTCTGGGTCGTCGTCCACCTCGTCATCGTGACCGCCTGCGCGATCGCGCTGAACTTCGTCGAGAACAAGGGCGGGAACGAGGAGAATCCCGAAAAGCTCCACTTCTGGCTCGTGAACATCATGCAGTTCTTCTTCGGCGGCATCTTCTCGACCTTCCTCGTCTTCTATTTCAGGAGCGGCACGATCGGGACGAGCTGGCCCTTCCTCGCCATCCTCGCCGCCGCCTTCATCGCGAACGAGCGCCTCAAGAAGCACTACGCGCGGCTCGCGTTCCAGATCAGCCTGCTCTTCCTTTCCTATTATGCGTTCGCGATCTATCTCATGCCGATCCTCCTGCACGACATCAGCGACACGACCTTCGTGCTGAGCGGGGGCGCCGCGCTCGCCGCGATCGGCGTCGTGGCGCTCATCCTGCGCTTCGGCACGCGCGAGCGGTTCGAGCGGCGCACGAAGGTCGGCGCGTGGCTCGGCGTGCTCGGCATCTTCGCGGCGCTCAACCTGCTCTATTTCGCGAACCTGATCCCGCCCCTGCCCCTGTCGCTCAAGGACGCCGGCATCTATGACAGCCTCGCCGTGAACTCGCCCGGACACTACACCGTGACGTCGCAGGACCAGGGCCCGCTCGGATTCTTCCGCTGGGGCGACACGCTCCTCTTGAACACCCACGGCCAGGCGCTCTATGCCTATACGGCGGTCTTCTCGCCCACCGCGTTCAATACGACCATCGTGCACGAATGGCAGTTCTATGACCCGGCGCAGAAGGGATGGGTGACCCGCGCGCGCGTGAAGCTCCCCGTGACCGGCGGGAGCGACGGCGGCTGGCGCACGTTCTCGGCTGTCTCGAACATCACGCCGGGCCCGTGGCGCGTGAACGTGCTCACGACGAACGGCCTCCTCGTCGGACGCCTCCAGTTCATGGCCGTCGCCACCAACACGCCGCCGCAGATCGTGACGCGCGAGATCAACTAGGGCCGGCGTGCTATACTAAGAAGAAACCACCATGGATTGCAAAGACTGCAAGGATTGCGGGTGCTGCAACGGGACGACGGAACGCGCGGGATGGAAAGGCCGACGCTACAAACACCACGGACACGGCATGGGAATCCTCTGGGCGATTGGCTGGCTGTTCACGATCGGCTTCCTGCATCTCTCGTTTTGGAAAGGCGTGCTCGCGATCATCATCTGGCCCTTCTATATCGGCGCGACGGTGAGCGCGATGATCCACTGATTAGAACCGCCTGTCGTCCGCGGACGGGCCATAGATGGACGGCACCGCGATATCGTTGAGCCGCAGATAGACGGTGAGCTGGCCGCGATGATGGACCATATGCCTGATCGACGAGCTTGCCGTATCGAGCTTCGTGCCGCTCATGAGGACCTGGTCGCCCCGCTTCAGCTCGAAGCGGCCGTTCGCGAGCTCGTCCTCCGAGACGGCGGCAAGCGCCTTCCTCGCGCCCTCGAGGTTCGCGTCGAACTCCTTCACGAACTCGGGGCCGGCCTTCGCGTCGGCGTGCTTGAACGTCCCGAAGTTGATCGTCCCCTCTTCGACGGCGCTCGAGATCCATCGCGGGATCTCGGCGGTGACGAGCGCGAGATAGCCCATGAGCATCGACTTCTCGTGCGGCTTGTAGTCATAGAGCGCGGCCGGAACGCGCTCAAGGCACTCGCGGGTCGCGCGCGCTTCGGTTTCGAGTTCGTGGATCAAAAGCTCTTTGGTGGTCATTGGGTTGGTTTTTTTTGTTAATACGATGGTGGTTCCATTATATAACGTCCGGCTGCGAAAAATATAGCATACCCGCGCGCGGATGCAGAGGGCGAAGGCAGCCGCGTTGCCCGGGCTTCATTGAGAAAATCGCGCAGGGCAAGTATGATGTCACAAAAAGACCGCCATGAACATTCCTTCGAAGGTGCCCTCCCCGGGGTTCTATTATCACTACAAGCACGACCCGGACGGCCCAATAAACAACTATGCCTATGAGGTCGTGGGCGTGGGATGCCACACCGAGGACGACTGCCGCCCCGAAGACGCGAATCTCGTGGTCTATCGCCCGCTCTACGAATCATCGGTCTATAAGGCCGGGAAGCTTTTCGACCTGCGCCCCCTTGAGATGTTCATGGAGGACGTGACGAAGGACGGCAAGACGTTTCCGCGATTCAGGAAAATCACCGATGCGTCGGTGATCGAGCGGCTTTCGGCGATCCAACGGCAGATGTATTAACGATTCAACCGCCAAATTTCATAATTCAACACCGTTGCGAAAGACGACCAGAGCGCATAGGGCACCATAAGCCATGCGGCCGCGGCATTGACTCCGGAAAATAGAACGACGGTTGTCACGATGAATATCAGAAGGACGACGAGTTCGACAAGCGCAGCGCCGAGGCGCTTTGCACCGAAAAACAAGGGCGTCCACAGGGCGTTGAGGATGAGCTGAACGACGAAAACGTCGAAGGCGGTTCCGCTCCCGCTTGTCCGGAACACGAGGTAGGCCGCGATCCCCTGCAGCGCGTAAAGGATCGTCCAGACTGGTCCGAAAACCCAGTTGGGTGGATTGAATGTCGGCTTTCTCAGCTTGGCGTACCACGTCGGAATCGCGCGAACCGTAAAGAGGCTTCCGCCAACGCCCACCAGTTCGCACAACGCAATGAAGACGGCGAGCAGGAGCCAATTCATGTATCAATTATACTCCCGACTTCGGGGTTGTTCATCAAAAGAAAAGCCCGGAAAAGCAATTGACAAAGTCGATAAGATTTAGCATACTATTCCAGTCCGAGCGCACTCCATAAAGGAGGCAGGATGGACGGAAAGAGAGTTCTTTACTATGGCTGCAAGAAGTGATGTTGCGACGATGGTGCGTGGCATGGGGATGGGCATGAAAGTGCTCGACCTGCTCGTGAACGAAGCCGAGAAGCAGGGTGCGGACAAGGAGGCATTCGCCTTTTTGACCCGTCCGCGCTTCAAGGGAAATCTTGAAAAGATAGGGAAAGCTATTGCCGAGTGCGATTGGCGAATTCCCGCGAGCGAGATGCGCGCACTCGCGCGGAAACGCGAATCGGAAGAATACGGTCTCGACTCGGAAGCCGAAATTGAGCAGGCGGCAAACCTCTGGTGGTCGGGAACGTGCATTGATTTCGGGATCCCCTATGATCGGTATTGCCAAAATCCCAACCACGGCGATCCTGCGATTCTGCCCATTTTTCTGAAAGAGCTGGACGGAAAAGCAATGGAATACCCGCTTATCCTTTCGCCCTTCATCGGCAGCGAGCGCCGTTTCGTGGTTGTCGACTTCATCACGACCGAAGCGCTGTATCGCCCGGGCGATCGGATCGACATAAATCAAATCGACGCGCTTGCAGTTGCCGATTGTAAGTATTTCGATTTCGAGAAGTAATCGCTAACCAAGGCGCACGCCAGCTCATGTTGGACGTGCGTTTTTTTATATTTGTTTCAGAGTCCGTTCTTTCGTCGCTCCCATTATCCAGCGATATTTTTATTTCAGCAACATTACAAAACCACGACTTCCGGGGCAAACAAAAACAGCTCCATTTCTGAAGCTGTTTTCGGGAATTCGTACATGGTTGCGTCCCAACTCGACACCGTCTCAATGATTTTAGCGACCCATAATCTGAAGTCAAATTTGATTTAATTTAGATTTAATCTAACTTTTTTATCATGTTCGTCGTGGAACACCTGCAGATTTCCAGCATATGCTCTATTCCTTAATCATCTTCAAAAGCGCCTCCTTGGAAACCACTTTGCCATCTATGGCGATTTGGCCGGATATTTCGTTAATGGCTTTCTCAATCTTCTCCATGCCCTTGTTTACCTTGGCCCGGATCAGCTCATCCACAATAAAGGTTTTCATTTCCTTTCCTTCCGCATAAGCTTTCTTCAACGCAGCATCCCGCTCTTTGGGCTTATATGTCAAAAGCTGATGCACCACCTTATTCCGCTGCTTGATGTAAGCGTCCAGCTTTTTATAGAGCGGTGCGTCAATGACATGCCCGATCAGAAGAAGCTCCAGTTGTTTCGATATCTGCCAGCGTTCAACACTTTTCGCAAGCTCCTTATTTCCCGCAAGGCCGTCCATGAAATGAATTGCAACGCATGTCTTTATCACGCCCTCAAACAGGCATGACTGGATAAGAAACGCCTCTAAAAATTGCCCCTGCTGATAAAAAGATTCCGCTCGCGCTACTAGCTGGTCGTAGATCGCCTCCTCTTTTGGAATGCCTTGGTTGGCCATAACTTCATTATACTTGACCTCCTCCACCGGAACATTCTCTGCGACGTTTGCGCTACCGTGAGCTACCCGGCGTTCCATTTTGCAGTCCGCTACTGATCTATGTTTTTGATAAGACCTCACGCGATAGCGCAAAATAGCGCAGGACAAATCTCGATTAAAAATGACGGCATCTGTAATTTATTTGAATTCTGCAAAATCCGTATAAACCTCCAAGAATAAAGGCGATCCTCCAACGAACTTCACTGTTCAGCAATCCCATTTGCATCTGCTTGTTTCCTGCTCATGCCCAAAAAACCCAGCATTTCTGCTGGGTTCTCGTAAGCATTCTAACCAAAGCTCCTCTAGCGCTTCGCCCATTGGGGACTCCGGCGCGCTTTCTTCTTGCCGTACTTCTTGCGTTCAACCATGCGGCTGTCGCGGGTCATATAGCCGACGGCGCGGAGGCGCGGCTTCCATTCGCCGTCGCGGAGCACGATCGCGCGGGCGAGGCCCAGGCGGATCGCTTCGGCCTGCGCGCGGATGCCGCCGCCGACGATCCGCACCGACACGTCGAGGTCGGTGAGCTTGAGTTCGTTGAGGGGTGCCTTGGCGGCCGCGACGAGGCGCGCGGTGCTGAAATAGGACTTCACGTCCTTGCCGTTCACGGTGACGGTCCCCTTGCCGGCCGAAATGCGCACGCGGGCGATCGCCGTCTTGCGGCGGCCGACGGCCTCGGTATAGCGCGCGGCCTTATGCCCGTGCGACGGGGCGGGCGCGTGATGTGCCTCGGCGGCCGCCGGTGCGGATGCGGCGGTCTGGGGCTCCTTCTTCACGGTGTCTTTGGCGGTGGCCATTGGGTAGTAGTGTGGGTTATTCCTCGACGAAAATCAAATTCTTGATCCGCTGCTGCGTCAGAAAGTTCTGCGGGAGCATCTTGCGGACCGCGCGGCGCAGGACCCACTTCGGATCCTTGGCCATCGCCTCGTTGAACGTCTTCTCTTTGATGTGACCCACATAGCCCGTGTGGCGGCGGTACACCTTGTCGGTCGCCTTCGTGCCGGTGACGATGATCCCGCCCACGTTCTTCACATAGACCTTGTCGGCGGCCACGCGGTTGCGCTGGTATGCGGCCGACTTCTTGCCCTGCAGGATGAGGGAGATCTCGGAGGCCACGCGCCCGAGCACCTTGTTTTTGGCGTCAATATGATAGTCCATGGTCGTGGTTAGACGAATTCGATGCGGGCCATCGCGGCGCCGTCGCGCTTGCGGCTCGTGCCGAGCTTCGTGATGCGCAGGTAGCCGCCGGCGCGCTCGGCGTAGCGCGGGCCATAGTCGACATAGAGCTTGTTCGCGACCTTCTCGTTATGCACGCGGCTCAGGATGACGCGGCGCGACGCGAGGGTCTGCTTCTTCGCGAACGTCACCAGGCGCTCGACGATCGGGCGGATCGCCTTCGCGCGGGCCTCGGTCGTCTCGATCGCGCCCGTGCGGATGAGGTCGTTGCTCAGGTTGCGCAGGAAGGACGCGCGCGGACCGCGCTTGCGATTGAACTTCTTGCCTTTCTTTGCGTGCCTCATGGGAGTGTTACGAAATTACGAATTGGTGCGAATATACGAATGCCGATTGTCTAGGCTTCCTTTTTGGCGGCCTTCTTCTTTTTGCCGCCTTCGGCGACGGGCGGTTCGAAGTCCTTCACCTCGACGGCCGAAACCTTCTCGAAGTGGTCCTTCAAAATATTGCCTGCCTTGTGGAGCGCCGAGGACGGGCTCACCGTGCCGTCGGTCGTCACCTCGAGGCGGAGGCGGTTATAGTCGGTGCGGTCGCCGACGCGCATGTCGTCGATCGTGAAGTTGACCTTCTCGACCGGCGTGAAGATCGCGTCGACCGCGATCGTGCCGATCGGCAGGCGGCCTTCGCTCTTGCGGGCCTCGACGGGGACGTATCCCAGACCGCGCTCGATCTTCACCTCGATGTCGAGCTCGGCGTCCTTCGCCGTGAGCGTGCCGATCACCTCGTCGGGATTCATGATCTCGATGTTCGCGTTTGCCTCGATGTCGGCGGCCGTGACGACGGTCTCGCCCTTGGCCTTGAGGGCCAGGACCTGCGGCTCGTCGACGTGCATGCGGATGCGGATCTTCTTGAAATTGAGCGCGAGCTCGACGATGTCCTCTTTGAGGCCCGGAAGGGTCGAGAACTCGTGCGGCACGTTCTTGATCTTGATCTCGGTCACCGCGGCGCCCGGCAGCGACGACAGGAGCGCGCGGCGGAGGGCGTTGCCGACCGTGAGGCCGTAGCCGGCGTAAAGGCCCTCGATCTCGAACACGCCGTTCTTCGCGTCTTCGGAAACGGTCTTGATGGAAACGGTTGAGCTCAGATAGGCAAATTCCATGGTGGTGTTCTTGTTGATATGGGGGTTATTTGGAGAAGGATTCGACCAGCAGGTTGATTTCGAAAGGAGGATTGACGTCGGTCGGCAGCGCGAGCACCTGGCCTGTCATCTTCTCGGCATCGACCTGGAGCCAAGAAGGCGCGTCGTGCGTCGTCATCGCTTCTTTTCGCTTGTTGAGTCCGGCCTTGGCGAGCGATCCCGCGCGGACCGAGATTGTGTCGCCCTTCCTCACCTCGTAGCCGGGCGACTTCACCTTCTTCTTGTTCACGTCGATGTGGCCGTGGACCACGATCTGCCGCGCCGCGAGGCGCGACGGGGCGAACCCGAGCTGGAAGATCACGTTGTCGAGGCGGCGTTCGAGGAGCTCGATCATCTTGGCGCCCGTCGATCCCTTCGCGACCTGCGCGCGCTCGAAGAGGCGCCTCAGGTTCTTATCGTCGACGCCATAGCTCAGCTTGAACTTGCTCTTCTCGCGGAGCTGCAGGCCGAATTCCGAAAGGGCGCGCGGGCGCGAGTTCGGGCCGTGCACGCCGGGGCGGTACGGCTTGCGCACCGTTGCGGACTTCGGCGACATCGAACGCTCCCCCTTCAGACCGAGGCGCACGCCCAATGCCCGCTCACGTTTTTCCTTAGGACCGACCATGGTGGTTGTTTGTTCTTTATTAATAGAGGTTAGACCCTGCGGACCTTGGGCGGCCGGGGGCCGTTGTGCGGGACCGGGGTCGCGTCCTTGATCGAGAGGATATTGAAGCCGTGGTTGATGAGGGAGCGGATCGCCGAGTCGCGGCCGCTGCCGATCCCCTTCACGATGACCGCGATGTCCTGCGGGCCGTTGTTCTGCAGCTTTTCGGCGATCGCGGCGATGACGCGCGACGAGGCGAACGGGGTCGCCTTCTTCGGGCCCGAGAAGCCGAGTGAGCCGGCCGAGGCCCACGCGAGCACGTTGCCCTGCGCGTCGGTCACGGTGACGACGGTGTTGTTATAGCTCGCGTTCACATAGACCTTGCCCTCCTGGACGCGGCGCGTCTTGCGCGCGGAAACCGCCGGCTTCGCCGCCGCCTGCGTTCCCGCTGCATCGCCCGATTGGGTTGTGACTTTCTTCTTTCCCATGGCTATCTGTTATTTGAGGTCGACTTTGCGCTTGCCGCTGCCCGCCGTCTTGCGGACGTTGCCGCGGACGGTGCGGGAGTTCGTGCGCGTGCGCTGGCCGCGCACCGGCAGGCGCCGCATGTGGCGCAGGCCGCGATAGGCCTGCAGCTCCTTCAGGCGGTTGATGTTGCCACGCACGAGCTGGCGGAGCTCGCCTTCGACCGGAAAATTCTTCTCGATGAAGTTCTGGATGCGCAGAATCTCGTCCGCGGTGAGGTCCTTCGCCTTCTTCGCGACGTCGACGGCGGCGGCCGCGAGCGCCTTGTGGCTCACGGACGGACCAACGCCATAAAGATAGGTGAGCGACACCTCAATCCTCTTGTTGTCGGGAATGTTGACGCCGAAGATACGCATGATGGTTATCCTTGCCGCTGTTTATGCTTGGGGTTTTTGCAGCGCACGTAAAGCTTGCCCTTTCGTTTGACGATCTGGCAGTTGGCACACATCTTCTTGATGGAGCTTCGAACTTTCATGGTATTGCGTTCTGCGTTGCCGGTCCGCACGCCGCGTCCGCCTGTTTAGAGGCGCCGCACGATCCGTCCGCGATGCCCGTCGGGAGCGAGTTCCACGAGCACCCGGTCGCCCGGCAGCACGCGGATATTGTTGATCTTCATCTTGCCCGCCAAATGAGCGAGAACCTCCGTTCCCGCCTCGTTCATCGTGACTTTGAACATCAGGCCCGGGAGGGCCTCGATCACCCGACCTTCTTTCGCCGTGTCCTTCTCCATTAACGCCGTGGGTGTCTCATGAAAACAGGAATAATGGCGATTTGATGCGGTAAGGAGATTATAGTCCGGCTTCGGCTCATTTGTCAACAAGATCCCTTGAAGATCCCTTGGCGGGCGGGCCCGGCCGCCACCCCGCCTCCTAGTGGACGGTGATATGGACCTTGCCCGGATTCGCCGGGATGCTCATGAGCCACAGGGGCCACACCGATATCTTGCCGTCCGCGAGGTTCGGCAGGTTGAGGATCTCGTTGCGGGCGCTTGCGATGCTCTGCCCCTGGATGGTCGACGAGAAGTCGTCGGCCGAGAAGGACGGCTCGAGGTTCGCCTGGACGGCGGCGTCGAACTTCACCTGGCCCGTCGTGAAGTTCGCCTGCACGCCCGAATAGTCGATCGTGACCGACGAGAACGTCGAGCTCGCCTCGGTCGCCTGCGCGAGCGAGAGCAGATAGGCCTTGAGCGCGTTCTCGTCGAAGCCGACGGCGACCATCGTCGCCTGGCCGAAGACGGTGAAGTTGCCATTCGCGTCAGTCGTCGTCCCCACGATGAGCTTCGAGACCTGATAGGTCGTCGCGCCGTCGAGGATCTTGAAGTTCTGCGGATAGGCGTTCGTGAATCCGCCGGCGAGGCTCGCCTGCAGGATCGCGGTCGTCGAGGCCTTGGCCGCCGTGATGTCGGCCGCGGTCGGGACCGCCTTCGTGCCGGTGAAGCCGCCCGCCGTCGAGGTCGCGATCGCGCCATAGAAGCCCTGATAGCGTCCGGCGTCCTTCTGGAATCCAGGAATGGTGAGGTGCGCGACCGGTCCCATATTATAAGAGAGGCCGGGCTGGTCGGCGACGATCGCCGCGGTGACCGACGACGGGGTGATCGTACCGTTCGCGACCTGCGCGCCCGGCACCGTCACATTGTTCACGAGCCGGAAGATCTTGCCGTCGGGCGTCAGGAACCGCGTCGTGGCGACGAGCTCCTGGGGCGACGAGTTGTAGGCGTTATAGATCGTGATGACGCCCGTCGACTTGAGGTTCACGTTCTGCTGGGAGCTTGCCGGGAAGTTCTCGGTGATGTTCTTCGGCGACGTGAAGACGGTCGCCGGAATCACGACGGTTCCCCCGCTGCTCGTGAAGGCCGACGCGTTCTTGTCGGCGATGAACGATCCCTGATAGCTCCACGGGGTCTGCTTGAAGTTGATCGCGATGTCGGCGCGGTCGAAATAGGCGGTGAGTATGTAGCCCACGGCCGCGAGCGCGATCACGACGGCTGCGAGCGTCCACCAGACCTTCGCCGATATGCGGCGCGGTGCGGCGTCGTCATCGCCGTCTTCGGCGTCGCTGTCCGAGCCATTCCCGCCGTCATCCTCCCCGCCTTCTGACCTCATGCGGCGCAGGCGCGCCGGCAGGCTGATTTTCTTGAAAAACCGGTTCTCCTCGATCGATTCCTCAATCTCGGCCTCTTCCTCGGTCTCGGGCTGGAGCGCGTCTTCGGCTTCATCCGCCGTCTCGTCCCGGCCGCCGCCGGCCTCGTCGTCATCGCCCGCGCCGGCGCCGCCCGACGACTCTTCTATCTCGACGATCTCGAGCTTGGTCTCGGCCTTCTTCGCGCGCGACTTCTTCGCCTTCGGCTCATGCGCCCCCTCGTCCTTCGGGACGATGTCGGAAAACCCGCCCGAGCCGCGGACGCTCTTCCACAGCGGATGGCTTGCCTCGATGTCGGCCTGCTTCGCATAGGCGAGGATCGTCTCGTCCACCGATTCGATGACGACCGACTTTCCGGCGGCGTCGCTTTCGCGCCTGAGCAGCGTGAAATTCCGCACGGACTTGCCCAGTGCGGAGTTTTTCGGGATGACGAGGACGACCTCGTTCTCGGGTTCGTTCAGGATCTTGTCGATGACTTCGGCGATGCCCTCGGACTTGTCGGCTATTATCTTTTTCATCTTTACTATTATATCACACGCATGCGCGCCGGAATCGCGCGCACGCGCCTAGTTGAGCAGCCAGTGCAGCCGCCGCCGCAGCTTCTGGTTGATCTCGGAATTGCTCTTGTCGAAATAGGCCTCGATGAACGGCAGTACGTTGCGCACGAGGACGCGCCGCGGCACGGCGCCCCCGTCCTTCACCGCGACCGACGACGGGAAGTCGAGCGACTCGAGGATCTCGCCGAGCGGCACGGGCTCGATCGTCACGCCGGCCGCGCGGTGCGGCGTCTCGAACGGCAGCTCGTGCGGCGCGTCGACATAGGCGTAGCCGCCGAGCTTCTCCTTCTCGAGCGCCTCGGTGAAATGGCGCACGGCGGGATCGATCACGCGCTTCATGGCGCGCAGGGCGTCCTTCGACATGTTCCCGTGCAGGTATTCGCGATAGAGCCGTTCGGCGGCCGCCATGCTCACACCGAGCTCGGCCGCGATGCGCCGGATCAGCTCGTCGAAGTCCCAGCCAAGCTTCTCCCTATATAGGACGGGGTGTCCTTCTTTGGCCTCGGCCATGACATAGACGGCCGCGCCGCCGCCCTCGGCCTCGATGAGCGCGAGCGGCAGCGGGCGGCTGCGGGCGATCGCGAGCAGCCGGGACTGCGGCCCCTCGACGAAAAAGAAATGGTCGGGCGCGTTGAAAAATCCCTTCAGCTCCTCGAAGAGCTCGCGGGTCGTGAAACGCAGTTCGAGGATGAGCGAAATCTTCTTGCCGGTGAAGCCGGCCGGATTCACGACCGACTTGCCGTCGATCTTGAAATGGCGCGCCTCGGCGCCGACGAGGATCGTGTCGAGCTCATGGATGCCGAGTCGCTTCGCCGCCTCGCTGCGGCACTGGTTGAAGACCTTCGCCATCGCCTGCGCGATGAGGTTCTCGAGTTCGGCGAGCGTGATCTCGAACTTCGCATCGGCCTTCTCGCGCGGCAGCTCGAGCGGCAGCGGGATCGTGGTCGCGAGCGACGGGTGCGCCGTCGCGATCACCTTGCGCCGCCCGCGCTTGAAAAGATATTCCCCCTCCCACGACTTCTGGGTCACGCGCCGCATCGGCGATTGCAGGAACTTCCTGAGGCTCGCATTCTCGACGTACTTCTCGACGACGATGCCGCGGTTCTCGCCGAGCGTGAGGAAGAGCGCGTTCACGCCGGCCGGAGCGATCTCAAGGATGAGGAATTTCTCCTTTTTCACACCTCCATCATAGCATAGGTTTTTCCCCGTCCCGCCTATTCGATCGTCCCGCGCGCGCGCCGGATGCCGGCGGCGACCGCCTCCTCTTTCGCGAACGTGAAGCGCCCGATCTCGCCCGTGTGCGCGACATGCGGGCCGCCGCAGAACTCGATCGAAAACGCCTTGGCGAACTGCGGGTCGGCCTGCGTTGCGCCCTTCGGGCCGATCGAATAGACCGAGACGCGCTCGGGATATTTCTGCCCGAACTCGTGCTCAGCGCCGAGCTTCTCGGCCTCCTCGCGGGCCATCTCGGACCGGATCACGGGCAGGTCCTCGGCGATCTTCTCGTTCACGATCTCTTCAACGCGGCGCTTCTCGTCGTCGGTCATCCTGCCGTCATAGGAGAAGTCGAGGCGCAGCCGCTCGCTCGTGATGTTGCTGCCGCGCTGCTTCACCTGCGGGCCGAGCACGGTCTGCAACGCCTTGAGCAACAGGTGGTGCGCGGTGTGCAGGCGCACGGTCTTCTCGGACGTGTCGGCGAGGCCGCCCTTGAAGGTGCCGGCCGATGCGGTGCGCGAAAGGTCCTGATGCTTCTTGAATTCGGCTTCGAACTCGGCACGGTCGACGGCGATGCCGCGCCCGCGCGACATCTCTTCGGTGAGCTCCCAAGGGAACCCGTAGCTCTGATAGAGGTCGAAGGCATCGGTGCCCGTCACGGAGCCGCCCGCGACCCTTCGTTCGAATTCCCTAAGGCCGTCCTTCACGGTCGCGCCGAACTTCTGGAACTCGTCGGCGACCGCCTTCTGGATCGCCGCCTCGTTCGCGTCGAGTTCGGGATAGGCGTCGGCATAGGACGAGCATGCGGCCCGCACCGTCTCGCGGAGCCACGAGGGCGCCGTCTTCTCGGCGCCCGAGAAGAGCGCCGCCCGGCGGATGAGCTTGCGCAGCACGTAGCCCCGCCCCTTGTTCGACGGCAGTACGCCGTCGGCGACGAGGAACACCGCGGCGCGGATGTGATCGAGGATCACGCGCACCCGCTTCACGTCGTCCGCCGGCACGTGACGTGCCATCGCCGCGAATACGTCGACGTGGAACACGTCCGGATCGTCGTTCGCCGCCGCCGCGATGCGCTCGAGGCCGCCGCCAAAGTCGACGTTGCGCTGCGCGAGCTTCTCGAACGTGCCGTCGTCGCGCTTCTTGTATTCCATGAAGACCGAGTTGCCGATCTCGAGGAACCGCCCGCAGTCGCAGTTCGGATGGCACTGCGCGCCGAACTTCGCATCGTGCGTGGCACCCGTCGGGTCGAAGTCATAGAAGACCTCCGAGTCGGGACCGCCCGGTTCGCCGGCCGGCATCTTCGCCGGGACGCCGGCGCGGCTCCACCAGTTCTTCTTCACGTCATACGAGAAGATTCGGCCGCCCTGCATGCCCTTCGCGCTTCCCTCGGTCTCGGAACCGAGCGGCACATAGGCGGCGTCGATCCCCTTCCCTTTGAACAGCCGCTTCCAGATCGCGACCGATTCCTCGTCGGCCGGGATGCCCGTCTCGCGGTCGCCGGCGAACACGGTGACGTACAGGCGCGCCGGATCAAGGCCGGCGCCCTTCGCCGGATCGGTCAGGAATTCGAAAAGCCACGGCAGCTGCTCCTCTTTGAAATAGTCGCCGAGCGACCAGTTGCCAAGCATCTCGAAGAAGGTGGTGTGACGGTTGTCGCCCACCTCGTCGATGTCCTCGGCGCGGAAGCACTTCTCGGCATCGGCAAGCCGCCGCCCTTCGGGGTGCTTCTCGCCAAGCAGGTACGGCACGAGCGGCTGCATGCCCGAGCCCGTGAAGAGGGTCGTCGGATCGTTCTCGGGGACGATCGATGCGGAGGGCAGCACGGCGTGGCCCCGGGCCTTGAAGAACGCGAGGTAGCGCGACCGGATGTCGGAGATCGTCATAGCTCATAAAATATCACATTTTCCGGACATTAAAAACATCCCGCCGGCGGTTCGCACGCGCGGCGGGATTGTCAACGGTCCTTTAACCGAAATTTAAGAAATGCTTTCGAAGCCTTCGAGCGCCGCGGCCTTGCCGTGCTCGCGGATCTTCTCAAGCGCCTTCGCCTCGATCTGCCGGATGCGCTCGCGCGTCACGCCGAACGCCTTGCCGACCTCCTCGAGCGTGTGGCTGATGCCGTCCTCGAGGCCGAAGCGCATCTTGAGGATCTGCTGCTCGCGCTCGGTGAGGTCGATCATGATCTCGCGGATGAGGTCGCGGAGCATCGCGCGCGCGGTGAGCTGCGCCGGGGTCGCGTTCTTCTCGTCGGGGATGAAGTCTGACAGGGTCGAGTCCTCCTCGTCGCCGATCGGCGTCTCGATCGAGAGCACCTCCTGCGAGATCTTCTGGATGTGGCGGACCTTCTCGACGTCGACGCCCATTTCGGCGGCCAGCTCCTCGGCGAGCGGGTCGCGGCCGAGCTCCTGGATCAGCTGGCGGCGGACCTGGGTGTATTTCGAGATGGTCTCGACCATGTGGACCGGGATGCGCACCGTGCGCGACTGGTCGGCGAGGGCGCGCGTGATCGCCTGGCGGATCCACCAGGTCGCATAGGTCGAGAACTTGAAGCCGCGCCGGTAATCGAACTTCTCGACGGCGCGCGAAAGGCCGATGTTCCCCTCCTGGATGAGGTCGAGGATCGAAAGGTGCGGCGTGCGGTTCACGTAGCGCTTGGCGATCGAGACGACGAGCCGGAGGTTCGCCTTCATGAGCCGCTGCCGCGCGTCCTCGTCGCCCTTCTCGGCGCGCTTCGCGAGCTCGCGCTCCTCGTCCTTCGAGAGGAGCGGCGTGCGGCCGATCTCCTTCAGGTACATCTGCACGGCGTCGGGGACGTCGCCCTCGAACGCCATCGAGTCGTCGATCGCGCGGTCGTCCTCGTCCTTCGAGAAGTCGATGAGGGCGCTCGTCTCGATCACCTTGATGCCCGCCTTCTCGAGGCGGTCATAGATCTCGTCGAGCAGCCCGACGTTGTCCTCGATCTTCGGGAAATAATAGAGGATCTCGTTGTCCGTCACGAAGCCGCGCGGGCGGCCGCGCTCAATGAGCTCGTTGATCTCCTGGGCGTGGGCCTTGACGCTCTTCTCGAGCTTCGAAAGCGGCTTCGCCTTCTTCGATTTCGAAGGGGCCGAAGCTTTCGGGGACGCCTTTTTGAGGCGGGTTTTGGCCGCCTTCTTTTTGGAAGTCTTGGTTGCCATGCGATGTCCGTGCCGGGCCTTCGCCTTAGTGCGCGCTTTTGGGGCCATTACTTGATACTTTATTATCCGTCATTTCTTACAAAAATGCAAGTAGCTCGGGCCTTACGAGGGATCGTCCGCGACGATGGGAAGGCCGTCGAGCTCCTTCAGTGCCGCCGCGAGCTCGGCATCATTCCCGTTCGCCTCGGCATTCCGCACCGCAAGGGTGAGGATCGCCCGCCGCTCGCGGTAGTATTCCTTCGCAAGTTCCGCCTTGAGCCGCATGATCTCGTCGTCCGAAACGCCGCCGTCTCCGCCCCCACCGCCGCCGAAGACGATCATCCCGACGACGTGGTCGAGCCCCGGGTCCTCGCTCTTGTGCTGCCCGGCGGCGAGCAGCCTGAAGACCTCCTTCTGGGCGGGCTTGAGATAAGGAAGGCAGTCCTCGACGATCGCGAAGTCGTTCTTTGAGAACGCCGCGATGAAGAGCCGTTCGGCAAGGCGGTCCTGGCGGGACACCTCGCGCTTGGCCGCGTCGTCGTCGCCCGCGCCGTCGGCCCTCCGCGGCGACGAGGCCGGGACGCCCGACGACGATTTCTCAGCCTCTTCCTGCAGCGTCTTTTCGGGGATGCCGGTCCGCTTCGCGAGTTCGGCGAACCAGAAGCCGCGCTCGACGGGGCTCGCGATCACCTTCAGCTTGCCGAGGACGGCGCGGAGCCGCTGCAGCCCGTCGCGGTTCTTGAGCTCGGCCGGGTCCGCGGGCAGGAACTTCTTGAAATAGAATTCGGGCGCGGGCATCGCGGCGGCGACCGTGCGCGCGACCGCGGCCGGGTCGGCCTTCGCGGCGTCGGCCGCGTCCTTATAGTCGGTGAACATCGCGACCTTCACGGTGAAGTCGTTCGCCTCGGCGAGGTCGATCGCCCGCTCGGCCGCGTCGGCGCCCGCGGCGTCGCTGTCGAAGCAGAGCACGATGTCCTCGGCGAGCCGGTGGATCACCGTAAGGTGGTCCGCGGTGAGCGCCGTCCCCGAGCTCGCCACCACGTTGCGCACGCCGGACTGGTAGCTCATGAGGAAATCCATCTGCCCCTCCATGAGCACGGCCGCCTTCGTCTCGCGGATCGCGTCCTTGCTCTTCCAGAACCCATAGAGCAGCTTCGACTTCTGGAAGATCGGCGTCTCGGGGCTGTTCACGTATTTGCCCATGTCGCCCTTGTCGAGCTGCGGCAGGATGCGGCCGGTGAACCCGACCACCTTGCCCACGTGGTTGTGGATCGGGAACATGATGCGCCCCCGGAACCGGTCGAGCATGAGCCCGCGCTCCGTCTTGATGGAAAGCCCCGCCTGGACGAGGTCCTGCGGCGACGCGCCGGTGTTCAGCAGGTGCATCGAAAGCCCCTCGGGTTCGTTCGGCGCCCAGCCGATCTCGAACGTCTCGACCGTCTCGGGTGCAAGTCCCCGCTCCTCGAGATATTTTTTTGCGACCGGCGCGGCGGCGAACGCCTTCCTGAAAAACGCCTTGGCCTGGTCGTTCAGGTCATAGAGGAGGCCGCTATAGCGGTATTCGGCCGGATTCTCGTGGCGCAGCTCGACGCCGGTCTTCTCGGCGAGCATCCGCATCGCCTCGCCGAACTCGACGTTCTCATAACGCATCACGAACGAGAAGGCGTCGCCGCCGAGGCCGCAGCCGAAGCAGTGCCAGGACTGCCGGTCGGGCGAGACCATGAAGGACGGCGTCTTCTCGTGATGGAACGGGCAGAGCGCCTTGAAGTTACGGCCCGCCGGCACGAGCGTGAGATAGCCGCGCAGGAAGTCGACGATGTCGAGCCTGCTTTTGATGAGTTCGGTCGTCGAGGAAGGCATGTTGCTCCTATTGTATGCCCCGCCCGCATGCGCCGCAATGCCGGGCCGCGCCCGCACGCGCCGTCCTTCGAGGGAAATATTAAAAAATCATTAAAGGATCGCGATCTGGGCCGCGGCGCTCTGGTTCAGCATGACGGCGAGTCCCGCGACGACGATCACGATGAGCGCGCCGAAGATGAGTTTCGGATGCTGCACCTCGAACTTGATGAAGACGTTGAGGCCGAGCGCGACGAGGAAGAGCGCCATGAGGAACATATAGAAGTCGTTGGCGAGCGCCTTCGGGTCGGCGACGAGCCGCTGCAGGAAGTTCGTCTGCGGCGCGAGCGGCGCGGCGTGGTCCGACGAGATGAAGCCGAGGACGGCGCTCGAGCTGTTCGCGAGCGGCGGCGCGGTGGTCGCGCTCTCGGATGTTGCATTCCGGCCGGCCGCGGCGATCACGGTGTTCGTTGCCGGTTTCGGCGCGGGCTTCGGGGTCGGAGCCGGCGTCGGTTTGGCGTTCGGTTTCGCCGCGGGCGCGGGCGCGGCGGCGTTCGCCGACGAGAGTCCCGGGATCGGGCTGACCGCCACGGCGACCGGTGCGGGCGTCCCGAAGAGCTCGACGGCGAAGGTCGCATGATGGCCCTCGAACATGCCGTCGGCTTTCGCCATGCCGATCTCGGTGTAGTCCGGATCGAGGATGTTCGCGCGGTGTTCGGGCGAATTCATCCAGGCGTTCGTCACGTCCTGCGAGTCCGAGAAGTCGACGGCGAGGTTCTCGCCGGCATAGTCGAAGGAATAGCCGACCTGCGCGAACCAGTACCACGGCGTGAGCCCTTCGGGGCTCGTATGGGCGAAATAGCCCTTCGAGGCCATGTCGTTCGCCTTTTCCTGGGCGGCGGCGTCGAGAAGCGCGTTCTCACGGAGCGGCTGCAGGCTGTCCTTGACGCGGTTCGCGTTGGTCTCGTCGATGAGCGCGTTCGCGAGGACGATGCCGAAGAGCCTCGACCGCGGGATCACGTAGCGCGACGCGCCGACATAGGCGCCTTCGGCGACGATGATCACGAGGCAGAAGAGCGCGACGACGCGCGGATGGAGGAGGTGCGGCTGATAGTCGTTCCCCTTGTGCGGAATGAAATACTTCTTGACCGCCTTGCGCATGAAAATATTATGTCACATGAGATGGCGCAATGCAAGTCGCGCGCCCGCCCCGCTTCTTTGACACCCCGGCGTCCGGGCGTACAATCGAATCAGGACGTGAATTTCGGATTGGAGGTGGACGATGAAAGGCTTGATCGGCTTGGCGCTCCTCATTGCGTGTGTCTTCTATTTCGTGCTGGGAAAGGACGGACACGGAACGATCTCGCCGCTCGGGTTCTTCGTTGCGACAGGTGCGTTCCTTGTCGGCATCGGATGGATCCTCTTCGACAATATCCCGAACCGTCCGCCGCGGTCGGCGGCGGAAAGAAAATAGACAGCCAGGAAGACGAGGTCTCGCCATGAGACCTCGTTTTTGTTTCTTCAATCGCCGTATCCGATCTTTTTCCCGTTCTTCTCGTAACCGATCTTCACGAGTCCGCCGTTCCAATAGTGCAGGTCGGTGGCTTTCAGAAATTTCTCACCACATTCGCCGAGGGTAACGTCCCACTCCTTCAGCGCCCTTTGCTTCGGCGCAGGGTCGTGATGCGTGAGGAGCCCGATCGAACGCCAATACATCCTCCGCTCCTGCCGCCGCGGCCCGAATAGGCCAAGGATGGCGCGACGAGCGTGATGCACTGGTTCGCGCTCAACGAGGCGGTAGACGTGCTCGAGGGCAGCCGCACGGATCAGGTTTTCGCTCGGCAGCGTCACGGCCTTCACGACGGCCTGCTTGAACCGGAGCGCGAACACCCGTTCGAGATAGATCATCCTGTCCTCATACCAGAACGCTTCCGCATGCTCGTCAAAAAATTCCCGGTAGCGGATCGGGAACAGTCCGAACCGCATCGCCCATTTCACGTCGACGACGAAGAAGTCGAGCGACATGCCGATCTTGAACATGTTGCCCTCGAGCTTCGTCCCCCACGCGCACACCGCAAGCGGCTTCTTCTCGTTCCGCATGCCTGTTATGATTTTTTCGACATAGTTCGGCTTGACGCACCACGTGTCCGATGCGAGCACGACGACGTAATCGATGTGAGGATGTTTCGTCGCGAAGCGTTCCAGTCCGGCGTTGAGCAGGAGTTCCGCGCCGCCGAAGTGGCCGGGGTTTTCGAGCCGCAGCAGGTCGTCCTCGAGATAGCGCTCGGGCCACCACGAGGCTTCGCCGTTGAACGCGTGGACGACGGTCGCTTCGCGCAGAAGTTCGGACTTCCCCCAGACGTTGCGGATGATCTCAAGGTTCACCCGCGCGTCGTCGACGCGGTTGTGCGTATAGATGAGGACGCCGACATTGCTCGTGGCCGTGTCGCGTCCGGTGTTTCCGTCCATGCACTCACTATAACAAAACGATTCCCGTCCGCCTCCCGCCAAGAACGCAAAAACCCCGCAGAGCGGGGTTTTTGCTTGGTGCCATCGTGGCTCGCGCTTCGCGGAACCGGTTGGCTTCCGTGCACGGGGCGATGCGCCTGCTGCAGCAGTCGCATGCGCTGGCCGTTACGGAAGCGGCGGAACCGCGAGGTTGAGCGCCGGGCACTCGATCAGGTTGATCCACCGCTGGGTCGTCTTATAGACGTAGTCCGTCGGTGTGAATTCCGTCTCGAGGCCGTAGGGCAGCCAGGGGCGAAGCACCTCGATGTGGTACTTCACCTGGAACTGGTCGACGGCTGCGATCGTGTCCGAACCGTAATACCCGGTGACCGGAAGGCCGATGCCGAGGTTCTGGTTCAGGAAGAGTTGCAGCTTGCGGACTTCGGCGGGATCGTTCAGATCCTTGCGGATCGGATGGATGTACTGCGTGAGATAGATGCCGCAGCTTTCGCCGAGGACCTGGCCGGTCGTACTCGTGCTCGTGCCGAGCACCTGTCCGCCGCCACCGCCACCGCCGTTGCCGCCGCCTCCACCTCCGCCTCCGCCACCTCCGCCGCCGGTGCCGCCCGCGACCGTGATGGTCGAGGACGCCGTGTTGTTGCCGACGTTCGGGTCAAGGACCCTGTTCGATTCGCCGACATGCGCGACGTTCGTGATCGCCTGTCCCGCGGTCCCCTGGTTGACCGTCGCCGTGATGACGAGGGTCACCTGGTGGCCGCTTGCGAGGTCGCCGATCGCCCACGCGCCCGTCGAGGTCGCGTACGTCCCCTGCGACGTGGTCGCCGAGACGAGCGTGAGCCCCGCGGGAAGCGTGTCGGTCGCGACTGCGCCGAACGATTCCGAAGGACCGAGGCCGGACACGGTCACCGTATAATGGATCGTCGATCCCTCATTCGGTGTCGCGTTGTCCACGGATTTCGCGATGCCGATTTCGGCCGTGGGGATTCCTCCCCCGCCGCCACCGCCACCGCCTCCCCCGCCGCCGCCTCCACCACCGCCACCTCCGCCTCCGCCGCCATTCGTCTGAATGACGATCGAAACCGACGAGGTGTTGTTGCTCATGTTGGCGTCGGTCGAGCTGGACGACTCGCCGATCGTGGCGACGTTCGTGATCGTCTGTCCCGCCGTCCCGGCATTGACCGTCGCCGTGATGACGAGGGTCGCCGTCGCGTTCGCGGGCATGTCGCCCACGACCCACGCGCCCGTCGAGGTCGCGTACGTCCCCTGCGACGTGGTCGCCGAGACGAACGTGAGCCCTGCGGGAAGCGTGTCGGTCGCGACGACCCCGGTCGAGGTCGCGGGACCGAGCGCCGAAGCGGCGAGCGTGAAGTTCACGGTGTCGCCCTCTTTCGGATTGCCGTTGTCGACGGTCTTCATGATCGCGATGTCGGCAGTCGTGGTCGGCGTTCCGCCGCCACCCCCGCCGCCCCCGCCACCGCCGCCGTTATTCGACTGCACGGCGAGGGTCGCGCTTGCGCTGTCGTTCGCGCCGTTCGAATCGTGCACGCCCGAGCCCTGCGAGACGGTCGCGGTGTTCACGATCGTCTGGCCCGCCGTCCCCGACGCCACGGTAGCCGTGATCGTGAGGGTGAGGCTGGAGCTCGGCGTGAGCGTCCCGATCGTCCAGAGGCCGGTCGAGCTCGCGAACGAGCCGCCGGTCGCGCTGGCCGAGACGAAGTCGAGCCCTGCGGGGAGCGTGTCGCTTGCGACGACGCCCGGCGCGTTGCTCGGACCCGCGTTCGAGACGGTCACCGCGTAATGCACGGTGTCGCCCTCCTTCGGGTTCGCGTTGTCGACGGACTTCGCCACCGCGAGGTCGTCGGTCTGCTGGCCGACGGCCGGGTTCACGCTGATCGTCACGCTCGCGCTATCGTTGCCGATCGTCGCGGTGTTCGTGATCTGCATGCCCGACTCGTTTCCGTTGATCTTCGCCGTGATGACGAGGTCGGCCGTCGCGCCCGAGGCGATGTCGCCGATCGTCCACGCGCCCGTCGAGGAGGCATAGCTGCCTTCCGACGAGCTGGCGCTGACGAACGTGAGGCCCGCGGGCATGACGTCGGTTGCCACGACGCTTGTCGCGTCGACGGCAGCCGTGTCGGTCACCGTGACCGTGTAATGGATCACGTCGCCCGCGAACGGGGTGCCGTTGTCGACGGTCTTCGTGAGCGTGAAGCTCGGCGTGGTCGAGGTCGACGTTCCGCCGCCCCCGCCTCCGCCGTTGCCGCCGCTCCCCGATCCGCAGCCTGCGCTCGCGGAGCCGGAGCCGCTCGAGCTTGCGCTCGAACTGGCGCTCGAACCCGTTCCCGACGACGAGCTGGTGCTCGTCGTGTTCGAGCTCGATGAGCTCGACGCGGTACTGGTGCACGAACCCGAGCCGGAGCTCGAGGACGACGAGGACGATCCGGAACCGGAACCCGATCCCGAACCTGAGCTCGTCGAGCTCGAATTGCCGCCGTTGCCCGTCGTTCCCGTCGTGCTGCCCGAACCCGAACCGCTTGACGCGGTCGAGCTTGCGCTCGAACCCGAGGTTGAACCCGAGGACGAGGAGCTCGACGCGTTGCCATCCGTTCCGGACGCGCTTGCGGTGCTCGAGCTGTTCCCCGAAGCCGACCCGGAGGTCGTGCTCGAGGCGCTGCCGTTTCCGGCTGAGCTCGAGGTGCTCGAGGAATTCGAGGCGCTCGCGGTGCCCGACGTCGATGACGCCGATGTGCCGCTCGGGCCCGAAGAGCTCGACGCGGTGCTCGAAGCGCTCGCGCTCGAACTCGAACCGGAGCTCGAGCTTGAGGACGAGGTGGAACTCGTGTTCCCGCCCGTGCCCGAACTCGATGCCGCGCTCGAACCGTTATCCGATGTCAAGCTCGTCGCCGAACCCGCCACGGTCTGGCTCACAGCCTGGTCCGTAACGCCTGCCGCGCGCGCGACTGAAAGGTGACCGGCAACGGTGACTGCGGCGAACGCCCCCATGAGGAAGACTCCCTCGATGACGGCGATGCCGATAAGCAATTTCTTTATTGCCTGTATCATTTCAATCTTATTGGTTTTTTTGCGACTCTTTCACAAACAAAATTTAGGTGTAAAAGGGCCACAAAAAAAAGAATTGGTAAGGTGCTAAAAACTTAACGCTACTGGACGCATTTTTACCACATATGCGGCAATTGCGCATGGGTTCCTTGTGGGACGAGCGTGCGTTTTCCGCATGTTTGCCGCGCCGAAGGGAGCATGCCGTCCACCGCCTGCAGATACCTACGGAATGATTGCCATCCTCGTTTCCCGCGACCTCGACGCCTTCCCGCAACCCGTTTGCTCCGCAAGAAGGATTAGCGTAGGATAGGAAGGTTCTCGGCATTCGTCGCCGCGCGGGTATGGTTCAGTGGCAGAACGCGACCTTCCCAAGGTTGAGATACGGGTTCGATTCCCGTTACCCGCTCATATAAAAAAGAGGAACCTCGGAAAGAGGTTCCTCTTTTTTATATTCAGTTGGCGACGGGAATCGAACGAGCGGAGGGGGTCGGGGAACCGCGGCCGGTTCCCCGTGTCGGAGGGCCGCCGTCTTCGGCGGCAGTGCGGCACCGAGGGTGCCGCAGGCGCAGCGAGGCCGGAGGCCGAGCGAGCAGTGAGATTCCCGCCGCATCGCTTGACCGACCAACGGTCAGATACTATGATATTCGCGGCATTGCGGGAGGATATCGCATGTATCATTGGATGATCGTCTGCCTGGGGGTATCCAATATCTCTCTCGATCACGCGATGCGAGAGTCCCTTATGGCCGCAGTGGAAGAAATGGCATTATCTTCCAAAACCCAACACTCTTTCAAAAGCGATACGGGAGAAGGCCAGGTCCGCAAGGTGAGCGACTTCGTATCATTCTTCGGCGAAGGCGGCCCGTGCTTCGCGGCTGAAGTCGACACTGATCGCGGGACCGGAAAAGCATCCTTCATCGTGCCCCAACGATATATCGACGCTGTTGCTGCGGGAGCTAAGTTCGATGGCGGGTTTTCGCTCGAACTTGATCCCAAGCAATCCAGACGGGCACAGTGGAATTAACAGAATCGTTTTCCGGACGAGATCGTGACGGGAATCTTCCAATAAGCCGCGACGGAGATGTCGCGGCTTTTTTTATCAAAAGCGCCGATCCGACATCATCGATTCAGCACCCTTACCACCCCCTCGTTTGCGTCAACCTCAATCCAGTCGCCGTCATTTATCACGTCGGTAGCTATTCTGGTGCCGATAACGCAAGGCTTCTTAAACTCCCTCGCAATAATGGCGGCGTGACTCGTGACTCCGCCTTCGTCGGTGACGAAAGCGGCCGATCTTTTCATCGCCGGCAGATAGTCGGGCATCGTCATGGGACTAATCAGGATCTCGCCCTCTTTCAAGGTCGGCACATCCTTAAGGCTCATGATTTTTCTTGCAATGCCGCGAACTTTACCCCGGTGAGCGGATTGGCCCGAAAACTCCTTGATAGCGTCAGGCGCCTCAGAAACAATGGCGATATTAAATTTTTCTTCCATTTCCCTAACACCCGCACCGACGAATAATGTTGCATCCGCAAAGGAATAGCTCTTCGTCCTGGCCTTCAATTCCCTCAATGAGGGCAGCTCCTTGGAATTGATTTCTTCGATGGTCAAAGCCGCCGAGAGCTTGCCTAGTTTTGGGAATATTTTAAGCAGTGAATTTCTTATCACGATGTCGCCATTCGGCACCATCGTTTCAGTGGAAACCCTAGCCCTTTTAACAATACGAAACGCTTTGCTGGTCGAACTTGCCATTTCCATCGTCCACCATACCGATTCGAACCAGGCCCACGCATCCTCCAGATGAGCCATGAAGCTGACCAGCGTCTTATGGTTCAGCGTTCTTTTCCCTTTCCAAATTGGCTCGATATCCTTCGCCCTTTTATAAAATTCTCTTACGCATTTCTCGACGAACTTTTTATCCCTTTTCATGGACCTTCTCAGTTCGCCTTTTATCCAATCGATCCCTGCCTCATCGAGATAATCAGTAACCAGGCCATTCTCTCTGACGAAGATTTGATAAGGCAGCCTTGGATTGGTTCTGGCCGTCCATTGCCTTGGATTGGTAGTTTCAGCTCGGCACCACATCTGAATGATCGGCAGGCAAAAATCTCGGACATAGGATTTGACATAGGTGCCTCTGATTTTCTTGCCCGATCCCGAGACGCTCGATCCCGCTATCCTTCTAACCCTTCCCTTGTCTGCATCGACCTCCACCATGTCGCCGTCCTTAAAGAATTCTGTCGCTATCTTCGTTCCGATGATGCAGGGTTTTCTAAGTTCCCTGGCAACGATTCCAGCGTGACACGTTATTCCACCTTCATCCGTGACAAAAGCCAGCGCCTTCTTCATAGCCGGCAAGAAGTCCGGCGTAGTCATAGGAGATACGATCACGTCGCCTTCTTTGACTTCCCCAACCTGATCCCGTCGCCGGAGTATCTTCACGCGGCCAACCACTCTGCCTTTTTGGGCTATTTCTCCGGCAATGACATTAGGATCATTGATAGCGATGGATTCCTTTTCAAATGAGAATTGAGGATTTACATTTTCAAAGTCAGACAAGGTGCCAATAAAATGGTTTTTACCCTGAACAATAAGCGAGTGCCGCTTGCGGTCCTTCAGTGTCCTGTTGGCAGGAATCTTCCTAAGTTCGCTGATAAAAATCGCGGTTTCATAATGTTTTGCCCGCGGATATAAAGCGGAGATGCTGTCCATTATTACGATGTCATTTCGCGCAAAGAACTCATCCTTATTGCGCATCGCAAGAGCCTTTTTTCTGATGGGTTTTGGCGTTTTGTCGTCAACGGCGGAATAGTAATAAGCAATGAAGTAAGGGATTGCTTCCTTGGAAAGCTCAATGAGTTTAATGAGCTTACTCATCGGAAGCGGCGCCATCTTCCACAGTTCATGAATCGCATCGAGCCTGATTCTATATTCCCCGAGGATCTTGTCGATAAATTTCGGATTTCTTCTGTTTTCCTTCAAAATGGCATTTTCCAACCATTCGGTGGCTTTTACGTTCTCCCAAATTTCGATGCTTCCCTGATTCATGTAATGGATAATCCCAGGCAGATAAGGGTTCTTCCAACCAAATTCTCCTTCGACACCGTCAGAACATCCGAATGCCCATATCTCCTGCATGATATAGGTGGTATCACGGGTATATATCTTTTTGAACTTTATAGGATCGTCTTTTTCCTTCTTTGGCCAAGACAACGTCGTAATGGGCCGCGACTGCACGATATAAAATTTTCCCTTTTCCAAGGCCCATTCAATATCACACGGAAAACCATATTGGTCTTCGATGCGAAGAATCAATTTCGACAACTCGAGGATTTGCTTGTCGGGAAGAGCTTGCTTACCTGCTTTCGATTTGGAAATATCTTTCCACTCGTTTTCGCCCCTCGGCAAACGATAGAGTCCTCTGCCTTTTTTCGGGATTATCCGCTCAATAATTTTTCTTGGTTCTTTTTCGATTACATAGCTATCAGGAGTGACTTGGCCGGAAACGATTGCTTCGCCCAACCCATAGCTTGCCTCGATGATAAGCTGGTTGCGATCCTGCGTTACTGGATGGACCGAAAAGGCGACGCCCGAAACCTCGCTCTCGACCATCTTTTGAACGACCACGGCGACGGAAATTTTTTCGGCGCGAAGCCCCTTCTCGAAGCGGTAGAAAATGGCGCGGGGCGTAAAGAGTGACGCCCAGCAGCGTTTCACATTTTCTAAAAGATTGCCTCCAGTGGTATTTAAAAAGCTATCCAGCTGCCCCGCCCACGCCGCCGATGAGCCGTCCTCGGCCGTTGCGCTGGAACGCACCGCGACGAATTTAGCTCCCAATTTCTTGAAGTTTCTTTTGATCTCCATGGCGACGTCCTCTGGCATTTCAGTGCCGATAATGATCGCCCTGATTTCCTCGGATGCCCGCTCGACGCTGGCCGTGTTTCGATGCTTTATCTTATGCAAAATGGCATCTATGTCAGCTGCAATCCCCTGCTCTTCAATGAACTTTTCGAAGGCTGTCGAAAGAATGACGAAACCGGACGGAACCGGAAGGCCCGCTTGCGTCATTTCCCCAAGTGACGCTCCCTTGCCACCAGCAAGCGCGACATCCTTTTTGCTCAACCCTTCAAAGTCCCGCGAGAATTCCATGTTGAACTTATCTTAGGCCATCCTTGGTGATTTTCCAAAACTCCGGCTTCGAAGGCCGCGGCGTGATCAAATTAAAAGCACCTCCCCTTGGGAAGGTGCTTCGTCCGTTCAATCGGCATCGGCAGTCGTCTTCATCATCCCCAACCGGATGATTTCATTACTGCCGGAGTCGACAGGCGGAAAACCGATCAGTTCCTCGCCGCGCTGATGCGCCGCAACGGCGCCCGCGTGAATCGCCCGGAGCGTGTCCCGCGCCCATCCTTCAGGCACAAACATGTCCTCGAGCGGCTGCTTGAGCTCCTCGCCGAACGAGAAAACCCACGGCGGCTCGCCGCGGCCGCCCGGCTGATGGTACGGCACGTCGACGCCATACAGTCCGTCGCCGAAGGAATACCTGAAGACCTTTTTGCGCGGCGGCGCCTCGGTTCTGTTGATCGTCCGGTTGTACCGTGCGAGCGCTGCGAAGTGCTGAACAAGCGCAGCGAGCGTCGGCCTATAGCTGAGCCTCCTGAACAGGGCCACGCCAAGGGCCACTTCGCGGACTTCGGTCAGCTTGCACCAATACCAACGGTTCAAGGATGGAAGCCAATAGGTTACGGGTCGAACCACGATGGGATCGTCCATGATTATCCTCCTGCCGCAGAGCGCGGCGCTAGCAGAGAATTTACTGACTACATCTTAGCACGAAGTCGAAACGGGCGCCCGCAAAGACTTCCAAGATATAAAGTGCATTCTAAACAAAAAACGGCCATCCATAACGGATGGCCGAATGTTATTCCCCTACCAATATCCGGGATGCGCCCGCCGATTCGAAAGGCTTCCCTTGTGCCGCGGACCGGCAAACGTAGGGAGAAGTTTGCTTTCGATGTCGCCAAGCAGCTGATCGAATTTCGCCTGAACCAGGAACTCGATCCACTGCGCCAGCTTCGGATGAGGCTCCGTCGTCCTGACCCCGGGGATCAGCGTGATGCCGAGGTGCCCTTGGCGAGGGCATTCGTCTCCCGAGTGGATCCTGGCCTTGTCGCACGCCACCGCGACTGTCCCCAGGTTTTCGGTCGTAAGCTGATTCGCGATCCGAAGGCCGGGCAGCGCCTGTTTGATCAGCAGATGGAACAGGAGGGACGGAAGCGCCGCTGAAAGAACGTCCGGCATCAGCGCCTTGTATCCGCATCCCTCACAGGCGAATCGAGCCTGACTCCACCCGTTGTCTGAAAGCGCGAGAAGGCCCCCGCAATGCGACGAAACCATCTCGTAGCCTGATCCTTCTTCGGATTGCTCGTAAGAAACGATGCCCCAATGGACGAGCCGAGAAAGATGGCACGCATGCCACAGAAGCCCTCGAAGCTGGTCGTCGGTGGTCGAACCGGGCAATCGCTCCAGGTCGTCCCATGAGTGCATGCCATGCGTCTCCGGAAGCTGAATAACGAACGTCGGCTCGAAAATGCCTTGGTTTGTCAAGTCCGTCGCGATAAGCTTGTCCTTCTGCTGCTCCATCACTGTCATAGATCCTCCCATGCGTCCGCCTGTCGGCACGCATCCAGATAAGATTCTTGTTGATAAAACCTGCCATGCAGCCGCCGCGCGGGCCCGCATCCGGCAGAACGGATTGCTGGAATAATAATAAAACTTGTTTTAAAGTTTGTCAATTCTATTCGCAAACGAATCACTCCGCACTCCCGGAGAAGACAAAAAAAACGCCACGACCAAAGTCGTGGCGAAATGCGCAGCCTTGAGTGCCGCCTACATGACGAACTGAATGGTGATGCCGGCAGCCGGCACGATGACGCCATGCTTTCGCATGACGTCGACCGGCTTGCTGCGAAGCTCGTCCGGAACGTGGGCGGCATTCGAAAAGCCCCAATCCCCCATGCCGGCAAGTTCGTCGACCGCGGCAAGGAGCGGTGGGATCGTTTCGGCATTCCCCATCAGCCGCCCCGTCGGAAGGTGCGTGAGCACGAATCCGCAATCCTTGGGATTGAGCGGCCGGTGAACGGCGAAATGGTCCTTCACGACATATCCGGCCACCTTCGTTGAACCGCGATCCGTCGCAAGGGTTACCTTCGTCGGTTTCATCCCGGGAACCCTGGGAAGCTCCGAAGCGAGATCCCTCCTGAGGCACGCCACGTCCGGGAATGCCTCGAGCAGCTGCCCGACCGCATCCCGCGTCGCGGGTTCGAAGCCGTTCGAGGAGCAATACCAGTCGAGATCGCGCTCGGCTGCCGCCTTCGCGAAAGCGATCGCCCGCTCAGACGAAGGCGCAACGAAGCAGGGATTCCTGCGCGGCTCGTCGAGCGGCCACAGGCAGACCCTCTCGTTCCTCCGTTGGAATGCGAACGGCCCCCAGCATTCGATCTTGCCCGCGACGGATTGCCAATAGAGGTGCGTCTGGTCGCGCGTCCTCCAATAGGCCCGCTTGGCCGTCCAGGTGAGCACCCCGCCCGGAACCCGGGCGCAGGCGCCCTTCCTGAAATACCTGATGGCCATCGTGATGTGGAACCGGGCCCAGGTGTCCATCTTCATGGGATCCCGGAAGTCGAGTTCGGCGCCCTCCTTGCACACGGTCCGCATGAACGCAGCGGATGCGCGTTCGGAATCGAGCGTCGCGACCGGAGCCTTCGACGGCAGATGGGTCACGAGCCACGACTTCTCCGGCGGCCCATTCCTCACGGAGCGGGCCAGGAACGGACCGCAGGCGACCCCGTCCTCCGTCCGTTCCGGCTTCGCGAACTTGTACTGCAGCCGCGAAGGCAGGTCGGGCGACGTCGGGCACGGGGCGCCCGGATCGTTCCGGCGCGCCGGACAGAGTTCCAGGGCCGTCGCGTCGTCTTTCACCGCCGCGCAGGCGCGGCAGTACGAATGACGGTTCCTGAGGTCCGGCGCATTGGCGTCGAAAATAAACAGGTGTCCCCCGATCGATCGGAGGTGTGAAATGCAGACGTCGAACGCGACCGCTCGGCGGCGGCACGGATTGCCGTCCTTGCCCGTCTTGATGCAGAATCCGTCCTCGGCATGCGCGTGAGGCCGGACCTTCATCTCGATCAGGTCGGGCATCGATACCCTTTTCTTCTTTCTATTCAATTGTCACCTCCAATCTGATTGGGATTATGGCGAATTCGCGACGAGTTGGCAAATAAAAAAAGGGGGGGTCTGCGCGTCGCGACCACGAAAACAACCGCCGCGAATCATTGACACAACCATAATAAAATCGTATCGTAATTCGCAGCAGAGGTGCGTTCATGAAAACAAAAAGGACCCTGGGAGAGTGGACGAAGTGCGGCATCATCCTTTTCGCTGTCTGGGCACTCGGCTGTCTCGCCTTCACCGGCGACATCGCCCGGTACGGCGCGAAACTCGACCACTACATGGATGGAGATCGTGCAGTGCGGGCCGCCCGAAGCCACCACGAACAGGAAGCCGTCGCGAAGTTCGGCAACGAGATTCCGACCCTCAGGCACGGCGACCTGGTTCAGACGGAATCCGGATGGCTCGCCATCGACACGGCCGACACCAAGCACGTGTCGGTTGCGCGGACATTCGCCTATGGGGAGGATGCGGGCTATACGCCGAACGACATCGCTCGCGAAACCGTCAGGATCGTCCGCAGGAACGATCCCGACTACCTGCAGGCGGCAAGCATGTTTCTCGGCCAATGATCGACGATAGCCGATTCCAAAAAAAACCGGCCACGGATTGCTCCGTGGCCTTTTTTCTATTCTATACAGGAACTGCCAATGAGGGCGATACGGCAACCATCACCGTTACCGCTAGCGCGGACTGCCGTCGCAAGGCCTCATCTTCGGCTTCCTTCAAGAGGGCCGGAAGAGGGACGTCTAGCCCAACGGCAAACGTCCGGAGCGTCTCGAGTGTCGGGACCTTCCGATATCCCCCCTCGACGTGGGACACCTGCGGTAAAGCTATGTTCATCCGGTCGGCAAGCTGCGACACCCTCAATCCTCTTTTGATGCGAGACATCCGGATAACCTCGCAAATAATCGAAGATACCGTGACGGTAGGCCCCAGCATGCTCTTTGAAAACGGCGCTTCCGGATGTTCGGCAAGAAAGACGATGACCGACACCGGAATGCCATAGAAGGCCGCGAGCCTCTCGAGGGATCCGAGGAGCGGCGAGCACTCCCCGCGTTCGATCTTAGAAAGCCAGGTCCGCGGGCACGAAAGGCGCTTCGCGACCTCCGCCTGGCTCAATCCATGCCATATGCGAATCTCGCGCAGGACATAGGCCAAGCCAAACCGCAGACGGTTGGGTCCTTCCGGCATGGCAAGAACCTTCCTAAGAAGAGCCGCCTGCGCGAAGGATTGATCCGGATTTGCTCGTTCTCGCGTTTCTTCAGGTTCCGACGTCAATTCGGTCTCGATAAGGGATGTGCGGCACTTTCGACACGCGCCACTCAGGGTTTGAAACTGAACAAGTTCGCAACGGACCACGGCGCGACCGTCCACGGGAGCGAGCTGCGTGGATGCCATACGACCTCCCTTCCTATTCTTTGGGAAATGGACTGCTCTCTTCACCATAGGGCAAGGGCGCCGAAAATAAAAGGGCGTCCTCGCTTAGAGAACGCCCCGATCGGTCCAGCCGACCTCCCCTGAGTCAGCCGGATCCGAACCCGATGAAACAAAGAGCTAGTCAATAGTCGGACCAGCGGCGCGGCTGAGGGGGTGCCCGCCGTGCCGCCTCTTTCTGCCAGGCCTCGTGGGCTTCGTTGCGCTTTCGCCAATCCTCAAGCCGCAACGCCGTGATCGTTATGCCGAGCGTGAGGGCCCGTGCCGCAAGTTCGCGCTGGCGCCTGTCGCGGTTCGCCGCCTTTCGCACTATGGCCCGTTGTGAACCTCCCTGGTCCCGCTTTGCGTGAGCCATCGCTCACCTCCTCTCCAAAAGACTTTAAAGGAATGCCGCCCGTTCTGCAATCACCCGCACGACACCCAGGCCGCAAGCGCGATGACCGCCGTGACGCCGTTGCCGACGTCCGCAACGCGGATCTCCCATCCTTTCGTATGGGTATGGCTGCGTCTATCCGGCTCGTATCTGGCCTCGGACTTGGAAGTCCTGTTGAGCTCGCGCGCGAGCGGCGCGGGAGCGAACGGCGGATTGCACGCAACGCACTCCTCGTGTTGTCCGGTGAAGAATAAATAGACGGAACGTTCCTGCCCTATGAAGATGTCATAATGGGTGAACGCCTCCGCCGACGCGTCCCTGAGGATCTCGTGAAAGAGCTCCCCCATGGCCGAAATGCTCGAGCTTGCCGCGACAAAACGGCTGTCGCGGATCTGCTGCAAGGTCATGCTTCTCCTCCTTAATCTCGATGTCCTACCCATAAGAAAGCTGGGCCCATTCTAGCGGCCCAGCCTGCCGAAGTCAACGGCGCTGCGGTCGATCGCGCCTATTTCTGCACGCCCTCCCAGTCCTTCATGAACTGCTCGATCCCCTTGTCGGTCAGCGGATGCTTGTAAAGCTGTTCAAGGACGTGGAACGGGATCGTCGCCACGTCGGCGCCCATCAGGGCCGCGTCCGCGACGTGCATCGGGCTGCGCACCGAAGCGACGAGCACCTGGGTCTCGAAGGCGTAGTTCTCGAAGACCTGGACGATGTCCTCGATGAGCGACATGCCGCGCTCGCTCACGTCGTCCAGCCGTCCGACGAACGGGCTCACATAGGTCGCGCCCGCCTTTGCGACGAGGAGCGCCTGGGTCGTCGAGAAGCAGAGCGTCAGGTTCGTCCTGATCCCCTCGTTCGAAAGCGACTTGCATGCGCGCACGCCGTTCGGCGTGATCGGCAGCTTGATCACGATGTTCTTGTGCCAGCCGGCGTACTCATGCGCCTGGTTCATCATCCCCTCATAGTCGAGCGCGGTCACTTCGGCGCTTACCGGCCCGTCGACGATCCCGCAGATCTCGAGGATCGTGTCCTTGAACGGCTTGCCCGCCTTGGCGATGAGCGACGGGTTGGTGGTCACGCCGTCGATCACGCCCCATTCCGCAGCCTTGCGGATCTCGTCCACGACTGCCGTGTCGATAAAGAACCTCATATGGTTCCAGTATATCCCACGTTATAATGGAGGCATGGGGAAAACCCGGAAAAACGTCGTAGTGGTGGGCGGTTCGAGGGATTTCGCGGGGGCGCCGTTTCTCGCCGCGATCACCGCTTTGCGCGCCGGCGCGGAATCGGTCGTCGTCATGGCGCCCGGGCGCGTGGCGTGGACGATCAACGCGCTTTCGCCCGACCTCATCACGAAAAAGCTGCCCGGCGACTACCTTGCTTCGTCGCATCGCGCGGCGATCCTGTCGCAGCTCCGCACGGCCGACCTGCTCGTCGTCGGCAACGGCGCGGGCACGCGACCCGCGACCGTGACGCTCATGCGCTCGCTCATGCGATGGCCGGGACGGAAGGTCGTCGACGCCGACGCGCTGAAGGCGCTCCGCGGCGGGCGCGTGGCGAATGCGATCCTCACGCCGAACGGGCGCGAGTGGGATCTTTTATCGCGCGCGAACGACGTGACGTCCCTCATCGCCCGCGGCAACGTGATCATCCGCAAAGGGCCGGTGACTGAAATCCTTTCGCGCGGCAGGACGACCCGCATGCCGAAGACGAAGCCGGGACTCGACAAGGCCGGCATGGGCGACGTGCTCGCGGGGCTCTGCGCCGGCATCTGGGTCGGGGCGCCCGACGAATCCCCCGCCGCGGCGGCGCGCGCGGCGCTCAAGCTCGGCGCGCGGACCGCTGAGGTCCTGTCACGCAAGAAGCGCGGATTCGTATTCCTTGCAAGCGACCTCGCGGCCGAGGTGCGGAAGGTCCGGCGCAACCGCGCGGCGTAGCGCAACACAACCCAGCCCCGTCATCCGCCGGACGCTCAGTGTGATACTATTAAATCCATGATTACCAAAAGGTTAAAAATGGCGGTCGGGCTGCTGTCGGTCGAGTTCGTGGCGGGCATGCTCCTGCTCACCCTCTTCAGGGCGCCGCAGGGCACGGAACCTCCCTTCTGGAGCGCGACGGGGATCACCGGCGCGATCCACGGACTGCTCGGCCTCGCGATCCTCATCGGCTCGATCTTCATCGTCGTGAACGCGGCGCGCAGGAACAGGATCCTCCTTTCGCGCGCGGTCCTCGGATTCCTGGGCGTCGTCGCATCCGTCGTCGGCGGCCTCGCGTTCGGATCGATCCATGGCAGTGTCTGGCTCTTCACGATGTCGGTGGGATTCATCGTCGCCCTCCTTTCCTATGGCTCGATGTACGCCGTTGCGAAAGCGAACGGCCTGGAGTAGGCTCAAAGGAGCACGAACGGCACCTTCCCCACAAAAAGGAGGCAGTATGGAAGCGCCATCGCGGCCTACGCTCTTTCTTGTAAGCAAACCGCAACTGGATGCCGCGGCGAGTCCCGCCGCCGGCACCGACAACCACGGAGAACTGATGAATCAGGCGCTCACCTGCGCCGAGTTCGGCCAGAAGCTGGAAGCCGTCCGGATATATAAAAAGATCGTCAGCGAAAACCCCAGACACTTCCAGGCCCACTACAACGTCGCCTCCCTGCTCATGGGCATGGGCGAATACGAGAAGGCGAGGGATCACTTCCTTGCCGCTTCGAATGTCGATCCGAGAAACGCCGACGCCTGCTTCTGGTTTGCCCGGGCCCTTGAAAAATGCGGCGAGTACCCGATGGCCGAACGGCAGTATCGCCGAGCGATCGCCCTCAGGCCCGGCCACGCTGAAACGCACTATCACCTTGCGATGCTCCTCGATTTCAAGATGGAATCGTATCGCCCGGCAGTGCGCGAATATGAAATCTTCCGAGGACTTGACCGGGAACGCGATCCTCAGGGCGCCTGGGGCACCGCGAGAAACCGGATCCAGGACATCCTGGCCCGGGACCGACTGAAGATCATCGCAAGAAGGCCTGCTTGATTTTTAAAACTCTCCGACAAAAACAGAGGCCCCGACGCGTTTCGGGGCCTTTTCCTTCATTGGGACGTTCAGACGATGCCGCCCTTCAGTTCATGGCAGCCGGGACAATAATAGCACCCGCCGCCTTCGTGAAGCATCGAGCGCCGGCAGGTCCCGCAGGTGGGCGCCCTGAGCAGCGCGCTGCCGGGACCGAACCGGCGACGGACCGCCTGGGCAACCGCGTGCCGGTTCGTCCCGCGCGGCACGAAGATGCCCCGGACGCCGTCCGAAACGATGACATAAAAGCCCTCGGCTTCGGTCGAAGCGTCGAGCCGCCAGTCGTCATGACATCGCGCGGCGTAGCGGGCGAATGCCACGTTGCGGTGCGCGTTCCTGAAAAGCACGCCGTCAAGCGTGCGACACTGGGCCACGGGGTGATGCGTGCTGTCCCCCGCGGTCTCATAGACGTCTCCTTTCACAAGGTTCTCGGCCATACCACCTCCCGGGTTCGACAAAGGACCGCCGGATAATACGCCGATGCCCGAGGATCGTTGCGGCAGGCTTGCGGCGAGGCTGCGGGCTAACGGACCAGGAACCGCAGATAGCCGATATAGCCGAGAATGGCGGCCGCAAGGACGAGGACGACGACCAGAATCGTGTTGAGCGCCTGGGTTCCCGGGCTCCCCTCGTTGCGCCCCGGTGCGTGCTGGGGCGGCCGCGGAACGCCCGCGAGCGCGCGGCCGATTTCGGCGGCGGACCATCCCGAGGTCGAAAGGATCGTCTTCAGGGCGTCGTCCGACATGCCGCGGGCGCGGGCCTCTTTTATATAAGCGTCGATGTTGTCGTAGATCGGGTTCATGATCTTATAATATCATGCGCCAGTCCCCCGTTATGGGTGCGCTGCCGTCCCGGTCGGGGTCGCGCTCGCGTTCTGCGGCGGCACGATGATGATCATCGTCTCGCCGGGCCTCTTATAGTTGAAGCGGGCGCGCAGCTCTTTCTCGAGGTTCACCGGGTTCGCGAGATAGCGCGACTCCTCCTGCAGGTTCGCCGCATCGGTCTCGGCCTTCGTAAGGCGGGCCTGGATGTCGGCGAGGCTCGCCGAAAGGTCGCCCTCCTCGATCACGAAGCCATAGACGCGGCTCCCGATCACGACGAGCGCGACGAAGATGAGGACGGCCCCCACGATCTTCAGACCGTTCGGCATGCCTTCATTTTACTATTTTTTAAGGATTTCCCGGAAGACTTCGGGCGAGATTTCGACGCGCGCCATGCTTTCGAGCTTCTCCTTGCCGCGCTGCTGCTTCTTCCAGAGCTTCATCTTGCGCGTGCGGTCGCCGCCGTTCTTGCCGAAATCGCCGAGCTTCTTCTTCATCGCGGCGATCGTCTCGCGCGCGATGATGCGCCCCTGCGACTTCGCCTGGATCGCCTGCGAGAACTGCTCGCGGGGCAGAAGCTCCTTCAGCCGCTCGACGGTCTGCCGCCCTTCGCGCTCGAGGTCCTTCTTCGGAACGATGCGCGTGAGGGCCGGGACGACCTCGTCGACGACGACGATCTCGAGCTTCTCGACGTCGGCCGGCCGCTCCTCGGCGAGCTCATAGGTGAACGAGGCATAGCCCTGCGACGCGGACTTCAGGCGGTCATCGAAGTCGCGAATCAGCTCGCGGAGGGGCATCTTGGCCTCGATGAGCAGGTTGTCGCCGAGGTTCTTCACCTCGAGCACCTCGAGGTCGAACACGTTCTGAAGATTGACCACCGCCGAAAGGTACTGCTGCGGCGCGAGCATCTCGAGGTTCACGATCGGCTCCCAGACCTGCTCGGGCTTGTCGGGGAAATCCTGCGGCTGCTTCACGACGAACTCGCGACCCTGGTTCTTCACGCGGTACGCGATCGACGGGAAGCTCGTGAGGAACGAGAGGCCGTACTCGCGCTCGAGGCGGCTCGAGATGATCTCGAAGTGGAGCTGCCCCAGGAACCCGACCTTCAGGCCGCGGCCGAGCGCCTCGTTGGCGTCGGGCTCGAAGCTCAGCGACGCGTCGTTCAGCCGCAGCTTCTCGAACGCGCGCTTCAGGTCGTCGAACTTCGTCGCGCCGTCCGGATAGAACGAGATGAAGACGACCGGGCCCGGATCGCGGTAGCCCGGGAGCGCAAGGTCGCGGTCGGCGGCCTCGCCGGCGCCCGCGGTCACGAGGAGCGTGTCGCCGATGTTCACGAGCGACGGCTCCTTGAGGCCCGTCGCGACATAGCCGATCTCGCCGGTCAGGATCTTCGGCGCCACGGCAAGGTCCGGCGAGAAATAGCCGACCTCCTTCGGCTTGAACGAGACGCCATTCGCGACGAACCGCATGTCGTCCGCCTTGAACTCGCCGTCGAAGACCCGCACGTTGGCGACGATCCCTTTGTGGTCGTCGTAGCGCGAATCGAAAACGAGCGCCCGCGGGACCCCCGCGCCGCGCACGACGGGCGGCGGAACGTTCCTCACGACGGCCTCGAGCAGTTCGCGCACGCCCGCGCCGGTCTTCGCCGAGATGCGCAGCACGTTCCCTTTCGGCTGGCCGACAAGGGCGGCGGTCGCCTCGGCGACCGCGTCGATCTGCGGCAGCGCGAGGTCGATCTTGTTCACGGCCGGAATGATGGCGAGTCCCGCCCGTTCGGCGGCCCGCAGGTTGGAAAGCGTCTGTGCCTGGATGCCCTTCGTCCCGTCGACGAGCAGCACGGCACCCTCGACGGCGTTCAGCGCGCGCGAGACCTCATAGGAGAAATCCGAATGTCCCGGCGTATCGATGAGGTTCAGGACGTAGTGCGTGCCGCCCGACGCGTAGCGCATGCGCACCGGCGCCATCTTGATCGTGATCCCCCGCTCCCGCTCGAGGTCGAGGCGGTCGAGGTACTGCGGCTGCATCGAGCGCATGGGGACCGTCCCGGTGATCTCAAGCAGCCGGTCCGCGAGGGTCGACTTGCCTGAATCGATATGGGCGATGATGACGAAGTTTCTGATGTGTTCCATTGCGGTTGCGCGGTTGCGGTGCTGCGGGATCAGGGCAGCTTTTCGAGCGTGAGCGTCACGACGAGGCGGCCCGGCGGGTCCGACGACTGATAGGTATACGACGGAAGGCCGCTCGGCTCAAACGCATAGCCGAGGGGCGCGTCGATCTCGAACTGGTACGAGCCGCGCATGCCGGCCTGCTTCTCGAAGACGAACTGGTATTCGACGCCGGGCGCGGGCGCGGTGAACAGCCGGTGGTCATAGTCGAACGCGAGCTCGGTCTTCGATCCGGCATGCACGCGCGACCAGGCCGAGAACACGGTCTTGCCGGACTGCTGCCCGACCGTCACGGCCGGGAAGGCGAACAGCGTGAGCGTGCTCGTCTCGACCGAGGCGACGAGCGGATCGGTCGCATAGCCGGCCTTCTTATAATTGAGCGGCGCGGGGACGGTGCGCACGATGCCGCCGTTCTCGTTCTCGAGCGAGCTGCCCGGCGAGACGAAGACCTGAAGGTAGTCCTGGTTCGTCGTCTGATACCAGGGATAGGGACTCCTATCGCCGTTGTGCGTCCGGTCGATGATCACGTGGTCGCTCACCGTGCCGTCGCCGCCGATCTGCGCGTCGAACGTCACGCTCTGGTCGACGTACCATTCGGACTTGTCGGCGTTCACGTCGGCATTCACGACGGCAAGATAGTCGCCGTTGAACTTCTGCGGCAGCGCATAGACGTCGCCCGTCGCGCCGTACTGTTCGGCGAAGTTCTCGAGCGTCGGATCCTTGAAGTACATCATGACGTCCTTCTTCGCGATCCAATCGGCGGCCATGCCGGCGATCGTGCCGGCGTCGACGGTGCTCGAGGACGCGGCGAGGCGGCCGAAGATGGCGGCGGTGAGCGAACGCAGCACCTGTTTCGGATACGTCGCTCCGGTCGCCTGGCCCGCCTGCACGAGCTTCTGTACCTGCACGACGAGCGTGCTCGACGAGAAGGTGGTCGTCGGCTTGCCGACGCCGACCGGTCCCGTAAGCGCAAGCAGGTCGCTCACGACCTTGGGCGATACGGCGACCACCGCGTCGAACGTGGTCCCGCTCGCCGCATAGAGGCCGGACCGCTCGAACATCGAGACCGTCTCCGAAGCGGACGTCGGGAAGTCGAAGAACCAGTTCGCGTCGGCGGGACGGAAGCGCGGGGTCTCGAGCTGCAGCGGGACGGGCGGCACGATGTTCTCGGTGAACGCCCGGTCGACGTCCGCGATGTCATGCACGTCGATCGCCGTCACCGACCCGCTCGCGACCGTGACGTCGGCATAGCTGCCGAGGAACCCGCCGCCCGGCTTCTCTTCGGACGGGTTCTGCAGGAGGACGAGCACGTGGTGCGGCGCCGGGGCGGCAAGCCACGGGACGAAGACGTCGAGGAAGCGCTCGGCGTTCTCGACCTGCGTCTTCATCGGCAGATAGGTGTCGGCGAGGGTCGCGCTGAACGACGAGGATGCGGCGCCGGACGGCAGGGCGGTCGCGAGCGCGTTGCTTGCCGCGTCGATCGCCGCAAGGTCGCTCCTGATCTTCTCGAGGCTCGCGACGAACCCCGAACCGTTGCCGGTCGTCACGAACGCCGATCCTGCCTGTTCGAGGGCGATGCCGTCGCCCGAAAGCGCGGTAAGGTCGCCCGACAGGCTGGTGAACGACTGGTAGGCCTGGACGCTCCCCTTGAACAGGAACCCGAGCGAGTTCACGATCCCCGCGACGTCCGACGAGCCGCCGGCGAGCTGCGAGAACTGCTGCTCGGCCGACTGCGGATCGAAGTTCTGCAGGTCGACGACGCCCTCGGCAAGGGCGCCCGCCTTCAGAGCGACGTCGCGCATCACCCGGCCGCGGACGACGTAATAGGAAATAAGCGATCCCGCGACGAAGATGACGGCGACCGCGACGATGCCCCAGACGATGCCGCGCGGCAGCGGCTTCTCGTCGTTGCCCCGGAACCGCCGGTAGTTGCCCGGCGTGACGGGGATGTTCCTCAGCTCCCCTTCGCCTTCCGGATGCTTCGGCTCCGATCCGATCGCCTTGGCAAGGCCGCGCACGTCGATGTCGTTATCGTGCGGTTCGGGATGGTCATGATGATGGTGCTGCTCGTCGGCCATTACCCCCATAGTTTACCTGAAAATCGGGGCTTTTGTATAATTGAATGGCATGCGACGACTCTCGCTCCGGACCGCCTGGTTCGTGCTCTTCCTGCTTTGCGCGGCGTCCTTTGCGCTCATGACGTGGGCCGCCCGCACCGATTCGGCGATCGCCGACGAATGGGCCCACATCCCCGCAGGCTACGATTACGTCCACAACCTCGATTACCGCTTCAATCCGGAGCATCCCCCGCTCGTGAAGGCGCTCGCGATGCTGCCGGTCCTTTTCATCAATCCCAGCTATCCCGTCGGCAACCACGCCTGGACCGACGAGGTGAACGGGCAGTGGGACATGGGAACGGCCTTCCTCTATTATTCCGGCAACGACGCGAACCTCATCCTGCAGACGGCACGCATCGTCCCGATCCTCCTCACGATCCTCACGATCGTCATGGCCTATCTGCTCGCCCGCCGGATCATGGGGCCCTGGTGGGCGCTCCTGCCCGCCGCGCTTTTCGCGCTCGATCCGACCGTCATCGCCCACGGCCACTACGTGACGACGGACGTCGGCGCCGCCCTCGGGGTGCTCGTCTCGCTCTATTTCTTCATCCAATACATGAAGGATCCGGGAACGCGGAACCTCTGGTACGCGGGCCTCGCGTTCGGCTTCGCACAGGTCACGAAGTTCTCGACCCCGCTGCTCATTCCGCTTTATCTTTTTTTAATGATCGTCATGGCGATCAAGGAGCTGTCCGTCAGGTGGAACAGCGCCGCGCGAAAGATTAAAGAATCGTTAAGACTGCTCGGCCGCGCCATCGGGCGCTTCGCGCTCATCTGCCTCATCGGCTATGCGCTTGTCGTCTATCCGGTCTATTTCCTGTTCACGTTCAATTATCCGGTCGACCGCCAGGTCGCCGACACGACGGCGCTCCTCGGCTCGTTCGACGGCGGACCGACCCCGGCCGGGACCGCCTGCCACGCCCTGCGCTGCGTCGCCGATCTCGACATCAGGATGGCCGGCAACGCCGTCACGCGCCCATTCGCGGAATACCTGCTCGGCATCCTCATGGTCGTCCAGCGGGCGGACGGCGGCAACCGCATCTATTTCCTCGGCGCCGTCCGCGAAACGGGAGGGTGGGCCTATTTCCCCGTCACCTACCTGCTCAAGGAGCCGCTCCCCACGCTCGCCATCGTCATCACCGGGCTCGTCCTCGCGATCTGGTGGATGGTCAAAAAGCGCCGCGGCGCGCATCGCGGCTTCGCGGCCTATCTTTCGTCGAACTTCGCGCAGTTCTCGATGGCTTCGTTCGTCGTCCTCTATTGGGGCTATAGCATGCACAGCCCGCTGAACATCGGCGTGCGCCACCTCATGCCGACGATCCCACTCATCTTCATATTGGCCGCGAGCGCGTGGAAGACGTGGATCACCCGCATCGACTTCTCGTGGGTGACGAAGCTCATGACGGCGCCCGCCGACTTCTCGCTCGAGACGATGATGAAGTCGGCGCAGAAGACCGCGCGGTCCGTCTTCTATTCGACGGCGAAATACGTCGTCCTCGCCGTGCTCCTCATGTGGCTGCTCGTCGAAACGCTCTTCGCCGGCCCGTACTTCCTGTCCTATTTCAACGAGGTCGGCGGCGGCACGTGGGGCGGCTATCGCTACGTGACCGATTCGAATTACGACTGGGGGCAGGACCTTCTGCGCCTGCAGGCGTTCGTGAACGCGCATCCCGAGATCGACAAGATCGCCGTCGACTATTTCGGCGGCGGCAACCCCCAATATTATCTCGGCGACCGGAACGTCTATTGGACGGCGGCGGGCGGCAACCCCGCGGATCACGGCATCCATTGGTTCGCCGTCTCGATCAACGAGCTGCAGTCGGGCATCCAGCCGCTCGCGCCCGGCGAGACGCGGAGCGCCTCCGACACGTTCACGTGGCTTGCGGCGGCACGCCCGCTGGCGCCGGCCGGCATGGGCAACGTCCCCCAGCCCGATTTCAGGATCGGGACGTCGATCTTCGTCTATCGCCTGTAGCCGGTCCCACCGGCACCGCCGTCAGCGTCGGCTGCGCGCGGGAAGCATCGAGATGACCGCGAGTCCGACGATGTTGAAGACCAGCAGGAAGAGATAGCGCTGCGAGCGCCGCTTCGACATTACGATCACCCACGCGCCGCAGATCATGAGCGCGATGCTGAGGACATAGGCGACATAGAGTCCCGCGTGGAACGCCGAACCTGTCCGGACGAGCAGGATGCCCGCCACGATGTCCCCGACACATCCGATCCATGCGATGGCACGCGCCTGGCCAAGCTTCATGATTTAAGTATAGCAAACGGACGGCCGCGTCCAGGCAAGCGGGCGCCTCAGGCGGCGGCTATTTATAGTACACGCGGTTCTCGGTGCGGCAGTCGACATAGGCAAGCGTGCTCCAGTTCGGCTGGTTCATGAGCCCCTGGATCGTCTGCAGGTAGTCGTCCGCGGGGAAGCGCAGGCTGAAATAGAGGGACGGCCCGTGGACGGTCGCCACCGTGACCTCCTCGAGGTCGAGGTCGTTCAGCGCGATGCCCGTCGCGTCCACGTGCGCCGAGCGGACGAGGCCGATGATCGAGACGAGGTTCGGCAGGAACCGCTCGGGCAGTACCGGCGCGCCGAGCGGGGTCGGCTTCTGCGAATAGTCATGCACGACCTCGATCGCGCCGCCCTCGGTGTCATAGGTGCGCTGGAACTTGAGTCCCGTCTCGTCGAACCAGTAGCACTGCTCGTCGCCGCCCGCGCCCGCCTGCGGAGTGAAGCACCAGATCGCGAGCGGATCGCGTTCGGCGACCGTGATCGTGACCGTGCGCGAGAAGTAATCCCGGCTCACCGCGAGCGACTTGAGCTGCGGGATCCGCGCGAGCATGTCCGCCGGGACGCGGGACGGCCACGCGAGCAGGCTGCCATAGCCGAGGATCGGATCGATGTGGAGCGGCGACCGGTCCTTCGGCATCGCCGTCGCTTCGACGAGCGAGACGACCGCGTCGGCCGAAACGTCATCGTTCCCCTGGACGACGACGCGGCTCACGCGGAACATCGGCGAGACGATGACGAGCCATGCGACGCCGGTCGCCGCGAGGCCGACAATGAGCGCGGCGGCGCAGGCGAAGATGAACCGCCGGTGATGTTCGCGCTCGCGCTTGCGCTCCGAGATGTATGATCGCACCTGCATACCTATAGCGTACCAAAAACCTCTATAATACAGGAATGGGCATCCGATCGGTCTTCCGCGCCTGGCGCACCCGGCGCTTCACATATGAGCCGCTGATCACGGTCACGCTCCGGCGCGACCGCCTGCTGCACAACCTCGAGGCCTTCGAGGCGCTCGACCCGCGCGTCGCCGTCGCCCCGGTCCTCAAGGCGAACGCCTATGGCCACGGCCTCGTGAAGGTCGCGTCGATCCTCGAGAAGCGCGGCGGCATCCCCTTCTTCTGCATCGACTCGTACGCCGAGGCGCTCGTGCTCCGCAACGAGGGCGTGAGGACCCCGCTCGTCGTGATCGGCTTCACGCCGCTCGCGAACGTCGTCAAATCGCGCCTGAAGGACGTCGCGTTCGCCATGACGAGCCTCGAGGACCTTGTCGCGCTATCCGAAAGCGATCCGCCCCGCACGGCGATCCACCTGAAAATCGATACCGGCATGCACCGGCAGGGCATCATGCCCGACGAGCTCGCCCGCGCGCTCGCGCTCGTCCGCACGAACCCGTCCATCGCGCTCGAAGGGGCCTATTCCCACTTCGCTGACGCGGACACCGAAGGGTCGAAGCTCACGAAGCAGCAGATCGAATCGTGGAACGCGGCCATCCGCCAGGTCCGCGCCGAGGTTCCGTCGCTGCGCTACGCGCACCTTGCGAACACCGCCGGCAGCTTTCATGCCGCGCACGTCGACGCGAACGTGATGCGCCTCGGTATCGGCCTCTATGGCGTGAACCCGAGCCTCGACCGCAGCCTGCACCTCTTGCCCGTCCTTTCGATGAAAACGCAGATCACGTCGGTGCGCACCGTGCGCGCGGGCGAATCGGTCGGCTATAACGCCACGTTCGTCGCGGACCGCGAGACGACCGTCGCGACCGTTCCGGCCGGCTACGCCGAAGGCGTCGACCGGCGCCTGTCGGGCAAGGGGCACGTCGTCGTGCGCGGCGTCCCCTGCCCCATCGCCGGCCGCGTGAGCATGAATATCACCTCGGTCGACGTCTCGTCCGTCCCCGACGTGCGCATCGCCGACGAGGCGGTCCTCATCGGCGACGATCCCGCCGCGCCGAACTCGGTCGTCGCGATGGCCGACGCCTGCGCGACGATCCCCTACGAGATCCTCGTCCACATTCCCGCGGGCCTGCGGAGGGTGGTGGCCGATCAGTGACGCCGTTTTAATATCTTCAACGATCCCGCTGCGCCCCAGCGGTTTTTATTTTCAGATATGAAAAACCCCCAGCATAGCCAGGGGTTTCGTGGCGCTTCCGCCATTTCTTGTGGGATTTGCTCGGGGCGACCGTGAATCAAGTACAGCCTGATCCTTCCAGCCGAACCCTGCAATCTCGAGGGACTGAAGGTCCCTCATCAAGGAACGGTGATACGACGCCGCCGGATTCCCGTGGAACCCGACGGCCAAGTCAAGCGAATTTCAACTGCCGACTCATTCTGGGGATATTATAGCCTATAATAATTATTTTGTCAATAGACCATTTTTATCCCCTAATTCAGGCCTTCCTGCCTCCGATTTTAACCCGTTCAAGCCTCGCCCGGGGACCGAACCAGCGCTTCGCGATCGCCTCATAGGAGGGCGTGAGGTCGGTCACCAAAAACCGCCGTTGTCCAGTCTTTGTTAACGTTTTTTTAATCTCCGGATGGCGGCTCAGATAATCTTTTAATCTTTCCGGCATGAGTTCGTCCTGCGAGATGACGCGCGTCTTCGCGATCGCCTTCACGTCGCGCTTGAGGATCGGATAATGCGTGCAGCCGAGGATGATGGCGTCGGGCTTCTTCTTCATGAGCGGCGCGAGATAGGACGCCAGGATCGGCCGGATCCACGGGCCGCCGCCGTTCTCGATCACGGGCACGAGGAGCGGCGCCGCCTGCTGGTCGACGCGCACGCGCGGGTCGATCTTACGCAGCTCGCGCACGAAGGCGCCCGACCGCACTGTTCCCGCGGTCGCGAGGACCCCGACGCGCTTCGGCTTACCGGCAAGCGCCGCCTCGGCCGTCGGAATGATCACGCCGAGCACGCGCCGGCGCGAATAGCGGCGCGGGAGGTATTCGCGCTGAATGCGCCGCAGCGCCTCGGCCGACGCCGTGTTGCACGCGACGATGATGAGGCCGCACTGCTCGCGCGAGAAAAGATAGTCGACCGCCTCGAGCAGGAAGCGGTGGACGGTTTCGGGCGAGCGGTTGCCATAGGGCACGCGCTCGGTGTCGCCGAGATAGACATAGTCATAGCGGGGCAGCGCCCGCGCGAGCGACCGCAGGACGACGAGTCCGCCGAGACCCGAGTCGAAGACGCCGATCTTCATGACGGTGAGCAGGCGTCAGATGAGGTCCTTGCCGACATAGGGCTGCAGGACCTTCGGGACGGCGACGCGGCCGTCCTTCGTCTGATAGTTCTCCAAAATGGCGATGAAGATGCGCGGCGACGGGAGCGCCGTGTTGTTGAGCATATAGACGAACTTCTTCTCGCCGGCCTGGTCGACGTACTTCACGTTGAGGCGCCGCGACTGCCAGTCGAGGAAGTTGCTTGCCGATCCGGTCTCGGCCCAGCGGTTCATGCCGGGGAGCCACGCCTCGGTGTCGAACTGCTTGTACTTGCCGGCGCCGAGGTCGCCCGTGCAGATGAGCAGCCGCCGATAGGGCAGGCCGAGTTCCTCGTGCATCTCGCCCGAAATGCCGACCATCTCCTCTTGCAGCCTTCCCGCAAGCTCAAGGTCGGCGGGCGCGAGCACGACCTGCTCGACCTTCATAAACTCGTGCACGCGATACATCCCCTTCACGTCCTTGCCATAGCTGCCGATCTCGCTTCGATAGCATTGACTGTATCCCGAATGCCTGATCGGCAGCCCCGTTCCCTCGAGGACTTCGTCGGCGTAATACGCGAGTAGCGACGGCTCGGCCGTTCCCACGAGAAACTTCCGGTCCTTGCTCGCCTCGCCGCTCGCCTCCTTGTCGGAGGTCGCGATCTGATAGATCTCGTCGACGGACGGGTCGTATTCCGTTCCTTTGAAATAGCCCGTGCCGAACAGCGCGAACTCCTTCACGAGGGTCGGCGGGATCATCGGGCGATATCCCTTCTCGACCATCTTCTTCACCGCATACATCATGACGCCCATCGCGAGCAGCACGCCGTCGTTCTTCAGATAATAGCCGCGGAACCCGCCCACTTTCGTGCCGGCTTCGAAATCAAGAATGTCGAGCGCCGTGCCGAGCTCCATGTGGTTCTTCGGCGCGAAGTCGAGTCTGGACGGAGGCGGCGTCCGCATGTCGTCCTCGGGCTTCAGCGCGCCGGCGCCGGGAACCCACCGGAAGACCTCCTTATTCTCGGACTCGTCGCGGCCGACGGGAACGTCCGGCGCGATGATGTTCGGCACCCGGGCCATGAGCTCGTTGAACTTCTTCTCGATGCCCGCCTCGTCGCCCTCGTCGGCAAGCTTCTTGAATTCCTCTTTGAGCCGCGTGCCGGTCTCGCGGTCCTTCGCGCGCTTCTGTTCCGCGCGGACCGATTCGAGCTTCGTCATGAGCTCGCGGCGGCGGCGGTCGACGTCCAAAAGCTCGTCGATCACGCCCGGGTCGAGGTTCTTCCTGCGGGCGGCATCCTTCACCTCGTCCGCATGGTCACGGATGAATCTGATGTCGAGCATATTGCATCCATTGTAACGCAGGAGTGGAAAATTGCCATGGTTGCCGCTATAATCGGACACATGGACCAGCAATCCCTCGACCGCGTCCGGCACTCCCTGGCGCACCTCCTCGCCGCCGCCGTGCTCGAGAAATTCCCCGACGCGAAGCTCGGCATCGGTCCCACGATCGACACCGGCTTCTATTACGACTTCGGCCTCCCCCGCTCCCTCACGCCCGACGACCTGAAGGACCTCGAAAAGGCCATGCGCAAGCTCGCCGGCAGGCACCTCCCCTTCACCGGCCGCGAGGTCTCGCCCGCCGAGGCAAAAAAGCTGTTCAGTCAACAACCCTTTAAGCTGGATTTAATAAAAGAATTCGAGGCCGACGGCAAGGCCCTCACCGTCTACGAGACGGGCGACGCGTTCATGGACCTCTGCCGCGGCGGCCACGTCGAGAACTCGAAAGAGATCCCCGCCGACGCCTTCGCGCTCGACAAGATCGCCGGCGCATACTGGCGGGGCAACGAGAAGAACCCGCAGCTCCAGCGCATCTACGGCCTCGCGTTCGGGAGCCGGCAGGACCTCGAAGCCTACCTGAAGCTGCGCGAGGAGGCCGAGCGCCGCGACCACAAGAAGCTCGGCCAGCAGCTCGACCTCTTCACGTTCTCGGACCTCGTCGGTCCCGGCCTGCCGCTTTGGACGCCGAAAGGGACGCTCCTCCGCACGCTCCTCGACGATTTCGTGTGGAAGCTGCGCGAGCGCCGCGGCTATCAGCGCGTCGAGATCCCGCACATCACGAAGAAGGAGCTCTATGAGACGAGCGGCCACTGGGACAAGTACAAGGACGAGCTCTTCAGGATCAGGACCCGCGAGGGCCACGAGTTCGCGATGAAGCCGATGAACTGCCCGCATCACACGCAGATCTATGCGCGGCGCCAGTGGAGCTACCGCGAGCTGCCGCAGCGCTACGCGAACACGACGATGTGCTACCGCGACGAGCAGACCGGCGAGCTGTCCGGCCTTTCGCGCGTGCGCGCCTTCACCCAGGACGATGCGCACGTCTTCTGCCGCATGGCGCAGGCGAAGGAGGAATTCGTGAAGATCTGGGACATCGTGCACGAGTTCTATGGGACGTTCGGCTTCACGCTGCGCGTGCGGCTGTCGCTCCACGATCCCGCCCATCCTGAAAAATATCTGGGCGGCGCCGAACGGTGGGCCGAAGCCGAGGCGATGCTCCGCGAGATCGCGCGCGAGAAGGACGCCGACGCCTTCGACGGCGTGGGCGAGGCCGCGTTCTATGGCCCCAAGCTCGATTTCATGGCGAAGGACGCGCTCGGCCGCGAATGGCAGGTGGCGACGATCCAGCTCGACATGAACATGCCGGAGCGCTTCGACCTTTATTGCGTGAACGAGAAGGGCGACCATGAGCGCATCGTCATGGTCCATGCCGCGATCATGGGATCGATCGAGCGGTTCCTGTCGGTGCTCATCGAGCACGTGGCCGGGGCCTTCCCGACCTGGCTCGCGCCGGTGCAGGCGGCCGTGCTGCCGGTGAGCGACAAGTTTTCGGAATATGCGCGCAGCGTGACGGACGAGCTCGCGTCGCACGGCGTGCGGACCGAGCTGAACGACGCAGCCGAATCGCTCGGCAAGCGCATCCGCGCCTCAGAGCTTGCGAAGATCCCCTACATCCTCGTCGTCGGCGAAAAGGAAGCGGCGGACGGCGCGGTCGCCGTGCGCAGCCGCAAGGGCGACGAAGGGACGGCGAAGCTTGCCGATTTCGCGAAATCGATCGCGGCCGAAATCCGGGACCGGAAATAAAAAGGCCCTCGCGCGCATGTTTGCACGCACAAGGGCCATGGGACTGCCGACCGTCAGCAGAAATGCGGACGGGACGAGTCGATTTTGAACGGACGGTGCTTCGTGTAGCGCACCACCGTGACGGGACGCCGTTCGGCATCCCGGGGATCGAGCGGCTTAAGATGAAGGAGCTTTCGGCCGCCGGGTTCGGCGACGGTCCGGAGCATCCGCCCCCATTTCCATTCGCCCGACGGACAGACATAGCCGACGATTGTCGCATACTGCAGGCGTTCGAAGGGAACCGCCTGATGCGACCCTTGCGCCTTCGGATATGAGACGTCGACGTCCCATTCGAAATCGCTCAGGTCTTCGCCTGCCATAAAGGCCCACAACGCTCTCGCTGCCATAGCTCGTCTCCTTTATGCATGATTGACGCTCCGAAAACGCTACCACATAATTATCCATATGTCAACAAACCGTGCCGGGCATAAGCCGCTCATCGTCGCCGTCGTCGGTCCCACCGCAAGCGGCAAGACGTCGATCGGCGTGGACCTTGCGCGCCGGTTCGGCGGCGAGGTCGTCTCGGCCGATTCCCGCCAGGTGTACCGCGGCATGGACATCGGGAGCGGCAAGGCGACCCGCCGCGAGATGCGCGGCATCCCCCACCATATGCTCGACGTCGCCTCGCCGAAACGCACCTTCAGCGTCGCGCGGTTCAAAAGCAAAGGTGAAAAAATCATTAAAAGAATCTTGCAAAACGGAAAGCTGCCGATCGTCGTCGGCGGCACCGGCTTCTATGTCGACGCCCTCCTTCATGGCGCGGCCATACCGTCCGTAAAGCCCGACGCGGCGCTGCGGCGGCGGCTCGAGCACAGGACGACCGACGACCTCTTTTCTGAACTCAGACGGCGCGATCCCCGTCGGGCGCGGACGATCGACCGCCACAACCGCCGGCGGCTCGTGCGCGCCCTCGAGATCGTAATCTCGACCGGCAGGCCGGTGCCCGAACCCGCGGCGGCAACATCGGCGCAAAGCCCGTACCGTGTCCTCATGATCGGCATTGCGCGCGAGCCGGACGATCTCAAGCGGCGGATCGCGAAACGCCTGCACGAACGCCTTCGCCGCGGCATGATCGCCGAAGTGAAGCGCCTGCACGACAAGGACGGCATAAGCTGGAAGCGGCTCGACGGGTTCGGACTCGAGTACCGCTACGTGAGCCGCTATCTGCGCGGATTCGTCACGCGCGACGAGATGGCAAAGTCGCTCGAACATGAAATCTGGCTTTATGCCAAGCGGCAGATGACCTGGTTCAGGCGGAACAGCGACATCCATTGGGTGAGCAGCGTAACGCAGGCGGCGAGCCTCGTGAAAGGCGCGCTGAGAAAATCCGACTGGGCAATCAAGAAATAAAAAAGGGCGGCCATGACGGTCGCCCAACTTGATTAGGAACGCTAGAACCAGCCGACCGCGGCCCGTTTCACTTTCGGCCGAACGTCGTCCGACGGCCGGGCGAAATAACCCCGGGGCGGCGCAGCGTCGTTCGACGTGCCGAAATAGGCAAGGCCGCTCATGACCACGAAAGCCGTGAAGGCTGCCCAACCGACGGGAATCCACATGACCCACGAATGCGGGAACGCGGGAACCCAGCGATAGAGCATCCAGCAGGCCAACGCGACGCATGCGGCAACGAGAACCAGCCGCTTCAGAGTTACACGAGGCAGTTTACCTCTCCAGTTCATCCTCTCCCCTTCGAAAATCGAATTCGGCTCCAGATCGAGAAAGCCCCTTGATAAACGAGCACGCTCCTTTCCCAAAAGGCTGTCTCAATCCGGCCGTTCGAAATCGTGCTTCCATCATTATAGATCAAATTCCGTCGGAAGTCAAAAGAAAATGCCGCCCGGATAACCCGGACGGCATGACTGCGGTGATGCCGCGACGTTCATAGTGCGGCGAAATTGGTTTCCCTGGAACGCTGGCGGTTCGGGACGCGCTTGCGGTGTTCCTCATGGATCCGCTCGCGCCGCCGCGCAGCATGGTTCTTCGGATCGGGACGGCTCCCCCAAGGGAACTGGCCCTTCCCCATGCGCTCCATGAAGTTCGTGAGAAAGTCGGCGAGGATCTGGCTTGCGATATGGGGCACATACCGTTCTGCGGTCTCGGGATTTACGGCCATCCCCCACGATCCGAATATCCAACGGGCATGGCTTCGCTTCGGGTGTCGCGTCCCCCGCCATAACGGCGAGTGGCGGCGGCCCTTTCCGAGCGGATCGTCGAAGATCATCACGGCCTGGATCGGCTCGAGCGGACACTCGGCGAGATAGGCACGGAGGGATTCCTCGGTCGGAAAGACGTTGGCGCAGGCGCCGAACGTCTCAAGCAGCGGCTGATCGCACTTCGTGATGGTCACCATCGCATTGACGACCTGTTCGCTCATGCGGTTGCGGCCATCCCCGATCGTGAAGAACAGGACGGGCGTTGTCGTTGCGGCCTCAAGGCCCGTGGATCTCGTGGCGGCAATAATGCCGTCTTCCATACGTTCACCTCGGTCTGTTTTGATTTTGGAATGAGCTTGCCCAGTCGCCGATGGTTTTCGGGAACTGGCGTGAGACCGTGCGCACGGCATCGGGCTCGCGCCAACCCCCGCAAAGAAAATCCCCGGTCGTCCCGGGGATCTCGAGAGCGGGCACAGCGCTCTTATGATCGTCCCGGGGAATGGATCCGCGCAATCGTAATGATGCCGGACTGCCAGACCTTCGTCTGGAGGGCGTTCATGGCGCAGAGGTGCTGTGCGGTCGCGTGCTTCATGGGGAATATTGAATAATCGTATGCCCCCCGCGGATGCGCGTCAAGCGCGGCTTGGGGATTGGGAATCGGCGCTCGGTCCTGAAAAGCTCATGCAAGGTTCCTCTCGAAGATCTGCTTCAGCGTGTCGGGGCGCGCCTTGCCTTTCAGGATGCCCATCGACTTGCCGATGAGGAACTGCAGGCTCGCGGTCTTCCCCTTCCTATAGTCGGCGACGGCCGCGGGGTTCGCGGCGATCACATCGAGGACGACGCGCTCGATCTCGCCCTCGTCGGACACGATGCCGATGTTCTCGCGGGCCATGATCGTTTCGGGATCGTCCCCCGTCGCGAACATCGTGGCGAGCATGTCCTTCGCCTGCCGGCTTGTGATCTTGCCGATCCTCAAAAAAATTATTAGATGCGCTAGCTTCTCCGGAGTAATTTTGGAATGTGGCAGCGTTTGTCCTGCGACATTGAGCATCCCCTTCAAATCTGATGTAAGAAAATTATAGATAAGAGTCGTTTCGAGTATCCGCTCATTCTTCTGTTCATCCGCGTTCTGTGTTTTGAATCGTTTTACCTTCTCTATATCCGGGACTTCTTTCCACCATGCATCATATTCTGAAACAGCGTCTTCAAAAAAGTTAGCGAAGTCCTTTTCGATGACTAGCCAATCCGCCTGCTTTGGATCAAAACCGTATTCCCGCGCGAACCGCTCACGCTTCGCGGCAGGCAGTTCCGGCAGACCGGCCCTCAGCCGTTCGGGTTCGAAGACGGCCGTCTCGAACGGCGGCAGGTCGGGATCAGGGAAATAGCGGTAGTCGTGCGCCTCTTCCTTCGACCGCTGCGCGACCGTCTTCTGCTTCGCCTCGTCCCAGCCGCGCGTCTCCTGACGGAGCTTCTCGCCGGCTTCCAGGGCTTCGGCCTGCCGCTTCAGCTCATACGTCACGGCGTCATGGACCGCCTTGAACGAGTTGATGTTCTTAAGTTCCACCTTGGTGCCCATGTTGAGGCTCACGTTCGCCTCGATGCGCATCTCGCCCTTCTCCATGTTCGCGTCGGACACACCGAGGTAGCGCAGCATGAGCTGCAGCTCGCGCGCGAAATCGGTCACCTGCTCGGCGCTCGTGAAGTCCGGCTCGGTGACGAGCTCCATCAGCGGGACGCCCGCGCGGTTATAGTCGACGAGCGACGCGCCGTCGGCGTGGACAAGCGTCCCCGTGTCCTCTTCGAGGTGCACGCGCCTGATCCGCACGCCGAGCAGCGTGCCGCCATGGACGAGCGGCTTGTCGTACTGCGAGATCTGATAGGCCTTCGGCAGGTCGGGATAGAAATAGTTCTTGCGGTCGAACTTCGTCGCGGCGCTCACGCTGCTGCCGAGCGCGAGGCCCACGCGGACCACGTGCTCGATCGCCTGCCGGTTCGGCACCGGCAGCGTCCCCGGATGCCCCAGGCACACCGGGCAGACGTTCACGTTCGGGCGCGCCTCCTCGGGGTCGTTCAGGGAATCGCAGAACATCTTCGTGCGGGTCTTGAGTTCCGCATGGATCTCGAGCCCGATCGTCGGCTGATAGTCGGCCATATGGGTATCATGGTACCCGGTAATCGCGCGATTTTCAATCGGCGGCTGCGCGCCCTATAATGAGGACAATGGCCATCGTGACGATCGGCGGACACGTGGGAGCCGGCAAGACGACGCTTGCGTCGCGCCTCGCCAAGGCGCTCGGCTATGAGGAGCTCTATATCGGCGGCATCTTCCGCGAGCTCGCCGCCGAGCGCGGCATGACGATCGAGGAATTCTATGCGCGCCTCAAGGACGATCCGAAGCTCGAGCAGTCGATCGACGAGCGGCAGGCCAAGCTGATGCGCGAGCAGGACGACCTCGTCGTGCAGGGCCGGGTCGCCTGGTTCTTTTCGAAAGGCAGCATGTTCACCGTCTTCAACGTGTTTCTCGCCGTGAGCCCCGAGGCCGGCGCGGCGCGGTCGCTGCTGCGCTCCGAAAACGCCGGCCGCAGCGAATCGGACATGCGCCGCGCGAACGCCGAGCGCATGCGCCACGAAGTCGAGCGGTACCGCAAACTCTACGACATCGAAAACTTCCTCGATCCCGGCCACTATGATTTCGTCCTCGACACGTCCGATCTCGCCGAGGACGAGGTCCTCGACATCGTCATTGCGAAACTGAAGGACCGCATCGCGGAGGACATCTGAAGACCGCCTCCGGGTTTCCGATACATTTATTTGCAAATAATTTGCATTTAGAATATCATGGAACCATGCCGAACCCCGGATCGTTCCAAGCAGTGCTGAGAAAAAGCGGCCACAAGATCACGCCGGCGAGGATCGCGATCCTCGAGGTCTTCCGCCGCAGCAAGCGTCCCTTGAGCGCCCAGGAAATCATCGACGAGCTCCCCCGGAGCGGCGATCAGGCGACGATCTATAGGACCCTGAAGTCGTTCCGCGACAAGGGCGTCATCAGGCAGGTCGACCTGCACCACAATCACGCCCACTACGAACTGGCCGACCTCGCGGAACATCATCATCTGATCTGCGTCCGGTGCGGTAGAATTGAGGATGTGCACCACTGCGGCGTCGAAGAAATTCAGGAGCGGGTCATTCGCCGCTCGAAGCATTTTGCGGAGATCAGGCAGCATGCCCTCGAGTTTTACGGGGTGTGCAAGGGCTGCGCCAAGAAAGATGCGGCCGCCGCCGTGCCGACCCACAAGAGCGCTCCCTTATGAGATTCCTTCATCATATGAGAAAGCGGCAGCGAATTTATGCGGAAATCGCGATCGTCATCCTTGTCGTCGCCGGGTTTGGGCTTTTTTATCAGCACGAGGAAACGAACTTCGAAGCATATCTCGCCGACAAATTCCCGAGCCAGGGACTGAGCCTGGGACAGGTCGTTTCCGTCCAAACCGACACGAGCACGCAGTTCCTTTCGCAGACCCTCGTCGTGGAATTCCTGACGGGCGATCTGAAGGGTGAGACCACGACGGTCCTGAGCCAGGCGGTGAGCAGTTCGACCAAAAACGGTTACTTGCTGGTCTCGCAGGGGGAAAAAGTGCTCCTCGCCCGGGACAACCTGGAGGGCGCGGCGGCGGGTCCCTATTACATCACCGACCGCTACCGCCTGCCCGCACTCTTTCTTGCGATCCTGCTGTTCGTGATCGTCGCCGTACTGTTCGGCAGGATCCGGGGATTCACGTCGCTGATCGGCCTCGCCATGAGCATCGGCGTGCTCGTCTGGTTCGTGGTGCCCCAGATCCTCGCCGGCCGCGATCCGCTCACGATCTGCCTCGTGGGGGCGGCCGCCATCGCCCTCGTTTCCCTCTATCTGGCGCACGGATTCAACAGGCGGACGACGATAGCGCTCTGCGGCACGCTCATCACGCTCGGGGTTTCGGCGTTCCTCGCCGTCTTCTTCGTCTCATTGGCGAAGCTCGTCGGGCTGGCCACGGACCAGTCGTTCTATCTCGAACTCGGCACGAACATCAGCCTGAACCTGCGCGGCCTGCTTCTCGGCGGAATCATCATCGGTTCGCTCGGCGTTTTGGACGACGTCACGGTCGGACAGTCGGCCGCCGTCCACGAGCTGAAGGACGCCAACCCGGACCTTGATCCGAAGGAACTGTATCGCCGGGCGATGTCCATCGGCCGCGAACACATCGCGTCGCTCATCAACACCCTGTTCCTTGCCTATGCCGGGGTGTCGCTGCCGATCATCCTCTATCTCGTCGCCTTCCAAAACGGCGTGCCGCTTTGGTTCGCCGTGAACGGCGAGCCGATCGCAGAGGAGATCGTGCGCACGATGGTCGGCAGCATCGGGATCATCCTCGCGGTGCCCATCACGACGTTCTTGGCCGCTTCGGTTTTTGGGAACAAGCGAAAGAGATAGGCCGCGCCCCTTGGCTTTTGCGCCTGCGAACGCCTATACTGAATGCAGCCCCCTCGGAAAGGAGCCATCGATGCCCTGCATCGGCTGCGCATGCCCCGAAGGCAAATGCGATTGCGCGAAAAGTACGAGCCTCGTCGGCGCTTCGCTGCTCGCCCATGTCCCGTGCCTGGTTGCCTTGGTCCTCTCGGCGCTCGGCATGGGAACCGCGTTTGCCGCAAACATCCACCGATTTGTCCCGCTGCTGTTCCTCGTCTCGATCGGCTGCATCATCTGGTCGTTCTCGCGACTGAGGAAAGCGAACACGGCCGGCCGCATCATCGTGATAGCGGCCTCCGTCATCGTCCTCGCCCTCTGGTATCCCCATCGGCACCACATCATCCCCTGGTCGAGCCATGGCGCGATGGGGCACATGGACCACCATATGCCCATGTAGCGCGCTGCCCGGCCACCCCTATCGACGCCCGCGGAACTCCTGCGGGCTTTTTTTATTTGCGGTATGATTAGGTCAGCTCGTCGTAAGATTGGCTGACATTGCCTTTGCAAAGGAGAACAGCAGCATGTGCGTACAGACAAGGAACCAGCCCTGGGAACGGCCGGCGATGGCGGAAGACGTTCCGCTGTTGCAAAACCATTTTCCGGGCATCGACTTCGCCGGGATGCTCGAAGCCATGAGCGTGGACGGATGCGTCCCGCTTACCGCCGATCTCGTCCTCGTTGCCGGGATCCTCACCGTCGAACCCGATGACCGCGGCGTCCGCTACGTCCCGTTCGCCGGCATCGACCCCGACGAACCGAGAACGGTGGTCAAAATCCCCGAGATGGACGGCATCGTCGAATGGATGGAGAACACCGCGCTCGGCAGCTACATGTGGCAGAAGGCCTCGGACTGGTCCGAAGCCAATCACGGCTGTCGCATCGAATTCGCGATGGACTGCGGATGCGGCTGCGTGACCACCGAACAATATGCCGATGGCACATGGCGGAACTGGGTTCGCGCCTTCAACGAATCCCGTCGCCACGCCTATGGCCGCACGAACATCGCCTATCGCCATTCCATTCGCGGAACGGACATCACCCCCGGTCAGCTCGACATGTGGCGGCGCATGCGGGCCGCGCTTCATGACCTTCCGGCAGTCGTTCACGACGAGGACCTCGCTCTCGCCGGCGTGACAGGCTGAACTTTCCAACCCGCAAAGCAAGCCCCGGATGATTCCGTCCGGGGCTTTTTATTTTTGAGCGGGATCAGATTTTCCCGTAAACCGCCTGCATGAAGACCGCCATCGCGATCATGAGCGCGTTTTCAGCGACGG
>Ga0335069_10000208_pt1 | contig 101826 bp, 79 predicted proteins | sample Lox_Sample_11_FD_206714 | JGI IMG/M metagenome (GOLD analysis project Ga0335069, IMG submission 206714) | Soil microbial communities from Loxahatchee National Wildlife Refuge, Florida, United States - Lox_Sample_1.1 | ecosystem: Environmental > Terrestrial > Soil > Wetlands | place: USA...
AGCTGTACGCTGCGGTTCCGGCTGACACGCGCAAAGCTGCGGAGGTGAAGTTCAACGGCGACCCTAGGGATACCTCGCAGCCATCCGCCATGGCGGATCTGCTCGTGATGATTCACAACAAGAAGTTGCACAAGCCGGAAACGGCCGAACTCCTTCTGGACATCATGCGCCGCTGCCAGACCGGAGATGCGCGCATCAAAGGGATGCTGCCGCCAAACACGGAACTGGCGCACAAAACCGGCTCCATTGGCGGTACGATCAACGACGTCGGCATTCTGGCGCTGCCCGACAACGCTGGCCACGTCGCGCTGGCGCTGTTCGTCAAGGAAGGCACGAAATCCGAGGCGAGCGAAAAAGCCATCGCCCAGATTTCCCGCGCGGTTTATGATTACTTTTTGTTCGCAGCGAACCGTTAACCTTGTTTTCATCCTAAGTTGTTCGAGTCGTAACAGATCGTTGGTAGCTTGGGAAAGCCGTGCGCGACTGCCGGCCCACTACCATGACAAACCCCTTGCGCCTCCTCCGCTCGCTCACGCCGTTGGTATTCGCCACCTACGCTTTTGCGCAGTCCGGCTCGATTTTCACCCCCGGCAATATCGTCGTTACGCGCAGCGTTTACACCGGGAACCCGACCACCGTCACGCCAGGTCAGGCGCTGCCTCCAACTGGGGGGTCACCTCCACGGTAAGCGCCAACGGCGATCAGGGAGCCGATCCGAATCAGCTCGTCATGATCACTGACGTGCTCGCAAACGCTTCCGCGGCCAACGTCTCCAACGAAAAGTTCAAGATGATCAAGAGCGCCGCCGCGGGAGAAGTTCCGCGCGGAGTATCCTTGGCGCCCACGGCGGCCTCCACGATGGCAAACGTGCCGCTGGTCCTCTCCGCCGCCACCAGTAGCGTAGGCACGCTCGCGCCGGGCGCTCTTGCCTCCGCCAGCGGGCAGAATCTCGCGCCAGGATAGCCGGGGCCGATCCTCGGCATCCTGCCCGATGTGTTCGACAACACGTCGGTTTCGATCACGGACGCCGCCGGCAACACCTCAGTGGCGCCTCTGTTCTACCTTTCGCCCGGGCAGGTGGACTTCCAGGTCCCGTCGAACGTCACTACGGGGCTGGCGAAGGTAACCATCAACGCCAATGGCGCCATACAGACCGCGTCGAATGTACCGATTTTGGCGGTGGCTCCGGCGCTGTTCACGTTGAACAACGCAGGCCTCGCCTCGGCGTACGCGATTCGGGTTTCCGCCGGCGGAACCCAGTCGGTTCAGCAGATTTACACGCAGGATCCGGCGACGGGTCTAATCTCGCCCAACCCGATCAACATGGGCTCGGCGACGGATAAGGTGTACCTGGTGTTGTACGGAACCGGGTTCGACGGGGCGACAGCCGCCACCACGACCGTTACCGTAAATAGCCTCACCGCTCCAGTGCTGTATGCGGGCTCCTCGGGAACTACGCCCGGCCTGGATCAGGTGAATCTGCAGATCCCTTCGTCGCTGGCAGGGAAGGGGAATGTGAACGTGCAATTCTCGGTGAGCGGCGTCGCTTCCAACCCACTGCAGGTCACCATTCAGTAACGGCGAAGTTCTTCAAATCAGGCCCTCTCCGTGCGTCTGGAGGGGGCCTTGTTCTTTTCAAAGCCGAACTTTTTGCGAACGAATCGCTCCGGGGTTCGTTTAGATATCATGCGGAACTTTTTCGCTGACCTCCGGCACTCGGTGCGCGTGCTGGTCGGCAGCCCCGGCTTTACAATCGTCGCCGTCCTCGCGCTGGCCCTCGGCATTGGGGCCAATACCGCCATTTTCTCCGTGATCGACCGAGTCCTTCTCCGTCCGCTGCCCTTTCGCGATTCCGAGCGGATCATGCGCGTCCAAAGGCATTTCCCGCAGGGAGAGGGAACCTCCGCTTCCATCCCAAAATTCATGGCGTGGAGGAAATGTGCGGCATTCCAGTCTCTCGCCGCCTACGACTTTATCAGCGTCAGCATGAATCTGGGCTCCGGAGACAGGCCGAATCCGGTGAATGCTCTCCACGTATCGTCCGGGTTTTTTGATGTTTTCGGCGTGCCGCCACTCTTCGGCCGGACGTTCGCGCCTCAAGAGGATCTTCCCAACGCCGGCAAATTCGCGGTTCTGACCTATCGCGTCTGGAAAGACAGATTTGCTGCGAGCCGGGATCTGATCGGCGGGACGATTCTTCTCAATTCAGAGCGCTACGTTGTTCTCGGCGTGCTCCCCGAAGACTACCAACCCGACCCGGTCACCGACATTTATCTTCCCCATCAGCTCGATCCGAACAGCACCAATCAGGGGCACATGCTGCTGGTCGCCGGGCGCTTGAAGTCGGGCGCAACACCCCAATCAGCGATGGCGGAGTTGAAAGTGGTTGCCGAGCAATTCCGCGCGGCGAATCCGGACTTCATGAACAAGGATGAGACCGTAGGCGTGATTCCGCTTCGTGTCGCGATCGGCGGCGATGTTCGCCTTGCATTGCTGATTCTTGGCGGAGCGGTTTGTTTCGTGCTGCTGATGGCCTGCGCGAACGTGGCGAACCTCCTGCTGGCGCGCGCAGCAGGGCGTCAGAAAGAAATCGCCATTCGCACGGCATTGGGCGCGGGGAGGGGACGCATCGTCCGCCAGTTGCTGACCGAAAGCATGATGCTCGCCCTAGCCGGAGGCGTCGCCGGATTATTCGTCGGCGGACTCGGAATCCGCGCGCTGCTCGCCTTCAGCCCCGGCGATATCCCGCGCATCAACGATCCGGAGCATCCGGTGGCTTCCATGGGGTTGCTCGATGTGCGCGTGCTCGCCTTCTTGTTCGGCGTAACGTTGCTCACCGGCCTGCTATTTGGATTGCTCCCCGCCATCCGAGTCTCGCTGCTGGACGTGAACTCCGTGCTGAAGGAGTCCGGCGGGCGCTCCGGGAGCGGTCTGCGGCACAATCGCATTCGCGGGGTGCTCGTTGTGAGCGAGATCGCTCTTGCCGTGGTCCTGGTGGCCGGAGCTGCGTTGATGATTCGCACCCTGGCCGGGTTGAAGTCGGTGAAACCGGGGCTCGATCCTACGAATCTGCTCACCTTGAAGACGCCGACCTCCGGACGACGCTACGAGACCACCGAGCAAATGGAAACCATGATCCGCCAGGCACGCGAGCGCATCGAGGGCCTGCCGGGGGTCGAATACGCCGCCGCGACCCTCACTGTGCCGATGGAGGGCTCCGAAGTGGATTTGCCGTTCAGCATCGCGGGCCGCGTCCCGAAGGATGGCAAATGGGAAGGCGACGAGCAGTGGCGCTTCGTGTCGCCGCACTATTTCGAGGCGCTCCGCATCCCTCTGCTGCGTGGCCGCTCGTTCGACGCGCGCGACACCAGCAAATCGGATCGCGTGGCGATCATTAATGAGGCCTTCGCCAAGAAGTATTGGCCCTCCGGCGACCCCATTGGCCAGCGCATCCTCCTCGGCAAGGGACTTGGGCCCGATTTTGAAGAGCCCGAGCGGCAGATTGTCGGCATCGTCGGCAGCGTCACCGAAGTGGGTCTTGACAACGGCATGGTGCCGGTGATGTACGTTCCGCAAAGCCAGGTGCAGCCGGGCCTCACCAAGCTCGCGCACGATTTACTTCCGCTGTCCTGGTTGATTCGCACGAAATCGGACCCTCTTGCCGCGGGCGCCGGCGTGAGGCGGGAATTCGAGGCCATCGACACCCAACTTGCTCCGGCAAAGATGCAGACCATGGAACAGGTGATCTCCGATTCCACCACGCGCCAGAATTTCAATATGCTGCTGCTGACCGTGTTCGCAGTAGCCGCGCTTCTTCTCGCGGCGGTGGGAATTTACGGGCTGATGTCCTACACGGTGGAGCAGAGAACCCAGGAACTCGGCATTCGGATGGCCTTGGGAGCCAGCCAGGGACAGATGATGACCATGATACTCGGGCAGGCGATGCGTCTGGCGGGCATTGGAGTGGTGCTCGGGTTAGCGGGGGCCTACGGTCTGACGCGAGTCCTTGCCGGGCTGGTCTTCGGCGTCAAGACCACGGATCCGTGGACGTTCGGGGCCGTCGCGGCGATTCTCACGGCAGTCGCGCTGGTCGCAGGCTTACTGCCCGCCCGCCGGGCGACGCGGGTGGACCCGATTCTCGCGCTGCGGTGCGAATAGAAGGCAATTCTCACCGAGGTCGCGCGAGCTTTAGCCGTCGGAACTCAGGGAATCGCGTGAAACACGTCGACGGGGCGGTCGACGCAGCACGCCGCCGCCGTGCGCCACAACTGACCGCTGGCTCCTGCCTTCTCCAATAAAAGAGCCCCACCCACGCGAACGTGGATGGGGCCCTTTTCCGAAGCTCTTACGCCGTCCGGCTCACGACGGCCGAGCCACCCGTGATCGCCGCCTGCGCCGCCGCCAGCCTGGCGATCGGCACTCGGTAAGGCGAGCAGGACACGTAGTTCATCCCCACGCGGTAGCAAAACTCCACCGAGCTGGGCTCTCCGCCGTGCTCTCCGCATATTCCGATCTCCAGATCCGGCCTTGTCGAGCGTCCGAGTTTAATCGCCATCTCGATCAGCTTGCCGACGCCTTCGCGATCGATCGCCGCGAACGGGTCCGCCGAGAAGATCTTCAGGTTCTCGTACTCTTTCGAGAACTTCGTATAATCGTCGCGGGACAGGCCCATAGTCGTCTGCGTCAGATCGTTGGTTCCGAAGCTGAAGAACTCGGCGAATTCAGCCACCTTATCGGCCGTCAGCGCCGCCCGCGGAATCTCGATCATCGTGCCGACCATATAGTGCAGGTCCTTCATTCCCGCCTTCGCCAGAACTTCCTTGGCGACGCCATCCACGATGGCTTTCTGATTTTCCAGCTCCTTCGCGTTGCCGATCAGCGGGATCATTACCTCCGGCAGAACCTTTATGCCCTTCTTGGCTACCTGAACAGCAGCCTCGAAAATGGCGCGTGCCTGCATTTCGGTGATTTCCGGATACGTGACGCCCAAGCGGCAGCCTCGATGGCCGAGCATCGGATTAAATTCATGCAGTTCTTCGACGCGATGCAGCAGCTCCGGCAGCTTCTTTTTCAGCTCGCCGACCGGAATGCGGTACTTCTCCGACATTTCCTTCTTGATCTTCTTGTCGACGTAGGGCAGACGCGCCAGATCCACCATCAGATCCTCGCGCTTCGGCAGGAACTCGTGCAGCGGCGGATCGAGCGTGCGAATCACAACTGGGAATCCATCCATCGCCTTGAACAAACCGGCGAAGTCCGACCGCTGCATCGGCAGAAGCTTCAGCAGGGCCTTCTTGCGCGTTTTCTCATCGCGAGCCAGGATCATCGCCTGCATGTGCGGGATGCGATCCTCGGCGAAGAACATATGCTCGGTGCGACAGAGCCCGATGCCCTCGGCGCCGAACAGCCGCGCGGCCTTCGCGTCGCGAGGGATGTCCGCGTTGGCGCGCACGCCGAACTTGCCGCGGAACTCATCAGCCCAGTGCATCAGGGTGCCGAAGTACGACGAGTTCGGATCGGGATCGTTGGTCGTGGCCTTGCCCAAGTAGACGTTGGCCGTGGTGCCGTCGATCGAGATCCAGTCGCCTTCCTTCACCGTGATCGACTTGCCGCCGACCGTCGTGGTGAACTCCTTGGCGCGCTCGGAAATCGCCAGCGAGCCGGCGCCGACGACGCACGGACGTCCCATGCCGCGCGCGACCACGGCGGCGTGGCTGGACTTGCCGCCGACCGCCGTCAAAATGCCCTTCGCCACGTCCATGCCGTGAATATCGTCCGGCGTGGTTTCCTTGCGGACCAGGATCACCGGCCCGTGAGCGGACATTGCCACCGCGTCATCGGCCGAGAACGCCGCGCGACCCACCGCCGCGCCGGGCGACGCCGCAATGCCGTTGGCCAGCAGCTTCAGCGTCCTCAAAGACGCCGCGTCGAACACCGGATGCAGCAGTTGATCCAGTTGCTGCGGTTGGACGCGCAAGACCGCTTCCTTCTTGTCAATTAAACCCTCCTGCGCCATCTCCACCGCGACGCGGACCGCCGCCGGACCGGTGCGCTTGCCGTTGCGAGTCTGAAGCATGTACAGCTTGTGGTCTTCGATGGTGAATTCGAAGTCCTGCATGTCCTTGTAATGCTTTTCCAGGCTGGAGGTGATCTCGCGCAGCTGCGCGTAGGCGTCCGGCATGATCTGTTCGAGGTCTGTGATCGGCTCCGGCGTGCGGATACCGGCTACCACATCTTCGCCCTGCGCGTTAATCAGGAACTCGCCGTAGAACGTGTTCTCGCCCGTCGCTGGATCGCGCGTGAAGCCCACGCCGGTGGCCGAAGTATCGCCCAGGTTGCCATACACCATCGCCTGCACGTTGGCGGCGGTGCCGATCTCATCGGGGATCTTTTCCATCTTGCGGTAATACGCCGCCTTCGGATTCCACCAGCTGCGGAACACGGCATCGCGAGCCATCGCCAGCTGCTCATGCGCGTCCTGCGGGAACGGCATCTTCGTTTCCTTATGAACCAGCTTCTTGTACTCGGCGATGATCGCCTTCAAGTCCTCAGCCGACAGATCCGTGTCCGATTTCACCTTCGCCTTGTGCTTCTGCGTGTCGAAGATGTGGTCGAACTTTTCCATGTCGATGTTCAGAGCCACTTCACCGAACATCTGAATGAACCTTCGGTAAGAGTCGTAAGCGAAACGGGGATTGCCGCTTAGTTGCGCCAGACCCTCCACGGTTTCGTCGTTCAAGCCGAGGTTGAGAATCGTGTTCATCATGCCCGGCATGGAGAACTTCGCGCCGCTGCGGACGCTCACCAGCAGGGGATTGTTCGGATCCCCCAGCTTCTTGCCGATCTCTTTTTCGAGCTTCTCCAGGCTCTTCAACACCTGAGCGTTGATCTCGTCGGGAACCTTGTTCCCATTCTGGAAGTAGATGACGCAGACTTCGGTGGAGATGGTGAATCCCGGCGGTACAGGAATGCCCGCGCGGCACATTTCGGCCAATCCGGCGCCCTTTCCGCCAAGGACGTCTTTCATCTTTCCATCGCCGTCAGCCGTGCCGCCGCCGAAGTTGTATACGTAGTTTTTCATTTTTGATCTCCTGAGGTAACGATCTCCGAAAAGTCGGCGATCGTGGAAAAATTGGAAAGCAATAGATTTAGCAGTGTCAGCCGCCTTTGACGCAACTTTGGATTTGGTACATTCACGAGGATTGCGTCAAAGAACCGATCTACGGCGGGACGAATGGCGGCAATCGCTTGAAGGGCTGTCAGATAGTCGGATTTCAAGCTTACCGCCAGAGACTCGCTAAATTCGGCATACAGTTGCTTTTCCGCCAGCTCTTCGAGTTGGTCTGGATCGAAGTCGTCCGTGGGGCTGAAATTTGCCTGGACAAGGATGTTTCGGATTCGCTTGAAACTTGCTGCTAGAGGCTCGAAGTTCTCGGTGGACCGGACCTGCGCGATGGCTGCGAGTCTGGCTTCAACGTCAGCCAACGTCGAGATACCCGCAGCCATCACCGCGTTCACTTCGTCGTACTTGAAGCCCCGAATCTCGCGGAAATAATATTGCACGCGCTCCCGCATGAACTCGTTGTCCATCAGTTGCGCGAGTGTGAAGGGCAGCTTCGCCTCCACCAGAATCTTGACGATGCCCTGTGCAGCGCGGCGCAGCGCGAACGGATCTTTCGAGCCCGTCGGCACCATGTCGATGCGGAAAAACTCGCGCAGATTGTCGAGCTTATCCGCGATTGCCAGAATCTGCCCGGCCTTCGTCGAAGGAATTGAATCCTCCATGCTCAGCGGCTTGTAGTGCTCGTAAATGGCACGCGAGACAGCCTCATTCTCGCCCTGCACCTTCGCATAAAGCCCACCGACGATGCCCTGCAGGTCGGTGAACTCCTTCACCATCTCCGTCGTCAGATCGGCTTTAGCGAGCAGAGCCGCGCGCTGCGCATCCGCATCGCCGCCCAACTCCTTCACCAGTGCGACCACGCGATGCGTCTTTTCCAAGTAGCTGCCGAGCTTCGCCTGGAACGTCACGTGCGACAGGTCGTCCACGCGGTCGGCCAGCTTCTTCTTCTGGTCCACTTCCCAGAAAAACCGCGCATCGTTGAACCGGGCTTTTAAGACGCGCTCATTGCCGCGCTTGACCAGGCCCTCCGGGTCCGCTGGCACGTTCATGATCGCCACAAAGTGCGGCGCAAGCAACCCCGGCTTCGATTCCACCGCGAAGTATTTCTGGTGATGCCGCATCACCATGGTCAAAACCTCGGCGGGCAGTTCTAAATAGGACGGGTCGAAATCGCCCTTGATCGCCGCTGGATATTCAGTAATGAACGTCAGCGTTTCGAGCAGATCGTCGTCCACGGTCGCGCCCAGCGCGGCGGCTTCCTTGCGGATCTTCTCGCGGCGCTCTTCGGCGCTCAGGATGACGTAATTCGCGCGCAGCGCCTCGGCAAAAGTCGCGTAAGTGACGGCGATCTCTTCGTTCGCCAGCACGCGGTGGCCTCGCGAAAGATTGCCGCTGGCCACGCCCGCAACCTCAAACGGGATCACTTCATCGCCGAGGAGCGCAACCACCCAGCGAATCGGCCGGATGAATCGAGGCGAGCCCTTCGCGCCCCAGTACATTGTCTTCGGCCATTGAATGCCGAGGATGGAACCAGGAAGCGATTCGGCCAGCAGGTCCCGCACGGCGCGACCAGGGACGTTCTTCCTGAGCTCGTAATAATCGCCGACCTCCTCCATTGCCGAAAGGTCGACGCCTTGCTTCTTCGCGAATCCTGCTGCTGCCTTCTGGCCCGCGCTGACTGGAGGACCCTTCACGACCTGGACCTGATCCGGCGTACGCTCCGGCAATCCTTCGGCGCGCACCACCAGCCTGCGTGGCGTCGCGTCCACCTGCGGCACTGCGCCAAACAGGTCGAGCTTGGCGAGTTGCGCCAGCGCGCCCGGAATCATCCAGTGCGGAATTTCTTCAGTGCCGATCTCAAGCAGGAAGTTCATTTGACCTCCTGTCTTGAATCCCCGTGCTTACGCCACGGGGTTGTATGTGCGATCGCAGGGCATGGCCCTGGGCCACAGGATGATGCCATTGTGGGGCAGGGCCATGCCCTGCCAGGAAGCAAAAGGTTCATGCCGCCGCCTCCTGCTGCTCCGCCCACAACTTCGCAGTACCCACCGCCAGATCCCGAACGCGCTTAATCACCGCCACGCGCTCCGTCACGCTGATCGCTCCGCGCGCATCAAGAAGGTTAAAGAGGTTCGAACACTTCAGCACCTGATCGTATGCCGGCAGCACCGGGAACCGCTGTTTCTCTGGATATTTTTCGTACTGCGCGAGCAGGCTCTTGCACTCCGCTTCATGCTCCGCGAAAAGACGCCACAGGCGTTCCACATCCGCCATTTCAAAATTCCAAACCGAGAATTGCAGCTCTTCCAGATAACGCACGTCGCGATACTTCACGCCCGGCGTCCACTCGATGTCGTACACGCTGCCGACGTTCTGCAGAAACGCCACCAGCCGCTCCAGCCCATACGTGATCTCGGCCGGCACCAAATCCAGATCGATGCCTCCGCACTGCTGGAAATACGTGAACTGCGTGATCTCCATGCCGTCGAGCATCACCTGCCAGCCCACGCCCCACGCGCCCAGCGTCGGCGACTCCCAGTTGTCTTCCTCAAACTTGATATCGTGCTTTGAAAGATCGATGCCGATGGCCGTGAGACTACCCAGATACTGATCGAGAACGTCGGCCGGCGAGGGCTTCAGAATCACCTGTAACTGCTGGTGTTTATATAAGCGATTCGGATTGTCGCCATAGCGGCCGTCGGCCGGACGGCGCGAAGGCTGCACATAGGCCACGCGATACGGCTTCGGCCCCAGCACGCGCAAGAACGTCTCCGGACACATCGTGCCTGCGCCGACCTCTACGTCGTACGGCTCGGTGATGATGGCGCCGCGATCGCTCCAGTAGCGCTTTAGTTTGAAAATTGTTTCTTGAAAGGAATCCATAGGGGGCTTTACAGAGCCTCTAACAGAGGTACGGTGAGAAATCGCCGCTCGACGTGCTGCTCCATCGCGCGGACCAGGCCTCGGCGAAGATCGGCTGCGGTGGATTTGCTCCATTCGCGCGGCGCGAGACTGCCGATCGGCGTCGAAAACATCTCCTGAACGATCTCCGCGGTCTCGTCACTCACGCGCAGCTCGGGAAATACACCGGTCAGGCGCACGGCCCACAGCGTGTAATACGCAACCGCGCGCCAGACGTTGCCTCCCACGTGAAGGTCGGCCAGCACGGCGGCAAGCAGACGGAAAAATCTTTCGTTTGGTTCGTGCTCCGGCAATAGATGCTCCGCAACCTCAGTGAAATAATCCAGCGCGACCGCCCGCGAGTAGTCCGATTGCAGGTCGAACTGCGACTGAATCAACTCGCAGCCGGAGAGATTCGCCAAGTCGGCGTTCTCCCGTTGAAAATAGGCCATCCTGACGTGGGACAGCCGTTCCAAACCCGACCCGAATGGACTTTTTGGCCGGCGGGCACGCCGGGCGACGCCGCGCAGTTTCCCCAGATCGCGTGTAAAAAAACTGACGATCAGATCCGACTCCCGGAAGGGATACGTACGCAGGACGAACGTCTCGCTCATCCGCGCGGGCATAGGTTCGACGCAAAATACTAGCGTAGCAGAAGGAGGAGCCAGGAGTCAGGAGACGTAATTACGCGCCAGGCGCGGCCCGCTCGATTACTTCGATCGATACACTTCGTGCCAACCCCCGGTTGGCCACGCGACTCCGATGACGGTTCCAATGAGTGCGCCGAGCGGTGTGAACACTGCTTTCCCGATGTTGTCGTTGAACCAGCAGCTGGAGTTGCATGAGTGGTCCAGCCCTGCGCCGATCCCCAGTCCTGCGCCAGCGCCAACACCGAGGCCGATCAGCGTATTCCGCTTCCGATGGCTCTCGCTCCTAACCGAAACTCTAAGGATCTGCGCGCGCGCCAACGATTGCTGCGTGTTGGCTGCGAAAATCACAAGGGATTCGTCGCTGACGCTTTGAAACTGGCCCCGGAAGGACTTCTTGCCTTCGAGAGAAACGCGGATTTCCTCTCCAACCGGGACGCTATTGACGTTCGCCCAGTTATGCTGGGCGGCTGCTGTGCCGGCCGCCAAAACGAGGATCAGCGCGAACTTCACAAGAGGAGCCTATCATGTTGGTCACTTTGCTGCCGGCTTAGGAGGGGCGGGCACGGGCTTGATGCCCTGTTTCGCCAGAGCGGCCCTGAGGACCGGTTCGGTCTGCGCGCCGACCTCATAGGAGACCACCTTGCCTTCCCGGTTCACCAATACCAGCGTCGGATAGGCGTTGATCGAGAGAGATCGCAGTAGTTCGGGCTCGGCCTTTCCGGCGTCGATATAGACCACGACGAATCCACTGGGGCGAAATTCTCTTTGGAGTTTTTCAAGGACGGGCGTCTGCTGTTTGCACGGCTTGGACCATGACGCGCAAAAATTAAGCAGCGCCACTTTGCCTTTAATTGCCGGCGCACCTTTAAGCTCTGGCACGGGCTTGCCCTCGACGTCTGGTTTGACGATGCCGGGCAGTGTCCAATCAGGCGTCTCCACCGCGCCCGCGGGAGGCGTAAACTTGAACAGCGAATCCGACAGATCCGAATCGAGCGAAAGCCCCATCGTAGTGGTGGCCTCTGTGATTTCCACGGGCTCGACCAGCGTGCCGACGATGAGCGTCGCCGTGAAACTATTTTGCAGCGTCAGACCCAGCGTTTTGGAGATCCAGCTGATCTGCACGGCGTTGCGGATGGTCAACTGCTTGCTGGGAATATTCACCAGGCCGTAATGCGCCTCCACCACCCAGCAATCGTAGGGCTTGTCGTCGATCTCCATGGTCTTTTCGCCCGTGATCCCGGCTGATTCCAGCGCGCTGTTCATGTCCGGCAGATCCTTCAAATTGCCGTTCTCGCCCAGGGACGATTCGGGCAAACTCGTCGCCGCGCGCTTTATGAATCTTTTCTGCTGATCGAAATAAATGAATGTGTGTAGTCCGTCGCTAACCACAGTCATCCCGATGGGACCATTTTGCGATTCGATGCGCATCAAATCGGGCCGCCGGACGCTGATCACCGTAGGCAGCTCCATGTGATTGTTCACGCCGCCGCGGGTCTCGATGATGCTGAGCGAGTGGATCTGATAGCTCGGGAATTTTTCGAGGGCGTGCGCGGAACTTAGCAGCAGTTCGCGCGCATCCGGTTGCTGCGCGAGCAGCAGGGCAGGGCAGAGGAGCAATGCGGGACGCATCAGGGCAGGAGTTTCAACGCCGTCTTGCCCATCGGGCCGTTGTAGAACAACTCGAGAGAATGGATACCCTTCGTCCGGCCACGGAACAGGAAATAAATCAATCCGGAGCGGGGCAGTGAGTGTTCCCCCTCGGGCAGTGACGCGTTCTGGACGCGGTAATCGACGGTGTCCTCCTGTTCCTTCTGAACCTGGGTGATGGGCTGCGTGGAAGCCGTCCGGTCCCTCCCATCGCCTGGAAACTGACTGGGCGGAGGCCGCGGACCAACGACCACCTGTCCATTGCCATCGCCGACACCCGCTGTTCCGGTCAATGACGGATGCGCGGTGGACTTTGGGAATTTGATGGATCCGGCGACCATCCCCGGCAATTGGGTCGAAAGAGGCGCGCCGTGGCCGTTGACGCGGAGCGTAAACTGGTCGGGCGACATCTTCAAACGGCTGAAAGCGGGGCCGAAAAAGGCCACTTCCACCACCAGATAATCGCTGGCCAGCAGCGGCCCGGTGGGTGTCGGCAGGGAATGAACCAGATACTCGGCGGCCAGGGTCACCGTCTCCATCTGGACGTGGACCGGATAATCGGTCGCCTTGGTTCTGGGCGCGGATTGGGCGTTTAGTAAGGCCGCCGCGCTCAAAATAAGGCCGAATCGCATCCTTACCGCCACGTTACCACACGTTTCGATACAGCGAAGCTTCATTTAGTCCCTTCGCGGTAAGCAATGGATTTTCCGTCCCTTAAGCCAAACCCTACCCACTGACTAAGGGGTTCACTTAGTGTTCATTGAACGGAACGCCCCGTACCATAAAGATGATGTCGTGGATCGGTGACCTCCGCTGCCTCCATTGCGATGGGAAACTGCCGCTGTTGAGGAAGATCACGAACGGGCAGTTCTGTTCGGCCCAGCACCGGAAGCTGTACTGGGAAGAGCAGGAGCGCCTCGGCCTGGAGCGTCTGCATCAGACACACAATTCGCTTCGCGTCGCTCATCTGCCCGAAGACGGTCCTACCCTGTGCGGATTCATCGCGGCGTTCACGCGTCCCCAACCCGTCTGGCCATCCGGTGAAGTGAAAGCCACCGAGCCCAATCCGTTCGCGCCCAACGGCCCGGTGCGTTTGCCGCTCCGCAAAGTGGTCGTGCCGCTGATCGATCGCTGCAGCGGTTTTGTTGCCGGCGTGGCGCGAATCGAGGTGGAACCCAGACGTTACCGCGCCTCCCGCAAGCTGGAGCCCATTACGCCCTCCATGCTGCCCAGCAAGGCTGTCTGCTTTGGCGCAACGCCCCAGTGCGACGCATTCTCGTCTCAAGACGCGGACGTCGTGCCCCGCCTGGATACTCCTCTGAAACTTGCCCGTTTTGACGCGAAGAAGCCGGGGCAGCACGATGTCCGGCGTGAACCCTGGTCGGCAGCCCCGTTTGCGATTCTGAAACAGCCTTATCTGCCCCTGGGAACAAGAGCTCGGAGCAGCACCGCGACGCCCGGTCTGGCCGGGATGTTGCCTCTGGCCATCGAACAGGTCCCGTTGGTGCACGGCACGTGGATTGACAGTCTCCGCGCGGTTCCGGTTCAGGAAGCGCCAAAATATGAGCTGTCGACCCCGGCCATTCGCCCGCGGCTAAAGATGGCGGCCGGCAGCCGTTATCCCGTCGCCACTCGCGACGCGGCCGTTGCCGTGGCAAAGGAGCTGCGGAACCTGCCGGCGGCCAATATGGTCGCCATCCCGGAACGCAAGTCAATCGCGATGGCCGCGGGTGCAGGCGCTGGCGCCGGCAAGCCCGCCGCGATCCCCGCGCCCGGACAAGCCGGTCTGTTGCCGCTCGACGCGGGAAAGGCGACCGAGCCAGCGCCGTCGCGTGCCGCTTCCTCGGTGAGCCTGCCCCAACCGATGAAGACCGAGCCGATGCGCCCGGTCTCGCGTCTGGAGCCGGTCGACGCCAAGCCGTCGGACCAGTGGATGAGTCCGCCGCCTCCGCAGCCGGATACGATCCGCGCCGCCGCGACCTCCGTCCTGACGATGGATGAGCCGGCGCAGGCGCCGCATGTGAGCGCGCTCATTGGCAACCTCACGAACTTCTGGACACAGGCCCCGCGCGACCTGAAACTGCTGATGTTCGCCATTCCGATCCTGCTAGGGCTGGCGCTGCATCCGTCGCTCAAGAAGATTCCTTACACGGCGCCACAGCAAGCCGGAGGAATCCAGAAAACGTTCGAAGGCAAGATGCAGGAGCAATGGAAGAACGTGCGTCAAAGCATGGTGGACCGCGCCGCCATCGCTCTCGACGAGGATTTCCGCTCCGGTCTGGACGATTGGACAAGCCGCGGAGGCACCACTGAGTGGGAATTCGATGCGGCCGGATTCGTCAAGCCGGGCCCACTGGCCATCTACCGTCCGTCGGTGGATCTCTCCGATTATCAACTGCAGTTTCTGGGAATGATCGACAAGAAGGCCCTTAGTTGGGTCGTGCGCGCGTCCGATTTTGACGATTACTACGTGGTGAAGCTGGTTGTCCTGAAGCCCGGTCCCGTGCCGACCGTGGGAGTCACGCGATATGCGGTCATCCACGGCGTGGCGCAAGACCGCGGCGACACCACGGCCTACATCAACGCCAGGGAGGACATGCTGTACCGGGTGCGGATGGATATTCATGGCGACGTTTTTGCCCTAACGGTTCAGGGCCAATTGGTCGATAGTTGGACCGAGCCGCGTCTGCGAAAGGGCGGCGTTGGATTTTTCACGTCGCGGGGCGAAGCCTCGCGGCTGCGTTGGGTTCAAGTGACCCATCAGTACGACATGCTGGGGCGGCTGTGCGCGTATCTGGCCCCCTATGACATTCCATCCACGAACGGAGGTTGGCAACCATGAGCGGAGTAAAGAACGGAGCGCAAACGGCGCTGAGGACGGGCGGCAAGGTGGTCTCGCCCGCGCTGGCGAAATCTGTCTCCCTGCATTTGGAGGGCAAGCGAAAGGAAGCGCTGCGCGAACTGAACACCGCCATCGAGAACGGCGAGGACACTCCCGAAGTGTTGGCCGCCAAGGGCCACATCCAGTTCGAGCTGGAGCAGTTCGACGACGCGATCAAGACCTATGAGCGGCTCCTGGCCGCGGCGCCGAAGCACCCCACGGCGAACTTCAACCTTGGTATCTGTTACGAGAAGCTCGGCCGCTGGCAGGACGCCACCGACGCCTTCACCCGTTCGCTGGAAGTGGATCCTTCACGCGAGGAAGCGCAGCTCGGCTTGGGCATCTGCCTGCTGCATCAGGAGAAGCCGGAGCCGGCCATCGCCTGCTTCGATAAAGTCCTGGTGCGGCAGCCCGCCCACGAGACGGCGCAGTTCGGCAAGGCTGTGTCACTGCAGCTCCTTTGGAAGTTCGACGAGGCCACGTCCCTCTATTCGAAGATCCTCGAAAAGAACCCGCAGTCCGAGGAATGCCTGGTGAACCTGATCACCATCGGCATGGCCCGCAAGGATCACGACCTGATCCAGCAATACTCCGAACGCTTGCTGGTGCTGCGTCCGTTTTCGCAGGCCGCGCTCGAAGGCCTGGCGACCTGCGCATTCAACCGCAACGACTACGAAGCGGCGGCTAAGTTCTGCTCCAAGCTGGTGGAGTTCACCCCCGATCATTTCGAACGTTGGTTCAACCTGGGTGTCGCCGAGCAGAAGTGCGGGCACCTGGAACAGGCCGCCAAAGCGTACGGCGAGGCCGTTCGCGTCCGTCCGGACGCCAAACAGGCGCACGTGAACCTGGGCATCGTCCGGCAGGAGCTGGGCGAACTGAAGCAGGCTCGTGAATCCTACGAGAAGGCGCTGCACATCGCGCCGGATCTGGCGGACGTCATCTACAACCTGGCCAGCGTGCTGGAGCAGCAGGGCGAAAAAGAAGACGCCGAGCGGCTCTATGTAAAGCTGCTGAGCCGTAATCCGGACTGGGAAGACGCCTGGTTCCGGCTCGGCTATCTGCGCCTGCAGCGCGGCGACCATCGCGGCGCGGCGGAAGCCTTCCAGGCCTGCGTGCGCAAGCGCGCCGGATGGCCGGAAGCGCAGTTGAATCTCGGCCTGTCATATTGGAACGTCGGCGACCACGACGCCGCGGCTAAGGCATTCGAGAGCGTGCTCGAAACCGATCCCAACTCGATCGACGCGCTGCGCGGGTTGGCCGCGCTCGCCGTCGAACGCGAGGACGTCGAAAAGGCGCTGGACCTGCAGGCCAAGCTGATTGAAGCGGGCGAGCGGACTCCGGAGCTGTTCTACAACACAGGCCTCCTGCTGCAGAAAGCCGGCCAGCACGAGGATGCGATCCGGCTCTATCAGGAAGCGCTCGCCGAACGCCCGAACTTCGCCGAGGCTCTGCTGAACCTGGGCCACGCCTTAAAAGCGCAGGGCCAGATGGAGGAAGCGCGCAACTACTGGCGTCAGGCTCTGGAGCAGAAACCCGAGCTGGCAACCGGCTACTTTGAGGCCTAAAAGCCCTTTTTTCCCTTTGACTTCGCCCAAACCGCGTGGCATAATTTGAACCGAGTTTGGAGGAGTCTCCAGGTGAAGAAGCTTTTCGTAGGGAACCTGCCGTATGCGGCCAATGAGACCGATGTCCAGAATTTTTTCGCGGGCTACGGCGTGAATGTGGACACGGTTACGGTGATGCGCGACCGATTCACGGGTCAGGCGCGTGGATTCGGTTTTGTGGAAATCAACGACGATGCCGTCGCACAGCAGGCGGTGGACAATTGCCACGGCAAGGAACTGATGGGCCGCGCCGTGGTGGTAAATGAAGCACGTCCCATGGCCCCGCGCGAAGGCGGCGACCGCGGTCCACGCGGGCCGCGATAATTCGTACCTTGTTATTACTGCGTTGGGTGCGCTCTTCTGCCAGGGCGCGGCGCTCGAGAGCGTGCGCCGGCATTCTTGCTGGACTACAGTTATGGGGTTGACGACACTCTGCTCGCGCCCTTGATCAACCGGCTGATTCATGAGAAGAACGTGCCACCGGGCCCGCATGTTCGGACATTTGCCCTGCGAAGGTCGTCGTGCATGAAATTCGAGACATCGAAACGCCCGACTTTCCCTCCAACATGCAGCCCAACAGAAGGGGCGTGTCCCCGCACTTACGCGCGGGCTGCCAGCAAAGATGCATCCCCTGGCGTGAGCCAGGGGACTCGGCGCGAACTTATCGAGACTTCCCCAGCTTGCGGTCAAAGAACCCATCGGCCGCGTGCATGGCCCTGGACCAATCCTTCACCCGAAGAAAATCGTGGATCTCGTCGGGGAAAATCAGCTCCTCGAACTCTGTATCTTGATCCCGCAGCGCCTCCACCAGCTTGATCGTCTGGGAGAAATTCACGTTGCGGTCGTCGTCGCCGTGGATCAGCAGCACCGGCGACCTCCAGCCCTTTACCGTGGCCATGGGCGACGCCTCGAACGCAATGCGCGCCTGCTCCCGCTGTTTGTCCGGATCGAGATTCGGATTCGCCACGCTGCCCCCGCGCGCCGACCAGTCATGCACGCCGTGCAGATCGACGCCCGCGGCGAACAGATCGCTCGACCGCGACAGAGCCATCGCGGTCAAATAGCCGCCGTAGGATCCGCCCCACACGCCGATGCGCTTCGGGTCGACGTCGGCGCGCGCTGCCATGTACAAGCCCGCGCCCATCACGTCGTTATATTCGCTGCCGCCCGACGCACCGTAGTTCAACGCTTCCCTGAAATTGAGGCCATAACCGATTCCGCTGCGATAATTCACGCTGAGCACCACGTATCCCTTGCTCGCCAGATACTGATTCATTCCGTACGTGTTCGAGTAGTAATACATGTAGTGCCAGCCGAGCAGCATCTGCCGCCGTGATCCACCATGGAAGAAAATCACCGCCGGATGCTTGCCGGTGCCCTTCGGCAAAAAGAGCTGGCCATGGATCTGCATGCCATCCGAACCAGGAAAGATCACCTGCTGCGGAACGACCTGTTCGTTCAGCGGAAAGTCGTCAGGGATCGCCTCCGGTGCGAGGTCGTGCACGGCGCCGGCCTTTACCGCGGCGCGTCCGATCTCCTTCGGGCTGGAGCGCAGATAGGCAATCGCGCCGTTGCCGGGGTCCTGCGGCTCCCATTCGATGCCTTCGCTTAATTTGACGATCGGCGTGGCCGCGCCACCGCCGTTGGCGGACACGCGCCATATGTGACGACGGTCGATGTCATCCTGATTTGACGAATAAAGCAGGTCCCGGCCGTCGCGCGAAAGAGAAACGTGCTCCACTTCGAATTCGCCCGGCGTGAGCAGCTTCGCGGTGCCGCCATCGACCGGGACCGAATACAAATGGCACCAGCCGTCGCGCTCCCATGGAAACACGAGGCGGTCGCCGGAGGCCCACAAGACCTGATTTTCCGCCACCATCGCGTGAAACGCGCTGCCCGGGCCTTTTTCCGCATGCCAAACTTCGCGGCCCATTAGCGTCGACGCATCGGCAACGCGGATCGACCACGGAACGGGAGCTTCGCGCACCGGGCTTGCGCCGCCCGGACGCGTCCAGGTGGGTATGCGCAGGAACGCGATGCGGCGTCCGTCGGGACTCCAGATCGGAGAGATATCCTCGTCGACGCTTGGGTCCAGATAGCCCACCGATTTTGCGCCAATCTTAAATACACCGATGAACGCGTGCTCGCTCCGTGTGTTGACGAACGCGAGCGTCGTGCCGTCGGGCGACCAGCGCAGTTCCGTCGAGCGGCCCTTGGTGTGGACGATCTCCGCTGGTTTGTCGCCATTGAGATTCGTCAGCCAGATCTGCCCGTTGCGGATAAAGGCCACGTCGCCCTTGACCGAAACGGCCGGCATGCGGCCCTCGCTGAGTTTCTTTGGAGGGCCACCCTCAAATGAGATCGCCCAGACGTCCATCTCCGGCGTCTTGGCCAGGCTCTCCGGGTTGGGATTGTCGCCGTTGGTTTCGAGATCGCCTCCGCGGACGTAGACGATGGTCTTTCCGTCGGCCGACCAAGCCACCTCGCCGATCTCCTGCCCGTCGTCCTCGGTGATGGACGTGAGCCTGCGGCCTTTGAAATCCGGCGCCGCGGCGACCCACAGATTGTTCGCGCCCTTCTCCTTCATCAGCCACGCGACTTTCCCACCCGAGGGCGCGGCAGTGAGCGCGGACGAAAACGGCGCGTTCAGGTACTGATCGATCGAGGCGGCGCTGGCTAGCGTGAAAGGAAGGAGGAGCAGAGCGAATCTCATATCACGAGATTTTCGCACAGCCGAGTCCCCATCCCTAGCCCCACGCTACGCGCATGCGGCTGGTAACGACGAGCGGATGAAGGTTGCGTGACGTAGCGTTTAGTTGACGGGAACTCGCGAGTTTGTGCCCTGGAACGTCGCGCCATAATTTCCGCGTTCCTCGATCATGGTCTTGAGCACGAAGCCGTGCGCGGCGAGGTCGCTTGCCAACTGCGCATAAGGGGTGGCCGACGTTGGCATGGCTTTCGCCGACCACCATTCGCACTTTTCCAAGCCACGCCTGGTTTTCCGTAAGCAGGAATTTCTCAGCGCCCTCGATATCCAGCTTCATCACGTCGATTCCCTCCCAGCCCATGTCCTTCATCAGGTGTTCCATGGAAATCTGGGGCACTTTCACGATGCCCACGGTATTGACCGCGTTCACCACCGACGTGCAATCGGGCTGCGCGGAGAGAAAAAGATCGATCGATCCGTCGACCGGTCCGATGGCGGCTTCGAACACACACGCGCGGATTCCGTTCATCGCGATCACCCGCTTGAGCAGCGGGATGTTCTGTGGGGAGGGTTCCACGCACGCAATTTCGGCGTCCGGAAATCGCCTACTCAAAAAGACGGTCGCCAGGCCGATGTTGGCGCCGAGATCCACTACGCGCCGCACGTTTTCGCTGGGCAGATTGTACTCACCGTCCACGAGGATCTGGCGCAGCAAGGACGTATCTTCGCCATTGGCCCGAATCGGGATCTTTCCCCACTCCGGAATATCGATGACCAGCGTTTCGGGCGCGAACTTGCGGAGAAACGGCCGCCGCCCGAAATAATAGGCAACGAACACGTTCACGGTCGAGCTCAGAGAAAGCCGCAGCCGCCGCGTGAGAGTCCACAAGTCGAAGGGTTGTCGTAAGCTAATCAAAGAGTTTCTTTCCGCGGTCCTGAACAGTCCATTTTAGCCTATTGACTTCGACGGCTACACTTGAGAAATGTACGCAAGCGGAACGTTCGAAGTGAAGTTAAAGCCGCAGGGCGATGAAGACGCCTCGGTCGTCCGGATGACCATCGACAAGCGATTTCACGGCGATCTAGTCGGCACGAGCAAAGGCCAGATGCTCGCGGTGCAGAGCAGCGTGAAAGGCTCGGCGGGCTACGTCGCAATGGAGGTGGTCACCGGGACGCTCGGCAGCCGGACAGGGTCGTTCGCGCTGCAGCACACAGGCACGATGAATCGAGGCGTGCAGGAATTGAGCGTCACCGTAGTTCCCGATTCGGGCACCGGCGAACTGGCCGGACTTTCGGGGAAGCTCGAAATCAGGATCGTCGAGAAGCAGCATTTTTACGAGTTCGAGTACACGATCACGCAGTGAGAGTCCAGGGCCTTCCGCTGTCCCCGCCCTCACGGACTGGGCTGCACCGGCTCGACAGCCCCTGGCGTCAGAGCCTGTGTGAAAAGTCGCAAGAACCGCTTCCGTAGGTCGTGGCTCTATTTTCGAGCGGAGTGAAATCATGCGGATGCATAGGGCCGCGACCTGCGGGAGCGGTCAGCCCCGGAGTTCTCACATCGACTCGTCAACCAGGGGACAGCGCCGATCTGCGGTAGAATCTCCCCGATGGAATCCTACGCTTGCGGCCCCTCGTTTGCGCTGTCGGAGAAGACGGCCTACCAGACTTTCTTGGAAACAGCCCAGCGTTTTGCTTCGCGCGAAGCACTGATCGTCCCTCATCAAGAGATCCGGCTCACTTGGGCGCAGCTCGCATATGAAGTAAACAAAACGGCGCGCGGATTGGTTGGCCTGGGCCTCAAGCCCGGTGACCGCGTCGGCGTTTGGGCCACCAATTGCGCCGAATGGATCTATCTGCAGCTCGGCTGCGCGCAGGCCGGATTGGTCCTGGTGAATGTGAATCCGGCCTATCGAGCGCACGAACTGGCCTACGTACTGGATCGCTCCGGAATGAAGGCCCTGGTGCTGCGCGCGCAGGATGCGCGATCGAATTACCGCCAGATACTCGGGGAAACCAAGCATCCCAATTTGCGCGTCATCTACCTCGCCGAAGAATCCTGGGACAACATGATCGCGAGTGGCGTCGATATTCCTCCGTTCGATGCCAGTTGCCACGACGTGATGAACATCCAGTACACCTCCGGCACCACAGGATCGCCCAAAGGCGTGCTGCTGACCCACCACAACCTGGTCAACAACGGGCGCATCTGCGCGCACGGCCTTCGGTACACGGAACAGGATCGCGTCTGTTCGCCCGTGCCGATGTATCACTGCTTCGGCTGCGTGATTGGGACCATGACGGTGATCTCGACGGGCGCGGCGCTGATTCTCCCCGCTCCGAGCTTCGATCCTCTGGCCACCATGCAGGCGATTCACGATGAGCGCGCCACGTCAATCTACGGTGTGCCGACCATGTTCATTGCCCAGCTCACGCATCCCGAATTTTCGCGCTTCGATTTCTCGAGCCTCCGCACGGGCGTGATGGCCGGCGCGCCTTGTCCCATCGAGGTGATGAACCGGGTGGTCGACGACATGCACTGCCCGCAGATGACCATCATGTACGGGCAGACGGAGTGCTCGCCCATCATCACCATGGCCAGCGTCGACGATTCGGTGGAGCGGCGCGTCTCTACGGTCGGCTGCGCTGCCCCGGAGACCGAAATCAAGATCATCTCGGCGGACGGCGCGATTGTTCCCGTTGGCGAGCAAGGGGAACTCTGCGGCCGCGGCTACGCCATCATGAAAGGCTACGACCGCGATCCCGAAGCCACGGCGCGCGCCGTGGACAAAGACGGCTGGCTGCACACCGGCGACCTCGCCACGATGCGCCCAGACGGCTATTTCCGCATCACCGGACGCCTGAAAGACATGATCATTCGCGGCGGCGAGAACATCTATCCGCGCGAAGTGGAGGAGTTTCTCTACACCCATCCAAAGGTCGCGGACGTACAGGTGGTGGGCCTCCCCGACGAGAAGCTTGGCGAAACCGTGGCCGCCTGGATTAAGCTGAAAACAGGCGAAACGGCCGGGGAAGATGAGATTCGCGAGTTCTGCAAGGGCAAAATTGCACACTTCAAAATCCCTCAGCACATCCGTTTCGTGGATTCGTTCCCGATGACCGTCACCGGTAAAATTCAGAAGTATGTGATGCGGCAGATGGAGATCAAGGAACGCCACCTCGAAAAAGCAGCCAGCATCGAAACCGCATAAATGAACCCCAAAATTAGAATCGCCGCGATTACGGACGAATTTTCCCCTGACTTGAGCATCGCGCTGAAGGCAATGAAGCCCATCGGAATGACGGGCGCCGAACTGCGCGTGGTGGGCGGGAAGAACATCATGGACCTCACGCCGGACGAGCTTTCGCGCGCCAAGGAATTGCTCGATGAACAAGGCTTCGAGGTGGTCTCCATCGCGTCGCCCCTGCTCAAGTGCGTGCTGCCGAACGCGCCCGGCGTCGATACGCGGTTCCAGCATGACGTCTTCGCCTCAAAGCATACCTTCGAGCATCAGCCGCGGCTCACCGAGCACGCCTTTGCCATCGCCAGGAAAATGGGCGCGCCCATCGTGCGCGTATTCTCCTACTGGCGTACTGTGAAACCCGAGGAATGCTTCGAGGCGGTGGTGAAGGCTCTGCGCAAGCTGGCCGGCGACGCGGCGCGCGAGAACCTCGTGATCGGCCTGGAAAACGAGCACGCCTGCAACATCGGCACGGGCCGCGAAACGGCTCGCGTACTGGCCGCCGTCGATCATCCGCATCTGAAGATCGTCTGGGACCCGGCCAACGCGTTGGTCGCCGGAGAGGTTCCCATCCCCGACGGCTACCGCATGTTGGACCCCTCTCGCATCGCACACGTGCACGCCAAGGATTGCCGCATGGAGAACGACAAACCCGAGTGGGGTCCGCTGGGCACGCGTTCGGTCGATTGGAAAGGGCAAATCGAGGCGCTTCTCGAGGACGGCTATCAAGGCTGGATCAGCCTGGAAACCCACTGGCCCGGCCCCGGCGGCGATAAGCTCAAGGCGAGCACCATCTGCGGATGGAACCTCAGAGGCCTGGCGTCGGCATAACTGTCTGCTCTTTTGATAACAGCCGTTCTTGTGGGGCGGGCTATCGAGCCGGCGGCTTGAGTCGACTTGGTGAGCCCGCGCACGGCTGCCGCGAAGAATCGCCGCCCCACAACGCGTGACTCATCCTGACGCTTGATACACTCAGCATAGGCATGGCGCAAATTTTAGACGGGACTCTTGTCCGCGACAAAATCCTTTCCGACTTAAAACCGAGAATCGCGAAGCTCAGCCGCCCACCTGGGCTCGCCGTCGTCTTAGTGGGCGATGACCCGGCCTCAGAGATCTACGTGCGCAACAAAATCAAGGCCTGTGCTGAGATCGGCATCGAAAGCACGAAGATCACTCCGTCCGAGACTATCTCCACGGAAGAACTGGTCTCCATCGTCGAAGGCCTGAATGAGGATCCTCTGATCGACGGCATCCTGGTGCAGTTGCCTCTGCCCAAGCATATCGATAAGAGCCGCATTTTGGAGGCTGTGTCAGCCGGCAAGGACGCCGATGGAATTCATCCGCTGAACGTCGGCCATCTCGTTGCCGGACGCCCCGCGCCCCGCGCCTGCACGCCTGCCGGGGTCATCGAGCTGCTGAAGTTCTACAACATCAAGATGAACGGCCGCCGCGCCGTGGTGCTCGGCCGCAGCGATATTGTCGGCAAACCGATGGCTCTCATGCTGCTGCAGGAGAACGCCACCGTCACCATCTGCCACTCCGCCACCGCGAATCTGGCCGAGGAGGCGCGGCGCGCGGACATTTTGATCGCCGCCATGGGCAAGCCTGCGTTTCTGACCAGCGAATTCATCGCCCCTGGCGCCACCGTCATCGACGTCGGCACCTCCCGCATCACGGACCGTGCCGAGGCCGTCCGCCTAGGCAAGGAAGCGGCATTCGATCGCAAAGGCTCGGTGCTGGTGGGCGATCTTCATCCCATCGACGTGGCACGCCGATCCACCGCGTACACGCCAGTACCCGGAGGCGTGGGTCCTCTCACCATTGCCATGCTGATGACGAACACCGTCGCGCTGGCCGAACAGAATCTCAAACGGGCATGACTAAACGGGAAAAAGGGGACAAACTACTCTGGCCCCAACAACAAACCTCGGCCGTTCGATCACGCCGTCGATCGGACACAGCGGTCTGTCCCTTCTTTCCCGCAACTGTATGCTCCGCGTAGGCCTCACCGGCGGCCTCGCCACCGGAAAAAGTTTCATCGGACGCTCGCTTCGGGACTTGGGCTGCTTCCTCATCCAGGCCGACGACATCGGCCACCAGGTAATGGCCAAGGGCGCCGAGGCCTACGACGCCATCGTCGCCGAATTCGGCGCGGGCATCCTCGACGCGAACGGCGAAATCGACCGCCGCAGGCTGGGCGCGCTCGTGTTCGGCAAGCCGGATCTGCTCGCCCGGCTCAGCGCCATCATCCATCCTCACGTCCACGCTCGCGAAAGGGCCCTGGAACGCGACTTCATCGCCCGCGATCCCAGTGGCATCTGCGTGATTGAAGCTGCGATAATGGTAGAGACGGGAAGCTATCGCGACTACCAACGGCTCATCGTTGCCTCCTGCAAGCCGGAGCAGCAGATCGAACGGGCCATGGAACGCGACCATCTCTCACGCGAGGAGGCTCTCGACCGGTTGCGCCGGCAGATGCCTCTGGAAGAGAAGGTGAAGGTTGCCGACTACGTCATCGATACGTCCGGAACAAAGGAACATACTCTCGAGCAGACGCGGAGCGTTTATGCGTCCCTAAGGAGCCTTCAGCAGCCATGAAATTCCGAGCTTTGATTCTTGCCGCCGCGCTTGTTGGCGGATTCGTCTACTTAACCTCCCGCCCGAGTGTCCTGCCGCGCGCCGGCACTGGCGGCGGACCATTGTGGAGCGGCCCAGGCGTAGCGCAATCGGCCGGCCTCGGCTCCGACGAGCTCAACAACATCGACATCTACAAGATGGCCAGCTCGAGCGTCGCCTACATCACAAGCACGGTTTACCGGCAGACGTGGTTCTATGGTCCCCAGGCGATTAAGGATCTGGGCTCGGGCTTCGTGATTAACGCCACCGGCGAGATTCTGACGAACTATCACGTCATCACCGGCAGCCAGCAGGTGGAAGTCACTCTGCCCGATCATTCCAAGTACAAAGCCACCGTCCTGGCGCGCGACCGCATGAACGACCTCGCCCTGATCAAGATCGAGCCGAAAAAGAAGCTGTCTTACTTGACCCTGGGCGATTCCGACCGCCTTCAGGTCGGCCAGAAAGTGCTGGCCATCGGCAATCCCTTCGGATTTCAGGGCACCCTCACCACCGGTGTGGTCAGCTCGCTCGGCCGCGAAATTCAGGCCGAGGATAATCGCCGCATGGAAGGCATGATTCAGACCGACGCCTCGATCAACTCCGGCAACAGCGGTGGGCCGCTGCTGGATTCGCAGGGCAACGTGATCGGAATCAACACCGCGATTTACGGACCCAATGGAGGCAGCGTCGGCATCGGATTCGCGCTGCCGATCAACCGCGCCAAACTGATGCTTGACGATTTCCGCGCCGGCCGCAAGCCCGCTCGCCTGGGCATCTCCACCGTCTACGTCGCCGGCGACGTGGCGCAGGCGCTGGAGCTTCCTACCTCCGGAGGCTTGCTGATTCAGGAGGTCGCGCGGGGTTCTTCGGCGGAAGCCGCCGGTCTGCATGGCGCGCGCCGCCTGGTGCTGATCGGCAACCAGGAAGTCGGCATCGGTGGCGATCTCATCACCGCTATCGACGGCCAGAAGGTCACCGAAATCGACGCCGTCACGCGCGCGCTGGCGAAAAAACACTCCGGAGATAATTTGGACCTGACGATTTTCCGCGGAGGCCGCACCATCGATGTAAAGGTGAAGCTCGGCGAGGCTTCCGAGGACGTACTTTAGCGGCTATACTATGCCAGTGGTGTCCCAGGCTGCTCCCCCGGCCAGCCTTCCCGAAGAAGGATTGCTGGCGTCCTCGGGCTCGCGACGCGCGCTCGGCGGATTTTTCGTCTCCGGCATCCTTATTTCGTTTCTCGGAGCGATTCTTCCGTCCTGGCAGCATCACCTTTCCTCCGATTACGCCACGATCGGGTTTTACTTTTTTGGCCTGATTGCCGGGATTCTCGCCTCGGTCTGGGTTTCCCCTCCGTTGATCGAAAAAAGGGGCATCGGCTGGACCCTGGCGTTCGCCTGCGCCGCCGCATCCACCGCGCTGCTCTATCTGGCTTTCGTGTCGCCGCCGTTTTCCCCGTGGTGGCGCGTGGGCGGCATGGTCCTCGTCGGATGCGCGGCGGGTATTCTACACACCGCGATTTTCAACGCCATTTCGCCGATGTACCGCCACGATCCGGTGGCCACCGTGAACCTGTGCGGCATCACGTTCGGCCTCGGATGCCTCACGGTCGCGCTGCTCATTTCCGGCACGTTTTACCTGTACACCGCCCCCGCCGTCCAGGTATGGATCGCGGTGATTCCTGCGTTGTTCGGCTGGCTTTATGTGCGCTCGCGATTCTCCGCGCAGCCCGCCGCGCATCCGCCGTCGCCGCATGCCGCGTTGGCCGAACTGCGCAGTCCCGGAGCCGTTCTGTTCAGCCTGCTGCTGTTCTTCCAGTTCGGCAACGAATGGGCCGTCGCTGGATGGCTGCCATTATTCCTGAGCCAGCGCCTGGGCATCAGCCCGGCGACCTCCGTCGGCATGCTGGCCGTTTACTGGCTCGCTCTGCTCATCGGCCGCGTGGTTTCACAATGGGCGATCGCCCACGTGAAGCACGCAAGGCTTCTGATCGGCAGCGTGCTGTGCTCAATGTTCGGTTCTATCGTCTTGATCGCCACCGATAACCGCTTCGGCGCCATCGCCGGCGTGCTGCTGCTCGGCTGTTCCTTTGCGCCTATTTATCCGCTGGTGGTGGAGCGCATCGGCCATCGCTTCCCCTCCTACCATCCCGGCTTCTATAACGGCATTTTCTCCTTCGCCATGGCAGGAGGCATGCTGGTGCCCTGCGCGCTGGGCTATCTCGCGTCGCTCTGGGGAGTGTGGGTGGTGATGGGATTTCCTCTGCTCGGCTCCATCATGGTGTTCCTGCTGCTGATCCTGGCATGGCTCGAAGCCCGGTTCCATAGCGTCGCCAAGATCCCATAACCCCCAGGGGGACTGACCACTCTGTCCCAAGGCGGCCACGGGTAATTCGCGCAAGCACGAAAACCGTCTGCGCTGCGTGGACAGAGCGGTCTGTCCCCTCTCGCCGTCACCGCAAGAACGGCGGATCGCTCCAATCCCAATTGCGTTCCGGGTGCAGGTCCACGTTCACCGGCGTCGAGCTCCACTCGTACACCTTGGCCGACCATCCTCCCCGCAGATGCATCGCCAGGCCGATCAGGGCGCATGCCGTGAACATTACGCGCACGGTCCGCGAAAGGCATTCCCATCGCGCCAGATAGGGAATGAGAAACAACGTCAGCACGGGCGTCAGATCCGTGAAATATCGGGGCCCGTAGCAGTGGCCGGCCCACCAGGCCCTCACGAAGGACGAGATTACGATCCAGTGCGCCGCTGTCATTGCCCCCAGCCAATTGGTGAGCGGGGTGCGCCACGATCCCCGCACCATGCTGTAAATCGAAAACGCGAACACCGGGGTGTAAATCAGCAACCCTCGCGATGGCGAGAACAAATTCGCGGCGAGAGCCTCAACGAAGACGGGCCACTCGCCGGGCGAAAACCCGTCCAGTCGCGTTTGATAATACGGCGAAAGGATCCGGTGGTAGATCGACCAGTTATAGGCCACGAAGATCGCGGCCACCGGCGCTGCCGCCAACAGGTAGCGCAGCAGATACCGCCGATGCCGCAGCGCGACGTATCCCGTGAAGACGATGACGAACAGGGAATCGGTCGGACGAACCGTGTAGGAAAGCGCCACGGGAAGCCCCGCCCATGCCGCCAGAGCCGGATTCTCCTCCGCGCGCAGCAGCAAGAGGATGATCGCGGCCAGCAGCAACATCGACGGCGTGTGCTGCCAGAGTGCCCGCCCGCCTGTGCTATAGGCCGACGTCGCCAGCGCGAACAGCAGAGCCAGAACCAGCGCCCGTTTCTCGCTCAAATATCGCCGCGCAATGAAGTACATCAGCGCCGCGGTGACGGCCAGCAGGCAGGAGGCGACTTCCATCTCCAGAATCGGATGCGCAGCGCCGAAGTCGTCCTGAAAAAACCCTTCCAGCACGGCGCCGCTGCTGTGGAGCCTCCTCAGCAGAGGATGCAGCACGTGCATCCCGCCCACGGCAGCCAGCGTCAGGGGCGCGGCCAGCACGGGTCCGCCCACGGGATAACCGTTGTACCAATGCCCGTCGCAGGCCTCTGGCCCGCCTCTCCGAATATGCCCGTCCGGCGCGACGCACTGCACCGCGTAATAGCCGCTTTCCCGAATCTGCCGGGAATAATCGTCCAGGTTGGTGGTGCCGTGCCGCCACAGGCTCATGGCGATGAACACGCTCCAGCGCGAATCGAACGAGGTGGCAACCGGGCTGAGGCCGGAAAAAAGAAATACGCCCGCCATCAGCCATCCCGCGACCTTCGCGTCTCGTGTCACTTCCCATCAGCCTAACAGGTACTCTAAAAGGAACGCATGCGCGGCGCGATTTTTCTCTTGTGTGCAGTCCTCGCCCAGGCCGAAACGCTGGAGCAGAGGCTCGGCCGTCTGCTCGAAGCTGGCCCTGGCAAATATTTCGCCGGCGTCGAGGTCTATTCCCTCGACGCGAAAAAGCTTCTCTTTCAGTACAACGACGATCATCTGCTGATGCCCGCTTCGAACATGAAGCTGTTGACCACGTCGATGGCCATGCTGCGCCTCGGCCCCGATTACCGCTTCACGACGCGCATCGTGCGCGAGCCTTCTGGCGACGTCGTCCTCATCGGCAGCGGCGACCCGTCGATCTCCGGCCGAATCTATCCCTACGCGAAGGACGAAAAATCCGGCCCGCCGCTTGCCGCTCTCGAAGCCCTGGCCGATCAGGCCGTCGCCTCCGGCCTCACACGCGTCGACGGCGATATCGTCGGCGACGACCGCCTCTATCCCTGGGCACCCTATCCGCCCAGTTGGACTCAGGACGATATTCTGCGCGATTACGGCGCTCCCGTCAGCGCGCTGACGCTCAATGACAACACGATCACGGTCAACATCCAGCCCGGCGCGCAAGAAGGAGACCTCGCGCGGCTGTCGCTCTCTCCCGCCGTCGAATACTACGCGATCGACAATCGCATCGTGACCGTCGCCAAGGGCGGCGAATCTCGCGTGCGTGTTTCGCGCATGGAAGGCTCGCGCCAGTTGCTTCTCTGGGGCAGCATCTCCGTGAACCATCCCGCGTTCGGGGAAACGCTCGCCGTGGACGACCCCGCGTTGTTCGCCGCCGAGGCGCTGTACGACGCCCTGGTCCGCCACGGCGTGGCAATTCACGGCAAACCCGTCGCCCGCCATCGCGCCGTTCACGACGATTACACGCCCGGCCCGTCGGTCGAACTGGCCAGCCGCGTTTCGCCTCCGCTGGTGCAACTGCTCCAGGTCACCGACAAGACCAGCCAGAATCTTCACGCCGAGCTGATGCTGCGCGAGGTCGGCCGCGTCACGCGCCACCAGGGCACGCGCGAAGCCGGCCTCGAGGAGATGGCCACGCTGTTCAAGGAAGCCGGGGCCGCGCCCGGAGACGCTCGCGTCGAGGACGGCAGCGGACTCGCCCGCAACGTCATGGTCACGCCTCGCCTGATGACGCGCGTCCTGACCTATCTGTATCAATCCAAATACAAAGACGACTGGATCTCGCTGCTGCCCATCGGCGGCGAGGACGGCACGCTGAAAAACCGCCTCTGCTGCACGGTCGACGCGGCTAACATTCACGCCAAGACCGGCACGCTCAGCCGTGCCATCGCCCTATCCGGCTACGCCCAGAGCAAGACGCAGGGGTGGCTCGCGTTCTCCATCATCGTGAACAGCTTTTCCGCGCCGTCCAGCGAAGTCCGCAAATGGATTGATAAAATAGCAATAGAACTCACGGAGTGAATCATGCCGATTTTTGAATACCTGTGCGACGGATGCGGAACCAAGTTCGAGAAGCTCGTGCGCCGCGCCGATGACGCCACGCTCTGCCCCTCCTGCGGCAGCGATCATCTGACCACGCAATATTCCACCTTCGCCGCCCGAGCCAACGGCGCCTCGAAGGAGCCACAAATGGGCGGCTGCCCGTCGGGGATGTGCCAGAACCCAGGCTTCTGCGGGCGGAATTAGTTATTGCTCCCAAATTCGGCTAAGAGTGCGTGGCGTGCCGCGTCGAAGGACAATCCCAACGTCTGTGACACCTCATAGGCAACGCGTCTTCAACCACTTCCCGCTTCCCGTCGCGGAGTTTGGCGAGCCAACTGGGCGACGATCCAGGCAAAGAGGCCGGTCAGCCGCCGTATCCGGCCCGCTACGAGCGAGGGTGCAAGTCTTCGAAGCTCTCCTCTCGCCAACGCCAGCGTCCGGTGGATGGAGGCCTCCACAACTATTTCTTGCGGAGGGAGATTCCGAGCTCGCGCAGGTTCTTTTCCGGCACTTCGCTGGGGGCATCGCACATTAGGTCGGTGCCCTTGGCGGTCTTGGGGAAGGGAATCACCTCGCGAATCGATGTTTCCCCCGCCAGCAACGCCACCAGTCTGTCCAGACCCAGCGCGATTCCTCCGTGCGGCGGCGCGCCGTACTCCAGCGCCTCCAGCAGGAATCCGAAGCGCTTCTTCGCTTCCTCATCTGAAAACCCGAGCGCGGCGAACACCTTCGCTTGCACATCGCGCCGGTGAATACGAATCGAGCCCGACGCCAGCTCCGTCCCGTTCAGCACCAGATCGTAGGCTTTTGAACGGCAGTGCGCCGGATCGCTGGTGAGCTTGTCCAGATCTTCGTCATACACTGACGTGAACGGATGATGCGCGGCGTTCCAGCGCTGTTCTTCCGCGTCCCACTCGAACATCGGGAAGTCGAGCACCCACAGGAACCGAAAATCCTTCGGGTCGAGCAGTTGGTGCCGGTCGTTATACTTCTGCGCCGCGTGCAGACGAAGCTGCCCGCAGGCCTGCAGCACGGTGTGGTCCGGCAGATGACCCTCCGGAGCTTTTCCTTCCGCGCCCCCGCCCCAGCCGGCCAGCATCAGCAGATCGTCTTCCTCCGCGCCGATCCGCTTGCGGACCTCGACCATCGCCTCCGGAAAATCCTTGTCCAGGCGCTTCATGTCGCTGAACACGCGCAGGCCTTTTTCCTTGCCGAAATCGCGCAATAAATCACTCTGGCTGCGCGTAATGGCCCCGACCTTCGGGATCCGAATCGCCACCAAGGGCAGTCCTTCCGGCGTCAGACCGGAACCAGGGAAAAGATCCTCCACGCAGTGGAACGGAGGAATGCGCAGATCCGGCTTGTCGATGCCATAGGATCGCATCGCCTGCGCGTAGCTGAGACGCGGGAAAGGCGCTTTGATCTCGAAGCCCGCCGCGGCGGCGGCCGCAATCACCAGCGGCTCGACCGTATCGAATATCTGCTCCGGCTGCGGGAAGGACATTTCAATATCGATCTGCGTGAACTCCGGCTGACGGTCGGCGCGCAGATCCTCGTCGCGGAAGCAGCGGACAATTTGAAAGTACTTGTCAAACCCGCTGATCATCAGAAGCTGTTTAAAAATCTGTGGCGATTGCGGCAGCGCGTAAAATGTCCCCGGATTCACGCGGCTCGGCACCAGGTAATCGCGCGCGCCTTCTGGGGTCGAGCGCGTCATGAACGGCGTTTCGATTTCCAGGAATCCGCGTTCCGTCATCGTCTTCCGTACCGCGAAGGATACCTTGGAGCGCAGAATGATGTTGCGCTGCATGTGCGGGCGCCGCAGGTCGACGTAGCGATATTTGAGGCGAGCCTCTTCCTTCACGTCCACCTCTTCCTCCATCGGGAACGGAGGCGTGCGGGATTCGTTCAGGATCCACATCTTCTCGACCGCCACTTCGACCTCGCCCGTGGGAATCGTCGGGTTGACCGTGTCAGCCGAACGGCCCTCCACCAGCCCCTCCACCGCGATCACGTATTCGCTGCCCAGCAACTCCACCTTCTGATGCAACTCCGCGCTGGTCGATTCCTTGAACACCAACTGCGTCACGCCCTCGCGGTCGCGCAGGTGGATGAACACCACGCCGCCCAGATTGCGGCGGCGATGCACCCAACCCATCAAGATGGCGCGTTTCCCGACGTCGCCCGGGCGAAGCTCGCCGCAGTTGTGCGTGCGGCGCAGGTCGCCTAAAAAGTCCAAAGGTACGGATTCCATGTTTATCGTTTGATGCGCCCGATGAGCTGATCGCGTGAAAACGACTCCTGCTCGCCGGACGACATCTCCTTTAATAAGTATGTCTGCTGAGCGATCTCGTTGTCTCCCAAAATCAACGCGTATCGCGCACCCATTTTGTTGGCAACTTCAAGCGCCCGTTTCAATTTGCGATCGACGCTTCTTTCGACCGACAAGCCCGCCGCGCGCAGTTCCGCCGCCAGGCCTCCCGCGTGGAGGTCCGCCGCATCGCCCATCGTTGCCAGAAACACGTCCACCACCGGCTTATGTTGATCGGGATGCGCGTCCTCGACGCTCATGACGAGGCGATCTTCGCCGATCGAGAACCCAATCCCCGGCGCGGCCACCTTCGAACCCAAAGATTCGGCAAGCCCGTCATATCGTCCGCCGCCGAGCACCGAATTCTGCGCCCCCAGAGCCCCGTGCGTGATCTCGAACGTGGTGCGCATGTAGTAATCCAGGCCCCGCACCATCCTCGGCCGGACTTCATAAGGAATGCCTCTGGCATCCAAGTGCGCGCGAACGGCTTTGAAATGCGCGTTGCACTCCTCGCACAGATGATCGAGGATCGAAGGCAGTGCGTCGATGATCGGCTGGTCCTCGGGAACCTTGCAATCCAGCACGCGCAGCGGATTCGTCACCGCGCGGCGCTGGCAATCGCCGCACATCGTCGATGCAACGTCCTTCAGCCTTTCCTTTAACAGCCCCATAAATGCCGGGCGGCATTTATGGTCTCCCACTGAGTTGATGATGAGATGGAAGCCTTCGAGGCCAGCGCGCCTGAGCACCTCGACGACCATCTCGATCACTTCCGCGTCGATAATCGGCGAATCGGAGCCGATCGCCTCCGCTCCGATCTGGTAAAACTGCCGGAAACGGCCTTTCTGCGGCCGTTCGCGCCGGAACATCGGGCCGATGTAGTAATACTTTTTCACTCCCGGTATCTGGTCCAGGCGATGTTCGATGTAGGCTCGCATCACCGACGCCGTACTTTCGGGGCGCAGCGTGAGCGACGTGTTGTCGCGGTCGGCGAAGGTGTACATCTCCTTGCCGACGATATCGGTGTCCACGCCGACCCCGCGCGCGAACAGAGCCGTTTCCTCGAAAATCGGCGTACGGATCTCGTGGTAGTTGTAGGTGCGGAACACCTCGCGCGCCACGGCCTCCACGTGATTCCAGACCGCGCTCGACGGAGGCAGGATATCGCGCGTCCCCTTGACGGCCTTAATGGGATTCACGATACACCGCGGCTTTCTCAACGTAGTGCTTCACGCCCTCGGCAAATCTCGCGTGTTCCTCGGCCGTCACGGCGCGCTTCACCTTGGCGGGCACGCCCATCGCCAGCACTCCGGGCGGAATCTCCATGCCTTCCGGAACCAGCGCTCCGGCGGCCACAATCGAGCCCTTGCCGATCTTCGCGCCGTTCAAAATAATCGACCCGATGCCGATCAGCGCGTCGTCTTCAATCACGCAGCCGTGCAGCATCACCAGGTGGCCCACGGTCACGCGGTTGCCGACGATCAACGGAAATCCGATGTCGGCATGCAGCACGGAATTATCCTGAATCGAGCACTCGTCGCCCACGCGGATCGGCGCGGTATCGCCGCGCAGCACGGCGCAGGGCCAGACACTGGAGCGCTCGCCGACGACGGCGTCGCCGATGACCTGCGCGGCAGGATCGATGTAGGCGGAAGCCGCGATCTGAGGGGCGATTCCGCTGAAAGTTCGAATCATGATCGGGAAATTTCATGATACGACAGGAGCGCAACGCGGGGCAGCGCCGTGCGCTGCGATAGCAGTGCAGCTATGATGGGTCCGTGGACAAGAAACAGGCCATCGCCGAGTACAAGCTTCGCAAGACGCCTCGGGGGACCTATTCGGTGCGATTTGCCGCCGGCGGGCCTGTGTTTGTGGATGCGACGCCGGATCTGAACGCGGCTCGCAACAGGATGCTGTGGGCGCTGCGCCACGGAGCGCACACCAACCAATACCTGCAGGCGGAGTGGAATGCCCATGGAGAATCCGCGTTCCGTTATGAGGTGCTCGAGGAACTCGACGACGATCTTTCGCCGATGGCGTGGCGGGACTTATTGAAGGACAAAAAGAAGTACTGGCTGGAGAAGCTGAAGGCCCAGTCAGTGATGCCCTAGCGGCGCTTGGTCGTCGTGAGACTGATGCGGACTTCAGTGGAATCCGCGCCCACTTCGTTCACGACGTACACATGAGACTCGAGTCCGTCGCGGAGGTGGACGCAGAAGTCCAGGCCCGGACCGAAGCCGTCTACGCGGATTTTGGCGTCGCTCTGGCCGCTGCAGCGGGCGTCCAGGGTTGCTCCGTTTAGCGGCAGGAGATCGACCTTAATGCCGTCTTTTTTCACTGTGAAATTTGCCTCCGAGTCGGTGGGGCAGGAGCTTTTTCCTTTCACCAGGTCCGTGCCACAGTTGAGAGGAACGGCCAAACTCGCCCGGCGGATCAATCCGGGGAAGACCGGCGCGTTATTCACGGTGTCGCAGATGACCCCCGGCGCATCGCAGCCGGCAAAGTCGAGCCGTAGTTTGCCGAGATCAACGGCCTCGCCTTCCCGAATCAGCACGCCGGTCTGAATGCGTAGCCGAAATCCGCTGCCCCATGCCGTGACCGTGTACGCACCCGGCTTCAGCGGATCGATCTTAAATGCGCCCTTCTCCTCGGCGGTGGCACGCGCGACGAGAATATTCGATTCGGCCTCAAGCACGCGGATGTTCGCTCGCGGCAGCGCCGCCCCAGTGAAGTCAACTACGACCCCCTTTAGGGATGCCGCGATCGCCAGCGCTCCGAGGAAGGCAATCATGCGAGCTTCACCTCGACTCGCGCGGACTCTTCGCAACTACCCAGGTCGAGCTCGACTTTGCCCAGATCGACGCGCCCCCGAACCTCGACTTCGGACAAAATCCGGATGGCAAACCCGGTCCGAACCGTGATGGTGTACTTCCCCTTCTTCAGCGGCCCAATTTCGAACGCTCCATCTTTGTCCGACGTGCCCTCGGCGACCAGATAATTCGTGTCCGCGTCGAGAACGCGGATCGTAGATTGGGCCAGCGGCGCGCCGGCCGGATCGACTACCACGCCTTTGATCGAAGCAGCCGGTCCAGCCTGAAAGAAGAGCGCCAATGTCAGCAAGGAGAAGATTGACATCATGTTCGATGCGGGTTCTTTGCGTAGTTTAGGACGCCTTCCACGATCTCGGTGGCACTCAGACCGAAGTCGAAGTTGTCGACGATGGCTTCCGCGGGCATGCGCGTTCCGCGCCGCACGGGAGCGCCGCTGTGGACTCGAGGCTTTCGTTCAACGAGCGGGCATTCCGACCAGTCGATCGTAAGTTGAGCAAGCATGGGAATCTGTCTCTATGATTTCACGTTTGCCCGGCTCACGCTATCCTCGATAGTATGCGGTTCGCGTGCCTTCTGCTGCTGATCCCCCCGCTCCTCGCCGACGATCTTACCAACCGCATGCGCGCTCGCGTCTCGGAAGAGGCCGAGGCGTTTCAGCGGCTCGCCCCGGAGGTGCTGGGCGAGGAGACGCTGCACCAGCGCTCCCTGAAACCGCCGTCGCGATTTCACCCGCGCGCCGGTGCCGCGGCGACCACGCCTCCCAAGCCGCAGTATCAGGAACGGACCATCGTGAGTGAGTACGGATACGCCACGCTCGCCGGCGGCTCGTTTCACGAGCTGCGCCAGGCGACCTCGGTGGATGGAAGAAAGGTCGAGGACACGAAGAAGGCGCAGGCCGCCCTCGCCAAGGCGATCACCGGCAATGACGACGGACGCAAGCTCGCCCTGCTAAGACAGTTCGAAAAGATGGGGCTGATCGGCGCGGTTACCGATTACGGGCAGGCGCTGCTGCTGTTCACCCGCCAGAATCTGGAGCGATACGAGTTCGTTTTCAAGGGCGAAAATTGGCTCGGCGGCCAAAAGGTGCGCGTGTTTGGCTACCGCCAACTGGATGGCCCAGAGGCGCTCACCCTAATCGAAGAGAAGAATAACGACAAGGTGCGCCATCTGCGCATCGAGGGCGAATTGTGGGTAATGCGCGATTCCCTTGTGCCCGTTCGTGTGATTCTTTCCACCAGCCAAGGGGCCGGCGCCGAGAGCGTGAAGGAAGAGGCCTCCGTCGACTACGCGATGAGCCCCTACGGCGCGTTGCTTCCCGTGAAAACCGAGCACCGTGAGACGCGCGCCGGCAAGATCGCCGCCGAAAATAATTTCTTCTACGCCAACTTCAAGAAGTTCGGCGCATCCAGCGACATCACCTTCGAACCCGCCAAACAATGACCCGAATCGTCTACCTTCACGGCTTCTCCTCCAGCCCCCAATCGAGCAAGGCGCGATTTTTTGCCGAGAAATTTCACGCCGCCGGCGTGCCGTTCGTCGCCCCGCAGCTCGATCAGGGCCATTTCGAGACGCTGACCATCAGCGGCCAACTGACCGTAGTCGAACAGGCGGTCGACGGTGGGCCGGTGGTGCTGATGGGATCCAGCTTGGGCGGATATCTGGCCGCTCTTTATGCGGCGCGCCATGTCCCCGACGTGGAAAAGCTGGTGCTGATGGCGCCTGCCTTTCGGTTCCCGTCGCGATGGAAGGCGCGCTTCTCGGAGCAGGAACTGGCGACGTGGAAGGCGCGCGGCAGCATGCCGTTTTTCCACTATGGCTACAACGAAGAGCGCGAACTGGGCTATCAGTTGATCGAAGACGCGGCAAAATATGAGGGCGAACCGTCGTTTCCTCAGCCAGCCCTGATTCTGCACGGCCGCAACGACGACGTCGTCCCGGCGGCGGCTTCGGAGCAGTTTGCGCAGCGCCATCCGAACGCGCAATTGCGCCTGCTCGACTCCGGCCACGAGCTGACCGACGTTACTGGGGAACTGTGGGCGCTGACCGCCGTTTTCCTGGCTATGTGATAGACTCAAGGTGGATTGCCTACCAGAAAAAGATTACGTAGTTTGAAACTAAGGGACTAGTGTCGGCGTCCAATGAGTGTGCCCGTGTCTCAATGCGAGGGAACCGAAGTGCAGGAATTGAAGGAAGCCCCCAGGTCTGACATTCAAGAACCGGATCGTCATTTAGACCGCCTGCTCGCACCTGAGCTGGAGGAAAAGTGGATCGTTACCTTCTTTCGTGACCTGAAGGAAGCGATCAATCCGCCCAAACTGCCGCCTCTGGAAGTAACCTCCAAGCCGGTAGAACTGAAGTCGCTCGGCGGTATCTATAGCGGGAACGAAACCAAATCCGGTATCGTTTCGCTGGCAATTCACATCGGCATCGTGGTGCTGATTCTGTTCCTGGGCAGCCTGAAGCCGGTGCAGAAGATCATTAGGGAGCATGTGACGCTGATCGCTCCGGCGATCGCACCGTACGAGCCTCCCAAGAAACTCACCCAACAGGGCGGCGGCGGCGGTGGCGCGCGTTCTCCGATCGATGCCAGCCGCGGTAAGCTCCCACAGATTTCGCACAAACAATTTACGCCTCCTCGCGTGGATCCAGTGGACGCGAAGCTCCCCATGGTTCCGACAATCATTGCGGATACGGCTCCTCCGAACATCAATTCTCCGGTGTACGGCGACCCCTTGAGCCACCTCGGAACTCCTTCGAACGGAACGGGTTTCGGCGGCGGTATCGGATCCGGTTCGGGCGGCGGCGTCGGTTCCGGCCGGGGACCGGGTACCGGTCCGGGTTCGGGCGGCGGATTCGGCGGCGGCGTATATCGAATTGGCGGAGGCGTTTCGCAGCCTTCCATCATTCGCAAGGTCGAGCCGGAGTATTCCGAAGAAGCTCGCAAGGCGAAGTGGCAGGGTACGGTGAAACTGTCGGTGGTCGTCGACGAAACCGGCCATGCGCGCGACATCAAGGTAGAAAAATCCCTCGGCCTGGGCCTCGACCAGAAGGCGATTGAAGCCGTCGAAAAGTGGCTGTTCAAGCCGGGCATGAAGGACGGCAAACCGGTGGCCGTCTACGCCACGATCGAAGTCACGTTCCATCTGCTGTAAACATCGCAAATTGCCCGCTTCCTATTGGTTGCGGCTCAGTTTCCACGCGTAGGGTGTACAGTTAAGTTCAATGACCCTCGAACTCCCGCGCCGGCGGGGCCAGCCGCAATCGCGCATCGGCCTCCTAATCGGACTTGTCATCGTCCTCCTGTTGTTTAGCCGCACGATCTGCGCCCTGATTCTGGACTACGCCTGGTGGGGTGAACTGCATCAGGTGCCCACGTGGCTCCGTATGTCGGCCTATCAGTACGGGCCCGGCTTGGCCGCTTGGCTGATCCTGTTTCTCGTCCTATGGATCGCCCACGCACGCGGATTGAAGCATGCCGGAACGCACCTGGCCGACCACCGCCTTTACGGCCGCCTCGCGACGCTCGGACTCGCGGTTCTGGCGTTGATCGTAGCGCTTTCCGTCGTCGATGGGTGGACCGTGGCGCGCTTTTTCGGAGGCGAGAACGTCACCTCCGGTTATCGTGACCCCGTTTTCGGGCGCAATCTGGCATTTTACTTCTTCGAGCTGCCGTTCTATTCCATGCTGATCAATTTCGTGACCGCGTGCGCCCTGGCCGGCGGCGCGGTGCACTATGCCACCGCTCGTGGATGGCAGTTGAAGCGCGATTTTCCTTCCTTTGGTAGCGGCAACGAAATCGACCTGCGGGAGCTGCGCGCGCTCGGCTCGCTCGAATCCGCCATGTTCAAGGGGCTGGTAGTGCTGTTCCTGCTGGCCATGGCTGCGCAGTTCTGGATTGGCCGCTTCGATTTTCTCTTCACCGATCACGGCAACCTGATGTCCGGCGTCGATTACGTGCAGCAGAACATCGAGCTGCCGATGCAGGCCGTGAAGGTTTTCGCGGCACTTCTCGCCGCGGCACTGGTGATCGCGGGTCGGCGCAAGCTGGCGATTGCCTGCGCGGTGGTGCTGCTGTTCGATTGGGCATTGCCGCCGCTGGTCAGTTCGCTCTACGTCAAACCGAATGAGCTGGCGCTCGAAAAGCCGTACCTGGCGCGGCATATTGAAGCCACGCGCTCCGCCTACGGCATTGACCGCCGCGCCAAGGAATCCGAATTCCCGGCGCGAAAAGAGGGCCGCATCGATTTCGTGAAGAATCGCCCGCTGCTCGAAAACGTGCGCCTGTGGGATTGGCGCGCATTTCACGACACGCTGAGCCAGAGCCAGCCTCTCCGTCCTTACACCTACGCCGATACGGACGTCGACCGCTACACGATCGACGGGAAACTGCGCCAGGTTCTGCTCGCCCCGCGCGAACTGGACTTGAATCAGTTGGGCGACGCTCGCCACTTGTGGGTGAACTCGGCGCTGACCTTCACGCACGGCTACGGTCTGGTGCTGGCCGAGGCGAGCCGGATCACCGCGACCGGATTGCCGGAGCTTCTGGTCAAGAGCGCGCCGATCGAGGTGCTCAACCCCGGCCTGAATATCTCCAAGCCGGAAATCTATTTCGCCGAAACCTCGCATGAGCCGGTGTTTGTGCGCACGGCGCAGCCCGAGTTCAATTACCCGTCGACAAAAAACGACGGAGGCTCGTCGGAAGTGAACACGCGTTATGAGGGCCGCGGCGGATTCCCCATGTCCTCGTTCGGTATGAGGCTGGTGGCCGCCATCGCCGAGGGCGACCCCAACATCTTACTGACCCACTCGCTGACGCCGGAAAGCCGCATGATGATCCGCCGCCGCGTTCCGGAGCGCCTGGGCGCGATGGCCGGCTTCATCACCTGGGACAAGGACCCCTATCTGGTCATCGGCGCCGAGGGCCGCCTGGTCTGGATGGTCGACGGCTATACCACCAGCGGATCCCATCCCTATTCGCGCGAAATGGCGATAGAAAACGGCGAGCGGTTCAACTACCTCCGCAACTCCATCAAAGCCACGGTGGACGCCTATGACGGCGACGTGCACCTGTACATCTTCGACGAAGCAGATCCGCTGATTGCAGCCTACCGCAAGCTCTTTCCGGAGCTATTCACGCCCGCCTCGGCCATGCCGGAGGTTCTGCGGGCGCACGCGCGGTCGCCGGAGATGCTGTTCCGCGCCCAGGCTGAAATCTTCCGCACGTATCACATGCGCGACCCCGAGTCCTTCTACAATCGTGCCGACCAGTGGGACGTCGCGACCGGCACGGCGGGGCAGGGAGGCAGTCCCTCGCCGGTGGCGCCGACCTATATGGTGATGACGCTGCCCGGCGAGACGCAGCCCGAGTTTCTGCTGATGCTGCCATTTACGCCTCGCAACAAACAGAACCTCATTGGATTGATGGTCGCGCGCTGCGACGGCCCGCATCTGGGCGAACTGTTGTTCCTGGACCTGCCTAAGCAGGAGGTGATCGCCGGGCCTCTGCAGGTCGACGCGCTGATTAACCAGGATCAGACCATTTCCAAGGATCTGACGCTGTGGAATCAGCAGGGCTCGCAGGTGCTGCGCAGCCAGATTCTTGCGCTGCCCATCGACCATACGTTTCTATACGTCGCGCCGATCTACATTCAGGCATCCGAGGCGCGAATGCCGCAGCTCAAGAAAGTCGCGCTGGTGATGGGAAACACGCTCGTCTATGCCGATACCTACGAGCAGGCACTCGCCGAACTGGACGCTGTGCAGAAGGGGCTGCCTGCTCCGGCGACCGTCTCCTCCGCTCCCGCGCAGGCCGCGCCGATGGCGATGCCGTTAACCGGCGATGCCCGTATCGATGAAGTGCGCGCCCATCTGAAGCGCTATCGCGACTTTGCGGCCCAGGGCAAATGGGCCGATGCGGGCAAGGAATTGGAGGCGATTGAGCAGGTGGTGAAGAAGTAGTTACCATGAAAGTGATGGCTCGAAGCCACGATCATCCGCACTATCACCATCACGTGCCCGGCCACGCGCACGGGCACGATCATTCTCATGATCACAGCCATTCCGGAACCGGGCGCACGCTGGTGGTTTCGGTCCTGCTGACTTCGGCCTTTGTCGTTGTGGAAGCTTTCGCCGGGTTCCGCGCGTCCAGCTTGGCCCTGCTGTCCGACGCCGGCCACAACTTCGCCGATGCATTCGCGCTGCTGCTCGCCTTATTTGGGTTCTATCTGCAATCGCGCCCCGCCAATGCCGTGAAAACGTTCGGCTACCAGCGCGCCGGCGTGCTCGCCGCATTCGTGAATGCGGTTTCCCTTGTAGTCCTAGCCTTGCTGTTGTTCTATGAAAGCTACCACCGCCTGATGCATCCGCAGCCAGTGGTCGAATCGACGATGATCGCGGTGGCGGCCCTGGGCCTGGCGCTGAATCTGTTCATCGTGCTGAAGCTCGGCGGTCACGGCCACGACATGAACCTGCGCGCGGCCTGGATCCACATGCTCGGCGACGCGCTGAGTTGCGTGGCGATTATCGTGGGCGCGGTGGTGATCCACTACTCGGGCTGGCTGGCGATCGACCCCATTCTTTCCATGCTCATCGGCGCGATGATCGTGTGGTCGGGCTGGGGGATCATCCAGGAGTCGATCAACGTGCTGCTCGAAGGCCTGCCGAAAGGCATCGAACTGGAGGAGGTTTCCGGAGACATGAGGGGCATAGACGGCGTGATCGACGTCCACGATCTGCACATCTGGAGCCTGGGCACGCAATCGCACGCGCTCAGTTGCCATGTGCTGATCGACGACATGCCGCCGTCGGCCAGTGAGGCGATTTTGAAAAAGATCAAGGCCGTTTTATTGGATAAATTTGCGATCAACCACTCCACCATTCAGTTCGAGCACCAGAAGTGCGAAGAGCCGTGCAGCATGGCGAAGAAGAAGTAGCCAGAAGCCAGGAGCCAGGAGCCAGAATAATGTGCCGCACTCCGCCCGCGGCTTTATTACACAGACTCGTTAGCACTGGGACCGATGTGGTGCACCCGCGTCGCGTGCCGCGTCGAGACTCTTCTCGACGCCTGCCAGTCAATGCGGCACGCCACAGGCGAGCGCCACGTCTATACCGCCTGGCTCCTGGCTACTGAAACAGCAGCCCCGAAAACGCCGTCAGATTCCTTCGCCACACCATCCACGTGTGCATCCCCGGCGTCTCGATCGGCGTGAAGCGGATGTATTTCGACGTCAGCATGTCGCGGAATTTTCGGTTGGTTTCGATAAGGCGGTCCTCCGTGCCGCAGGCGATCCACAGCAGCTTTAGGTCCTTGTTCGCGGACTGATTTAGCTTCGGAAACAGCACGTCGTAGTCCTCGCCCAATCCGCCTGAGCTGAATGCGCCGATATAGGCGAACTTATCCAGATTATTGAGCCCGGTCAGCAACGACTCCGAGCCTCCCATGGATAACCCGGCGATGGCGCGAGCCTCGCGGCGCTTGTCCACGCGATACTCTTTTTCCACCATCGGGATTGTCTCCGTCAGCAGCACGTCCCGGAAGCGGGTGATATTCACCCGGAACTTATCCATATCGATGCGCCAACCGCCCTTCAGAACCTCCGGCGCGCCGTAGCCGAGGGGCATCACCACGATCATCGGCTTCACCTTGCCCGCCGCGATCAGGTTGTCCATGATCACGTGCGCGCGGCCCACCGCGGTCCATCCGCTGGCGTCGTCGCTGAAGCCGTGCAGCAGGTACAGCACCGGATACTTCGCCGTGCCCGAGCCGTAGCCGGGAGGCGTGTAGACGTAATAATCGCGATGATCGCCCACGATCGCGGATTTGTAGAAATGATGATGCACTTCGCCGTGCGGCGCGTCGGCGATCTCCCAGAGGAGCCCCTCGCCTGGGATGTCCACGGCGCTCGAATTCGCCAGCAAGTTTGGCTTCATTAGCGAGTTGTTGGGGTCCATGATGCCGACGCCGTCGACCAGGAACGTGTAGCCATAAATATCCGGCTCCAGCGCGGCGGTGGTGTAAGTCCAGACGCCGGCATCGTCCTTCTTCATGGCGGCAGGCGGCGTCGTGCCCTCCAAAGATACGTTGACGGCCTGGGCATTCGGTGCACGCAAGCGGAAGGTGACGGTGTGGTCGGCATGGACTTCGGGCGAAACAAGCGGCGGCGGAGGAGTCTGCGCGAAAGCAGCAGCGGTGAGCAAATAGAGAGCGCCTCGGATCATTAGGGAATTATACAGAGGAGCCGGCAGGCGGCAGTGTACCCCCCTCTGCCTGGAAACGCGTCATGATAGAGGGTATGAGGATTGCGTTGCCGCTATTTGCATTGGGCGCGATAGCGCTGGCTCAGTATCCGGCTCAATATCCGCCGGGCCAATATCCACCCGGCCAGTATCCGCCGGGACAATATCCTCCGGGGCAGTATCCGCAGGGCCAGTGCCCTCCGGGTCAATATCCCTGCAACACGCGCCGCCAGCCGACCAATCAGGCTCCCGGCGGCCGGTCGTCGAAGAACAAGAAGAACGACACCAAGGACGCCGTGGTGGCCACCACCATCGGCATTGTGCGACGCGTGGCTCCCAGCCAGATCGTGGTTGAGCCCGCGGACCACCGCATCGTCTGGTTCCGCGTCACCTCCGCCACGAAGTTCATGAAGAACAACAAGGAGGTGGATGCTACCGGCTTCGCGCCGGGCGATCACGTGACCGTCGACCATACCTCGGACGACGAGGATATGTTCACCGCCGTCGAAATGCGTTGGGACAAAGAAGGCGATCCGGAAGAAAAGGCGCACGCCGTGGAAACCTGGGATCTGCCGAGGCTCGAAGGCGGCCCGGTGGCCAAGGGATCAGCGCCGCAGCGCGAATCGGGCGACGATCGCCCGGTCCTGCGCCGGGCCAATTCCGGTGACGCGGACCCACATGCGTCGAAGCCCCAGGAAGTGGCGAAAGCTCAGCCGGAGGAGCCGGTGGATAACCGGCCATCCACGATGATGAAACCTGCCGATGCGCCCCGGGATCCGGACGATCCCGGCCCTCCGTCGCTGCATCGCGGCGCTCCGTCGGCAAGGAAGATGGCCGACCTGCCACCTCCGAACTACACTGCCACCGAAGAAGCGACCGCGCCCAAGCCCGCCGCGCCGGCGGGCAGGCCCGTCGATCTGACTGCGCCCTCGAACCTCGGGCGTCCAGTTGACTCGGTGATCGAAAAAGCCCGGGAAGCCGCGGCGACGTATCTGGAATCGCTGCCAAATTACAACTGCCAGCAGATGACGGCTCGCTACCAGAGCGACCATCCGAAGACCGGCTGGGATCCGATCGACGTGGTTACGGCGGACGTGGCGTATGAGGGCGGCCGCGAGTCGTACAAGAACATCAAGATTGGCGGCAAGGCCGTGAACAAGTCCATGGACGATATTGGGGGCACGCGGTCGACGGGCGAATTCTCATCGATTCTGCTGGACCTGCTCGACCCCGGGACCAACGCCATCTTCCGCCGTACCGGTACCGACACTCTGAACGCCAGACAAGCCTGGGTTTATAAATTCGAAATCCCGCGCGAGCGCTCCCACTGGCGGATCGAGGCACCGTCTCAGCTTTATTATCCGGCCTTCGGCGGTTCTCTCTGGATCGATAAGGAAACCTCGCGAGTGCTGCGCATCGAGCAGGGGACCCTGGATATGCCGAAGGCGTTTCCCTTCGACACGGTGGAAACGGTTACCGACTACGCCTTTATCTCCTTGGCGGCGGGGCAGAAATACCTGCTTCCGGCCGACGCCGAGGTGCTCAGCTGTATGCGCGGGACCTCGCTTTGCACCCGCAATCGGCTGGAATTCAGAAACTATCGTAAATTTGGAGCCGATTCCACGATCACCTTCGACGGCAAGCCATAGGGGATACTACCCTTTTGGCATGCAACCTGCTAACGACTAAGTGCGTCCGAACGTTGTTATACTTGAATGTATTCCTCTAGTTCATATTCGATGCTGAAACACTGTGTAATCTTTTCACTATGTGCCGGAGCGAGCCTTGCCGCCGATTTTATGACCGGCATGGCCGCCCGAGCCGTCCTTGGGCAAACAACGTTTACCAGCCAGGACTCAGGCGCCTCCAACCTGTTGCTCGGCGGGGTAGGGGGGCTGGCATATGGCAACAACACCCTCTTCGTGACCGATGCCAACCGGGTCGGTAACGTCCCGATCAACAACCGGGTGGTGGTGTTCAATAACGTCTCCCGCCTGCTTCCAGGCGTGAAGGCGGAAATTGGCCCCAACACCGGACGCTGCCCGCTGTGCGTCCAGGGCGCGACGATGGTTCTGGGCCAACCGGATTTTACCAGCGTGAATTACCAGACTTCGGCTGGCGGGATGAGGCTCCCCACCGCGGTCGCCACCGATGGGCGACACCTGGCTGTGGCCGATACGGCGAACAATCGCGTTCTGTTCTGGAATCAGATTCCCACCCAGACGGGGCAGCCGGCCGATTTTGTGCTCGGGCAGCCGGATTTCGTGACGGTGCAGCCGGTGGTGGTCAGCCAGACCAGCCTGCGCGCGCCTCAGGGCGTCTGGATTCAGAACGGCATGTTGTTCGTGGCGGACACGCAGAACAACCGCATCATGATCTGGAACAGCCTGCCCACCAAGAATAATCAACCGGCGGATCTGGTGCTTGGGCAGAAAAACTTCACCACCGTGCCGAACCTGGATCTGACAAAGAGCTCGCTCACGGCCTCGGCCACCACGATGTTGAATCCGGTTGGTGTTTCGAGCGACGGCGTCCGGCTGTATGTGTCGGACCTGGGCTTCAACCGCGTGCTGATCTGGAACTCGATTCCTACCAAGATCGAGCAGCCGGCGGATCTCGAAATCGGCCAGAAAGACTTCACGACCGCGATCGCCAACAACACAAACGATCTGTGCATGTCCATCGGCGTCGATTCGAGCAACAACCCGATCTTCCCCAGCATGTGCGCCAGGACGCTCAGTTTTCCGCGCTTCGTGTTGTCGGATGGCACCCATCTTTTCATTGCCGACGGCGGGAACGACCGAGTATTGGTCTTCAACTCAATCCCGACCGAGAATGCACCAGCCGCGGACGCCGTTCTCGGGCAGCCAGACCAGTACAACGACGTCGTCATCACCAGCACCAACTCGACGTTCACGCCCAACTTGAAGGAATCGGCCACCGACATCACGCCGTCGCCCACCGGCCTGGCCTGGGATGGGACGAATCTATATGTGACGGACTCGTTGAACTACCGCATTCTGGTCTTTACGCCGGCAAGCTCCGACGTTCCGGTGAACGGCGTGGTGAACGCAGCCAGCCTGGCGATTTATGCGCAGGGCAGCGTCACCGTCAGCGGTACCATCACCGCCGGCAACGTGATCCTGATTCAGATCGACCAGCCCAGCGACGTCCAGAACACCTACTACACGTACACCGTGGTGGCCGACGATACGCTCGATACCATCGTGACGAACATCGTGAGTTTGATTAACGGCGCGAACGACGGAGCGGGCGACCCTAATGTCCTGGCGCTGGCGCAACTCGGTTTTGAAACGGTGCAGCTGGTTGCCCGCCAGCCTGGGTCCAGTGGAAATAACATTACGCTGGCCGCGACCTCCGGAACCTCGATTTCCTCCACCTCGACCACCACGAATGGAATCACCACGACCACCAAGTCCGTCGCCGGAACGCCCACCGTCACGGTATCGGCGAGCGGCGCGACGCTGAGCGGCGGAGGCGACGCGGCGACGATCGCGCCGGGCACCATCGTGGCAATCACGGGCGCGAATCTCTCCGACAACACGGCCTCCACCCCGGCGAACACGCCCGTCTACAATCCGAATTTCGGCACTCTGCCGCTGGAGTTGGGCGGAGTCGAAGTGTACGTCGATGGCATTCGCGCGCCGCTCCTCTCCGTTTCCCCCACCAGAGTCGAAGCTCAGATTCCCTTTGAGCTGGTCGACACCAATTCGAGCAGCCTCTACGTCCGCACGCTGCGCAATAGCGGAGCAGTTACGACCACCACGGCGGTGGGTCTGCCGATCTCGCAGCAGGCGCCGGGCATCTATGCCGGCACGGGCCAGGATCCAAGGCCGGCGATCGCGGTTCACTACTCGAGTTATGCCGTCGGTGTGATTTCGGTGGACGGAGTTCCGCAGGCCACCGACGTCGTGAGTATTACGATTGAGGACCGGCCCTACACGTACACCGTCGTGCCCACCGACACGCTGTACACGATCCGCGACGCTTTGGTGGCTCTGATCAACTCCAACTCGGATGAAAAAGTGGTAGCGACGCCTTCGGGCGCGTTCACGCGCATTTTGCTGCGCGCCAAAGTGCCCGGCCCCGAGGGCAACGGCATCCCGATTGCTTCCAACGCCACCGGCGCGACCTCGACGTCCTCCACGGGCGTCGTCACCACCGGAACGGCAACCGAGACGTTGACCGCCATTAACTCGGCGCTGTGCTGCGCCAACGTGGCCGGCGCACCGGTGACGATCGACAATCCGGCGGTTCCCGGCGAACTGATCGGCTTGTACGCCACGGGCCTGGGCCTGGTGGGCCCCGAAGCGGCGAAGGATGCGATTCAGAACGGCGTCGCCTATAACGGCCCGGCCCTGAATACCGCCAATTCCTCGGTATCCTCTATTATCGGCGGCAGCACTGCCAACGTCCTGTACTCAGGGCTGCAGGTGGGCGCCATCGGCATGTACTACGTGGTGGTGCAATTGGCTTCCACTCTGCCCTCGAACCCGGTGACGCAAGTCACCATCGCGCAGGATATTTACACCAGCAATATCGCGTATATTCCCGTCGTTTCGCCCTAACAACGGCGGCCGGGCGGCGTCATAATGGGCATCATGCTTGACGCCGCGATGCAGGACATCCGCTACGCGCTCCGCGCGCTTCGTTCCAGCCCCGGGTTCGCCGCCGTGGCGATTCTCTCCCTAGCGCTGGGAATCGGCGCGAACACCGCCATTTTCAGCCTGATCGACGCCGTGGTCCTGAAGACGCTGCCGGTGAGCCATCCCGAGCAGTTGCTGCAGGTGACCATGGCGAAGAACGCCACTTTCACCAACCCCATCTGGGAAGAACTTCGCGAGCGCCAGGACGTGTTTTCCGGAGTGTTCGCCTACGGCGGCGGCCGGTTCAACCTGTCGGCGGGCGGCGAAGCCCGCTACGCCGGGGCCAACTACGTGGCCGGCCAGTTCTTCGATACGCTGGGACTGCGAACCGCCGTTGGGCGCACGTTCACCAAGGCTGACGACCGGCGAGGCTGCCCAGGGATGGCGGTCCTCGGATACGGCTTCTGGCAGAAAGAGTACGCGGGCCGCCCCGACGTGGTGGGGAAGACCATCTCGCTCGACAATCATCCATTCGAGATTTTAGGCGTGCTCGCGCCAGGATTCACCGGCGTCGACGTGGGCAGCGCCATGGATCTGTACGTGCCGATCTGTGCCGAAAAGATGATCAGCGGAGAAGATTCCATGCTGGACCACCGCAGCGCCTGGTGGTTGCATGTCATCGGCCGGCCGAAGCCGGGCATTTCGCCCAGCCAGGCCGAGGCTCGCCTGAAAACGCTCGCGCCCCAGATCTGGGAAGCCACCGTGCCGCCAAACTGGAAAGCAGACGGGCAGGCGGAGTATCGCAAGCGGACCTTCGAAACGAAACCGGCGGCGAACGGGCTGTCCTATCTCCGCCGCCAGTATCAGCAGGCCCTCATGGTCCTGATGGCGATTGTCGGCGTAGTGCTGCTGATCGGCTGCGCCAATGTGGCCAATCTTCTGCTGGCGCGCTGCGCCGCGCGCCAGAGGGAGATCGCCATCCGCATGGCTTTGGGATCGGGCCGCGGACGCCTGATCCGGCAACTTCTGACCGAGAGCCTGGTGCTGTCGCTCACCGGCGCGGCGCTCGGGGTCCTGTTCGCCCAATGGGGCGCGCGTCTGCTCGTGGGATTTTTGTCCAGCGGGCGGGGCAGGGTCTTTCTGGATCTCAGTATTGACGTCCGCGTGTTGGCGTTCACCACGGGTGTGGCGATCCTCACAGGCGTGCTGTTCGGTCTGGCGCCGGCCTGGCGCGGAACGCGCGTGAATCCGCAGGCGGCGATGAAGGCCAACGCCCGCGGCGTGCTGGAGGGCGGGCGTTTCGGCGTTGGAAAAGCGCTGGTGGTGGCGCAGGTGGCTTTATGCCTGGTGCTGGTGGTGGGCGCGGGACTGATGCTTTCGACGTTTTTCCGCCTGGAAACGCTGGACGCCGGTTTTGGGCGCGAGCATGTTCTGCTGGCCAGGGTCGATTTACGAAACGGGCATTACCCGGAGGAGAGGCGAGCCGCTGTGTTTGAGGAAATGCGCGAGCGGCTGGGCGCCCTCCCCGGCGTCCGTTCGGCGAGCGCCTCCAACATGACGCCCATCAGCGGCAGCTTCTGGAACGAGGATCTGGAGATCGAAGGCTACACGTCGAAAGGTCGCGACGACACTCTGGTTTATTTCAACGAAGTGAGCCCGGGTTATTTCGACACTCTGGGCACAGCGTTGATCGCGGGCCGCGATTTCAACGCCCACGATACGCCGCACTCGCCCAAGGTCGCGCTGATCAATGAAACCACCGCCAAGAGATTCTTCGCGGGCCAGAATCCCATCGGCAAACGATATCGCGTCGAAGAAGGCCGGAGATGGGGCGATTGGGTGGAGATCGTCGGCGTGGTGAAGGATGCCAAATACGGAGATCTTCGCGAGGAGATCCTTCCCACTGCTTACGTCGCCACCACGCAGGACGCGAAGCCAAACACGGAAATAACGTTTGAGCTGCGCGCCGCAGCCGATCCCGCGGCCCTGATCTCCGGCGTCAAGTCCGCTATCGCGCAGGTGAACAGCGGCGTCTCCCTCGAATTCACCACCTTTGCCGCGCAGGTGGACGAATCGCTGGCGAGAGAACGCCTGCTCGCCACGCTCTCCGGATTTTTCGGAGGGCTGGCGCTGCTACTGGCCACCATCGGGCTCTACGGCGTGATGTCCTACAACGTCGCGCGGCGGCGAAATGAGATCGGCATCCGCATGGCGCTCGGCGCGGAGCAGGGGCGCGTGCTGCGCATGGTGATGAAGGAAGCGGCGGTGCTGATTGTCATCGGATTGGCCGCCGGCCTTTGTGCGGCGCTGGGCGTGACGCGCTTCGTCGCCAGCTTCCTCTACGGCCTGAAGCCGAACGATGCGTGGACGCTTGGGCTGGCAGCCGGAACTCTGGCGCTGGTGGCCGCGGTGGCCGGATTCTTTCCGGCTCGGCGAGCCTCCCGCCTGGATCCCATGGCCGCTTTGCGCGACGAATAAGTCGAACCTCGTCAACGGAAAAATACGAGATTGAAATAATTCGTTGCTTTCAGTTTTTCGCTGTGCTACGATTCTCGGAACAACGAGACCCGTCGTTTCGATCACGTTCTCTCGAAACACCTCGTTCTTCCCCAGTCCGGAGTTCTTCCAGTCTGATCGCCCGCTCCCGGTGCGAGCCATAACCAAAAAACTGCTTCAAGGGGTGACGAATGAGGGGATTCTTTTCTTGCTTGCTCTTGGCGGCCGCCTTCTCCACCGGCGGGTTCGCGCAATCGTATCTGGGCGGGATCCGCGGCTCGGTGCAGGACCCGGCCAAGGCGGCGGTCGCCACGGCCAAGGTCACGCTGACCAATCAGGGCACGAATGTCTCGCGCTCGGAATTGAGCAACGCGCAGGGCGAATTTGTTTTCTCGCAGATCGATCCGGGAACGTATACGCTCGCCGCCGAAGCTCCAGGCTTCCGCAAGGTGGAGCGCCGCGGCGTTGTCGTCGGCACGCAGGAGTTCCTCACCATCGATCTGAAACTCGAAGTCGGCGCGGTGACGGAAAGCGTGCAGGTGACCGAAGAGATTCCACCGCTGGAGAGCTCGAACGCATCGCAGGGGCAGGTGCTCGACAATCAGAAGCTCAGCGACTTGCCGAATCTCGGCCGCAACCCGTTCATGTTGTCGAAGATCGTTCCCAACGTGATTCCAGTGGGCAATCCGGCCTATAACCGCATGGAGGACCAGAGCGGATCTTCGTCGATCTCCATTTCCGGCGGCCCGGTCCGAGGCAACAACTACCTGGTCGACGGCATCCCGATCACCGATTCCACCAACCGGGCGATCGTCATCCCTTCATTGGAAGCTGTGCAGGAGGTGAAGATTCAGGCCAACACCTACGATGCGGAAATGGCACGCACGGGCGGAGGCATGTTCAACACACTTCTCAAGTCCGGCGCGAATAGCTATCATGGCAGCCTGTACGGCCATCTGAGGCAGACCGCCTGGGATGCCAACAGCTTTTTCAGCAATGCGGCTCGGATACCGGTGGCGAATCAACCCAACGACACCTGGGGCGCGAGCTTCGGCGGCGCGGTGCGCATCCCGAAGGTGTACGACGGCCGGAACAAGACGTTTTTCTATTTGGGGTTCGAGCACTACGACGACACGCAGTCTGCGTCCTCGACGTTCGCTGCGCCGACTGCTCTCGAGGTTGCCGGAAATTTCTCCAAGAGCGTGACGTCGAGCGGCGCGCCGCTGGTGATCTACGATCCTTTGAATACGGTCAATGGCGCACGTCAGCCGTTCGCGGGAAATATCATTCCCACCTCCCGGTTGAATCCCGTAGGACAGGCCATCGCCGGCTACTTCGAGCCTCCGCACACCACGCCGAGCTATTACGGCAACAGCGACATCACAGGTTCGGCGACGCTGCCATGCCGCGCCGCGCAGTATACGGCCAAAGTGGACGAGGATTTCTTCAGATGGTGGCGCGCGAGCTTGAGCTACATCCGTTATTTTTCGCTCGAGCCGGGCAACACATGGTTCACCTCGCTTTCGACTCCGGACGGCTGGCGCCTCCTGCGGCGCGTCGATGCCACTCAGTTGAACAACACTTTCACGGTTACGCCGACGTTCGTCGTGACGGTGCGTTACGGCTTCAACCGTTTTCCGAACTACAGCTACGACGTTAGCCAGGGCTTTAATCTGGCCGGGCTGAACTTCCCGCCGTCCTATGTAAACGCGGTGAACCCGGCGCTGTCGCAGTTTCCCTACATCTCCATGAGCAATCTGTATAGCCTGGGCGTGAACGACAACAACTCTTACTATGTGCACGCCTCCGATAACTTCTCCGCCAGCGCGTCGAAGTATCTGGGCCGCCACAGCTTGAAGGTAGGCTTCGATTACCGCAAGCTGAAGGCCGCGGGCAACGACGCCAACAACGCCGGAGGCCAGTTTGCGTTCAACGGCATCTTCACCAAGTCCGCGCCCACCAGTGGCGGCTCGGGCGGAGCGGACCTGGCGGATCTCCTGCTGGGCTATCCGGCCAGTGGCGCGCAGTACACGTCCACGAAGCTTACGGACATCGCCCACTACTATGGCCTGTACATTCAGGACGATTTTCGGTTCAGCAGCAAGTTGACCATCAACGTCGGCCTGCGCTGGGAGCATGAAGCCGGCCTGGAGGAAGCCAACAACGGCATGGTGGTGAACTTTAACGGCGCAGTGGCCAATCCGCTGGCGGCGAACGTCACCGGCATTTCGCCGAAGGGCGAGGTGGTTTACGCGAGCAGCGGACACAACACGGTGAGCAATCCCTATTCGAACAAGTGGGGCCCGCGCCTCGGCTTCGCCTATCAGGTGGCTCCCAAGACGGTGGTTCGCGGCGGCTACGGCATCTACTTCGCGCCGCAGTACGCCATCGGCTCTCCGATCGCCACGGTGGGATACAACCAGTCGACGTCGTATATCGCCTCCACCGACAATAACGTCACGCCGGCGAACTCACTCTCGAATCCGTTCCCGACTGGCGTTCTGCAGCCGGTGGGCAACACGCTCGGCGCGCTGACGGGCATAGGCCAGTCTTTCTCGTTCGTGGATCCGAACGCGAAATCGCCCTACGTGCAGCAGTTCTCCCTTGACGTGCAGCGCGAACTGGGGTTCGGCGTCGGCCTGGAGGTGGCCTACGTGGGATCGCGTTCCAAACACCTGATCCTGGGCGCGGCGTCGATCAACCAGAACGCTCTCGACCCAAGCCTGTTATCGCTCGGCACGGCACTGACGCAGTCGGTGGCCAATCCGTTCTACGGAAACGGCGGGACGGGCGTCATCGGCACGGCCAAGGTGCAGGCATCGCAGCTGTTGCTGCCATATCCCACCTATAGCTCCATCAGCAAGCTGTTCACCGATAACAACAAGGCCCGCTACGATTCGCTGGTGCTGAAGGCACAGAAGAACTTCTCCCACGGCTTGACGTTCCTGTCGGGCTTTACCTGGTCCCGCAACTGGGATGAGTCGAGCGGCGGCGTGGGCAACACGCTGAACGGCGGCGCGTCGGCGCCCCAGAATCCTTACAACCTTGCCAGCGAGTATGCGTTCTCCAACGTCGATTCGCCGTTCCGCTGGTCGACCTCGGCGTCGTACGAGCTGCCGATCGGCAAGGGTAAGGCTCTGCTGGGCAATGGCGGTGTGGCCAGCTATATTCTGGGCGGCTGGGTGATCAACGCGGTGTCCATTCTGCAGACCGGATTCCCGCTGCAAATTACGCAGAGCACCAACTTCAATTCCGGCTTCGGCTACGGCAGCCAGCGTCCGAACGCCACCGGTGTCTCGCCGGTGACCAGCGGAAGCCTGGAGCAGCGGCTCAATAGCTACATCAATCCCGCGGCGTTCTCCACCGCTCCGCAGTTTACTTTCGGCGACATCAGCCGCACGATCGACATGCGGGGGCCGGGCCAAGTTAACTGGGATATGTCCGTCTTCAAGAACTTTTCGATCAAGGAAAAGGTGAAGGCGCAGTTCCGCACCGAGGCTCTGAACGCCATGAACACGCCCTTGTTCTACGGCCCGAACGTTTCGTTCGGATCGAGCTCCTTCGGCAAGATCACGTCGCAAGCGAACTTCTCGCGGCAGCTCCAGTTGGCGATCCGATTCTCGTTCTGATGTTCCATGGGTGCGGATTCTTCCCGCGGGATCTGCACCCTTTTGTCCTGCCACACGTCATAATGACAGCATGCTGTGGCAGGATATCCGCTACGCGCTGCGGGCGCTGAGGGGCAGTCCGGGATTCGCCGCGGTGGCGATCGTTTCCCTCGCGCTGGGAATTGGCGCGAATACCGCGATTTTCAGCCTGATCGATGAAGTCGCGCTAAAGAGTCTTCCCGTCCGCCATCCCGAGGATCTGTTTGAGGTCACCAAGGGCATGGAAGGCGGGATGACCAATCCCATGTGGGAGCAGATTCGCGACCATCAGGACGTTTTTTCGAACATCTTCGCTTACAGCGGCGCAGGGTTTAATCTGGCGCCCGGCGGCGAAGCGCGATACGTGAGCGGCGATTACGTTTCAGGCAGGTTTTTTGAGACGCTCGGCGTGGGCGCGGCGCTCGGCCGGACCATCCAGGCCACCGACGATTATCGTGGCTGCCCCGCTGTCGCGGTCGTCAGCCATTCGTTCTGGGAAACGGAGTTCAGTTTGAGCCCCGCCGTGCTGGGCAAAACGATTTCGCTTTCGCGGCAGCCGTTCGTGGTGATCGGAGTCCTTCCTCCCGGCTTCACAGGTATCGACATCGGTAGGGCGACGCAAATTTATGTTCCTCTGTGCGCGGAAACAATCCTGGAGGGCGGCAACAGCAAGCTTGACGCGCGCGGTTATTACTGGATTGGGATCATCGGGCGAAAAAAGCCGGGCCTCGCCGAAAGCCAGGTCCGAGCGCGGCTGAAGGTCCTCGCGCCCGCGGTGTATGAAGCAACAGTTGATCCGAAGGCGAAGCCGGACAGCCAGGCGCGCTATCGCGCCCGCACGCTCGACGTAAAGCCCGCCAGCAAGGGACTGGACGATAACTACCTCCGCAGGAGCTATCAGAAGGCATTGCAGGTGCTGATGGCCATTGTGGCGCTGGTTCTGCTGATCGCCTGTGCGAACGTGGCCAACCTGCTGCTGGCGCGGGGCGCGGCCCGCCAGAGGGAAACCGCCATTCGCATGGCGCTTGGCGCAGGCCGCGCGAGGCTGGTGCGGCAACTGCTTACGGAAAGCCTGGTGCTGTCGCTGGCGGGGGCGGCGCTGGGCGTTCTGTTCGCCGCCTGGGGCGCGCGCTTGCTGGTGCGCATGATCGATATAAAAATGTTTCTTGAGTTGGCGCTCGATTGGCGCGTTCTGGGGTTCACCACTGCGGTTGCGATTCTCACGGGCGTGCTGTTCGGTCTCGCACCGGCTTGGCGAGGCACGCGAGCGGAGCCACAAGCAGCGATGAAGGCCAATGCGCGAGGAGTCATTGAAGGAGGCAGGTTCAGCCTCGGCAAGGCTCTTGTGGTGGTTCAGGCGGCTGTTTCCACGGTGCTGCTCGCCGGCGCGGGGCTGATGCTCGCGACTTTTTTCAAGTTGGAGACGCTTGACCCGGGCTTCGCCCGCGGAGGCGTGCTGCTGGTGGCAGCCAATCAGGTGAAGGCCAGCTATGGCTCCGACGCCAAGGGCATCGCGGAGAAGCGCATGGCGCAGTTCCAACAGTTTCTCGAAAAACTGCGGGCGATTCCTGGCGTCGGTTCCGCCAGCGTTTCCGCCGTGGTTCCGGTCGGCTGGAACGCCTGGATGGGCGACATGAACATCGAAGGCTACCAGCCGCGCTCCCGCGATGAGGACACGGTGCATTTCAATCTGGTCAGCAGCGGGTACTTCGAGACTACTGGAACCGCTTTGGTGGCGGGCCGCGACTTCACTGAGCACGACACGGCCGGGAATCAACCCGTGGGGATCATCAATCAGGCCATGGCGAAGAAGTTTTTCCCCAACACGAACCCGCTCGGCAAGCATTTCTGGGACGACGACGATGAAAAGGCGGGCCAGCGGGTGGAGATCGTCGGCATTGTGAAGGACGCCAAATACGATTCGCTGCGTAGAGATGCTCCTCCCACTGCGTACCGCGCCTGGGGCCAGACCCCCTCGCCGTTTCCAGGCGCGATTTTCGAGGTGCGCGTGACCGGCGGCGCGCCCACGTCCATCTTGGGAGGCGTGAAGCAGGCCGCCGCGGAAGTGGATCCGGCGATGACCCTGGAAATCCACAGCTACGCGGGGCTGGTGGAAGAGTCGCTCACGCGCGAGCGGCTGCTGGCGACGCTGTCGGCATTCTTCGGCGGTCTCGCGCTGCTTCTCGCGGTGATCGGATTGTACGGCGTGATGTCGTACAACGTCTCGCGCAGGCGCAACGAGATCGGCATCCGCATGGCGCTGGGCGCGGAGCAGGCGCGCGTGCTGCGCATGGTGATGGGTGAGGCGGCCCTGATGATTGTCATCGGTCTGGCGATTGGACTCGGCGCGACCATCGGCCTCACGCGCTTCGTCGCGAGCTTCCTGTACGGGGTGAAACCAAATGATCCGTGGACGCTGGGAATCGCGGCGGTGACGCTGGCGACGGTCGCGGTGCTGGCAGGATTCTTCCCCGCGCGGCGAGCCTCGCGTTTAGATCCGATGGCTGCTCTGCGCGAGGAGTAGCCCTGTCCGCGATCCGAGGATCCAGTAAGCACAGCGGCGCCGCCAAAATTGGCCGCCCGCATCTCTCCAAGTTTCTAGTCTGACACCGCCCACTCGCCCGGTTGAATCACGCGGGTGCGGGGCAACACACCGCGTTTGGCTAACAGGCCCATGCCGGTGAGGATCGCGACATAGACGATGAGTTTCGCCACGTCGGCCTCATGCGAACGCGGCAGCGTCTTCCACAGCAGCCCGAGCACAGGTTCGGCGGCGGACACGGCCCACACGGTTCCGTAGAAATAGCGCCGCTCAGTCCCCTCGCCCTTCGTGGATGACCGTACGCGCGGCAGCTTTCCCGCCGCGCCCAGAATCCAGATGAGAATCGCCAGCGGAAAATAGGCGTTCTGGTAAATCTGCTTCAGGCGCCAGACGCCGGAGACGACGGCGTAACTCAGTCCGGCCAGGTTGAGGATTGCGAAGGTAAGCAGATCGCCCCAGGCCGCGGTGTAACAGACGCGGCGATACAGGGGATTCGGCTTGTCCTCGGTGAAGTGCAGAATGTACGGTTTGGGCTCCACGCCCGGCAGACGCCCGCGCAGCCCGGCGAATCCTGTTCCCAACAGAACCAGGCCCAGCCAGATCGCCGAACGGCGGTCAAAGCCTTTCTCAATGACGTCGAAAATCAGAGGCCCGGGCGCGAGAAAGAAGACGAAAATCCAGATGGGCCAGTGGGCCAGCCGGTAATGAACTCTATTGCGCTCGCGAAAATGCTTGGGCGGCGGTTGCATGGCGCGTCTATCGTCCGCGCCTGACGCGATAGTCTTCCACCAGAGGCATCTTGATTACCCGGCACATCTCGAATAGCCTCGATCGCGCGCGCGGGCCGATCATCTCGGCCAGCGTTTTGCGATGCATCGCCGCGCCGCCCGCGCCGGTGTACTCGATCATCGCGCCGGAAACCTCGGGATCGGGCAGATTGGTGGTGGCAATCAGCGTCTTTCTCTGGTTGCAGCGGTCCGTGATGATCGACGTGACGGTATCCTCTACCCACTCTGTCACGCGATGCGCGCCCAAGTCGTCCAGAAGAAGCACCGGCGCGTCCAGCGCCACGCGATAGGCTTCTTTGTCGCTGCCCCCGGAGGCCGCGTCGTAGCCGGCGCGGATCTTGTCGAGCAGGTTTTGATAGTCGAAGAACACGCCTTCATGGCCTTTTTCGAGCAGCGCCCGTAGAACGGCGACGGCCAGATGCGTCTTGCCCGTGCCCGTTTCGCCGATCAATAGCAGCCCCGGCCGGTCCGTGGCCGGATATTCGCGCACGAAGCTCTTCACCTGCATGAGTACGGTTCCAAGTCCCGCGCGCGCCACCGGATTATCCTGCGGCACCATGAAGTTGTCCAGCGACGCCTGCTGATAGTTCGGCGGAATGCGCGAGTTTTCCTTGATGGCGGCGTTGCGCGATGCGTAGGAGCATTCGCAGCGCTCGGCTCCGGATAAGCCCGCGCGCTCGACAATCTTCCAGCCGGTTCCTCCACAGATGGGACAGTTTGCGTCAGGCATGGTTCAAGGGAACATGCTGGGAAACCGACAGCGTATTGCCGTCGGGGTCCTTGAACCAGGCTACCTGATCGCCGCTGGGAGCGGTCCAGATGCCGAGCTCGTCCTGCTTGAAAAATCCGTAAATCTCGAACGTCACTCCGGCCTGCTTCAGCGCCAGAACCGTCTGCCGGATGTCCTTCACCTGCCAGCCGAGCACGGTGTATTTCGCCGGGACGATCTCTTTGGCGAGGGCAACGCGCAGCGTGACGCCGCCGGAATCGAAGACCAGCGCGAAATGATCTTCCGAGAGGAGCCGCAGACCCAGCGTGTCCCGATAGAATGCGCGGGCGAGATCCGGATTCGTCGTGCAGACGAAGGCCATCAGTTTTTCAGACGTGAGCATGCTTCTATTCGATCACGATCAGGATCTCGCCGGCGGCCACGGTCGCGCCATCGGAGGTCTTCACCTCAACCACGACACCCGCCTTCGGCGACTTCATCTCGTTTTGCATCTTCATCGCCTCGACGACAATCAGGCCCTGGCCCGCCTCGACGGCGTCTCCCGGTGCCACGAGAAGGCGAACCACCTTGCCCGGCATCGGCGCGGCGATATTTTGCCGGCCGTGGGACAGGCCCGCGGCAGAGCGCGCCCGCAACTCGCGCGGGTCGAAGACTTCGACGGAGTAGGTCCGGCCTTCCACTTGAATCGAGCCCGGAGCGAGCAGCGTCGCCTGATAGCTGTGGCCGTCGATGAGGACGGAAAAGATCCCCGGCCCGGAGGATGCCAAGGAGTAATCCCGCACGACGCCGTTGTATTCGAATTCGCGATCCTCGAGCCGAAGCTGGCCCTCGCGCCCGTTCACGGTAACGTCGTAGTTCATCTCCACTTCCATTTGCTCACCGGCTGGATGGTGGGCGCAGACGGTTTTTGTCTTGAAATGGCGCCAACCAGCGCGGCGACGGCTTCGAGCTCTGGCGCATCGGGTGGCGCTTTCTTGCGCGCGTAGAATCCGTCGAGATAAGCAGTGGAAAAATCGCCGCTCAAGAAATGCGGGTCGTTGAGAATGTCGACGAAGAACGACACGTTGCAGCGAATCCCGCCAATTTTGTATTCAGCCAGCGCTCGCTTGAGGCGTCCGATGGCGACTTTGCGATCCTGGCCCCAGGCAACCAGCTTGGCCAGCAGCGGATCGTATTCGAAGGGCACGTCCCAGCCCTCATAGACGCCCGAATCGAGGCGGATGCCGGGGCCGGAAGGCTCGACGAGGCGCGTGATCTTTCCCGGGTAGGGCAGGAAGTTATTCTCCGGATCCTCGGCGTAGATGCGGCACTCGATGGCATGGCCGGTCCAGCGCACGTCTTCCTGCCGGATCGTCAGGCGCTCGCCGGCGGCGATTCGCAATTGCCAGTCGACCAGATCGAGGCCGGTGACAAATTCCGTCACCGGATGCTCGACCTGCAGCCGTGTGTTCATCTCGAGGAAGTAGAAGTTGCGGTCGCGATCCACCAGAAACTCCACCGTTCCGGCGTTGGTGTACCCGGCGGCGCGCGCGACGCTCACCGCGGCCGCGCCCATGCGATCGCGCAGGCCAGGGTCGATCGCCATGACCGGCGAAGGACACTCCTCGATCACCTTTTGATGCCGCCTCTGCAGGGAGCATTCGCGCTCTCCCAGATGAATCATGTGGCCGTAATGATCGCCCAGGACCTGAATTTCCACATGGCGCGGCTCCACCACCAGCTTTTCCAGATAGACGTCGGCGTTGCGGAAGGCTCGTCCGGCCTCGCTCGAGGCGTCGCGAACGGCGGCCTCCAGATCCTCCTCGCGGTCGACGCGGCGCATGCCTTTGCCGCCTCCGCCCGCCGCGGCTTTGAGCAGCACCGGATAGCCCAGCGTGCGAGCCGTCGCACGCGCCCGGTCGATGGACTGAATCGCCTCCTCGGTTCCGGGAACCACGGGCGCTCCGGCGGCGATTGCGAACTGGCGCGCTGCGGTCTTCGAGCCCATTTTCTGGATGGCCGCCGCCGGCGGCCCGATAAATGTCAAACCGGCGTCGACGACGGCTTGGGCGAACTCGGCGTTCTCGCTCAGGAAGCCGTAGCCGGGATGGATGGCGTCGGCGCCGTAGCGCTTGGCGGCGTCGATGATTTTGTCGATTCGCAGATAACTATCCGCCGACGGCGCGGGGCCGATGTGCACGGCTTCATCGGCCATGCGGACGGCCAGCGAGGAGCGGTCGACGTCGGAATAAACGGCAACGCTCGGGATATTCAGATCGCGGAGGCCGCGAATCAGGCGAACGGCAATTTCGCCGCGGTTGGCTATGAGGACCTTACGGAACACGAACGTTCGATTGTATCAGGGTCCGGCCGGGAGGCGTCTAGTCGCTGGTTAGCAAGTTTTTCCTGAACGTCACCACGGTAGCGCCCCAGCCGCCGGCCTCCAAGGGAGCGTCCCCGAAGGACTCCACAAATGGGGTACCTTCCAGAACTTTCCGGACAGTTTCCCTCTGGACGCCAATGCCCCGGCCGTGGATAATACGTACGCCCCTAAACCCGAGGCGAAAAGCCTCCGAGAGATATTCTTGGACCACCGGTTTGATATCTGGTGGTGAAACGGTGTGGAGGTCGAAAACATCTTCAATTGGGAGGCGGAAGGGGCTCTGGTCATATTCCATAACTAAGACCTTAGCTCGATGGTACACCTTAGGACTCTGAGGACTTCTAGGTGAACTACTTAGATTTTATTTACTTAGAACGGATCAGTTCCGAGAGGTAACTGATAGAATTGGGCTGAAGAAATAGGCGCATGCTCTGCTTCCTTTGCGGCGAAAAGATCGGTTTCTTCCGGTCCCTGGTGGATCAGCAATACTGCTCCGCCCAGCACCGTGCCGAAGCTCGCCTGGTTTCGGCCCAGGCTCTGCGCGAGGAGGAGGACCAGGAGCTTTGGTCGGTCGCCAAGACCAAGGCGGGCAAGCCGTCCGCCTCGGTCGGCCAGACCGCTTCGATCCTCGCCTTTCTGATCGTCGGAGTGCTCATCGTGGCGGCCAATTTCCTGCCCGGTCCCAGCGCCCCACGCGGTCCCGTGGAAGCGCTCGATCCAACCGAGAAAAAGGGAATGTGGGATAGCGCACGGGATTCGGTGGCGAACGTCATCCGCTCCCAGGCGCCGGTCACGCTGCGCGAAGATTTCAGTCATGGCCTGTCGGACTGGACCACGGCGACCATCCGCAACGCCGCCGCGCGGGTGGACGATCCTAAAGGCTTGGCCCTACCGTCCAACGATCCGAGCATCGTGCACCCGGGGAGCCTTCGCATCTGGAACCGTTCGACGTCGCTGGAGAACTACCAAATGGAGTTCATGGGCGGGCTCGAAAAGAAGAGCCTCAGCTGGGCCTTCCGCGCGGGCGATGCCCGGAATTACTACGCGACGAAGGTAATGATCGTGAAGCCGGGTCCGCTGCCCAACGCGGCCCTGGTGCGCTACGTGATGATGAACGGCCGCGAATGGGATCGCGTGCAACTGCCCATTCCCGTGACCCTGGAGCGGGGCGGCAATTACCGCGTCCGGGTGAGCGTTCAGGACGACCGGTTCATTACGTATCTGAACGGCCAAGTGATCAGTTCCTGGAGCGATAAGCGCCTGCACCGCGGCGGCGTCGGGTTCTTTGCCGACGACGACGATCCACAGAAGGTCGCTTGGGTGAGCCTCTCTGAGCGCGACAGCTTCCTGGGCAAGATGCTAGCGCACTTCTCGCTGATCGTCATGCCAGGCGCGAGCCTGGAGTAGCCCGAGGCATCAATTTCCCTCCGCCAGGAACCGGACGACTCGCTCCCAAATAGACGGCTCGTTCGCCGGTTGTCCGCTGAGCGCCCCGTTCAAGTGCTGCAGATTGAAGTAAACCACCAGCCACACAGCCAAAGCGATGATTAGGGCGTGCGCCGTCTTGAGCCTCTGCCTCGTGCTCGCAGCAGGCTGCTTCCTTGCCGCCTTGGCGCGCCGGTAAAGCACCCCGAGACAGACCGCCAACCCGAGAATCGTGATCAATTGCACTGCTTCGTCCATCGGAGGCCTCCAGCGGAGACATTAGGGTACGAAGGTCCGGGTTTGCAGGCCGTTCCTGTCGAAGTGGAATCGTGGATAAAGGGCGAGAGTGGGACCTCGTAACCGCCACTTTGCGGCTTTCTTGTAGACTCTTTATGCCTTCCTAACAAACCATGGTTCATACTGCTATAACGTTCCCTTCGCTCCGCGTCGAGCGCTAGACTCCCCGTGTTTCTGAGGTCCGCGGTTATCGACGCCGAAAACAACGGCCCCGAGAAAACGGGATACGTGTGTTCAAACGGTGAAAAAGGAAGCTAAACAATGAATTTACTCAGAAGGCTCGCTTTAGGTTTCGCGATTGTGTGGATGTTGGTACAGGCGCCGGCACATCTTTGCGCGCAGTCCACGTTCGGTACGGTGCGCGGGAGTGCGGTGGATCAAAGCGGCGCGGGCGTTCCCGGGGCGGTGATCACGTTGCACGGCGTTGACGAGAACACGAACGTCATGGGATTAAGCGATGAACGGGGAACCTTCGCATTCGAGAATCTCAAGCCCGGTCATTACAAAATCACGGTCGCCAAGGACGGCTTCACCACCGCGGCGGTCAACCAACTGGAGTTGACGGCGCGCCAGACCTTGCGCGTGGACGTTCCTTTGACCGTCGCGTCTCAAGTACAGTCCGTTGAAGTCGCGGTATCCGCCGAAAGCGTCAACACCGAAAACGCGACCCTGGCGGACTCTAAGAAAAACGCCGACATCACCGCGCTGCCGCTGAATTCGCGAGCCGTCTCCACCAGTCCACTCGCGGCGCTCGCGACTTCCCCGAGCGTGGTGAAGGATAGCCAGGGCAATGTGTCCGTGGGCGGCGCAGTGTCGTCCCAGGTGGGCTTCTCGGTGGATGGAATATCCACCGCCAGCGTGCGATCGAATGGCGCCCTGCAGGATGCTTACCCCTCCTCCGAAGGCATTCAGGAGATGAAAGTGACGGCCTTCAACAATAACGCTGAGTTCTCGCAGGTCGGGGATGTTACGTTTATCACCAAGAGCGGAACGAATCAGTTTCATGGAAGTTTATTCGAATACCTTCAAAACGACGCCATGGACGCCACCATCTTCAATTTCCCGGCGAAGGCTCCAAAGCGATTTAACACGTTCGGAGGCAGCCTGGGCGGGCCGATCACTATCCCGAGGTACAACGGCAAAGACAGAACGTTTTTCTTTTTCGACTACGAAGGAAACCGCCGGCGCACCTCCGTGCCGCAACAGCTTCTGGTTCCCACGCAGGCGGAACGCAACGGCGATCTCAGCGCGTTGGTGGCCGCCTATGGAAGCGGCCCGGTGACAAATCCGTTTACTGGCCAGGCGTATGCAAATAACACCATTCCGACTGGCGTCTGCCAGGGTTGCATCAACCCGGTGGCTCAGAAATTACTCACCTATTACCCGCTGCCGAATGCGAATCTGAACGTGATCAATCCTTCTTACAATTACCAGACGCTGGCACCGATTCCTTCCAATACTGATGGTTGGGACCTCAGAGTCGATCAGACCATTTCTTCCAAGCAGCAGGTTTACGCCCGCTATAGCTGGAAGAATGTGGCGGCGCAACTTGGCGGCAACGGGATGCTCGCGAATCAGTTCCTGCCGAATGTTTCCGCTCACGATCAGAATCGCAGTTTCCTCGTTTCCTACAATTACTCGATCACTCCGTCTTCCATTAACGAATTCCGGTTTGGGTTTACCAACTTTCAGGAAAACGATGGGTTCCCGATCCAGGGGGGCAGCGCGATTTCCCAGCTTGGACTGCAGGGCATCGATATCAGCCAGCATCCGACGGGTTCCGCCTTTCCGACCTTCAACTTCAGCGATGGCTCGATCTCGCCGATCGGCCAGGACAGAACCGGAACGACCATTTCCAAGACCACGCAGTTCACCGATAACTTCAGTCATGTGGTGAACCGCCACACCCTGCGGTTCGGCGTCGATGTCCGCAAGGTGCGTTATAACGCCCTCATGTTCTTCCAGCCGTCGGACGACTATGGCGCTTTCACGTTCAGCCCGGGCCTGTTTACGAACTATGCCTTTGGGGATCTGCTGCTCGGTGTGCCGCAGTCATCGTTCTTCGCCATCACCAGTCCGCAGATCGATGCGCGAACCACGCAGTGGGGCGTCTATGCGCAGGATGAGTGGCAGGTGAACAGCCACCTCACCGTCAGTGCCGGCCTGCGCTGGGAGATGCTGCCTCCGTTTGCTGAAACTCAGGGCGACCTGGGAAGCTTCGACCCGCGGAACAACAGCGTTCTGGTACCGTCCAAGTTTCTTGACACCGCGCAGAATAACCCGGCGATCCAGACGGTTTATAATGGCTTCCTGGCGTCGTTCAATGCGTGCTCGCTCCCGGGGCGAAACACGTCGCTGGCTTGCTCCAATGTCCTCACGTCCAGCCAGGACGGCCTTGCGGCTGGCTTGCGAAAAATATACTGGAAGGATTTCGATCCACGGATCAGCGTGGCCTACCGGCCGTTCAGGGACAACAAGACCGTGATTCGGGCCGGATTCGGCATTTTCACGATGACGACCCTGGGGCCCATGTCGTTTAACAACGCCGGAAACCCCACGTCGGATCTGACCACCAACGTGAATGCCGTTTACAATGCCAACGGCGTGTTGCAAGCTCCACTGTTTCAGTTCCCGCTAACGGCTCCCAAGGGCCAGGGAATTACCTATGGCGGAGGCAGCCTGGAGCAGGCGAACGATCCTCTATTCCGCGATGCACAGTCGGCGCAATGGAATGTGACTCTGGAACGGCAGCTGGACGCAAGTACGCTCCTTCGCGTCAGCTATCTGGGCATGAACTCGTACCGGATGCCTGTCACCGTCGACTGGAACCAGATTCGTCCGAGCACGACGCCCTACACCGTACCGGCAGGCGCCTATGTGGACCCGCGCGCGCCCTATCAAAACTGGTTTCTTCTGATGAGCAGCGAAAACCTGGGATTCTCCAACTACCAGGCGCTGCAGACCGAGGTCCGTCACAGCATCTCGCACGGTCTGTCGTTCCAGGCGAATTACACCTGGGCAAAGAACATCAGCGACGCGCAAGGCAGCGGCGCACCTTCGGTTTTTGCTGCCGAGGAAGCCTACGCGGCGGAGGTTACGAATCGATTCAATATCGCGGCGGACCGCGGCAACGTGGTCGGCACGCCGCGCCAGCGCTTGCTGATTACCGGGATCTACCAACTGCCGTTCGGAGCCGGCCGCACATGGCTCAAGTCGGGTGTTCTGAGCTATGTCTTGGGCGGATGGAATCTGAGCACCATCACCACGCTCCAGACCGGGCAGTGGCTTACTCCGACCATCAACCCAACGGGTTCCAACTCGTACGATCCGAGCCTGATCAACGATCAATCCAATACCAATGTCGCCAATCGAACCGGCGCGTTTCTGCGCCCGGACTGTGTGGGAAACCCGATCCCTCAACATCAGGGGCCGGGCGGGTTTTATAACATCAACGCCTTCACTTCGACTCCGCCGGGCGCCGGACGGTTCGGCAGTTGCGGCCTTGGCATTCTCCAGGGCCCCGGCATGATCGACGTGGACCTGGGTTTGGCGAAGGTGTTCCAGATCCGGGAGGGTGTGCGGCTGCGCCTCGAAGGCTCGTTCACCAATGCGCTCAATCACTTAAATTTCGCGCCACCGGCGACCAACATCAGCAACCCGAGTACTTTCGGAGTCCTGCAAGCCGTGTTGCCTCAGGGCTCTGGCGGCAATCGCGTGGGGCAAGTATCCCTGCGGCTCGACTTCTGAGGACGTCGGACCGGGGGACATGTGGAGGCAGTTGGCAGGTTGCCCCTGTCTCCCTTCTGCCAGGTGATCAGTTCCTGGAGCGATAAGCGCCTGGGGCGCGGCGGCGAGGGGTTCTCGACGACGACGATCCCCAAGAAGGTCGCCTGGGTGAACCTTTCCGAGCGCGAGAGCTTCCTGGGCAGGACGCTGGCGCACTTCTCGCTGATCGTCATGCCGGGCGCGGGCCTGGAGTGGGCAACCCCGTCTATGTTCTGCAAAAAGCTGATCCGAGCATCGGAAACACGCGGGCTTCCAGTTTTCCTCCTCCCATCAGCGACAAGCCCGGCGATACCTACGCGAAATCGCTCATGCGTTCGTTCCCGTCCTCTTAGCGAACAATCTCGAACGGCGGCGAGCCGGCGCGTATGCTAGGGACGCGGGAATGCTCAGCTGGACCTCCGTGCCGGAACCGAGCTCGCTCCAGACGTCCAGGGTCCCGCCGATGAGTGTGGCACGTTCGCGCATACCGGGCAGACCAAAATGTCCTCCGCGCCCCTCATTTACGATCGTCGAGTCCATGCCCTTTCCGTCATCCCGGACGTGCAGCATAAACCTACGGTCGTCATAGCGGATTTGCACTTCTATCCGCCGCGCCTGCGCATGCCGGAAGGCGTTGCGGAGCGCCTCGGCCGCGATCCGGTAGACTTCGTCCCGCAGGATCGGATTTAGGTCCCGTGTCCTGCCTTCCACATTCGCGCTAAAAACAGCGGAATCTTGGTTTGCTTCCCTGGCCGCGAGTCCGTGTCCCAGAGTGCTCAACGCCTGGGCAAGGTCGTTGGTTTCGACCGTGAAGGCACGCATTTGCTGAATGGCATCCCGGCCTTCGGTGACCGCTTTCGCGGCCAGATCGATCGCTTGTTCAAGTTTATTCTTGGCTTCAACCGGGCGCTCCGGGAGCAAGTTGATGGCGGCTTGAAAGCGAAGCGTCAAGCCTTGAAAGCTCTGCAACAGCGTGTCGTGCAGCTCGCGGGCGATCCGCGTACGCTCGCCGACGCGTTCTTCCAGGCGCATGTTGAACTCGCGCGCCACCGCCTTCGCGCGGATGCGGTAGAGGTAGAGAAGCGATATTAGAATAATGGAAATCGCCAGGATCCTGAACCACGGTGTGTTCCACCACGGCGGCGATATCATGATCTGAATACTCGCGCCGTTCTCGTTCCATACTCCGCGGCTGTTGCTACCCTTTACGCGGAACACGTATGAGCCCGGCGAAAGCGAATAGGTGATAAACCTCTGATCGCTTCCTGACTCATTCCACTCTCGCTCCAGTGGCTCGAGCCGATAGCGGTAGCGATTCCCATCCGGGTTGGTGAAACTGAGAGCTGAAAACTGTAGTGATATCACATTCTGGTTGTGAGGAAGCTTCACGGAGTCCGCGAAAGGAACCGGCCGCTTCAGCGGAGAATCGCCTCCTATCGGCAGAGACTTGCCGGAAACTCTCAGATCAGTAATGACCACTGGGGGAGCATACGGGTTATCAACCACGTCGCGCGGGAAAAACGCCGTGATTCCGGCGTAGGAGCTAAAGAACAATTCTCCGGTGGGGCTCCGAAATGCGTTGGCATAATTGTAAAATTCGTTGCCGGCGATGCCATCAGATATGTAGTAGTTCTTTAAAACTCTGTTGCGAACGTCGAATCGCGAGAGGCCCTTGCTGGTGCTCACCCAAAGGCTGCCGCTTTCATCTTCCAGGATTTTGCTGACATAGTTTCCGGCCAAACCATCACGTTCATAGTAACGTGTAAAGGTCCCTGCGCCCGGATCGAACCGGTTTAGCCCGTTCTGCGTGCCCACCCAGATCATTCCCTCATGGTCGATGCAGACGGAATTTGTGAGGTCGTTGCTCAGGCTACGGGGATCGGCACTGTGCACATAGGACTTGAATTGACGGGTTTCCGGATCGAAATGAACCAAGCCTGTCATCTGGGTCGCGATCCAAAACATGCCGTGCGAGTCCTCCGCAATCTGATCGACCCGCGATTCATTACGCCCGCTCCCTGCTTTGTAGACCCGAAAAGTCTGCGAAACTTCGTCAAATTCATCCAGGCCGTCTTCGGTGCCGATCCAGACAGTGCCTTTGTGATCGACGAAGATGGCTTGAACAGTATTGTGACTCAGCGAGTGAGGATCTGCCGGATTGTAGCGAAAAGCCTTGAATTTCCCGGTCTTACGATCAAGCCGATTAACCCCGGCTCCGACCGTGCCAAACCAAAGATGTCCGGAGCGGTCCTCCGCCATGGAAATTACCCAGGTGCTAGATAGCTCTCCCGCTCCACCAGCACTTCGGTAGAAAGTCATTTTCCCTGTTTTGCGATCCAATTGGCCAAGCGCCCTAAGGCTCCCAATCCAGAGCAGACCACGGCTGTCCTCGAAGACCGATGTCGTGTAGTTCATGTCCAGGCTGCTGGGATCGCCGATCCGGTGATGGTACACCTTGAACGGCAAAGGCCGGGGCGAGAACCGGTTCACGCCGGCGCCGTTTGTTCCCGCCCACATGTTTCCCTCGCGATCCAGAAACAGCCCATGAACCTGGTCGCCACTCAGGCTGTTCGGGTCGGCCGGATCATTCCGGTACCGCTCGAACCGCGTCCGCTCGCGATTAAGCTTCAGGATGCCGCTCGCGGTTGTGCCGATCCACAATGTCCCATCTCCGAGTTCGATCACTGAGCGCGCTCCGGCCTGAAGCGTGTTGTCTTTTCCAGTGCCGTCCAGAGAATAAAACGTCAGCGTGCCCTCCTCGCGATTGACGCGGGCGAGACCGTAGCCATAGGAAAAGGTCATCCATAAGGCGCCTGTGTGATCTTCACTAAGCGAGATTTGCAGCTCTGGATTAGGATCGATGCCGGGAAGGTCAGGCGGCAGCGCAATGTGCTGCCGGACCTTCGCGGTCGGGCGATCAAACAAATCCAGCCCGCTCGTCGTCGCGACCCAGAATGTCCCGTCCTTTAATTCGAGGCTACTTCTGATTCGATTGCTGCTCAATGAGCCAGGATCGCTGGAGCTGTGTTCATATCGAACCGTGCGGCCTGTGTCGGGATCCACTCGGATTAATCCGTCGTTTGTGGCGAACCACAAAACTCCTTCCCGATCCTCAGCGGTGGAAATCACACGCGTATTGAAAGGTCTATCCGTCGTGCGCTTGAAGCTCTCGGTAGCCGGATCAAATCTGTCCATCCCACGTTCCCACCCGCCCCAAAGAACGCCTCGTCGATCTATGAACATCGATTCTTCTGTATAGACTGAGCTGGGACCATTCGGATCGTCGGGGTATTCCCGGATCTCGTATCCGTCATACCGTTGCAGCTTGTCTTGCGTGGCAAACCACAATAACCCGTTGCTCGACTGAGCGATCGCATGGACCCTATTGTAGGCTGGCTCCTTCTTGAAGGACCCAAAGGATACTCGAATGAACCGGATGTCGCTCGCGTCAGTGACGGGTAAAACCACAGGCCGGATCGCCTCCGGTCGGCTTGCGCCGAGCATGGCCCAGCAAAGAACGACCGGAAGGAAGACCCTCAATTGTGGATGCCCCGGTGTTTTAGTATATCTCGCGTGCGGATGCAGGATGGACACCCTTGCCAATACAGGACGCAGTGCCTTGATCCGTTCAACGAGAAAAAGAAAGGGACAGATGCATTTTTTCACCGTGGGCGGCTGGCCGACCTTCGCCACACCCCGGCGCGATGCGCCATGCGGCCAGTCGTAAAATATAGAAACATGGACAACGCGGACGAACTGCGCAAGCTTCAGGATTCTTACGCCCGGATGAGTGATGGGGAACTGGAGGCGGTCGCGGCGGAAGCTTACGACCTTACCGATCTGGCACGGCCCATCTTGCGCACGGAGATGGATCGGAGGGGCCTCGAAACGCCTCTGGTGATGGAAAAGGGCGGGCGGCGCGCATCACCTGAGACGCTGGAGCTTGCCCTGGCGCAGATCTTCTGGGATCCTGCCGTGGCGGCGAAGGCGAAGCAAGAGCTCGACGCGGCGGAAATCCCCGGTTTCTGGGGTCCGGACCATGCGGAAAGCCTCGAAGGTCTTGACGTGGAATCCGGTATCGATTTGAGCGTCCGTGTGGAGGACCTGGCGCGTGTCCGCGCTGGATTGAAGGAGTTCGCCGACGCGGAGCCGGAGGACTTCGCGTGCGTCTGCCCCAAATGCCAATCGCCTGAAATCGTCCTCGTCGAGGTCGACGAGAGCACGAAGTACCACTGGAGTTGCGACGCCTGCGGCCACTCCTGGGAAGACGACGGCGTCGAGGCCAAGGCGTGACAACAGCTCAACATGGGCCCTCGGCGCTATGCTGTAGGCATGAATCCCTTTAAGAAAGGCAAGTTCGCCTCCCAGGCCCACGTCGGCATCCCGGAAGGCACCTACGAAGAGGAGCACGGCCGGCAGGGATTTTTCGGAAAGTCGGCGCATCTGTACCACGCGCATCCGCCCACCGGCTGGACGCGGTTCGAGGGGAAGCTGCGACCGCACTGCTTCGACCTGAACAAGCTGGAGCCGCGCGACATGGTGCATCCCTGCGGGGCTCCGCTGCCGTTTCTGGCAAATGACGACATCAAGGTGATGATCTCCCGCCGCGCCGAGCCGATGCCCTATTACATGCGCAATTCCGACGGGGATCAGCTGGTTTTCGTCCATCGCGGCGAGGGCGTGATTGAGACCGACTTCGGGCCGATGCCTTTCGAGAAAGGCGATTACATCGTACTGCCGCGCAGCGTAACGTATCGGCCCGTTCCCAAGACCACCGACAACTTCTTCCTGGTGATTCAATCCAAGGGTGAGTTCGAGCCGCCTGATCGAGGCCTACTGGGCCAGCACGCCCTTTACGACCCGGCGGTGATCGTCACGCCGGAACCCCAGCCGATGCTCGGCGGCGCGCCTCCCAATGGAGGCCACGAATGGGAGGTCCGGATCAAGCACGAGGATGAATATTCCAAGGTGTTTTATCCCTTCAATCCGCTGGATGTGGTGGGCTGGAAGGGCGACCTGACGGTGTGGAAGATCAACATGCGGGACATCCGTCCGGTAATGAGCCACCGGGCGCATCTGCCTCCCAGCGCGCACTCCACGTTCGTCACGCCGGGGGCGGTGGTGTGCAGCTTCCTGCCGAGGCCTCTCGAACAGGACCCGGCGGCGGCTCGCGTGCCCTTCTTCCATCGCAACACCGATTACGACGAATTTATTTTCTATCACGACGGAGACTTTTTCAGCCGCGACAACATCAAAGCTGGCATGGCCACGTTGCATCCCCGCGGCATCCATCACGGGCCGCATCCGAAGGCCCTGGCGAATCAAGGGAAAAAAACGGCGACCGACGAATACGCCGTGATGCTGGACGGCCTGAAGCCTCTGCACGTCCTTCCCGCCGCCGAGCCGGCCGAGTGGAAGGAATATTGGGCCAGCTGGTTGAACAAGTGAGCCGAATAAGTGATCATCGATCCTAATAGCATTTCTCCCCAGAACAATTACAAGCTGCTGGTGGGGGCCGTGGTACCGCGCCCCATCGCGTTTGTGTCGACGGTTTCGCCCGACGGCGCGCGGAATCTCGCCCCGTTCAGCTTTTTCACGGTGGCCAGCGCCAATCCGCCGGTGGTGTGTTTCACCACGAGCTTCCGCGAGCCGCGAAAAGACACGCTGGTGAACGTCCGCGCGACCGGGGAATTCGTCGTGAACATCGTCAGCGCGGAATTTGCGGAGAAGATGAACGTCACCTCCGGCGAATATCCCTACGGTGTGGACGAATTCGCCGTCGCCGGCTTGACGCCTGTGCCCAGCGAACTGGTCAGGCCGTCGCGCGTGAAAGAAGCGCACGTCAACATGGAGTGCCGGCTGCTGCAAACCGTGGAAGTGAGCAATCAGCCGCTGGGCGGCACTCTGGTGCTGGGCGAGGTGGTGCGCTTCCACGTCGACGACGCGATCATCGAGGATTTTCGCATCGACCCGGCGAAGCTTGACGCGGTGGGACGCATGGCGGGCAACACATATTGCCGCACGCGGGATCGCTTCGATATGATTCGTCCTCAAGTCGAAAAGAAATAAATGCTGAAAATCACAGAAAACCAGGTTCGAGAACTGCTGCCGATGGGCAAGTGCGTCCTGCTGATGCGGGAAACCTTCCGGGAACTGCGAACGGGTGCGGCGCAGAATCAGCCGCGCCGGCGTTTGACCTTGCCCACTGGCTCGACGTTACATAGCCTCGCCGGGGCGTGGGGAAAGTACTTCGGCACCAAGGTCTATTCGAGCAACCCCAAATTTGGCGCCTATTTCTTCTTCCTGCTGTTTGACGCGGATACGGCTCTACCGCTGGCACAGTTCGAGGCGAATTATCTGGGCCAGATCCGTACCGGCGCGGCGTCAGGTTATGCGACCGATCTGCTGGCCGCTCCGGATGCCTCAATTCTTGCGGTTATCGGCAGCGGGTTCCAGGCTCGCGCGCAGTGCGATGCGGTCCGCTCGGTCCGTTCCATCAAGGAAGTTCGCGTCTGGAGCCGTAACGAGGAGAAACGAAAGACCTTTGCTCGCGAGATGGACGCGGTGAGCTGCATTTCCGCCGAGGAGGCTCTGCAAGGCGCCGACATCATCGCCACGGCGACGTTCTCGAAAGACCCCGTGCTGGAATCCGCCTGGGTCGCTCCGGGTGCGCACATCAACGCCATGGGCTCGAATCAGGCGGCGAGGCGCGAACTGCCGTCCGATCTGATTGCGCGTGCCGATCTGATCGCAGTCGATTCCATCGAGCAGGCCAAGATCGAGGCAGGAGATCTGTTGCTCGCGCCAGTGGATTGGGCCGACTCGCGTATCGTGGAATTGAAAAACGTCGACGACCGTCCGGGCGGTTCGCCTCTGACGATTTTCAAGTCGATCGGTCTGGGCGTGGAAGACGTTGCGGCCGCGGCGTACGTTTACGAGCAGCTATCATAAAAAGATGACCCTTCGAAATCTGCTGATGATCGCGGCGCTGGCCGCTTTTCCCATCCTGGCTCAGGACAAGAAGGCCAATCCTCCCAAGGAAGCGCAGGACCCGGTGTGCGGCATGATGGTGGACACTGCCACGTCTCCCAAGTCTGAGTATAAAGGCAAGACCTACTATTTCTGCAGCCTGGAAGATAAGAAGGACTTCGACAAGGCTCCGACGACGTATATCAAGGTAGACAAGAAGGATACGACTAAAAAGCAGTAAGGGGAGGATCGGGGGTTACTCTTGCGCGGACATCTGAGTATCCGTGTCGCGCCACGCGCTCAGCTTGAGGCGGCGGCACACCCAACACAGGCCTTCGGAGGAAATGGGCGCGCTTTCTTCGCCGCAGATGATACATCCCGCGGGTTTCTCTGTCCGTTCCGCTTCCAGAGCTATCGGGGCCGGTTCGGAAACCGGAGTCAGGACAGCGGGCGGTTCGGGCAGCGATGCGCGTTTCTTCTTCACCATTCCACTATATCAGGACTGCCAAGTCAGGCAGCACGCTCCAGGTACATGATATAGCCGGCATCGAGGGCAGCGCTGCAGCGAGGGCATTTCTGTCCCTTCTTTACCTTCATGTGCCGGCCGTGCGGCTCTACCTGAGCGTCGACGGTGTGCGTGCACATGGGGCAGTATACTTTTGCCGTGCTGGCGACGGCGGCTCTTTTCGTGTCGGTCATGAGGTTATCCTCCTTCCACTCCTTTCGACGCATCTGCAGGGCAAAAAGATCCGAATTTTTCTGGCCTTGGTAATCTGGTAGTTCATGTCCAAGACAGCTTTCTTGTTCCCCGGCCAGGGGTCCCAATTCGCAGGCATGGGAAAATCGCTTGCTGAAGCCCATCCGGAAGCCGCGCGGGTGTTTGAAGAAGCCGACGCCGCGCTCGGGTTTGCCCTTTCGAAACTGTGCTTTGAAGGCCCTGACGACGCCCTGAAGCTCACCGAGAATACGCAGCCCGCCCTGCTGACGGTTTCCCTCGCGGCCCATGCCGTTCTGCGGTCGAAAGGGGTTACGGCCGATTACGTCGCCGGCCATAGCCTGGGGGAATATTCGGCGCTGGTCGCGGCCGGGTCGCTGGCTTTTGGCGACGGAGTGCGGATCGTCCGCAAGCGCGGCCAGTACATGCAGGCGGCTGTTCCGGCAGGCGTCGGCGCGATGGCGGCCCTGCTGAAAATGCCGCTCGAAAGGCTCGAAGGGGTGCTGGCCGAAGCGGCACAAGGCGAAGTGGTAACCGCGGCCAACCTCAATTCGCCCGACCAGATCGTCATCGCCGGCCACGCTGGCGCCGTGAATCGAGCCTGCGAGCTGGCCAAGGCCGCAGGTGCCAAGCGGGCGATTCTGCTTCCCGTCAGCGCTCCGTTCCACTGCCCTTTGATGAAGCCCGCGCAGGAAAAGCTGAAGATTGATCTGGATGCCGCGGAGTTTCGCGATCTGGAGACGCCCCTGGTCAATAACTGGCAGGCGCGCGAGATTCGCAGGGGATCCGAAGCTCGCGAAGGACTGTATCAGCAGGTGCCGAATCCGGTGCGTTGGGCGGATTCCATGCGCCTTCTGGCCGCCAACGGCGTGACGCGTTTCATCGAGGTAGGCGCGGGTGGGGTGCTTACGGGGCTGCTCAAGAACATCGATTCCTCGCTAATCGGATTGAAATTTGGCGAGTCGACGGACTGGGATAAACTGGCCTGATGCCAGAATACGAGGCCTCGCTTTCGCATTACTCCCAGTTCGATTTCACGGACGGTCCCTGGACCCGCACGGTGTATCGCCGGGGTTCCGGCCCTGCGGTGATCGTGATCCATGAGATGCCGGGCCTGCATCCGATGGTGATCCGCTTCGCCGACCGGGTGGTGGATGCGGGGATGAGCGTCTTCCTGCCGACCCTGTTCGGTGATCCGGGGCGACCGGTGACCGAGGGGTACATGCTGCAATCGATGCTGGCGGTGGTCTGCATCCGGCGCGAGTTCAATATATGGTCCGCGGGCAAGTCGAGCCCGATCGTCGAATGGCTGCGTGCTCTCGCCCGCAAGGCGCATGCCGAATGCGGCGGCAAGGGGGTGGGAGCGGTGGGCATGTGCTTCACCGGAGGCTTCGCGCTGGCGATGATGACCGAGCCCGCGGTAGTTGCGCCGGTGTTATCGCAGCCCAGCTTGCCTTCTGTTGCCTTTTCAAAGAAAAATGCCGCGTTCATCGATGCCTCACCGGAGGAGATCGCTTGCGCCAGGAGGCGGTTCAACGACGAGGATCTATCCATGATCGGCCTGCGCTTCAAGAGCGACAAAGTCGTCCCCGGCGAGCGCTTTGAGACGCTGAAACGCGAGTTCGGCGATAAGTTCGAAGGCATTGAACTGAATGACGAAGACGCGCGGCCGTCCTCGCGTCCGCCGCATTCCGTGTTGACGGTGCATTTGAAAGAGGAGGGACCCACAAAGGCCGCCGAGCAGCGGGTAATCGCGTTTTTCAAGGAAAGAACAGGCGCGTAGCCCACGCTTCCGTCGCCTCAAACGTCATACGTGTATGCGGAAGGCGCTGTTCTGTCTCTTTGCGTTCTGTCTCCTCGCGCCGGCGCTCTTCGCGCAGGTCCCGAGGTTTGAGGTCGCCTCAATCCGGCCTGGCCGACCGGGCGCGCCGGGAGGCGTCACGACCGGCAAGGGCAGGCTCCTGGTGGAGAACGAGACCCTGAAGCGATGCATCATGGGTGCGTTCTCCGTGGGACCGAATCAGATCGTCGGCGGGCCGTCGTGGCTGGAGACGGACACGTTTGTCATCACGGCGAAGGCGGAAGAGCCGGTGGACGACGACGCCGTGATCATGGCGATGCTCCGAACGTTGCTGAAGGAGCGGTTCAAGCTTGAGGCTCACCGCGAATCGAGGACGATCCGGGCCTACGTTATCGAAGTGGCAAAGAACGAGCCGAGACTCCAAAAATCAGCAGGCGGAGAATCGTCCACCTTGTACGGCCGCGGACGCATTAGCGCCAAGGCGACCACGATGGACCATTTCGGAGAAGTATTGTCCCGGGTGATGGATTTCCCCGTGGTGAATCAGACGGGGATCGAGGGCATTTTCGATCTGAAGATTGAGTGGACCAACGCCGACACGGGACCGTCGATTTTCACCGCGATGCAGGAGCAACTCGGGCTGCGGCTCGCTTCGCGAAAGACGCCGGTGGACATGGTGGTCATCGACCACGTGGAAAAGCCGACGGAGAATTGAAGATTCGGCTCTTAGGCGAATAGCAACCGACCCTTCGGCTCTGGAATAGGCCGCCCGAGTTCCTTCGTGGTCTCGATCCACTCTCCGATCACGATCTCGACGTTGGCAAGCGCCTCCTGACGGGTTGAACCGTCAGTAACACCCTTATCAAAGTCATCTTCGACAACGCCTCGGTACCACGCTTTCTAACGCAGCACTTCTCGGGCCTGCGGGCCACCCTGGAGAGCGGAGTTCCAACCACAAGAAACCGTCTGGCTGGCCATGGTCAAGGCGCCCAGTTTGTAGAAGTACCGGGGTATCTGGTTGCCTACATTCTTCACCAGACCGCATCTGCAATAGTCCTTCTCGCCGAGGCCGAGAAGGCTCTGCCGTGACAGCTCCGGCCTAACTGGTTACCTGCTTAGAAACCGCCCCACCGCCTCCGCCGCCTTGCGGCCTTCGGCGATCGCCCATACGACCAGAGACTGCCCGCGCCGCGCGTCGCCGGCGGCGAAGATGCCTTCGACGGGCGTCGTGTAATCGGTAGTTTCGATATTGCCGCGTGCGTCGAGCTTCACGCCGATATCCTCCACCAGCCCAGCACGCACCGGGCCGGTGAAGCCCATCGCGAGCAGCACCAGGTCGGCGTCCACAATGATCTCTTCGCTCGTGTCGAGCTTCTTCAAATGAAGCTGCTTCACATTGCCTTTGTCATCGCCGGTAAAGCGCGTGGTCGAAGCGGACCAGTGCCGCTCGCCTCCCTCCTCATGCGAGCTTTCGACGCGCAGCTGCAAAGGCCACAAAGGCCACGGCGTCGAGGCGGCGCGTTCGGCCGGAGGCATCGGCAGAATCTCCAATTGCCGCACCGACGCGGCCCTTTGCCGGTGTGACGTGCCCAGGCAATCCGCGCCCGTGTCGCCGCCGCCGATGATCACCACGTGCTTTCCGGTGGCCAGAATCGCCTCGGAGCCGTCCACCGCGTCGCCGGCCACGCGGCGATTCTGCTGCGGCAGAAAATCCATGGCGAAATGGATGCCGCGCAGGGAACTGCCCTCGATCTCCAATTTGCGAGGCTGCTCCGCGCCGATGGCGAGCACCGACGCGTCGAAAGTCCGCAGGTCGGCCGCGCGGACGCGCGCATTGGTGACAAACTTCACCCCTTCGGCGCGCATTTGCGTGACGCGGCGGTCAATCCAGCGCTTCTCCATTTTGAAATCGGGGATGCCATAGCGCAGCAATCCTCCGATGCGGTCGGCTTTTTCAAACACTGTGACGCTGTGACCGGCGCGAGCCAGTTGCTGCGCCGCGGCGAGACCGGCCGGACCCGAGCCCACCACCGCCACGCGTTTTCCGCTGTGCGTCTGCGGAGGCTCGGGCTGAACCCAGCCCTGCTCGAACGCGTGATCGATGATGGAGCATTCAATCCACTTGATGCTCACCGGAGGCGCATTGATCCCCAGCACGCACGCCGCCTCGCACGGAGCGGGGCAGATGCGTCCGGTAAACTCCGGAAAATTGTTGGTGGCATGCAGGGCGCGAACGGCTTCGCGCCAGCGGTCGCGATAGACCAGATCGTTCCAGTCGGGGATCAGGTTGTTCAGCGGGCAGCCGGTGTTGCAAAAGGGCACGCCGCAATCCATGCAGCGGGCGGCCTGCGTCTTCACCTTGGCTTCGTCGAAGTCCTGATAGATCTCGAAGTAATCGTTGACGCGCTCAGCGACGGGGCGGCGCGTCGGGGTTTCGCGCGGGTATTCCAGGAATCCAGTTACTTTACCCATGTGCTGCCTCCTGGTGAGCCGTCGGAGCCGACGGGGACATACCCCTCTGTCCACGGAGGAGACGTGCGCTCGGATGGAGGGCGGGATCGTTTTGGGACCGAGTGGTCAGTCCCCTTCGCGTGTTACCCACGTACGGTCTCCTTGCTCTGGCCCGCCTTCAGCACGCGCCGGTATTCGTGCGGGAATACCTTCACGAACTTCGGCACCATGAACAGCCACTTGTCTAAAATCCAGTTCGCCCGAGGGCTGCCGGTCTCCTCGGCGTGCCTGGCGATCCAGTAACGGAGGGTTTCGATGTCCGCCGTTTCCTCCACCCTTTCCAACGCGACGCTTTCCCGGTTGCAGAGGGTCTTCTGAAAATCGCCATTCTCGTCGAGCACGTAAGCGAAGCCGCCCGTCATGCCGGCGGCGAAGTTCTTGCCGGTGTGGCTCAGGCAGATCACCAGGCCCTTGGTCATGTATTCGCAGCCGTGATCGCCCACGCCCTCCACCACCGCCGTCGCGCCTGAATTACGAACGGCGAAGCGCTCGCCCGCGCGGCCGTTGAAGAACGCCTCGCCCGATGTGGCGCCGTAGAGCACCACGTTGCCGATCAGGATGTTGTTCTCCGGCAGGAACGTCGAGGTGCGCGGCGGATAAACAATAATCTTTCCGCCGGAGAGCCCCTTGCCGACGTAATCGTTGGAGTCGCCTTCCAGCTCCAACGTCACGCCGCGAGCCAGAAACGCGCCGAAGCTCTGCCCGGCCGATCCGTTAAAGGCGAAGTGAATCGTGCCGGGCTCCAGTCCCTTCGAGCCGTGGCTGCGCGCGATCTCGCCCGAAAGCATCGCGCCCACGCTGCGATCCACGTTGCGGATCGGCAGCTTGAACTCCACTGGAGTGCCGTGTTCGATGGCCTCCTTCGCGTAGCCGATGAGTTTGGCATCCAGCGCCTGATCCAGGCCGTGATCCTGGGCCATGGTGCAGCGCCGGCCGACGCGCGAGGGCATATCCGGACTGAAGAGGATCTGCGAGAAATCGAGTCCCTTGGCCTTCCAGTGCTCGATGGCGTGGCGCATCTCGATGCGGTCCGCCCTCCCGATCATCTCGTCCATGCGCCGGAAGCCCATCCTTGCCATCCACTGGCGAGTCTGCTCGGCGATGAAGAAGAAAAAGTTGATAACGTCCTCAGGCGTTCCCGCGAACTTCTTGCGCAGCACCGGGTCCTGGGTGGCGATCCCCACCGGGCAGGTGTTCAGATGGCACTTGCGCATCATGATGCAGCCCATCGCCACCAGCGGAGCGGTGGAGAAGCCGAACTCCTCCGCGCCCAGCAGCGCGGCCACCACCACGTCGCGGCCGGTTTGCAGTTTGCCGTCGGTCTGCACGATGATGCGGCTGCGCAGGTCGTTCAGCACCAGCACCTGCTGCGTTTCGGCGAGTCCCAGCTCCCACGGCACCCCGGCATGCTTGATCGACGTCAGAGGCGACGCGCCGGTGCCTCCGTCATGCCCGCTGATGAGCACTACGTCGGCGTGGGCCTTCGCCACGCCCGCGGCCACCGTGCCGACGCCCACCTCGGCGACAAGCTTTACGGAAATGCGCGCCTTCGGATTGACGTTTTTCAGGTCGTAGATCAGCTGCGCCAGATCCTCAATCGAATAAATATCGTGGTGCGGCGGCGGAGAAATCAGCGGCACGCCGGGAATCGAGTGGCGCACCCGGGCGATCGTCTCGTCCACTTTGTGGCCGGGCAACTGGCCGCCCTCGCCGGGTTTGGCTCCCTGCGCGACCTTGATCTGCAAATCGTCGGCGTTGACCATGTAATGCGCGGTGACGCCGAAGCGGCCGGAGGCCACCTGCTTGATCGCGGAGCGCCGTTCGTCGCTGTAGCGAGCCTCGTCCTCGCCGCCCTCGCCGGTATTCGATTTACCGCCGATGCGGTTCATGGCGATGGCCAGCGTCTCGTGCGCCTCCGCGCTGATCGATCCAAAAGACATCGCGCCGGTGGAAAATCGCTTCACGATCTCGCTGGCCGGCTCGACTTCTTCCAGCGGCAGAGGCTTATCCGCCATGCGCAAATCCATCAATCCGCGCAGCGTGCACAGATCGCGATTCTGGCGGTCGACCAGCGCGGCGTACTCCTCGAACGTTTCGTACTTCTTCGATTTCACCGCGTGCTGCAGCTTGGAAACCGTCGCCGGATTTAGCAGGTGATATTCGCCGCTGGCGCGGTAATGATAATTTCCGCCCAGATCGAGCGGCGTTTCCGATTGCGTCACCGGACGGAAGGCGTACTCGTGCTTCCGGCGGGCTTCCTCGGCCAGAACATCCAGCCCCACGCCTTCGATGCGCGACGCAGTCCCGGTGAAATACTTGTCCACCAGCGCCTTGTTCAGACCGATGGCCTCGAAGATCTGGGCCCCGCGATAGCTTTGCAGCGTGGAGATTCCCATCTTCGAAAAAACTTTTAGCAGGCCCTTGTTGATGGACTTCAGATAATGCTTTAGCGCCGTCTCGAGCGTGATGTCTCCCAAAAGGCCGTTCTGCACGCTGTTTTCGATGGTTTCGATGGCCAGGTACGGATTGATCGCGCTGGCTCCATAACCGATCAGCATGGCGAAGTGATGCACTTCGCGCGGCTCGCCGGATTCGATGATCAAGGCCACCTGCGTGCGCGTACGTTCGCGAACCAGGTGATTGTGAACAGCGGTCAGCGCCAGCAGGCTTGGGATCGGCGCGTATTCATCGTCGAGGCCGCGGTCCGAGAGAATCAGCAACCGGTAACCGTCGCGGATGGCGAGCGAGGCGCGGCGGCAGAGGCCGTCAAGCGCACGTTCGAGTTCACGCGGACCGCCGGAGGCCGGGAACACGGCCTGCAGCGTCGTGGCCAGGAAATCGCCCCAACTCACGCGGCGCAGTTTCTCCAGGTCGAGATTGGTCAGAATCGGATGCGGCAGCTTCAAGGTGTGGCAATGCTGCGGCGTCTCTTCCAGAATATTGCGCTCCGTGCCGATGTAGCTGGTCAGCGACATCACCAGTTGCTCGCGGATGGGGTCGATCGCCGGGTTCGTCACCTGCGCAAACAGCTGCTTGAAGTAGTGGAAAAGCGTCTGCGGTTTATCCGACAGGCACGCGAGCGGCGTGTCCGTGCCCATGGAGCCGATCGGCTCCTCGCCATTCATCGCCATCGGAGCGATCAGCAGCCTCAGGTCTTCTTCCGTGTATCCGAACGCCCGCTGGCGCAGCACCAGCGTGGCGGGATCGAAGCCGTAAACGCGCGGCGGCGCGGGCAATTCCTTCAACGTGATCTGGTTCTCGTCGAGCCACTTCTGATAGGGCTGCCGCGTCGCCAGCGAGTGCTTGATCTCCTCGTCCGGCACGATGCGGCCTTCTTCCAGATTCACCAGCAGCATCTTGCCCGGCTGCAGGCGGCCCTTGTATTCCACGTCCTCCGGCTTCACGGGAAGCACGCCGGTTTCCGAGGCGAGGATCAGCTGGCGATCCTTTGTCACCAGATAGCGCGCCGGGCGCAGGCCATTGCGGTCCAGCGTCGCGCCAATCCATTTGCCGTCGGTGAACGCGACAGCGGCCGGTCCGTCCCAGGGCTCCATCAGGGAGGCGTGATATTCGTAAAACGCCCGCTTCTCCTCGGGCATGGTGGAGTCGGCGTCCCAGGCTTCGGGAATCAGCATCGCCATGACGTGAGGCAGGCTGCGGCCGGCCAGCGTGAGCATCTCCACGGCATTGTCCAGCGAGCCGGTATCGCTCAGCCCTGGCTGAATCACGGGAAAAATCTTCTGGATGTCGTCGCCAAACTGGTCCGAAACAAGCACGCTCTCGCGGGCGTTCATCCAATTGACGTTGCCGCGCACGGTGTTAATCTCCCCGTTGTGGCAGATGTACCGGTACGGATGCGCCAGGGGCCAGGTAGGAAACGTATTGGTGGAGAACCGCTGATGCACCAGGCACAACGCGCTGCGCGTCGAAGGATCGCGCAATTCCTCATAAAACTCGGCGATCTGCGGAGCTAGCAGCAGTCCCTTGTAAACGATGGTGCGCGAGGACAAAGACGGCACGTAGAAAAAGTCCTTCTCGCGGATATCGAGCGAGGCCACGGCGGCCTCCGCGCGCCGGCGAACGACGTACAACTTGCGCTCCAGTTGATCCTCGGTCCAGCCATTGGCGCCGCGCAGGAACACCTGCTCGATATAAGGCTGCATCGCGCGGGCTTCGCGGCCGATAGCGTCGCCGTTCAGCGGCGTGTCGCGCCAGCCGAGCACGGTCAGCCCCTCTTCGCGGGCGATCTTTTCCACGACGCCTTCGCAGATCAGGCGCTGCTGGCGTTCGACGGGAAGAAACATCATCCCAATCCCATAGGTGCCCGGCTCGGGCAGAGAAAAGCCCAGCTTGGAGCATTCGCGCAGGAAAAACTCGTGGGGAATCTGGATGAGAATACCCGCGCCGTCGCCGGTTTCCGGATCGCACCCGCAGGCCCCGCGATGGGTGAGATTGATTAAGATCTCAATGCCCTTGCGGATGATTTCGTGCGACTTCTGCCCGTTGAGATTGACAACGAAACCCATGCCGCAGGCGTCGTGTTCATGACGGGGATCGTAGAGCCCCTGGCGACCTGGAGGGTATTCCATGCTTTACCTTACCTGATCTATTAGTATCACGTCAACTGGATTTACCCTATTGCAATATTAGTAGATCTGATGATATGCTACGAACGAATGGCACATGAAGGGCTGAAACTGTTTCGGGACATCGCGCAGTCGAGGAGTTTCAGCAAGGGGGCCTCGTTGAACGCGGTGAGCCAGAGCGCGGCCAGCCAGCATGTTCAGGATCTGGAGAACGAACTGGGCGTGGCGCTGCTGGATCGGTCAACTCGGCCTTTGGTGGTTACGTCCGCCGGCCACCTTTACGCTGATTACTGCCGTGACGTCCTGCGGCGTCGTGACGAGTTTCACGTCGCGCTGGACCTGATGAAGCAGCAAGTTGAGGGCACGGTGCGCGTCGCTTCCATCTACTCCGTTGGTTTAAGTGAAATGGTGCAACTTGAACAAGAATTTGGACGAAGACAGCCCGCAGCTAAACTGGAGGTTGAATATTTGCGGCCGGAGAAGGTGTACGCCTCGGTGCTGGCGGACGCGGCGGATCTCGGCCTGGTGAGCTATCCGGAGCCCAGCCGGGAGATCAAAGTGATCCCCTGGCGCATGGAGGAGATGGTGGTGGCCGCCTCTCCCTTTCATCCGCTGGCTGGAAAGCGCGTCCTGCGAGGTGAGGACCTGGAAGGCGTGGATTTTATCGGCTTCGACGACGAGCTGCCAATTGCCAGGGAAATCGACCGGTATTTGGCCGGGCAGGGTATCAAGGTGAACATCACACTTCACTTCGATAATCTTCAAATGATTAAAGAAGCGGTCGCACATCGAGTGGGTGTGAGCATCATGCCTGCCAGGATCATGAACGACGAAATCGCGCAAGGGAGACTGGTGCCGATCCCCCTGGCCGCGCCGGAGCTCTATCGCCCGTTGGGCATTATTCACCGGAAGAGGAAGAGGTTCTATCCCGCGGCGCAAGCGTTCTTGGATTTGCTGTGTGAGAAGCCTGGAGCCAGAGGCTGAAGGCTCAGCGTTCGCCGCGACGAAACTGAGGCTTCCGCCTTATTTAAAAGCACTTGCAAGTGGCACAGAATCGGAGGGTGAGGATCCGCGTCCTACTCTTGGTGTTGCTATGCGCGCCTGGCGTTTTTGGCCAGCGCCGGCGCTTTAGCTGGCAGAATGCCTGCTTCAACAATCCGGGCGCTCCGTATTGTCAGGGGCGCGACTTCGCGGTAAAGCCTGTCAAGCCGGGCAAAGGCGGGACGCCTGGCGGCTCCGGGGGGAGCTTTGAGCCCTCGGCGACGGAGGATGTGATGCCATCGGTCATCGGCATGAGCGGCATCGATTGGCGATTTGCCGATCCGCAGGCCGATACGCTGGTGAGCGCGAGCTTCAGTCACCTTTCCCCCTCGCCGCTGGCGCGCAGTCTGATGGCCGGGCTCGGGGTGAGCCAGGGACTGGCGGAGACCGATGTGAAGAAGATCCTGGACGCGTTTTCCGGCGTCGATCAAGTGGCGCTTTCGGTGCGAGGGGATCAGGTGTTGATCATGGTCACCGGCAGTGGCGCCGATTCAGCGCTGCCCGCGATCGAAGCGGGTTGGAAGACCACCCCCGTCCAGGGCGCTCTCCTGATCGGGCCGTCCCAGGCGGTGGATGCCGCGATCCAGCGCATTGCTGCGGACGAGCCGCCCAGCGTTCTGGCGAGGTCAGCGGGCAAGCGCGACTCAAATGGGGATTTCTGGGTCGCCTCCTCTGCCGCGGCTGCCGGTCCGGAAGCAAAGGCAGCTGGGCTCAAATGGTACTCGCTGCGGGGCTCCATGCGGGACCGTCTTTCGAGTGATACCGCTTTCGAATTTGGGAAGCCGCCTACCGCGGACGTCGTCGGCACGCTGCCGGCGCTGGGCGGATCTTTCGTCGAGGGAAGTGTGGTGCACTTCCGAATGTCTCTGGAGCCAGCGGAGATTGAACCCAGCCTGGAGACACTTCGCTCCGCGCCCATCGGCCAGTATCTCTCTGCGTTGATGAAGGCCGGCCGATTTGTCCCGGCGCGCGATCCGGCCAAGGCTCCGGCGAAGCCGAAGATCGTGGGGCTGGATAATTCGAATTAGGCTCAGCCTCACTTCGATGCCCACATCAGGTTGACAGAGCAGGCTCCCTTGCCTAGCCAGTGGTCGATCCCACGGAGTTGGACGCGAGCCTGATCCCTTTTGATTCTCTCGAGTAGTTGGGTTTGATAGGAGCTGAAGAGACTCGGAAACGCAATCTCTCGAACCCGAGGCTGATCGTATAGTACGAGGGCAGGGCGGACCTGTTTACACTCGTCCACGGGATCGATCGTAATAAGCGTGTCCCCTTCGGCAATGGCCTTTATGGTTGTTGTACGGTTCTCTTGGGCTTGGTCATATAGAGGAAAGGAATGCGCGGAGGAGCACAACCCGTTCATAAAGGTCGGGCCGCCAACTTTCAGCTCTTACGATGAAAACCCATCAGAGGGCAGCTTCTGCTCAGGCCATTGGGTCAACCAACTTTACCGGTTTCAGGATCTTGCAGTCGAGGAAATTCAGGGAACTTACGGGGGTGTGAACACCAGGTGTTTGATTCCATCGCCGTTCTCCCCTTTGTACACAACGGTGAAAAAGGGGACAGGAAGTCCGTCGTGGTCCATGAGCAGAATGGAGAGTGAGAATGGGGGCGTGGTGCGGCCGTTAAACCGCGGCCCCGCCGCGAAGAAAATGTAGTCCTGCGTTCTGTTGCCGTCAAGATCGCCTCGCCAGACTTCGTCGAGACAGCACATGTGGGCTTCCCATCGCTTGCCGTGTGTTCCCGCGCCACGCAAACGTACTCCGCGCGAGGCCGGGTTCGTGTCCACTGCGGTGATACGGTCGAATGAAACGCGATCACCGTCTTTCAGCCAGCCTGAGCGGAGCTTTGTGAGAGGAAACTGGGGCAGCTTGTTCAAGTCCAATCCGGTCGACGTGTCATACCAATTCCCCAAAGCCACGCCGAGTAAAGCGGTCAGAAGGAAGATACCTCGCTGGAGTGGCTGAATCATCATACTCAGGCTATCGCGACAACGCGGGCACGTAGCGTCTAACCGCGATCCCTCTTGATTGCTGCCGCGTCTTGGCCACGTCGTAGGCAAGTTGTATGCGGAGCAGATGGTCCATATCGGGGCCGAAGGCCTTTTCAATGCGGAGGGCCATTTCGGGTGTCAGCGCGGATTTGCCGTGCAAGAGATCAGATAGTGTCGCGCGGCGAACCCTCAGAATCTCAGACGCCTTCGAAACGCTCAGGCCGAGAGCTTCGACGATTTCTGTTCTAATCAAATCGCCCGGATGGGGCGGACTTTTCATCGGCATGACCCCCCTAGTGGTAATCGATCAAGTCAATATCACTGGCCACGTTCGCATCCTCGTCATAGCGGAAACCAGCCGCCAGTTGCCACTCACCGTTAAGCTCCAGCATCCCTTCATGTCGCCCTTCAGCGGGTGCAACCTCCAACCTGGAAAACGGCCCATCTGTTCCAGCGAAACGGCCGTTTCGATTGCGATTAGCAGTTTGCGCAGCTTATCGACCATGGCGGGCGGAAGCCCCTCTGGTGCTGCCGTTCACGTAAAGCTCTTTCAGCCCTTTGTGACGAAAACCGGCGAGATCCAAGATCCTCGATGTCAGTATGTACGGTTTCACCGTACATGTCAAGCAGTCGTTATCGAAGATCGAAGCGATCGCGTCGAGACCTTTGTGGGTATCCGCGCCGAAGATGGCCGTCTTGCGAGGCCGAGCTTCTGCGGAACTCAATCCTGGGTCACGGGCGGGGAGGAATGTAGTGGAAACGGACCAGGTAAACGTTGCTGCCAGGCCCGTGTTTGGCGACCTTTAGCAGATCGATCAGGCCGAGAAAACCGGATTCGCGCGCAAGCTCCGGCGTGATTTCCTGCAAGGCGATCTGGTCGATTGAGTCAATCTCAATCTCGCCCTCTTCCATGCGGTAGCGCGAGCCCACCTTGACGTGAGGGCACGTCCAGATGCGCACGCTGCAGGTGATGTCCCCGCGGCGAACTCCTTCGCGAAGTCGTTTGGTAAATACCATGGCTAATCGTCGTTATCGAAGATCGAAGTGATGGCGTCGAGCCCCTTGTGGGTATCGCCGCCGGTGCGGAAGGGAGTTAGTTCACGGCGCATTTTCTCGAGCGTCATGCTTTGGATGATCACCCGGCCGGGGCCGGTGAGCGTCGCCAGAAATAGTCCTTCCCCGCCGAACATGGCCGTCTTGATTCCGCCGACCATCTGAATGTCGTACGACACGCCTTCGTCAAACGCCACAATGGAGCCGGTGTCCACCTGCAGCGTCTCGCCAGGGCCGAGGTTGAATTCCATAAAATCGCCGCCCGCGTGGATGAAAACGGCTCCCGGTCCGGTGAGTTTTTCCAGAATAAATCCCTCACCGCCGAAAAATCCCGCGCCAAGACGCTTCACGAACGCGATGTTCAACTGCGTGGTGGACTGAGCCACTAGGAAGCTGTCGCGCTGGACGAAGACGCTCTGGTTTGGTTTCAGCTCGAACACCTGGATCTTGCCGGGATAGGTGCCCGCGAAGCCGATTTCGCCCGGTACGGACGAGTGGAAATACGTCAGGAAGAGCGACTCGCCCATCAGCTTGCGCTTGAACGCGCCCCAGATTTTCTCGCCGAGCGTGTCGCCGCTCATGCGCGTTTCCCACACTACCTGCGACTGCTTATAGATCATCTTGCCCGCTTCGGCATAGATCTCCTGGCCAGGTTTCAGGCGGATGCGGATGACTTGCAGGTTGCCGCCTTCGATCGAGTAGTCGAAGGAGGGAGTTTGTGGTGGCGGAGGTGGTGGTGGAGGCGGCGGAGGGGTGACTGTCGCCGCCGGCGCAGCCGCGACCGGTTGGCCGCAAGAGGTGCAGAATCGGGAGCCTTCGTGAATCGCGTTACCGCAGTTGGTACAGAAAGTCATATGTTGTTGACTCAATCGGCCCCTGGCTTACGCCAGGGGTTATAACCCCGCATGCGAGTGCGGGGGAGCACGCTTTCGCCGCGGGCGGGCATATAGGCTTCAATACCATATTCCGCAGTTGGTACAGAAAGTCACAGGTTGTTGGCTCCAGGGATATAACCCCGCATGTGAGTGCGGGGATCTTAAAGTTCCACGCTTTCGCCGCGCTCCGGCATATAGGCCTCAATTCCGTATTCCTTGGTGATCAGGGCCGCCAGCGTCTCGCCGGGGCCAGGCTCGCCGTGGACCAGGAACACTTTCTTCAGGCCCTTGGCGAACGGCCGCATCCATTCGATGAGCTCATGCTGATCGGCGTGGCCCGATAATTCTTCGAGCGACACGACCTCGGCGCGCAGAGTCATCGGCTCGCCGAAGATCGGCACCTCCCTTTGATGATTGAGAATCTTCCGGCCGAGGGTGTAGGGAGCCTGAAAACCAGTGATGAGGATCGTGTTTCGCGGGTCTTCGATGTTGTTCCTCAGGTGATGCAGCACGCGGCCGGCTTCGCACATTCCAGAAGAAGCGATGATCACCATCGGTCCGTGCAGGTCGTTCAGCTTTTTCGATTCGCTGGCCTCGCGGACGTATTTAAGGCGCGAAAAACCGAACGGGTCCTGGTCCTGAAGCAGGAATTTACGGGCCTCCTCGTCGTAGCATTCGGGATGCTTGCGAAACGCCTCCGTGGCGTTGATGGCCAGAGGGCTGTCGACGAAGATCGGAATCGAAGGAATCCGCTTGGCCTCCATCAGTTGATGCAGCATCAGCACGATCTGCTGGGTGCGGCCGACGGCGAAGCAGGGCACGATGATCTTTCCCCCGCGACCGGCAGTTCGGTTCACCACGCCGGCCAGGCTGTCCTGGGCATGGCCGATGGGGGGATGCAGGCGGTCGCCGTAGGTCGACTCCATGATCAGGTAATCCGCCGCGTCCGGGGGCTGCGGGTCGCGAATGATCGGCAGGCCCACGCGTCCCACATCGCCCGAAAAGGCCAGGCGCACGCCGTCGGCTTCCACGATCATCGACGTGGAGCCGAGCATGTGCCCGGCGTCGTAGGTGCGATAGGCAAGGGTGTCGGAGACCTGTGCGCGCTCGCCCAGGTTCACGGGTTTGAACAGCGGATAGGTGTTGGAGGCGTCGTCCAGCGTGTACAGCGGTGCGCAGACGCGGTCGTCCAGGCCTTTTGCTTTGCGGCGCGCGCGCCGCTTATTGCAGAATTCGGCGTCCTGCTGCTGGATGTGCGCGGAATCCGCCAGCATCGCCAGGCACAGATCGATGGTGGCGGGCGTGGTGTAAATCGGCCCGGAAAATCCATTGCGCACCAGCGTGGGAAGGTTGCCTGAATGATCCATGTGCGCGTGCGAAAGGATTACGGCATCGATGTCCGATGATTGGAAGGGGATGTTGCTGTTTCGATCCAGCGCTTCCTGACGCCTTCCCTGATACAGCCCGCAATCGAGAAGAAACTCCTTACCGCCCGTTTCCAAGTGGTGCATGGAGCCGGTGACGGTTCTCGCCGCACCCCAAAATGTTATCTTCACAGTTATTCAATATACGATGCCAAGACGATTGCTTTTCCTCATCGCGACGGTTTTGCCGGTGTTTGCGCAGAATAAACCGGTGACGCTGGAATCGCTGAAGACGATGCGAGAGGCGGCGCGTGCTCCGGTCGACGGGCAGCCTACGTGGGCACCCGACGGCAAGACATTTTTGTTCCAGCGAGGGCAGACGCTGCGGATCTACGATCCGGCATCGAAAACGTCGCGCGAATTGGTGTCCGTGGAAGCACTGGATGCGGCGGCCGTCAAGCGTTCGGAAGAGAGCGCGTATGGATGGACGAATCGCTACGTGGAAGCGGGCGGTCTTGAGTTTTCGGCGTCCGGTAAGGACCTGCTGTATTCCACGGGCGGCGATCTTTTCCTGATACACGTCGAAGACGGCAAATGGAAGCAGTTGACCAAGACTCCCGAGGCTGAGGAGGACGCCAAGCTCTCCCCCGACGGGAAATTGGTCGCGTTCCGGCGCGCGTCCGACTTGTACACGCTAGAGATCGCAACGGGGAAAGAAACGCGATTGACGCGCGACGGATCGGAGACGCTGCTCAACGGCGAACTGGATTGGGTGTATCCGGAAGAGTTGGAATTGTCGACGGCCTATTGGTGGTCGCCCGACTCGAAATCGATTGCCTATCTGCAATTCGACACCAGCCGCGAGCCGGTGGTGCCGCACGAAGACGTTCTGGGCGTGCGGGCCCGGTATGAGCCGGAGCGCTATCCGCAGGCCGGCGAGAATAACGCCGACGTGCGCCTGGGCGTGGTTTCGGCGAGCGGCGGCGCGACGCGATGGCTGGAGGTCGGCGATACGCGCAACACGTGCTTAATCGCGCGCGCCGGATGGATGCCTGATTCGCGCAGCGTGTACATCGTGCGTATGCCTCGCGTGCAGAACCGCCTGGAGCTGATCTCGATCGGCGTGGAATCCAACATGCCTACGCTGCTGCTGCGCGAGGCCGATCCGTATTGGATCAATCTCGACGGCGATGTGCGTTTTTTGAAAGACGGCAAGAAATTCCTGTGGACCAGCGAAAAGGACGGCTATCGCCACATCTATCTCCATTCGATCGAGGGCAAGGAGCTGAAGCGGTTGACCAAGGGCGATTGGGAGGTGCGCCGGATCCTCGCGATGGATGACAAGCGTGTTCTGTATCTGTCGAATGAAGGCAGCCCGCTGGAGCAGCATCTGTACAGCGTGAAGCTCGACGGCGGAGGGAAGCAGAGGCTGGATAAGACCGAGGGTTTTCATTCCGTTTCCATGGGCCCGGGCGACGCATATTATCTCGACACCGTTTCGACGTTGAAATCGCCCTCGCGGACGACTCTGCATTCGAGCGATGGCGAGGAACTCGGCGTCTATCGCGAAGCGGACACGAAAGTGATGGACGAGTACGAAATTCTGCCGACGGAAATCGTGACGTTTAAGGGCGCGGATGGGACAGAACTGCGCGGACGCATCATCAAACCGGCTGGTTTTCAGGCTGGGAAAAAATATCCGGTGATTGTGACCGTATACGGAGGCCCCGGCGTGCCACTTCCAATCGTCAACCGGTGGCCGGGCGTGGGCATGGACCAGGTTTATGCGCACAAGGGCTACGTGGTCTGGGAGTGCGAAAATCGCGGCGGGCAGGGAAGAGGGCATCGCTTCGAGTCAGCGATCTTCCGCAATCTCGGCGCGGCGGAACTGGCGGACCAGGTGGCGGGAGTGAGGCATCTCATCTCGCTTGGGTACGTGGACGAAAAACGCATCGGCATCCAAGGTTGGAGCTACGGCGGTTTCATGACGCTGAACGCTCTGCTGAACGCTCCGGATGTATTTCGATGCGGGATCTCCGGAGCGCCCGTGACGTCATGGATGAATTACGACACCATTTACACCGAGCGTTACATGGGTCTGCCGAAGGAAAACGCCGAGGCGTACAAGAATACAGCCTTGCCGCCGAAAGCGGAAAATCTGAAGGCCAGGCTGATGCTGGTGCATAACTACGAAGACGATAATGTCCTGTTTCAGAACTCCCTGCAGATGACCAACGCGCTGCAGAACGCAGGAAAAATCTTCGAATACATGCTCTATTCGCAGAAGACGCACGGTGTGGGCGGAAAAGCGGCGGAGCAGATGAACGCCAGCATGCTCGACTTTTTCGAAAGAAACCTCAAGTAAGCAGCATAATAAAGACTGTGAGCAAACGAATCGTTTTCTGCGCGCTGGTCCTGATGAGCGCGTGCGCGCGCAAGCCCGCCGTGGGCCCGAAAATCGATCCTGCGCTGGCGACGCTGATTCCGCCGGACACGACGCTGCTGGTGGGGACGCGGCTGGAGGCGCTCGAGCGCACGCCGGTGTATCAGAAGTATTTCGCGAACAGGAAGTTTCCCCAGGTGGAGGAGTTTGCGCGCCAGACTTCCTTGGATCCGACCAAGGACTTATGGGAGCTGCTGTTCGTTTCCAACGGCAACGACAACGTGTTGCTGGGGCGAGGTAAGTTCGCCAATGAAATGGAGCCGGAGTTGAAACAGAGCCACGGCAAGCGCTTCAACTACAAAGGCTACAATCTTGTGGGCGACGAGAACACGGCGCTGCTGTATTTGAGCGGAAGCGCGGCGGCAATCGGGCCGACGGCGTCGCTCCGGCATCTTCTCGACGTCCGCGGCGCGGCCGACGGGCCACCGACGCGCCTCGCCGTGCTGATGAAGGAGATTCCCTCCGACGCGCAATTCTGGGCGGCGTATGCGGGCGGCCCGCTGAATCTGCCGTTTCAGGGCAACCTGGCGAACATTTCCAAACTGGTCAGCTCGATTCAATCGGGCAGTCTGTATTTCGATCTGCGCACCGGATTGAACGGTCTTGCGGTGGGCGATTGCTCCACGGATCAGAGCGCGGAAGAGGTGCAGGGCGCGTTGAAAGCCTTTATCGGGCTGGGACGCCTGAACACGCCGGCCAACCAGAAAGAGCTGCAATCGGCTTGGGACGGCCTGCGCGTCACGGTGCAGGACAAGCGCGTGAGGCTGTACATCGACGTGCCGCAGAATACCGTCGACCAGTTTGTCAATCTGTGGACGGGGCGGGGGCGCTAACTATTTCTTCGCCACCGGAATCGCGTCGCCCAGGTTCGTCGACCCGCCGCCTTCGCTGACGTAATTGCGATTCCAGGCGGGGATCTCCACGGTGACGTCGCCCTTCACCACGGCCTGGCAGGCCAGCCGCGAGTGGAGCGTCAGGCCCGGAGCCTGGTCCAACCGGTCCAGTTCATCATCGCTCGCTTCGTCGAGGTTTCCGTCGCCGGACTTGACGATCACGTGGCACGTGGTGCAGGCGCAGCTTCCTCCGCAGGCGTGCTCGATATGGACGCCAAAATTCAGAGCCACGTCTAACAGCGATTCCGGCTTGCCGTGCTCGTCGTAAGGCAGCTTTCCCGATTCAAATTCGACAGTCTTCCCCTCGGGAAGAAACGTAACTTTGGGCACACTCATATTGTAGCGTCTGTCATACTGGATTTTTCATGTTTCATCTTCTGGAAAAACGGATTGCGAGCGCTATTTCCGCGCGGATTCAGACACTTTACGGCATCGAAACGGCGGTGCAGATCGAGCAGCCGAAGCAGTCGTCGTTCGGCGAACTGGCCCTGCCCGCGGCGTTCCAGCTGGCGCGTCAATTGAAGAAGGCTCCGAAGGCGATCGCGTCGGAAATTGAGGCCGCAGGGGGCCCGATCGACGGCGTCGCGTCGATGGAGATCGCGGGGAATGGGTATTTGAACGTCCGGCTCGATCGCGGAGCATATGGCGAAGCAGTGCTGACTGGTAAGGGAGCAGGTTCAAAAGAAACTGCGACTAAAACAATCGTCGAGCACACGAATATCAACCCGAACAAAGCGGCGCATATCGGGCACCTGCGTAACGCGATTCTGGGTGATACGTTCGTACGTATGCTGCGCGCGGCGGGCGAACACGTGGAGGTACAGAATTACATCGACAATACCGGTGTGCAGGTCGCCGACGTAGTGGTGGGCTTCCAGCATCTCGAAAAAGAATCGCTGGATAAGGTGCGGGCGCTGATCGCTGGGTCGCGCTTCGATTATGTGTGCTGGGACGTCTACGCGCGGATTTCTCAGTATTACGCCGAGAACAAAGACGCGCTCCAATGGCGTCATGCGACGCTGCACGCGATTGAAGCGGGCGAAGGCGTCGAGGCGGAACTGGCGCATATTGTCGCCGATGCCATCGTCAACGCGCATATCGCGACCATGTGGCGCTTGGGTATCGCCTATGACGTCCTGCCGCGCGAAAGCGAGATCCTGCACTTGAAGTTCTGGGCCACCGCGTTCGAGCAGTTAAAGGAACGCAAAGCGATCTACTTCGAAACGGAGGGCAAGAACAAGGGCTGCTGGGTGATGCCCGGTTCGGCTTTCCGCGAAGGATCGGCTGAGGGCGACGACGATAGTAAAGTGATCGTGCGGTCTAACGGCACTGTGACGTACGTCGGCAAGGACATTGCGTATCAGCTGTGGAAATTCGGGCTGCTCGGCAAGGATTTCTACTATCGCAAGTGGCAGAACGAGCCATATGAACTGTGGGCGTCTTGTCCTGAAAAGACCGATGAACCGCAAACAGGAACGCCGAAGTTCGGAGGAGGCTCGCGTGTCTACAACGTGATCGATACGCGGCAGTCTTACTTGCAGGATGTGGTGGTGGCCGGACTGCGCGCCCTGGATTATAACGAGCAGGCAGACAACAGCATTCATTTCAACTACGAAATGGTGGCGCTGTCGCCGCGCACTTGCATCGAAATGGGAATCGAGCTTTCAGAAGAAGATAAGCGCCGGCCGTATGTAGAGGTTTCGGGCCGCAAGGGGCTCGGCGTGAAGGCCGACGATCTCATCGATAAGTTGATCGAAAAAGCTCTGGAGGAGGTCACGTCGCGTCATCAGGAGGAGCCGGAGGAAAGCCGCAGACGCGAGGCCTCGCGCATCGCCATCGGGGCTTTACGCTACTTCATGCTGAAGTTCACGCGCAATTCGGTGATCGCCTTCGATTTCGCCGAGGCGCTGAGCTTTGAGGGTGAAACCGGTCCGTACGTGCAATATTCGGCTGTGCGCGCGCGCAATATATTGCGGAAGCTCGACGAGCGCGGGGAGAAGCTCCCGGCGTTTCGCGCCGTGTTGACGAGGGATATTTTGTCGCGCCAGCTAGTGCAGGAAGACTGTTGGCAGCTGCTCCTGGCCGCGTCGAAGGCCGGCTCCGCGATCGACCGCGCGGTGGCCAGCGGAGAGCCGGCGCATGTGGCTCGTTACGTGTTCCAACTGGCGCAATCGTTCAGCAATTTTTATCACGAATATCCGGTGCTCGCGGAGACGGATCCGGAAAAGAAAACGTTCCTGCTGTGGCTGACCGAGTATTATCGCGCCCAGTTGGAGAAGACGCTGGGCGTGTTGGGGATTGAAGTGCCGGAGTATATGTAACGAATGTTTCTCGCGCGTTAATATAGAAACATCCATGAAAAGTTTGAACTCCTTCCACACCGCGGGCGAGCTTCGCGTTGGCGGCCGCTCATACGAATATTTCCGGCTGGCTGCGCTTGAGGAAGCAGGCGTGGCCAAGCTGTCGCGCATTCCTTATTCGATCAAGATCCTGCTCGAAAACCTGCTGCGGTTTGAGGATGGCTCGACCGTAAAAAAGAGCGACATTGAATACGTCGCTGCCTGGGACCCGAAGGCTCCGGCGCGCGACATCAATTTCCGTCCCGCGCGCGTGCTGCTTCAGGATTTCACTGGCGTTCCCTGCGTGGTGGATCTGGCCGCGATGCGCGACGCGCTTGAGCAGATGGGTGCCGATCCCAAGAAGGCGAACCCGCTGATCCCCGTCGATCTGGTGATCGATCACTCCGTACAGGTCGATGAATTCGGCACGAAGACCGCGTTCGCGGCCAACGCGCTGCTCGAATTTCAGCGAAATCGTGAACGCTACGCGTTCCTGCGCTGGGGACAAACCTCCTTTCAGAATTTCCGCGCCGTGCCGCCCGATACGGGCATCGTGCACCAGGTAAATCTCGAATACCTCGCGCCGGTTGTGTTCGGCGTGAACGGGCAAGCGTATCCCGATACCGTGGTCGGCACCGATTCGCATACCACGATGATTAACGGCCTTGGTGTGGTCGGATGGGGCGTCGGTGGGATTGAGGCGGAGGCGTGCATGCTCGGCCAGCCGGCGACAATGCTGCTGCCCGCCGTGGTCGGTTTCAAACTCACCGGCAAGCTGCCCGAGGGCGCGACGGCGACCGATCTGGTGTTGTTCGTTACGCAGATGCTGCGCAAGAAGGGTGTGGTGGGCAAGTTCGTCGAATTTTATGGCGATGGTCTGAGCGCGCTGAGCCTGGCGGACCGCGCGACAATCGCGAACATGGCTCCGGAATACGGCGCGACCATTGGCGTGTTCCCCATCGACAACGCGTCGCTCGATTATCTGCGCATGACGAATCGCCCCCAGGAGCAAATTGAACTGGTAGAAGCCTACGCGAAGGCGCAAGGCCTGTTCCGCGTCGATGGCGCGCTGGAGCCGGTTTACTCCGACACGCTTTCGCTGGATCTTTCCACTGTGGTGCCGTCGTTGGCGGGGCCGAAGCGCCCCCAGGATCGCATCAATCTTCCGGATGTGAAGCAAAACTTTCTCGCCACGCTCGGAGCGGAGCCAAGGTCGGGCGCGACGCTGCACGATGGCAGCGTGGTGATCGCAGCGATCACGAGCTGCACGAACACGTCGAATCCCTCGGTGATGCTCGCTGCCGGATTGGTTGCGAAGAAGGCAGTCGAGCGAGGCCTCAAGGCGAAGCCGTGGGTGAAGACCAGCCTCGCGCCGGGATCGAAGGTCGTGATGGATTATCTCGACGACGCCGGCCTGACGTCGTATCTGGAAGAGCTGAAGTTCAACCTGGTCGGCTACGGCTGCACCACCTGCATCGGCAACAGCGGCCCGCTTCCGCCCGAAGTCGCGGCGGAAGTGCAGAAGGAGAAACTCACCGTCGCCAGCGTGCTTTCGGGTAATCGTAACTTTGAGGGTCGCGTGAATCCCCTGGCACGAGCGAATTATCTGGCGTCGCCGCCGCTGGTGGTCGCCTATGCGCTCGCCGGGCGCGTGGACATCGATCTGGCGAACGATCCCATCGGACAGGACCAGAAGGGCAGCGACATTTTCCTGCGCGACATCTGGCCGACCACGGAAGAAGTGCAGAGCACCGTGAAGAAATCGGTCCGCCGCGAGATGTTCGAGAAAGAGTACTCGGAGGTCTTCGCGGGCGACAACAATTGGAACTCGATTCATGTCCCCAAGGGCGATCGCTACGCGTGGGACGACAGCTCGACCTACATCAAGCGCGCGCCGTACTTCGATCACATGGCCGATCCGAAAACGCACGTCAAAGATCTGACGGGCGTGCACGCACTGGCCGTGCTGGGCGATTCCGTTACCACCGATCACATCTCGCCTGCAGGTAACATCGCAGTGGATTCGCCGGCGGGGAAATATCTCATTTCGCTGGGCGTGAAGCCGGCCGATTTCAACTCCTACGGCGCGCGGCGCGGCAATCATGAAGTGATGGTCCGCGGCACACTGGCGAACATCCGCCTGCGCAACCAGATGGCGCCGGGAACCGAAGGCAGCTGGACCACCTATGTCCCTACCGGCGAGAAAATGTTCATCTATGACGCGTCGGTGAAGTATCAAGCCGCCGGCATTCCGCTGCTGATCATTGCCGGCAAGGAGTACGGCTCAGGTTCGTCGCGCGACTGGGCGGCCAAAGGCGTGCTTCTGCTCGGCGTGCGCGCTGTTCTTGCGGAGAGCTTTGAGCGAATCCACCGCTCAAACCTGGTGGGCATGGGCGTGCTTCCCTTGCAGTTCCTGGAGGGGCAGAATCGCGAATCGCTGGGGCTCACCGGCTTTGAGACGTTCGCGATCGAAGGCATTCCAGCGGCAGCCGCGTCCAGCGGCAAGACCCGGGCTCGCATCACGGCAACGCGCGACGGCGCGAGCAAGACATTCGAAGCGGTGGTGCGGATCGATACGCCGCAGGAATCGGAATACTATCGCAACGGCGGAATTTTGCCATATGTGCTGCGGCAGTTGGCGGCGAGGTAAGCAGCCCGCGCGAAGCAGACCGCTCCCGATGGTCGCGGCTCTAAACGCGTGTTTCCGATGTAATTCGGGCAGGGAGCCCACTCAGTGGCGCGCGGGCAACGGCGCGCGTTGGCCGATCTGGCGCAGAATGCGGTCCAAATCGCCATCCTGCACGGGACGGCCCAGCAGGAAGTTTCCGCCTTCTTCGATGCTGCGAGCGAGTTCGGCGTCGTAGCCATCGCTCACCAGCACGAACGAGCCGATGGAATCGCGTGTCCGCTCCTGAAATTCGCTCCATCGCGACGCGCCGGACGGGCCGGAAGCCCGCATCGCCCAAAACACGGCATCGAAACGAAGCCGCTGGGCCAGATCCGCCGCTTCCTCCGGAGCCGCCGGAACCGCGCGATGCCCGCGCACGCTCAGCAGGCCGAGGAGCTGGCGCTGCGCCACGGCATCGGTATCCACCAGCATCAAGGTCAACGCACGCTCGGGCTTTCCGGCTTGGGCCGTCTCCGACGAGGCCTCCGCGCGCGCCAGGGGCAGGTCCAGCGCGAAATACCCGAGGCCCCCTCGCGAGCTGAACGATAGCGTTCCACCATGGCTGTTGACAATCGTTCGGCAGACGTCCAGCGATACGGCGCTGGCGCCTTCGCCGCCCCTCCGTCCTTCGGCGAAGGGGTCGCCCCCGGGGTCACTCGAGGAGGAATACCCGATTTCGGCGAGCACCCGTCCCGCGATCACGCTGGAGCCAATGGCGATGGTCTTGGCTGGCGTTTCCGCGGCGGACTGCTCCGCATGCACCAGCAGATTGAGAAACACCTGCTCGATTTGCCCCTGCACACCGACCACGAACGCCGCCTCGGGCGAAAGGCGGTTCTGGAGCCGCAACTGCAACGCCTTCCACTCCGGCTCGCGAAACCTTGCCAGACCCGCCAGCAGCGCATTTACATCGAAGTCCCGAGTCTCGGAGTCCTCAGGCCGGGCGAAGGAGACCAGCCTGGAGACGATCTCGGAGGCTCGCTGCGCTTCGCCGGCCAACATTCGCAGATCGCGCTCGGAAACAGGCTCGCGCTTCGGGCTCGCCAGTTGCGTGGCCAGTTGGAGCGTCAAATGAAGAATCACTGCAAGCGGTGCTTGCAGCTCGTTGGCCACTCCGGAGATCAGCTGCCCGGTCGCGGCCAGCTTTTCGCTGCGGAAGAGTTGCTCGCGGATGGCGCGCTGCTCCTGCAACTTCAGCGCCGCGGCCACCTGATTGGCCAGATGCTGGATCGAAGCCTGCTCCTCCGTGCTGAAGAAACCCAGCCGATCGGCGTTGCCGGCCTCGAGCACGCCCAGCACGTCGCCCTGCGTGGCCAGGGGCACGATCATCGCCGAACGGGGAGCGCTCTGCCGCGTTCGCGTGCTCTGGTACTTGCTGCGCCGCACATCCGGGATATTCAACTGGGCACGGCTCTGGAAGCAGGCGGCCGCTCCGTTCACCAGGTCGTCCTGCTGGGTCTCGGCGGGTACGGCGACGGGCTCGGGATCGGCGGGAGTCGGCACGCGATGCAGGGATTTCGTTCGGCGGTTGAAAATGTAGAGCCACGCGCCGGTCGCTTGGGTGATGGACGGCAGCACGGTCATGAGTTTTTCGGCGATCTCCGGCGGGGAGGACGCGGAGATGATCTCCTCGCAAAGGGTGTGGAACGTGCGCGTCGCCTGATACTGGGCCTCGGCGCGCCGCTTGCGCATCCACCAGAGGCTCGCCGCCACCGCGATCAAGGCCAGTGCTCCGACAATGATCAGGGGCACTAAGAAACCCACCCCGCGCGAAGCTTTCAAATCGCCCGGCGCGGCGAGCATAATCTGAAAATCTCCATTGAAGGGCGGCCGGGGCGCATATTGCGTCAACAGGCCGGTGGCCTGGACGCGGTCGCCGACGTGAACCCGCGCCTCCAGATCGGCGGTGGCCGATGCAGACCGCGGCAGGAACGCCCGCACGCTCGCGCCGCCGTCGGACAACTGCACGATCGTGCCGCCGGCGTTCTGGCCGATGTTCACTACTTTCCCGCCGGTCTCGATTGGCAGGCCGAGATAGCGGAGATTCGCGGCTTCGGCCAGCCGCAGAGATTTCGGCGGCGGGGGAGCGCTATGGCGCACCTTTTCGATCGAAGTTGGCGTGAGTAAGGGCAGGCCTGCGCGACTTTCGATTTTTCCGTGGACCTCTACCCAGTCGCCCGGCTCGTAACTGGAGAATTGATCGTGTTCTCCACGCAAAATCAGGCCGTGTTCACTGGCGTCGCGCAGCGCGAGGTAATACGTTCCGTAGGCCCAAACGGCCGGCGCGGCGATCTGCGCCCGGACGGTGATCTGGCGGCCCTCGTACGCGGCGGCAAAATCCGGCGCATTCCGCGAGCCTGCCTGCTCCAGCGACACTTCCTCTTGTGCCCAGGCGCACGCCGGCAGCAGGGCTAGCGGGAGGAATTTGAGGTAGCCGATTGTGCGGATAGCCATCGTCGAAGCTCCGGATCGCGAAAATCGGGGACCGCGGCATCCACGTCCGCCAGGCTGGCCGCATGCGTCAGCAGCCCGACGACGCGCATGCCCGCCGCCCGGGCCGCTCGGATGCCGACCGGCGAATCCTCAAACACAATGCAATCGGCCGGCGCGACGCCCAACAATTCCGCTCCCCGCAAATATACATCGGGCGCGGGCTTTGCGCGCTTTACTTGGAAGCCGTCGACAATCGCCCGAAAATACTGGCGGACGCCCGCTCCATTCAGGACGAAATCGACGTTGGCCGGCTCGGCGTTCGTTCCGAGGCCGATGGCCGCGCTGGCCGATGCCTCGCGGAGAAACTCGCGGATGCCGGGCACTAGCCGGGGGTCCAGGGCTTCGCCCATCATTTCGCGAAACAGCCGCTCCTTGGCCGCGCCGTGCTCGAAAATTTCCGCGGCGCTGAGGTGATTGCCGAACAGGTCGCGAACCAGCTCGTCGTTGCGCTTGCCGTGCATCCGGGCCTCAATATTGGCCGGGTCGATGCCGTTTCGCTCCAGGTAGCGCTCCCAGGCCAGCGTGTGAAGGGGCATGGAGTCGATAATCACTCCGTCAAGATCGAACAGGAGGGCGAGGTCAGGGTTGAGTGTCAGCACGTAATATTCTAAGAATACATGGCGGCGAGGCGATTCCTCATCTCCGGGCGGGTGCAGGGCGTCGGCTACCGCGCTTTCGCTGAGCGCTGCGCGCACGAGATCGGCATCACCGGGTGGGCGCGCAACATGGACGACGGCCGGGTGGAGGTGCACGCCAATGGCTCCCGCGCTCGGCTCGACGATTTCGAATCCCGCCTCCGCCAGGGCCCCCGCTTTGCCGACGTTCGCTGCGTCGAGGTTCAGGACACGGCGGTGCTAAAATTAGAGGGTTTCTCCATCCGCTAACCACATGAATCTTAAATCTCTCATCCGGGAAGTGCCGGATTTTCCCAAGCCTGGGATTAATTTCTACGACATCACCACGCTGCTGAAAGACCAGGCAGGATTGCGCGCCGTGATCGACGATCTTGGCGAGACCTACCGCGGCAAGCAGATCGACGTTGTCGCCGGCATCGAGGCCCGCGGCTTCATTTTCGCGCCCGCCGTCGCCTACGCGCTGAACGCCGGTTTCGTGCCCGTGCGCAAACCGAAGAAGCTGCCGGCGGAGACCGAGCGCGTCGAATACGACCTCGAATACGGCACCGACAGTCTGGAGATTCATCGCGACGCGATCCAACCGGGCCAAAAAGTGCTGATCGTCGACGACGTGCTCGCCACCGGGGGCACCGCCAAGGCGGTGGCTCAGCTGATTGAAAAGCTGGGCGGCAATCTGGTCGGAATGAGCTTCGTGATCGAACTGGATTTTCTGAAAGGACGCGACAGGCTCCCCGGACACCAGATCCACTCGCTGCTGCATTATTAGGA
>Ga0335069_10000209_pt1 | contig 101745 bp, 86 predicted proteins | sample Lox_Sample_11_FD_206714 | JGI IMG/M metagenome (GOLD analysis project Ga0335069, IMG submission 206714) | Soil microbial communities from Loxahatchee National Wildlife Refuge, Florida, United States - Lox_Sample_1.1 | ecosystem: Environmental > Terrestrial > Soil > Wetlands | place: USA...
CCAGAGAACATCAATCAATTCAATCGTGCGATTTGTCGCCTCATTGAATTGAGTCGGAAGTTCATCAATCACTTGTGGAAGTTCTCCGAGAACTTTGCCGTTCCAAGTTCGCGAGCGATCATTGCGTGCGACCCAAATGTCAAAGCCCATTTCAGCGCCCAAGGTCATTAGTTGAAATTGGACTTCGGTGTGGCGAGTGACAGCGATTTTTGTGTCGGATTTAGCGATCAATTCCGGCTGTTCAGGGCTTTCCGACTCTTCCGATTCTGGAACAGATACAACCGTAGCGATTCTCTGTCTTCCTTTCTTGCGTTCTGCGTCGAAGAATGGCTTTCGCGCTAATTTTTTTGGATCCACAGGCCGAGAAACCGGCGTCCTTTCGGCGTCTTGAAGCAAGCGGAGAATCAAATCACCATCTTGCTTTGCCTTGAAGACTGCTGGACTTCCGCGAACAAAACCTTTGAATTTTCCTCTGTCGGCTTTTGTCTGGTAGAATTGAACCTTTCCTTCAAGCTCGCTCATCGGGATGCCATTGGCCGGCGAGAGCATCAACAGTGGTTTTACCTTCAGGCGTGAAGGAAATTCAGCATCTTTCCATATCGGCGTTTTGTCATCGGTTTGGCAGATTACTTCGAGTGCGCCAACCCAACGCATGACGCCAGTCAAATAGCAGAGCAGAATATCTCCCGGTTGAATCTTCTGGACCGCTTTCCGCATTCGGTGGCTGAAGCCTGAAATCGAGGCTCCGGATTGTTGAAATTCACTCCAAGTCGTTCCAGTGAATAAATCGAGCCAGTAGTTCATGGGCCGATAATAATAACTTCGGATTTCTCCGCAAAGTGAATCCCAGCGCCTTTGCGCCTCTGCGTTAAAATTTATTTACTTCCAAAACGGGCACCTGACCCATCGTCCGGTTTCGACCTCAACCAATTCGGGAATTTCCTTGGAACATTCCGGTTTTGCAATGGGGCAGCGCGGGGCGAAACGGCAGCCGGGCGGAAAATTGCCGATGCGCGGCACGTTGCCCGGAATCGCCGACAACCGGTCGGCATCGCCGCGCAGTTTCGGCACGCTCGCCATCAGCGCCTTCGTGTAAGGATGCAGCGTCCGGCGCAACAGTTCCTTCGCCGGCGACAGCTCGACAATCTGCCCGGCATACATCACCGCCACGCGATCGGCCATGTCGCCCACGATGCCCAGGTTGTGCGTGATGAGCAGAATCGCCATGCCCAGCCGCTGCTTGAGTTCGTGGAGCAACTCCAGAATCTGCGCCTGGATGGTCACGTCGAGCGCGGTGGTCGGTTCGTCGGCCACCAGCAATTTCGGTTCGCTGGCCAGCGCCATGGCAATCATCACCCGCTGTTGCATGCCACCGGACATCTCGAACGGGTAATTCCGGATGCGCGATTCCGGCGCCGGAATCCCGACGAGTTTCAGCAGCCGGATGACTTCATCGTCGTTCGCCTTTTCCGGTTTATGCAGCTTGAGCGATTCCTTGATCTGGTTGCCGACGCGGAAGACCGGATTCAGCGCTGCGCCGGGTTCCTGAAAAATGTAGCTCACCACGCCGCCGCGAATGTTCCGCAAGGCCTCACCCGACATTTTTAACACATCGGTCCCGTACAGCAGAATTTCGCCTCCGACATAATTGGCTGGCGGCGCGGGCACGAGCCGGGCGATGGACAGGGCGGTGACGGTCTTGCCGCAGCCGCTCTCGCCGACCAGACAAACGGTTTCCCCCGCGCCAATGGCGAGCGACACGCCGTCCACGGCGCGCAGAGCCTCGGCGCCGGAGCCGAAATCCAGTTTCAGGTTTTTAATTTCCAACAAATTCATTCTCAAGCAGTCCGGAGCCAGAATTCAGAATCCGGAATTTCGCGAAGCACGACAAACGCACTTTTACGAATTCGGGCTCCTGGCTTCTGGCTTCATAAAGATTTGGTGTCCGCGGCGTCTCTTAAACCATCGCCGAGGAAGTTGAAAGCGAGAACGGTGACAAAAATGGCCGCGCCGGGCGCGAGCAGCCAGGGAAAGTTGCGCAGGATCTCCGTGTTTTGCGCGGCGGTGAGCATGTTGCCCCAGCTGGCATTGGGCTCCTGGATGCCCACCCCCAGAAAACTCAGCACCACTTCGCCGAGGATGTAATAGGGCACGCTCAAGGTGGCGGCAACGATGACGTAGGAAAACGTGTTCGGCAAAATATGGCGGACGATGACCCGGAGATGCGATTGCCCGAGCGCGCGCGCAGCCAGGACAAATTGCTGTTCGCGCAATGACAGGGTCATCCCACGAATCACCCGCGCCATGCTGGCCCAGCCAATAAAGCTCAGGATGACAATAATCATGGCATAGACCTGGGCTGAACTCATCCCCGGGGGAAAGGCGGCGCGCAGCGAAATGATGAGATACAGCGCGGGAATGGACATGACCAGTTCGCAGAGCCGCATGATGACCGTGTCCGTTGTGCCCGAGAAATAACCTGAAATGCCCCCGATGATCATGCCGAACGTGAAGGACAACAGGATGCCGACGACCCCGATGGACAGCGAAATTTGCGAGCCGCAGAGCAGCCGGGAAAGGACATCGCGGCCGAATTGGTCCGTGCCGAGCGGATAAACCGGATAGTTAACATCGCCCGTGCCGAACAGATGAATCGTGGCCGGGATCAAACCGAAGAGCTTGTATTTGTCGCCTTGAACCAGGAAATGGATCGGCTTCAGATCGCCGGGAACGGCGCGATAGTTAAAATTGCCCGGCAATTGCTCGTACCGCGGCACCGCCAGATGAAAACCGGCCAGCCGGGGCCAGGTGGGCGGATGGAAGAACCGGTCGCGATCCTGCCGCTCGTAACCATAGGGCGCAATGAACCCGGCAAACAACGCCACGAGATAAAGCGCGATCAAAATCACACCGCCCACCATGGCGATGCGCCGCTGTTTCAGCCGCCGCCGAAACAATTGCCAGGGCGACAACGGCTGTTGCGCGGCGGCATTTTGAGTTGGTGGAGTCGCTCCCATTTCATTTCAACCGGATACGCGGATCGCTCCAGGCGAGCAGGAGGTCAGCCATGAAGTTGCCGATGACCAGCAGCGCGGTGGCCATCACCACGCAGTCCACAACCAAATAGGAATCCTTGGCAAAAAACGCTTCCATCGTCAGCCGGCCCAGACCGGGCCACGCCATGATGTTTTCCACGATGAAGGCGCCGCTCAAGAGCGCGGCGAGCGAGTAGCCGAAGATGGTCAGGAGCGGATTGATGGCGTTGCGCAGCGCATGTTTCCAAACCACCCAGCCTTCGCCCAGGCCGCGCGCGCGCGCGGCGGTGACGTACTCGGCACGGAGCGTGTCGAGCAGATTGGAGCGCATCTGGCGCATGATGCCGGCCCAATCGGCGGCGGCCAGCACCAGCGCCGGCAAAATCAGGTGATGCGCACGGTCCCAGAATTGTTGGGCGGGCGACATCAGATCATGCAGCGGGCTTTGGGCGCCGCCGACGGGAAACCAGCCGGTGGCAGCGGCGAACCACAGCGCCAGCAGCGCCAGCAGAATTTCGGGAATGGACAATCCCAGAAACGCCACCAGCGAACAGCCGCGGTCCACCCACGAATCCTTTTTGACCGCCGCCCAGATGCCCAGCGGCACGGCAATGACCCAGGCGATGACCATTGCGAAAAACGAGAGCAGGAAGGTGTTCCCGACGCGGCCGACGATCAGCGACGTGGCCGGGATCTTGTAGGCCAGGGAATAGCCGAAATCACCGTGCAGCACGCTCTTAAACCAGTAGAAGTATTGGACGTACCAGGGCCGGTCCAGATGGAATTGCGCCTTGAGCCGCGCAATGGTTTCGGGCGAAATTTGCGGGTTTTGCGACAAGGCCGTGAAAAAGTCACCCGGCGCCAGCGACATGAGCAGGAAGGTCAGCAGCGACACCCCCAGCAGGAGCGGAATCAGGTGCAACAGCCGTTTGCCGAGATATGACCACATCGATATCGGGCCGAGCGTGGCAAAAAATCTCCGCGGGAGCGAGAATTTTTGCGGCGATGATGGAAGATGGAGGATTGAGAATGGCTGCCGCAGCCGCCATTTTCCATTTTCGATCTCCCATCTTCGCTGCTTTCCTTTCATGTTCATTTGCGGCTAAAGTAAACGTATGAAAAATATTGGAACGATGGTCATTTTCGCTGTTGCGCTGATTTGCCTTTCCGGCTGCGGGAAAAAATCCGAGCCCGCCGCGCCGGCCCAATCCGCCGCCAACGCTCCGTTGCCCGACCCGCCGCTGGTGGCCGACTGCGCGCCGGGGGTTCCTGGCGGACGCTTCGTGGTGGTTTCCTTTGGCGACCCGAAAACGTTCAACCCCATCACCGCCAACGAGCAGTCCTCCGAGGAGATTTACCGACACCTCTTCGCCGCCCTGCTCGGTTTCGATTGGTCGACGCAGCAGGTTTCGCCCGGCTTGGCGGAATCGTGGACCAATTCCCCGGACGGCAAGACCTGGACGTTCAAGCTGCGGAAAAATTTGCGGTGGAGCGACGGCGAGCCGCTCACCGCCGACGATGTGGTATTCACCTGCAACGATTTGATTTACAATCCGGATTTCAATCCCGTCATCGCCGACATCGAGCGGGTTGACGGGAAGAATTTCCAGGTGACCAAGATTGACGACCTGACCATTCAAGTTGTGACGCCGGAAGTGTGTGCGCCGTTTCTGGAGAATTTTGGCGCCGGCGTGCCGATTCTGCCGAAACACATTCTGGCCAAGGCCGTGGCCGATAAAACCTTCCTCTCGGCCTATGGCGTGAATTGGGACCCCCGGCACATCGTTTGCTCCGGGCCGTTCCGCCTTAAAGAATACAAGCCCGCCCAGTTCGTCCTCCTCGAGCGCAACCCCTATTTCTGCGAGGTGGACAAGCAAGGCCAGCGCCTGCCCTATTTCGACAACATCATCTACACCGTGGTGCCCGACATCAACGCAATGTCGCTGCGTTTTCTCAGTGGCGAGAGCGATGCGGACGATTTCATTTTCCCCTTCGAGTACGACCATTTCAAAGCCGAGGAAGCCAAGGGGCGGTTTACGCTGCTCGAACCCGGCATCGGCCTGGAGACGGGCTTTTTCTGGTTCAACCAAAACACCAACGTCAACGCCAAAACCGGCAAGCCGCTGGTGGACCCGGTCAAGTTGAAATGGTTCCGTAACACCAAATTCCGCCAGGCCTGCGCGTACGCCATCGACCGCGATGCCATCATCAAGTCGGTCTATTCCGGCCGCGCGATTCCCAATTACGGGTTTGTCACGCCCGGCAACAAAAAATGGTTCAACCCGAACATCCGCAAATACCCGTATGACCCGGCCCAGGCGCGCGCGCTGCTGAAGGAGATCGGCATCGAGGACCGCGACGGCGACGGTTTGCTAGAGGACGCCGACGGCAACAAGATCGAGTTCTCCCTCAACACCAATGTCGGCAACAGCGCCCGGGAAAAAGTCGCGGTGCTCATCAAGTCCGACCTCGAAAGGCTCGGTTTCAAGGTTAATTTCCAGCCCATCGAGTTCAACACCCTGATCCAGAAAATCGACGCCACCTATGATTATGAATGCGCCTTGCTGAGCCTCGGCGGCGGCGGCGCGGATCCGTCGTCGAGCATGAACGTCATCAAGTCTGACGGTTTCACGCACCAGTGGTTTCCCCGGCAGAAGAGCCCTTCGACGGATTGGGAGGCGCGGCTGGATCACCTGATGGACGTCCAGAACAAGACGCTGGACTTCAACGAACGCAAAAAGGATTACGACGAAGTGCAGGAAATTCTGGCCGAACAGGTGCCGATGATTTTCACCGTGACACCCTACTTCTACGCCGCCGTGCGCAGGGACATCGGCAATCTCCGCCCGACCCCGCTGAGCAGCTACCGCGCCACCTGGAATGTGGAGGAGCTTTATTTCAAGAAGTGACCCGCGTCACGCCACGCCGAAAATCATGGCCAGCAGGACGAGCGTGCCGTGGACGGCAAACCAGAGCACCTCGCGCACGATCGGGATTTGGATCACCACGATCACCGCGATGAATCCGAACCGGGCAAAATTCGCGTAGGTCTCCCAGCTCATGTTGGTCAGGTTCCGCAGCACGTGCGAGCCGTCGAGCGGCGGGATGGGGATCAAATTGAAGAAGCACAGCAACAAGCTCAGCCGCGCCATATCCACGCACAAGTTCGCCAGTTGATCCGCATGGACCAACAACCCAGCGCGGGCCAGGGCCATTAACGCGACCGCCAGCACCACGTTCATGGCCGGACCGGCCATGGCCACCAGGATGTCGTCCAGCCGGGGGTTGCGGAGATTGTACGGATTCACCGGCACCGGCTTGGCCCAGCCGATGAGAAAGCGACCGGCGCCCGGCAGAAAAATCATCAGCAGCGGCAGCAGGACTGTGCCAATCGGATCGATGTGCACGACCGGGTTGAGCGACACCCGGCCCTGCAACCGGGCGGTGTCATCGCCGCATTTCAAGGCCACCCAGGCATGACCGAACTCATGAAACGTCAGCAGGATGATCAGGCCCAGATAGCTGATCAGCCCTTCGACAATGAGGCTGCTGTTATTGGCGTCCATCGTCGCCAGCTTATCGCCTGCCGCCCCGCCCGTCGAGGCGGAAGCCAAAAGGAATTGCCGGGCGGGCCGGAATCTGCCATGCTGAGAAACGGTTTAACCAAAACATAATTTACGATTATGCCATTGCTTGAGGGAAAACTTGGAATCGTTTTCGGCGTCGCCAACCGGCGGTCCATCGCCTGGGCCATCGCGCAGGCCTGGGCGCGCGAGGGCGCCAGACTCGCATTCACCTACCAGGGCGAGCGGCTCAAGGAAAACGTCGAGGAACTCGCCGCCACCTTCGGCGCCGACACACTCATGCTGCCCTGCGACGTGACCAAGGACGAGGAAATCGACCATGTCTTTAAAACCGTGGGGCACAAATTCGGCAAGTTGCATCTGCTGTTGCATTCCGTCGCGTTCGCGCCCAAGGCCGCCCTCGAAGGCGAATTCGTGAACACCAACCGCGAGGCCTTCCGCATCGCGCACGACGTGAGCGCTTACTCGCTCATCGCGCTGGCCCGCGCCGCCGCGCCGCTGATGACCGACGGCGGCAGTATCATCGGCATGAGCTACTACGGCGCGGAAAAGGTGGTGCCGCATTACAACGTCATGGGCGTGGCCAAGGCCGCGCTCGAAGCCAGCACGCGCTACCTGGCCTACGACCTCGGCCCCAAAAAAATCCGCGTGAATTGCATCAGCGCCGGCCCGGTGAACACGCTGGCCGCGCGCGGCATCAGCGGGTTCGGCGAAATGCTCAAGCAATACGAGGCCAAAGCGCCGCTCAAGCGCAATGTCCTGCCCGAGGAACTGGGCGCCACCGGCGTGTTTCTGGCCAGCGACGGGGCGGCCGCCATCACCGGCCAGGTGATTTACGTGGATTCCGGCTACCAGATCATGGGGATGTAGCGGTAAAGGCAGAATGCAGAGGGAAGAAGGCAGAAAAGGCGCCACAGCACTCGTCTGCTTTGTTCTGCATTCTAAATTCTTCCTTCTTCCTTGCGTTTTTATGCCGGCCGGATCATTTCAAACCGGTCACGGGTGCGGCAATACCAGTGCGGTGATGACATGCGCCCGATGAGAAACAGTCTGTCCGTACGAATTCGCTTCTTCCCGGCGTCGAACAGTTCATCGCGCAGGTGCAGGCGCTTGATCAGGCCGACGACCACGCGGTTGCCGCCGATTTGCAGCGTGCCCCACTCGGCGCATTCCAGGCTGGCCGGCGCTTCGGCGATGCGCGGCGGTTTCACGACGGAAGACGGCATGGCGTGCAGGCCGGCACGAACCAGCTCGTTTTCGCCGTAGGGCAACGAAGCGGCGCATTGATTCATGGCTTCGGCGATCGCCTCGTCCACGAGGTTCACAACGAACTCATGCGTGGCGCGGACGTTCAACGCGGTGTCCTTGGGCGCGCCGTTATCGCGGTCGCCGGGCGCAAAGGCGCAGATGGGCGGGTTGGCGCCCAGGACGTTGAAAAAACTGAACGGGGCGGCATTGATTTTTCCCTCCGGGCTGGCGGTGGTGACGAGCGCAATGGGCCGTGGCACCACGAGGCTGGCGAGCAAGGGGTACGCACGATCGGCAAACTGGTTTTCCAGGTCAAGTTCCATGGGCTTAAAATTACGGCAAGCGGTGCAGTCGCGCAATATACGCCCCATCCACCCTGTCGGTAAACGGCAGCAACTCGGGCTCGTGATCCAGTCTGAACGCGGAGTGCCCCGTTAGGAATTGCTTCACCACGTCCTGATTCTCCTCCGGCTCCAGGCTGCATGTGCTGTACACGAGAACCCCGCCGGATCTTACCCGGCCGGCGGCTTGCTCGAGCAACTCAAGCTGCGCGGACTGTAATCGCCCAAGCTCCTTCGGTTGGATCCGCCAGCGCAAATCCACGCGCCGCCGCATCACGCCGGTGTTCGAGCAAGGCGCGTCCACCAGGACCCGGTCGAAGGTGGTTGAGGGTTGAGCGTTGAGAGTTGAGGGGAGGGCAGTTTCTGCGCAAGTCACGCCGAGGCGCGCACAATTTTCCCGGATCAATCCCAGGCGCGCTTCCGAAACGTCCTGCGCGACAATGCGGCCCTGGTTGTTCATCAACTGCGCGATAAACGTGGTTTTGCCGCCGGGCGCGGCGCAGAAATCCAGGATGGCTTCGCCGGGTTGGGCCCCGAGCAACACGGGAGCCAGCAGCGTGCTCGGGTCCTGGATGTAAAACCCGCCACCGCGGAAACTCGCCAATGAATCCAGCGGCGGATGAGATTTCAATTCAAAGACCAGGTTTTCCCCGAGCCAGTCGCGTCGAACAAAATCATGCTCGACTCCTTCACCAGCCCAGAGCGCGAGCAGGGTAGGGACGCTGTGCTGCGGCGTCCGGTCGGCGCAGCGCGCCGACCCTAGCAATTTCAGCGTGTTCACGCGGGCAAAGGTCTTCGGCGGCGTGTTGTTCCACTCGAGCAGTTGCGCCGTTTTTTTCAATCCCCACCGTTTTTGCCAACGGGCCACCAGCCATTCGGGATGCGACCAGCCGAGCGCCGGTTGCTTCGTCTTTAATTCGGCGAGCAGCTGGCGGGTTTTGTCCTGCTCGCGCACGTAGCTGCGCAACAGGGCATTCACGAATCCGGCCTGCGGCCCCAAGCCACTCTGCTTGGCCAGCTCGACGGTTTCATGGACCGCGGCGTGAGGGGGAATGCGGCTGAGCCAGAAAATCTGGTACAAGCCGAGTCGCAGCAGGTTTTGCAGCGCGGGTTTTTGTTCGCGCCCGTCGGTCTTTTGGCCGATGAGCCAGTCGAGGGTCGCCTGCCAGCGGACCGCGCCGTAGGTGAGCTCCTGGCACAGACCCCGGTCGGCGGGTGACAGGGCCGCGCCGGCAAGGGCGGCTTGCAGCAGATCTTCAACGTAGGGGCCTTCGGCTCGGCGTTGCCGCAAAACTTGGGCCGCGATTTGTCTTGGTTTTTGGACGCTCACCGATTTTAATAATGCCATTCTACTTTTCGGAGGCGAGACTAAAGAATTTTATGAGAGAGGAATTTGAGAAGCTGGCGGCGGCGGGAAAAATTGAAGGCCGCCATGTCGCGCCGCTGACGCTGCTGGCGGAAAGCGGCTGTTGCATGCATCGGAGTTGGGGCTTCGGACGCATCAAGACGGTGGACACGGTTTTCGCGCGGTTCACGATCGACTTCGCGGGGAAACCGGGGCACACGATGGACCTGGGGTTTGCCGCCGAAAGTCTCAAACCCATTCCCAAGGATCACATTCTGGCGCGCAAAGCCAACGATCTGGAAGGGGTGCGCCAGCTGGCTGCGCATCACCTCGATTTGATCAAGCTCGTGCTGAACAGCTACGGCGGCAAGGCGACAGCCGACCAGATCCAGCAGGCGCTCGTGCCGGACATCATCCGCGACGACTGGAAGAAATGGTGGGAAACCGCGCGACGGGAAATGAAAAAGGACGGCCATTTCATCGTGCCGCTGAAGAAAACCGAGCCGGTGGTTTACCAGGTCCAGGAAACCACGCTGCAAGACCGGCTGATGGCCAATTTCCGCGCCGCCAAGGGCCTGAAAGCGCGCGTGGTGGTCGTCGCCGAACTGATCCGCAGCGCGGCGGACCTGGCCGACAAGCAGGCCGCCGGCGGCGAACTCATTGCCGCGCTGAACACGGACATCGCCTCGCACCAGCGCACGCAGCCGGCGGTCGCGCTGGAGGCCATTTTTGCCCGCGACGAATTGCGCCAAGTCGCGGGACTGCCGCCGGCGACCGACGAAATCACGGCCGCGCAAATCTGGGCGCAGGACATCAAATTCGGGCCGGTGCTGGAGCAGATTCCCGCCGCCAAACACCATCACGCCCTCCAGTCGTTCAAAACCGCGAACCCCGATCGCTGGCACGAGGTGTTGCGCGGCGCGCTGAATTTTGTTTCCGCCAAATTGTGCCGCGAATTCGTCAACCTGCTGGTCCAGGAAGGCAAGATGGATTTGCTCAAGGAAACGCTCGCCCGGCTGATCAACCAGCACACGGCCGGCAGCGAGCTGCTGCTCTGGCTCGGCCGCGAGCGCAGTGATGCCTATGCCGACATCTTGGGACCGGAGGTCTTTCGCGCCATGCTCACCGCCATGGAGCGCGACCAGTTCAACGAGAAACGCTCCAACCGCCTGCGCGAATTCATTCTCGACGACCAGCAATTGCTGGCCGAACTGACCGCCTCCGCCGACATCGAGGTCGTCAAGGACCTCACCCGCGCATTGCAATTGTCGCCGGTATTCGACGACATGGACAAGCGCTCGTTGCTGGCGCGGCTGGTGAAGAGCCATCCGGCCATCCAGTCGCTCATCACGGGCGAGCAATCCCGGCAGGACACTTCGGTGCTGGTCTCGTGGGAAAGCCTGGAGCGCCGCAAAGAAGAGTACCAGGAGCTGGTGCAGCGGAAAATCCCCGCCAACTCGAAGGAAATCGCGCTGGCCCGCAGCTACGGCGACCTCAGCGAAAACCACGAGTACAAGGCCGCCAAGGAAATGCAGAAAATCCTCATGCGCCGCAAGGACGAGCTGGAAACCCAGCTCACCCGGGCCCGCGGCACGGATTTCTCCAACGCGCGCACCGACGTCGTCAGCATCGGCACGGTGGTGCAGGCTACGGACCTGGGCTCGAATCTAGCGGAAACCTTCACCATTCTTGGCGCCTGGGACTCCGACCCGGACAAGGGCATCATCAGCTATCTTTCGCCCGTCGCGCAGTCTCTCCTTAACCACAAGATCGGCGACGAGGTGGAATTCGAATTTCACGGCGCCATCCACCGGCACCGCATCGAGAAAATCGAGCCGTTCAAGTCCGGTTCGCTCCCCTGGCCGCCGCCTGCGAACGGCGCTCCGCCACTCCAGGCCTCGGCTTAGGCCTTGACGATTTTCGCCGATCTGCCGGACCGCGGCGAGCTTGCCGACTCGCAAATCGTCAATCGCAAATCGTCAAGGTTATCAGGCTTTTCCGCCGAAGCTCACGTAGTCGTCCAGGTCCAGCACGTCGAACCACGACACGATGTCCGTGCGCTTGGGCCCGGCGTTCTTGTGCAGCTCGTTGAAGTGCTCGCGCGAGCCGGGATTGTCCGGCGCGCTCTGCTCCTGGAACAACGACCACGCGGCGATTTCGGCCGGCGTGTGCTTGAACTTCGCGTTGGCGTTGATCCATTCCAGAACCTCGCTGTCGCTCTTGGTCAGCTGCTTCTTCAATTCCTCGGGATCAATGCCGACATATTCCAAAAAGTCCTGGTCCAGCGGGCAGGCGTAATGATATTCGCCGTTTTTGCCGGCAAGGGTGGCGCGGCCCTTGTCGAGGCAGCGCGGCAGGATCACGTAGCCGCCCAGCCGGACGCGCGGGCTGCGGGGCGGATGTTTGGTCAGATCGGGAGCATGGAGTGACATAATTGTTCAATCATTTGGTTTTGGTTTCAATTGGCCTGGAGCCTGCCGGAATGCGAAACTGGCGGCAGGATGCCGCCTGAACCCGCAGGCTGGAAGCGCTGCGCTACGCGGTAGCGCAGCCATCTTGGCTGCGGGTTTACGGAGCTTCCCAGCCCCGTGTTCCAGACAGACTCTTTCGTCGTTTCTGCGACTCGCTCAAATTGCACTGAAAATGCTGAATTGCAAGTGGCGGACAGAATTTTTATGTTGGCTGCGTGAAACACTCGGGAAAAGCGGCGGTGGCGGCGTTGCGCCTCATCGGATTCGCGGGAGCCGCGGTGGTCGCCGTGCTGGCGGGCGCGTGGCTGGCCAAATACATCGGCACGTTCGTGCTGCAATACCTCACCTGGGCGCTCGTCGGGCTTTGGGTGGTGTTCACCGGCTTCGCTTTCTATTTCTTCCGCGATCCCGACCCGATGGTGCCCACCGGCCCCAAGCTGGTCATCGCCCCCGGCCACGGCAAGGTGGACGTGATCGGCAGCACGACCGAGCCGGAGTTCATGGGCGGCGAGTGCCAGCGCCTTTCGATCTTTCTGTCGGTGTTTGACGTTCACGTGCAAAATGCGCCGGTCACGGGGCGAGTCGCCTATTTCAAACACACGCCCGGCCAGTACCTGAGCGCGCTCAAGAGCGACTGCGCCAAGTTCAACGAAAACGTGCTCATCGGCTTTTACGCCGCCGAGCCTTTTGGTGAGAAGATCGGCATCCGCCTTATTGCCGGCCTGATCGCCCGCCGCATCGTGCCGTGGATTGACGACAACGACACGGTCCAGCGAGGTGAACGCATCAGTCTCATCCAGTTCGGGTCGCGCGTGGACGTTTACCTGCCGAAACACGCGAAGGTCAAGGTGACCCTCGGCGACCGGGTGATCGGCGGCGAAACAGTAATTGCCGCGTTTGATTGAGAGGGCATTATGAGCGAGCCAGCTGTTCCCAAGCCAGCGCCAGCCGAAGACTCGGAGGAGAGCCGGTTAAAGATCTATTTCCTGCCGAACCTCCTGACGGCGGGCAACCTGTTCTGCGGCTTTGTGGCGCTAACGAAGATCGTCGAGGCGGATCCCCTGAGCGATGCCTATTACGGCCAGATCAAGCTCGCGCTGGCGTTCATCCTGCTCGCCTGCATTTTTGATTTGTTCGACGGCCGCGTGGCGCGCTGGGGCGGCGCGGAAAGTCCGTTCGGCCGCGAATTTGACTCCCTGGCAGACCTGATTTCGTTCGGCGTTGCCCCGGCGTTCCTCGTGCATCGCATCGTGCTGCGCGATGTGTTTGTGCAGCATCCAGAGCTCGGCTGGTTCGTCGCCTCGATTTATCTGATCTGCGGCGCGTTCCGGCTGGCGCGGTTTAATGTGCTGTCCATGCAGCCGGCCGGCAGCGGCAAGGAATTCGTCGGCTTCCCCATCCCGTCGGCCGCCGCGCTGGTGGCGTCGCTGACGCTCTTCATCATGTGGGTGGAGGAAAAAGACTTCACCAAGGGCCGCTGGCGGTATCTGCTGCCGGTGCTGATGCTGTTCCTGTCGTGGATGATGGTCAGCCGGGTGCGGTATCCCAGCTTCAAATCGCTGAACTTGCGCGCGACGCGGACCTTTACCAAGACGCTGGTGGCGATTCTGTTCGTCGGCTGCGTGGTCGTTTTCCGTGAAAAAATCCTGGTATTTATCCTGCCGCTGTTCTTCACGGCGTATTTGATTTACGGCTTTGTGCGCCCGAGCATCTCGCGCGCCATGCGCCGCGAAATTGAAGAGGAAGAAGACGACGAGCCGGACACAGCGCCTTGAAGCCCATGTCCGAATCGCACCCCATCCTGCTTTCCGCCCTGACGGGGTTTTTCTTCGGCCTGTTGCTCTCGATGCCGATCGGGCCGGTGAACCTGACCATCATCAACGGCGCCGCCCAGCGCGGGTTCAAATATGCCGCGCTCATCGGTCTGGGCGCGGCGACGATGGACGTGATTTATTGCACGATCGCCTTTACCGGCTTTTCGTCGTTCTTCGGCATTCGCCTTGTCAAAACCTCGATGGAAGTGTTCACGTTCGTCTTCATGCTGTTTCTGGGCATCAAATTTCTCACGGCCAAGACCGTGGTCGCCCCCACCCAGCTCGGCGACACCGCCAGCCGGATCGAGAAGCGCATCGACGAAAAATTCCATCCGCACTCCGCGTTCATGACGGGATTCGTGCGGGTGATGGGCAATCTCGGCGTGCTGTTGTTCTGGATCGTGCTCGCGGCCAACCTGCTGTCCCGCGATTGGGTGGACGACACCCCGGCGGGCAAGTCCGCCTGCATCGCCTGCGTCGCCTTGGGCGCCATCACGTGGTTTTGCGCTCTCAGCTATTACGTGGCGCGGCGCGGTTACGGGCGGTTCAGCGAAAAGACCCTGTTGCGCATGGAGCGGTTTTCCGGCATCTGCCTCCTCGGGATCGGCTTGTTCGACGGCGCGAATATCGCCTGGAAACTGGCCCAGCACCGGATGTGAGCGGGCAAAAAACCTTGTGCCCCGCCGGCTTCAGGGTGATGCTGTCCGGGTCCGCGCCACTGCGGCAAATCTCAGGTTATGCTCAAGGCCGGAATCGTCGGGCTGCCCAACGTGGGTAAATCCACGCTGTTCAACGCTGTCACCCGTTCGCACAAGGCGCCGGCGGAGAACTACCCGTTCTGCACCATCGAGCCCAACCTTGGCGTCGTTACCGTGCCGGAACCGCGCCTCGAACCCCTCGCCAAAATCGCAAAGGTCAGCATGTTGATTCCTACCACGATCGAATTCGTGGACATCGCCGGTCTCGTGAAAGGCTCGTCGCACGGCGAGGGTCTGGGCAACAAGTTCCTCAGCCACATCCGGGAGGTGGACGCCATCGTCCACGTCGTCCGCTGCTTCGAGGACCCCGATATTGTGCACGTCACCGGCAGCGTGGACCCGGTACGCGACATCGAAATCGTCACCACCGAATTGGTGCTGGCCGACATCGAGGCGGTCAAAAAGCGGCGGGAAAAGATCGCCAAGGACGTGAAACGCGGCGACAAACACGCGTTGCTGGAGGAACACCTGTTGGAAAAGATCGGCGCTCACCTGGACACCGGCAAGCCGGTCAACACCTTCAACCTCCCGCTGGCCCCGGACGAGAAAATCATCCAACGCAGCTTCTTCCTGTTGACCGACAAGCCCACGGTTTTCGCCTGCAATGTCAAGGAAGGCGATCTCGCCACCGCGAACCAAAATCCCTTCGTCCAGCAGGTACGCGATTACGTGAGAACCCACCTGGCCTGCGAAGCCGTGGTTATCAGCGCGCAGATTGAAAGCGATCTGGTGGATTTGTCATCGGAGGAGGCGAAGGAATTTCTAACGGACCTCGGCGTGACTGAGGCCGGCGCCGGTCAACTCATCCGCGCTGCCTATCACGTGCTCGGACTGCGGACGTTTTTCACGTTCAACGAAAAGGAGGTCCGGGCCTGGACGATTCACGCCGGAGACACGGCCGCCCGGGCCGCCGGCACCATTCACACCGATTTCGAGCGCGGGTTCATCAAGGCGGAAACCGTCAACTGGGACGACCTGGTGAAATGCGGGTCAGTCGGCCATGCCCGCGAAACCGGCCATTACCGCATCGAAGGCCGCGATTACGTCGTCAAGGATGGGGACGTGCTGCTGTTCAAGTTCAATGTGTAAAGGGTAGGGACGCCGCGCTGCGGCGTCCGGACAGCGCAGCGCGCTGTCCCTGCCATTTACCCGACGTTCAGTCTCTATTTCTTCGGCTTGACTGCTTACGGGATTCCTGTTAGCTTGTTTGCCGTGAACAGTACGCAAGTGAACAACGCAGCCCGGAGCCAATACTTCTTTTATTGGTTTAGCCTGAGCGCGCACTTGCGGCTGCGATAGACTTTAACCAAAACCATCGCCGCAGGTCGCCAAACGCCTGCGGCGTTTTTGTTTTTGCGACCTTCGGCCAACCCATAAAAACCTATGATCATCGTGCTCAAACCCCGGATCTCGCGGAAGGACGAACTGTCTGTCCTCCGGGAAATTCGCCGCCTCGGTTACATCCCCCACGTGATGCGCGGGGTGGCCCGCACCGTCATCGGCGCCATCGGCGACGAACTGACCCACGCCAACCTCGAAATCCTGCTGTCGCAATTCCCGCGCGCGGTCGAAAGCGTCACGCCCATCCAGAAACGTTACAAGCTCGTCAGCCGCGAGGCGCATCCGGCCAATTCCACGATCCGCGTCCGCGAACACGTCATCGGCGGCAGACAACTGCACGTCATGGCCGGCCCGTGCTCGGTCGAAAGCGAGAAACAACTGCTGACCACCGCCGAAGCGGTGGTGGCCGCCGGGGCGACCGTTCTGCGCGGTGGCGCGTTCAAACCGCGCACCTCACCTTACGAATTCCAGGGCTTGGGTGAAAAAGGATTGAAACTGCTCGACAAGGCGCGGCGCATCACCGGCCTGGCCGTCATCACCGAATTATTGTCCGAAAGCCACACCGACCTTGTGGCCGAGTACACGGACATCATCCAGATTGGCGCGCGCAATTCGCAGAACTTTCAACTCCTTATCGCCGCCGCCAAAACCGGCAAACCGGTTCTGCTCAAGCGCGGGCTCTCCATGAAAATCGAGGAATGGCTGCTGGCGGGCGAATACGTACTCGCCCACGAAAATCCGAACCTGCTGTTCTGCGAGCGGGGCATCCGGACGTTCGAGACCTACACCCGCAACACGCTGGATCTCTCGACCATTCCCATCATCAAGAGCGAATCGCACTGCCCGATCGTCATTGACCCGAGCCAAGGCGTCGGGCGCGCGGACCTGGTGTCAGCCATGTGCAAAGGCGCGGTGGCGATGGGCGCGGACGCGCTGTTGATTGAAGTGCACCCGAACCCGGCCGAAGCCTTGAGTGACGGCGCGCAACAGATGACGCTGGACGGCTTTGCAAATTTGATGAAAGAGCTAAAGCCGTTCATCCGCGCCGCCGGACGAGATTGAATATTTTGGGGGACAGATTTCCACGACGCCCGATTTTTGTGGTAGGGCGTCGCAGAGCTCCTCCCTCCGAAATCATTACCCAAAGAACTTCCGGATTTCCCTAATCACTTCCACAAACTGGTCCACTTCGGCCCGGGTATTGTAGAAATAAAAGCTGGCGCGGGCGGTGGACTCGACGCCCAGCCGGTGCATGAGCGGCTGGGTGCAATGATGCCCGCCGCGCAACGCCACTCCCGCCTGGTCGGCCAGCGTTACAACGTCGTGCGCGTGCACGTCCTTGAGCAGAAAACTTACCAGCCCGGCCCGGCCGGTCTTCGGGCCGAACAGCCGGAGGCCGTTCAGCGCGGCCAGCTTTTCGCAGGCATACAGCGCCAGTTCCTGGTCGTGTTGCCAGATATTTTCGCGGCCGATGGCGTCGAGATAATCCATCGCGGCGTGCAGGCCGATCGGTCCGGAGATGTCCGGCGTGCCGGCTTCGAACCGGTGCGGGGCTTTCTTGAACTCGGTCTTTTGATATTCCACCGACAAAATCATTTCCCCGCCGCCCTGGTACGGCGGCATGGCGTCGAGCAATTCCTGCCGGCCCCACAAAATGCCGATCCCCGTCGGCCCGCAGATTTTGTGGCCGGAAAACGCGAGGAAATCGCTGCCGATGGCCTGCACGTCCACGGGCATGTGCCCGGCGCTTTGCGCGGCGTCCACGAGGGTGGTGATGCCGAGCTTGCGCGCGCGGGCGCACAGGTCGGCGACTGGGTTCACCGTGCCCATTGAGTTCGAGATGTGTACCATTGCGAACAGCTTCACCGGTTCGGTCAGGAGTGAATCGAGCTTGCTCAAATCCAGGATGCCTTCGTCGCCGGTGACGGGCAAGTAGGCCAGTTTGGCGCCGGTGCGCTGGGCGAGCAACTGCCACGGCACGAGGTTGCTGTGATGCTCCATTTCCGTGAGCAGAATCACATCGCCGGATTTGAGATTTTTTGCGCCCCAGGAATTCGCCACAAGATTGATGCCCTCGGTGGTGCCGCGGGTGAACACGATTTCCTCGGCGCTCCGGGCGTTGATAAATTGTGCGGCGCGGGCGCGGGCGGCTTCGTAGCCGGCGGTGGCCCGATTGCTCAACTCATGAATGCCGCGATGGACGTTGGCATTGTCGCACTCGTAATAATGGCGGAGCGCGTCCAGCACCGCGCGCGGCTTCTGCGACGTGGCGGCGTTGTCGAAATAAATCAGCGGCTTGCCGTGGACCTGCTGGTCGAGGATGGGAAAATCCTTTCGCAGCTTCGCCCAAACGATTGTCTTTGATGTGCTCATCGAAATTTTAGACGCGAATTACGCGAATTGGCACGAATTCCCAAAATCAATTGGTGAGAATTCGTGAAATTCGCGCCTCACATCAGCCCCAGCTGCAGCTTGGCCGCCTCGGTCATCATGCTCTGGTTCCATGGCGGGTCCCAGACCAGCTCGACGTTCGCTTCGTCCACCGGCTCGAGCGCGAGCAGTTTGTTTTGCACGTCCTGCGCCAGCATCGGGCCCATGCCGCAGCCGGGCGCGGTCAACGTCATTTTCACATCGGCTTTGAAGCTGTCCTGGCCGACCGGTGTCAGATGGCAATCGTAAATGAGGCCGAGATCCACGATGTTGACCGGAATTTCCGGGTCGTAACAGGTTTTCAGCGCCTCCCAGACCTGCTTCTCCAATCCTTCCTGAGTCACCGGACCGCCGGCGGCCGCGGTCGGTTTGGCCGGGGTGGCGAATCCGAGGGCGTCGGCGTCTTTGCCGTCGATGCGGAACATGTTGCCGTTGACGACGACGGTATGGCTGCCGCCGAGCGATTGCGTGATGTAAGCGGTCTCGCCCTGCTTGAGCGTGACCTTGGTGCCGACGGGCACAATCGCGGCCTCCACGTCCCGTGTCAGAATTTTAGCTTCGTTGGAATTCATACAACACCTCTCAATTCAACCTTGCCACCATCATCGCCGCAACCGCAGTTGAAATCAATCAGGTCCGCTCGTTTTCCGTGCTGACGGGCTGGTTATCGCCCTTGAGCGCTGCCATGACGGCGTGCCAGGACAGGATGGCGCATTTGACCCGGGCGGGGAACTTATAGACGCCGGCGAACACCGCCAGCTTGCCGACGTCGCCCTCCACCTTGCCGGTGGTGACCATGTCGTGGACCCGGTCAAACATCCTTTCAATGTCGGGCCGGGTTTTCCCTTTCGCAAACTCCGTCAACAGCGATGCCGACGCCTTGGAAATGCAGCAGCCCGAACCGACAAAGCTGATGTTCTTGATGGTGTTGCCATCCAAAACGAGGAACAACTTCAACTGGTCCCCGCAGAGCGGGTTGTGGCCTTGGGCAGAGCAGGTGGCTGCGGGCAATTCGCGGAAATTCCGCGGCTGCTTGCAGTGATCCAGAATCACCTGCTGATAAAGGTCGTTTAAGTCTTCGAACATGGCCAACTTCATTGGAATGACTAAATCCTAATGACTAGAGAATGACGAAGCACGAATGATAATTGCCGAATACCATTCGTCCTTTGGCATTTGGATTTCGCTAGTCATTCGTCATTACGGTTTAGCCATTCCCGCGCCTTCAGATGCGGGTTGGCTTCCAGCCGGTCCCACACCAGCTTGTCCAATTCCTCGCGCACGGCATCATGCCTGACCCGTGCGATGATTTCGCCGGCGAAGGCGTGAATCAACATCCGCCGCGCGTTGTCGGCGCCGATGCCGCGGGTGCGCAGGTAAAAGATGGATTCCTCGTTCAACTGCCCGATCGTCGCGCCGTGGGTGCATTTCACGTCGTCGGCGTAAATCTCCAGTTGCGGCTTGGTATCGGCGGTCGCGTCATTGGAGAGCAGCAGGTTTTTGTTGGTTTGCTTGGCGTCGGTCTTCTGCGCGATTTCCCGGACGAGGATCCGGCCGTGGAAGACGCCCTTGGACTGGTCGTCGAGGATGCCGTTGAAATACTCGTGGCTGGCGCAGTGCGGCTGCGCGTGCTCGACGATCATGTGATGGTCGGCCAGTTGTTCGCCGCGCGTCAGGTACAGGCCGTTGAGAATGCATTCGAGGCCCTCGCCGGCGAGCTTCGTGCGGATGTTATTACGCGATAATTTCGCGCCGAGTGCGAAGGAGTGGACGTTCACGTTGCTGGTGCGACCCAGTTCGCCGGCAATCGTCGCCAAGTGAAACGCGGCGGCGGCTTCATCCTGAAATTTCACGTGCTCCAGCGCAGCATCGGCGGCGGCAACAATTTCGGTGACGGCATTGGTAAAATACGCCGTATTGTCGGCGGACAGGTAGCTTTCGATGATCGTGGCCCGGCTGTTTGCCCCGGCGAGGATGAGGTTGCGCGGCTGGATGGTTTCGCCATTCCGGCGAGCCGTGGCAACAAACACGAGCTGGATCGGCTCGGCCACAGAAACGCCGGCGGGCACATGCACGAATCCACCGTCGGTAAAGAATGCCTGATTCAACGCGGCAAACGCGTTGTCATCGGTCAGCGCATGACGACTGAACTGGTTTTTGATGAGTTCCGAATCGGCCACCAGCGCTACCGTCAGGTTCGACACTCTCACCCCCGCCGGCAATCCCCGCACGAAGGAGAGCGCGGCGGAGTATTGGCCATTGACAAAAACCAGCCGGGCTCCGGGCAGCCGGCCAAAGATATATTTTGCCAGCACGGCGCGTGCGGCCGCATCGTCCGACGGCCCGGCCGCCGGTTGGAGCGGCAATTTGGCGATCGGTGCCAGGTTGGTAAAACGCCAGTCTTCGTCCTGCAACGTCGGAATCCCGAGTTCGGCGAAGCGGGCAATCCCCGCCCGGCGCAGCGGCGCCAGCCACGACGGTTGCAGGCCCGAATCAAGGCGCTCGGAGTTTTTTAGAAACGGTTCCAGGTCCAGTTTTGTCCGCGTCGGCGTCATGATTTGATAATCCAATTTCGATAATTAGACCCTTACTTTTCCATGCCCGGTGCGACTGCGCAAGCCCGGAACGCTGGTTTTGGACGCGGCCGGGCTCAATCGGCGCGGTTGACCGCCCTTTGGCCCCGGGGCTCCAAACGCTGGCGCAAAACCTCAACTGTGCTAATCTGTGGCCGTGCTTACACAGGACGACATCAAAAATGCGCTTAGGGCCGTGAAATATCCCGGCTATTCACGTGACATCGTTTCTTTTGGACTCATCAAGGAAATTTCCGCCGCCAATGGCGCGGTCAGCGTCATGATGCAATTGACCTCGGCCAATCCCGACGCTGCCCGCCAGATCAAGGAGGATGGCGAGCGGGTCTTGCGCGCGTTGCCCGGAGTGAAGCTCGTGCAGATTGAGGTTCGGCAACCTGCCGGGGGGCAGGCCCCGCCCCCGGGCGGGTTGTCGAATCAAAACCGCCTTTTGGGCGTGAAGCGGGTCATCGCCGTCGCCAGCGGCAAGGGCGGCGTCGGCAAATCCACCTGTTCGGTCAACCTGGCCTGTGCGCTGAACCATCTGGGCGCGCGCGTCGGCCTGCTGGATTGCGACATTTACGGCCCCAGCATCCCGTTGATGATGGGGGTTCATGAGCGGCCAACCATCAGCGCCAGCGAGCGGCTCGTCCCGCCGGCCAATCACAATGTCAAGGTGATGAGCATCGGCCTGGTGCTGGAGAACGACCAACCGGTGATCTGGCGCGGGCCGATGATTGCCAAAACCATCGAGCAGTTTTTGTTCGCCGTGGAGTGGGGTGACCTGGATTTTTTACTCGTGGACCTGCCGCCGGGCACGGGCGACGCCCAACTGTCACTTTGCCAAACCGTGCCGCTGGACGGCGGGGTCATTGTGACCACGCCCCAGGAAGCATCGCTGGGCGTCGTGCGCAAGGGCATCGCCATGTTCAAGAAAGTCAACGTGCCGCTGCTGGGGATCATCGAAAACATGAGTTATTTCACCACGCCCAACGGCGAACGCGTGGAAATATTCGGCCATGGCGGCGGCCAGGCGGAGGCCGCGCGGCAGAACATCCCGTTTCTGGGCGAAGTGCCGATTTTCACGGAAATCCGGGAGGCAGGCGACCGGGGAGTGCCTATCGTCGTATCGGCGCCGAACCGGCCGGCCGGAAAGGCGTTCATTCAAATTGCCGAAGGACTGCGGAAAGGTCCGGCTTAAACAATTTATAAGCTTTTGATATATAGTATCTTATTTGGGTTGCAAGCTGGGCGGCAAAGTTTTAACGTGGTGGTAACATAGAGTTTTTTATTATGTCGAACGCTGCAAAAGAAACATCGTCGGCGAACGATTTGCTGAAGAGTTCTTCGCTTTACCGCGAATTTCAGGCGGAACGTGAGGAAATCCTTAAGCACAAATGGATTGAATCGGAAAAGGCCGGGCATGACATCGGCTTCGAACGGGCGTTGACCGAATGGATCATCAAGCACCGCGCCAACTGGCGCAAAGGCCGTCAGCCTACCGCCAATAACTAGGTAAACGGTCGAATCTGTTCCTTTAACGCAGCCCGGCGAGGCGGCGAAGGAAAAATGAAAACGCAAAGAGCGACGCGAATCGGCTCCGCGAAAAGGAGCGGTTCGCGGTTTTTTTATGTCTGATTCCACCGTCATCCTCGATGCCACCGCCATTCAGCGCGCCCTCACCCGCATCGCCCATGAAATCGCCGAGCGCAACGAGGTCGGCACGGACGTTGTATTAATCGGAATTCCCACCGGTGGCGATCACCTGGCGCAGCGGCTGAGCAAAATTCTGACGGGTATCTGGGGCCAGGCAGTGCCGGTGGGCATCCTCGATGTGTCCATGCACCGGGACGATCTCGACCGGCGCGCCGCCCCCAAGGTGTTTCCCACCGTCATCCCGTTCGACGTGACGGGCAAGACGGTCGTGCTGGTGGATGACGTGCTCTTCAGCGGACGCACGACGCGGGCGGCGATGGACGCGTTGAATGATTTCGGCCGGCCCAAGCGAATTCAACTGGCGGTGCTCGTGGACCGCGGCCACCGCGAGTTGCCCATCAAGGCGGATTTTGTGGGCAAAAACGTGCCGACGGCGCGGGAGGAAAAAATTTCCCTGTTGCTGGTCGAATCCGGCGCGAGCCGGGACGAGGTGGTTTTAAAGAAGCCATGACCTGGAACCGCAAACACCTGCTCGACATCGAGTCGCTCACCGTGGACGAGATCACGATGGTGCTCGACACGGCGCGGGCATTCAAAGTCGTGGGCGAACGCGCCATCAAGAAGGTGCCGGCCTTGCGCGGCAAAACCGTCGTGAACCTGTTCATCGAGCCGTCCACGCGCACGCGCATCAGCTTTGAGCTGGCCGAACAGCGGCTGTCGGCGGACATCATCAATTTCACCGCCGAGGCCTCATCGCTGAAAAAAGGCGAGACACTCAAGGACACTGCGCGCAATCTCGAGGCGCTTAACGCCGATTTCATCGTCATCCGCCACAGCGCCTCGGGCGCGGCGCATTTCCTGTCACGCGTGCTGGACGCGAGCGTGGTCAACGCCGGCGACGGCGCGCACGAGCATCCCACCCAGGCGCTGCTCGACACCTTCACCATTCGCGAGCGGAAGGGAAAAGTTGCAGGATTGAACGTCACGATCCTGGGCGACATCCTTTACAGTCGTGTGGCGCGCTCGAACATCTGGGCGCTGACGAAACTGGGCGCGCGCGTCACGCTGTGCGGGCCATCCACGCTCGTTCCCAAGACCTTCGAACGGATGGGATGCCGGGTGACTTACGAGATGGACGAAGCCATTCGCGATGCCGACATCATCAACCTGCTGCGCATCCAGCACGAGCGCCAGCGCAAGACGATGTTTCCCAGCATCAACGAATACACCCAACTCTTCGGCCTGAACAAGGCGCGCCTGGCCAAAACCAAACCGGATGCGCTCATCATGCATCCCGGGCCGATCAACCGCGGGGTGGAGATTGACAGCGATATTGCCGACTCGGGGCGTTCGCTGATCCTGGAGCAGGTGACCAACGGACTGGCCGTGCGCATGGCGGTGCTGTTCCTCCTCAACGGCGGCAAGGGGCCGCAGGAACTGGCCGGGAACTGATATCAGGCCTTGGGGTCCGCCAGGCCGGCGACAATCGCGACGCTGGCCGAGGTGCCGAGCCGGTTCGCGCCGGCCGCAATCATCGCCAGCGCCGTTTGGGTGTTGCGAATCCCGCCCGCCGCCTTCACACCGAACTTCGGGCCAACCGTTTCGCGCAGCAATTTCACGTCTTCCACCGTGGCGCCGACCGTGCTAAGCCCCGTTGAGGTTTTGATGAAACGTGCACCGCTTTCCACCACCAGTTTGCAGGCACGAATCTTTTCTTCATGGGTCAGCAGGCAGGTCTCCAGAATAACTTTGACCGGCCGCTCGTCGGCCGCCTCCACCACGTCGCATAGTTCGCGCAGGACAAATTTGTCGTCACCCCCCTTAAGCCGGCCGACGTTGAGGACGACGTCAATTTCATGCGCGCCGTCATCAATGGCCGCTTCGGTCTCAAACCGCTTCACATCTGCGGGCATCGCGCCGAGCGGGAAACCCACCGAGCAACCCACCTTGACGTCGCTGCCCTCCAGGAAATGCCGGGCTTCGACAATCCAGGAGCCGTTCACGCTCACGCTGTAAAAGTTGTGTTCGCGCGCCTCGGCGCAGAGTTTTTCGATATCCCGAACCGTGGCGTCCGGCCGGACGAGAGTGTGATCAATAAAACGGGCCAGCGCGGCGGGAGTGTTGGGCAGCGTCATGAATGGCAGACAAACTCGATTAAACGCCGATGGGATGCCACGCGGTCTTGAATTCGATGGTGTCGAGAATCCAGTACGGGTTCTCCACCTTGGCGCTAAACCAGTCAGCCGGCGCCGCCAGATGTCTGGTGTAGCGTTTGAGATTGATGACTGGGCCTGCCTGTAGTTTCGCCCCTAACTCCGGGTCGCCCACACCGTCAACGATGGCGTTCACGTCCAGGTGGCCGGCGATGTGCGGCACCAGTTCGGCGCGCTTGCCGGTCAGGACGTTTACCACGCCGCCGGGCAAATCGCTCGTGGCCAGAATTTCGGCAAAGGTCACGGCCGGCAACGGGAATCGCTCCGACGGAATCACGATCGCCGCGTTGCCGCTCAAAATCACCGGCGCGGCCAGCGAAACCAGCGCCAGCAGCGATGGCTCATCCGGCGCGAGTACCACCACCACGCCGGTCGGTTCCGGAGTGGTGAAATCGAAGTGCGACGTGGCCACGGGATTCACGCTGCCGAAGATTTGATGATATTTATCGGTCCAACCCGCGAAATATACCAACCGATCGATGGCCAGCGTCACCTCGCGCTGAACTTTCGCCCTGCTGACGCCGGTGGAACGTGCGATTTCATTGACCAGTTCGCCCGCGCGGTTTTGCAGCATCTCGGCGGCGCGATAGAGGATTTGGCCGCGATTGTAGGCGGTGGCCTTGCTCCAGCCCTCCATCGCGGCGCGCGCGGCAACGACCGCATCGCGGAAATCCTTGCGTGAGGCATGGGCGTAATTGTCCAGGTGCGCGCCCTTTGCCGACGTCGCGGACAGGTAACGGCCGCTCTCGCTCCGCGGGAATTTCCCGCCAATGTAGAGCTTGTAGGTTTTTTTGACGTCCAGTCGTGTGCTCATGGTTCGAGGGGTAGAGTTTTCAATCCAACCGGCAATAGGCCGCCAGTCCCTGCAAGCCGCCTTCCCGGCCAAAGCCGCTCTCCTTGTAGCCGCCGAATGGACTGGTCGGGTCGAACTTGTTGTAGGTGTTCGCCCAGACGACGCCGGCGCGGAGCTGGTTGACGATCTTGAAAATCTTGCTGCCCTTGTCGGTCCACACCCCGGCACTCAGTCCGTACGGCGTGTTGTTCGCGCGCTCCACGGCTTCCTCCGGCGTGCGGAAGGTCATCACGCTCAGCACCGGCCCGAAAATTTCCTCCTGCGCCACCCGGTGCGAAGCCGTCACACCGGTGAGGAACGTGGGCGGATACCAATAGCCGCGCTCGGGCAGCGTGCAGCGCGGCTGCACCACTTCCGCGCCTTCGTCCGCGCCGCTCTGGACCAGCTCGCGGATTTTTTCCAGTTGCGGCTTGTTGTTGATGGCGCCGATGTCGGTGTTTTTGTCGAGCGGATTGCCGATGCGCAGGGTCTGGATGCGGTCGCGCAGCTTGCGGACGACGGTCGGGAAAACACTTTCCTGCACCAGCAACCGCGAGCCGGCGCAGCAGACGTGGCCCATGTTGAAATAGATTCCGGCAATGATGCCTTCGATCGCCTGGTCAATCGGCGCGTCCTCGAAAATCATGTTGGCCGCCTTGCCGCCGAGCTCGAGCGTGATGCGCTTGTTGGTGCCAACGATCATCTCGGCGAGTTGCTTGCCGACTTCCGTCGAGCCGGTAAACGCGATTTTGTTCACGTCGGGATGCTTGACGATAGCCGTGCCGGTCTCGCCCACGCCGGTGACGACGTTGACCACGCCGTCGGGCAATTCCGCCTCCTGGAAGATCTGGGCCAGCCGCAGCAGGGTGAGGCTGGTGGTTTTGGACGGCTTGATGACGACGGTGTTGCCGCAGCAGAGCGCCGGGGCGATCTTCCACGCGGCCATGAGCAGCGGGAAATTCCAGGGGATAATCTGGCCGGCGACGCCGAGCGGCTGCGGGTGGCGGCCCGGAAACGCGTAATTGAGCTTGTCCGCCCAGCCGGCGTGATAAAAGAAATGCGCCGCCACGAGCGGCAGGTCCACGTCGCGGGTCTCCTTGATGGGTTTGCCGCCATCCATGCTTTCAAGCACGGCCAGCTCGCGCATTTTTTCCTGGATGATGCGGGCGATGCGATAAAGGTATTTGCCGCGCTCGCGGCCCGGCATTTTGCCCCAGACCTTCTCGTAGGCGCGTCGGGCGGCCTTGACGGCGCGGTCCACGTCCGCCTCGTCGCCGAGGGCGATTTCGGTGAGCGGGTTTTCGTTGGCCGGGTTGATGGAGGGAAAATGCTTTCCGGAGTGCGGCTTGACGAACTGGCCGTTGATGAAGAGCTCGTGCCGGGGGGGAATGACGTAATGTTTCGACTCCTCGGGCGCCGGCGCGTAGTCCCACTTGCTGCCGAAGGTCAACCGGCGTTCGCGCAGCGGAACGACCGTGTGTCCATTGGATGGTTTAGCCGGCGGCATGCGCCCGGCGATTTTGAGAGCGGTGGTTTTGGTCTTCACGGTAGCGAAAAGTAATCGGAGCCCTGGTAATTGCCTTCGACGGTCTTGGCGATTTGCATGAGCACGTCGTTGACGAGCGTGCTGGCGCCGAAGCGGAACAGGTCGGGCGTGAGCCAGTCGTCGCCAAGGGTTTCCTTGACCATCACAAGGTAATGCAAGGCTTGCTTGGCGTTGCGAATGCCGCCGGCGGGCTTCATGCCGATGCGGATGCCGGTGGCAAAAAAGTAATCGCGGATGGCTTCCAGCATGACCAGCGTGACGGGGATGGTGGCGGCGGGCTGGACCTTGCCGGTGCTGGTCTTGATGAAATCCGCACCAGCCTGCATGGCGATCTCGCTGGCCAGGCGCACGTTGTCGTAGGTGACGAGTTCGCCGGTTTCGAGAATCGCCTTCAGATGCGCCGGGCCGCAGGCCTCTTTGACGGCGGCGATTTCATCAAAAACCCTGGCGTACTCGCCGTCGAGAAACGCCCCCCGGTCGATGACCATGTCGATTTCGTCGGCGCCGGCGGCCTGGGCGCGGCGGACTTCGTCGAGCTTGGTCCGGAGGGGATACTGGCCGCTGGGAAACCCGGTGGCGACGGAGGCGACTTTCACCGGCGAACGGTCGCCGAGAAATTTTCGCGCAAACTTCACCATGTTCGGATAAACGCAGACGGCGGCGCACGGAGGCACGCCATATTTCGGGTCGGCGGGCGAGAGCGCCTTGCGGCAGAGATAGGCGACCTTGCCCGGTGTGTCCTTGCCTTCCAGCGTGGTCAAATCCATCATGGACACCGCCATTTTGAGGCCGGCGAGCTTGGCGCTGGTCTTGATGCTGCGCTTGGTGAACGCGGCGGCGCGTTCCTCGACCATCACCTGGTCAATCGTGGTTTGGGGAATGAAACGGGAAACACGAAGCGACGGCGGTTGGAGGCTTCGATTCAACTGCGCCACGGTTTTCATACGGCTTAAATCTGAATGCGGAAAGGCGCGGCGTCAATGCCGTTTCGGGCGGTTTACCGTCGAACCGTCTCATTCACAGCGGAACAATGCGGATCCGCAGAAAGTGCAACGCGGTCGAATTGATCGGAGCCAGGTCAGTCACGACAACGGTTTCGGTGCCATCGCCGTTGTCGGTCACGGTCTGCGACGTGTAGGCCGGGCCGGAGTTCCAGACGCCGACGGCCAGATTGGTGCTGACTTCGGCAACGTAGCTGAGGTCGCTCGGCGCGGGGTGCGCCCGTTTGAAGGTAACGGTGAGATGATTGCCGGTTTGGGCAAACGAAATTGGATTGGGGCTTGGAACATTGGGATCCGTGTTGAACGCGTATTCGAGCAGATTGATGATCCCATCGCCATCCGGATCGGCGGTATCAGCCGCCGGACCGGTATTTTGCGCCGTACCAAAATGGGCTTGCCGCCAGGTCGCGCGCGGACTGACGACGAGCGAAACTGGCAAAGTGAACAATGGTTGATTGGTGTCACCGGTCTGCACCAGGAGCGTGACGGTGTTGGTCCCGTAAGCCAGGCCAGCCGGGTTGAATGTGACGTTGACCAGGTTCGAGCCTGCGGCTGGAGCAAAGCCGGCGTTGCCATCCAAGCCGAGCCAGGCCAGCGGCATCAGGCGAACGGCGAAACCAGACCGCAAATAGTTCTGGTTGAACGCAACCGTGGTTCCCTGGGCCCGGGTATCATTCTGGACGCCAACGGTGCAGGCGTTGGAGACGGCCAGCGACTGATATTCCATGAGGATTTCTCCGGTAGTCTTCAGGATAAGTTCGGCATTCATCGTGGCCGTGGTGCCCTTGAAGACCGCGTTTTGAAACTGGAGGGTGAAGGCGCCGTTGATCGGGTCGGTCAATGCATAAACATGGCTGGTTGGACTTAATTCCATGTCATCCCAGAAAAATGCAATGCAATTGGACGGCGCGGACGCGTTGGGCAACGCCGTATTGGTCGAAGTGTCACCGGCGAAACGCCCGAAGGTGACAAACCCGTTGGGCGAAATGTAAAGCTGCGTAAACGAATTGGTGAAGAAGGGGAACGCAAAGCCGATGTCAACCGGGCCGGCGATGCCCTCGTCTTTGGAGGTCTTGGGGGCGGCCAAGGCTTTGAAATTCGGGTAAAGGTCCTGGCCGAGGGCGGAAAGATCTTTCCAGGCAAATGCCGGCCCGCCCGGCTGGGTGGAGTTGAGCGCGGTGTAAACCACCGGATTCGGGTTGGTGAGGACGAGCGCATAACTGAGCGGCAGCCCGCCGGGGTTGGCAATGACCAGCGGCACACTGAGCGCGGGTGAGTTGGAGCCGAGAGTCTGGTTGAGATTTGGCGCGACAACACTTGCCTGCGGCGGCAGCCCGACATAGAGAGCTGCGGAACGCAAGATGGCGGGGGTGGTCAGGGTCACCGGCGTATTGCTGCTGACAACGGTGAAGGTGAAATTGCTGAGGGCCACGCCGGTGAAGGTGTCCCACCACGTGCCGGTGTAGGTTCCGGCGTTTAAGCCGGCGACTTGCACGGTCCCGGCGACGCTGGTGCTGGCGGCGGGATCGAATACACTGTTGCGGTTCCAGACCCACGCGGCGCTGAACCCGGCGTTGCCGACCGCGTAAGCCGCGAGCACCGGCACGTAAGGATTGAGCGTGATGTTGCCCAGGTTCACCCAATCCAAGCCGGGATTGGTCAATTGAATGAAGTGCGCGCCGGCGGAAACCGCGATGGACGCGATGAAATTCGTGTTGAGATCGTTGGCGGTGGCGGGAAAAGCAATGTTAGTCTGCACGGTTCCGTCGAGGAGAATTTTAAGGCCGGCACCCGAGCGGGCAATAGTGAGGAGCTGAACGGAAAAAGTTCCCGACTGCGGATAGTTGACGCTGAACGTGTAGCCGTTCGGCGTCATGTCGTGGTGATAAACGCCTTGTAAATAACTGGGAGCCGAGCCGATCCCATCGGGCGCGGCGTTGCTCACGGTAAAGGTGTCCTGCGAGGCGGCGGCCCAGCCGCCGCCAGGCGCAAAGGCCAGCGGGCCGCTCGCACCCGCCGTCGTCACCGGGGCGGATTTGTTTAAAATATTTTGCTCGCCCAGACCGGATCGGCTGACAAAGTCGCTGACGGCGCGGAAATAGCCATAATCATTCTCCGCGTCCATCCCATCCCACCACCAAGGCTGCTCGGCGCCCGATTGACCGTTCATGAGGCCGACCCAGAGGGGGGCGTTGACGCCGTAGAGCGGCGTGCCGTTGGTGGCGCACTCGGCGCCGAAATTCGGCCGCACCGGCTGGGAGCCGCTGATATCCGGCGCGTCCCGCAAGCCGGTGATAACATCGCTGGGATAATCGTGATGGGTGTAGTAATCGCACTGGTCCCAGATGGGCTGGTTGAGGTCCGAGCTGGTGGTGATCAGGTGCTGATACGGATCCTGCGCGCGGAGGAACGACGCCATTTCGTTGTGCCAGGCCTGAACGAGGCCCCACTGGCCCGTCTGGGCCGCGTCAGTGAACTGGACTTCGTTGAACAGTTCCCACGCCATGATGGACGGCGAATAGCCCCACCGTGCCACCGCGTAACGCAGTTTCCGTTTCGTCAGGTCCTTGGCCAATGTGTTCGTGAAAAACTCCACCGGGTTGAGCATGAATCCGTTGGTGCTGCCGACGTTATTGGTGAGGTCGTAAGGATTCTGTCCCCAATTGGAGTCGGTCGTGGTGGAATACTGCCCGTGGTGCTGCAGGGTCATCTGGAAATGAACACCCGCCTGATCCGCCGCAGCGACGATGCCGTCCCACTTTTGCGCGACGGTCAGATTCAACTGGCCCCGCGGCAGCGTCGAGCCGTACGGCGGCCAGTCGAGGTTCTTGCCGTCCCAATGGTCCATCCACACGCGCGACCAGTTTTCATGCGCGGCGCCCATCTTCCAGAAGATGTTCGTGACGTTGTGACCGCTGGCATCCCAGGCCACGTTTTCCCCTCGCGGGAAGAACCGTTTTCCGTTGCCGGTGATAAACCGCCGCGGATTGGCCGGGTCCACCCGGACGAATCCGGCATCGGTCGGCGGTCCGGCCACCGTCCACGAGGTGGGCTGCAGATTGCTGACGGCGAGGGAATTTCCGTTCAGCGTCACATTGCTGATGCTGTAAATGCCGGCCTGCGTCGGCGTGTGGCGCACCCGCCAGGTGGTGCCGCCATCGAAAAATGCCGGCAACTGAACGGTGGAGCTGTCCGGCTGAACCATCCGCACGCGCACGTCGGTGATGTTATAATCAAACGGATCGGTCGTCAGATTGGTGATGTTGAACGATGCCTCGATTTTGGCGTAAGTGCCCTGGGCGGAAACCGTTCTCAGCGAACCAACCAAAAAAGCAACCAGCAGAAGGGTCTGCCACAGCCGGTGGCGAAGACCGGCTGGGGGAAAACAACGGTGCATAAATCAATCTGCCTTATGTCGGGTGTTTTCGCAAGGCCAAGCCGGGATGCACAGGACGTCCGGTGTTCAGGCCGGACACAACCCGCTCCTTTAAAGGGGGAGGAGCTTGATTTGTTCGCCTTCCCGGGCCGCCGCCTCGCCGAGGGTCTGAACCTGGTGGCGCCGCCGTTCGATGATGTGTTTGTCAATCAAAGGGTCATACGGGACGGGATACTGGCCGTCATAACAGGCCAGACAGAACGAATCCGCCGGCAACCCGGTGGCCTTGATCATCCCGGCTTGCGAAAGGTAGTGCAATGAATCGGCGTTCAGGTAACGGCGGATCTCATCCACTTTGTGGTTGGCCGCCATCAGTTTGCTGCGGTCGGGAAAATCAATGCCATAGACACACGGATTCCGATGCGGCGGGCAACTGACCGTGACATGAACCTCCTTGGCGCCGGCTTCCTTGAGCGTCTTGACGCGGGCCTTGCAAGTCGTGCCGCGCACGATGGAATCGTCCACAATGATGACGCGCTTGCCCTTCACGAGCGGAGCGATCAAGTTCAGCTTCATGCGCACGTCGAAGTCACGAATCAGTTGCGACGGCTGGAGAAAACTGCGGCCGACATAGTGATTGCGAATGAACGCCATTTCAAAGGGAATCCCGGATTCCTCGGAATATCCCAGCGCCGCGCAGACGCCGCTGTCGGGCACCGGGATGACCAAGTCGGCCCTTACCGGATGTTCACGCGCGAGCTGGCGTCCCATCTCCTTGCGGACCGCATAAACGCTGCGGCCGCCAACCGTGCTGTCCGGGCGCGCGAAATACACGTATTCAAAAATACAAAACGCCCGGCGCCGGTGTTCGGGGAAGGCCGGCAGACTGACCAGCCCTTTTTCGTTGATGATGACGATCTCGCCGGGCTCCACGTCCCGGACGAATTGGGCATGGATTTGGTCGAAGGCCACCGATTCGCTGGCCAGCACGTACGCGCCGTTGACACGGCCGATTGAGAGCGGGCGGAACCCGAAGGGGTCGCGCGCGCCGATCAGCTCCTTTTCGGTCAGGATGACGAGCGAATAGGCGCCTTCCAAGCGGCGGACGGTCTGTACCAGCGTGTTTTCGACACCGCCGAGGGACGGCTGGGCGAGCAGCATGATGATGATCTCGCTGTCCACCGTGGTCTGGAACACCAGCCCCTGCTGTTCGAGTTCGTCGCGGAGCTGGGCGGCGTTGGTGAGATTGCCGTTGTGGGCGACGGCAATCTGTCCGCGCGTACAGTCCACGGTGAGCGGTTGCGCGTTCCGCAAATGCGACGAGCCGGTGGTGGAATAGCGGGTGTGGCCGACTGCCACGTTGCCGACGAGGTCGTGCAGGATTTTGGCATTGAACACCTGCGGCACCAGGCCCATGCCGTGATGCTTGAAAAATTTTCCGTCGTGGCAAGTGACAATGCCTGCGCTTTCCTGGCCGCGATGCTGGAGGGCGTAAAGGCCGTAGTAGGTGAGTTCGGCGGCATTCGGATGACCGAAAATGCCGAACACGCCGCAATAGTGTTTGGGATAAACCTGGTCTTGCATCGCCCGCGCCGCTGAATTGTCGCAGGCGCGAATCAAATGCGCAAGCCGGAACAAGAGACGGTAGTGCCCTTATTCGAAATTAACCAAAGGGCGGCGACCAAAAGAACAAGCATCGCAATGGCAACGAACAGCATCTACATGGATGCGTTGACTTCTGGGGCATTTATCACGGCTGGTTCATCGCTTCTATTTTGGATCCGCCACAACTGTCCCATTCAAATACGATTTGAGCTTGTCCGCCAGTTCCTCGGGCAAGCGCTTGGGCTTTTCATTCACCCCGGCGCAGACGTGAAAGGTTTCGGCTTCCAGGATGAGCCTGTCATCCTGATTGACGATGCGGCAGGCGAAATTCAACCGCACCCGTTCGACGGCGGTCGGCCAGATTTCGACGGCCAGCAAATCGTCGTAGCGCGCGGGTGACCGGTAGCGCAGGCGGACCTCAATGACGGGAAAAATCACGTCGCGGTCCTGCCATTGCCGTACGGAGAAGCCCAGCGAGCGGATGAATTCGCCGCGCGCCGCCTCCAAAAAATCGAGGTAGCGGGAATAATACACGTGGTTTCCGATGGTGCAATCGGCGTAACTGACGCGGTGCGGGTGACGGAACAGAGCGGCCATGGGCACAGCGTAAGGGCGTGGGCTGAAAGTGGCAATATCCCGCCTTGGCCGCACCCGGTTCAGACGGGATTCTGTCGTCAAAATTCATCAGCGAAAATCGGTTGCACGAACGCTTTTTCATAGTATGTTGCGGTCATGAATTGGCAGCAGGCGGTTTCGCTGGCGGTGGTGGCGGTCGTGGCGGGGTTGTTTCTGCGGGGATGCCTGCGCCGCCGCAAATTCAGTTTTGAACGGGACACGCATTGCGGCTGTTCAGTTTTGGGGCCGGCGGGGGACAAGGGTTCCATGGTTTTTCATGCGCGCAAGGGTGAGCGCCCCGTCGTGACGGTCAAACGGCGATGAGTTCCCCGGACTTGCTAATGCGAGTTTTATAGGATATAATTTTTTATCATGGCTGTAACCAAAGTCAGTCCCACAATGCATTTTGTTCACCGCGGTACGGCTGTGAGCGGGCGCGGCGGAGCCGTGAGCGGTCGCTGGATTCCGAACACGGATGTTTATGCCACCGACACCGGACTGGTCATCAAGGTGGAGCTGGCCGGGATGAAGAGCGAGAATCTGGAGATCACGGTGGAAGGCCATCGCCTGCGCATCAGCGGCAGCCGACCGGATCTTTGCCGCGCACACAAGTGTAATTTTCTGGTCATGGAAATCAGCTACGGTCCCTTTGAAAGCGTGCTGGAATTGCCCCCGGGTTACGACCTCAGCCAGGCCAAGGCCATATATGTAAACGGTTTTTTGCGAATTGACGTGCCCTTGGCACACCAATTGCAGACGAAAAGCACGAAGGTCCCGATCGCCGAAGGAAATTAGCCGCGCCTGAATCTTTTCCCGGGCGCCGGCATCTAATTGAATAACAGTCTGAAACGACGATGACTTCGCCGGAAACAGAATTTGTCAGCATTCTGGGCGGCGCCGAGAAATCGGATGCCCCGCCGCGCATTTCCGCCCGTTCCTTGCCGGAAAACCTGCCGATTCTCGGCCTGTCGGACATTGTGATTTTTCCCGGAGCAGTCGTGCCGCTGCTCGTGGAAACCGGGCCGAGTCTGAAATTGATCGATGACATCGTGGCCGGCGACCGGCTGCTGGGCGCGGTGTTGCAGCGCAAACCCGAAATCGTCGAACCGCTGCCGGAGGATCTGCACGAGGTCGGTTGCGTGTCGCGGCTGGCGAAAATGGTGAAATTTCCCGACGGCACGGCGCGCATGCTGGTCGAGGGTCTGTGGCGCATCCGCATCAAGATTTACACGCCGCCCGCCCCCTACCTGCGCGCCAGCTACGAGTTGTTGCGGGATGAAACCGAGGACTCGGTCGAGTTGCAGGCCATGTTGCGCAACGCGCACCGGCAGTTCGAGGAAATCGCCCGCATGTCCACCGCGCTGTCGGACCAGGTCAAGGTCGCGGCGCTGAACACCGAGCATCCCGGCCACTTCGCCGACCTCATCGCAGCGAATCTGAACCTGAGCTTGGACGACCGGCAGAAACTCCTGGAGACCGTGTCCGTCCGCGAGCGGCTGCAAAAGCTGCTGCCCCTGCTCAACCGCGAGCAGGAAGTCCTCACGCTCAGCTCAAAAATCCAGAGCGACGTGGCCACCTCCATTGCCAAGACCCAGCGCGATTTTTTCCTGCGGGAGCAAATGCGCGCCATCCAGAAGGAATTGGGCGAGGGGGAAACCGGGTCGAGCGAGATCAAGCTGCTGCGAGAAAAAGTCGGGCAGACGCCCATGCCGGACGAGGCCCGCAAAGCCGCCGAGCAGGAGCTCGAACGCCTGCAGCAGACTCCGCCCGCTGCCGCGGAATATGCCGTCGGCCGCAATTACCTGGACTGGATCCTGAACATGCCCTGGGAAAAGTCCACGGAAGACAAGCTGGACCTGAAGGCCGCCGAGCGGATTTTGAACGAACAGCATTTCGGGTTGGAAAAGGTCAAGGATCGCCTGCTCGAATTCATCGCGGTGATCAAGCGCCGCAGGCAGATCAAAGGTCCGATTCTCTGCCTGGTCGGCCCGCCAGGCGTGGGCAAGACTTCCCTCGGCAAAAGTGTGGCGGATGCGCTGGGCCGCAAGTTCGCGCGCATCGCCCTGGGCGGCATGCGCGATGAGGCGGAAATCCGCGGCCACCGCCGCACCTACGTCGGCGCCATGCCGGGCCGCATCATCCAGACCCTCCGCCGGGCCGAAAGCCGCAACCCGGTGATCTTGCTGGACGAACTGGACAAGGTGGGCGCGGATTTCCGGGGCGACCCGGCGGCGGCCCTGCTTGAAGTGCTCGATCCAGCCCAGAACAACACGTTCACCGATCATTATCTTGACCTGCCGTTTGATTTGTCGCGCGTGCTGTTCATCACCACGGCGAACTGGCTGGAGCCTATCCACCCCGCTTTGCGCGACCGCTTGGAAGTGATCGAACTGCCCAGCTACACCGAGTCGGAAAAGCTGCAAATCGCCAAGCGTTATCTCGTGCCGCGTCAGATCGAAGAGCACGGCCTCACCCGGCAGGATGTGAAATTTACTGACTCCGCCCTGCGCAAGCTCATCCGCGAATACACCCGGGAGGCTGGCGTGCGGCAGTTGGAGCGGGAAATTGCCGCGCTGTCGCGCAAGGCGGCGCGCAAGATTGTGTCCAAAAACGGCGCCGCCCTGGCGGTAAAACTGGATGCGGACACCTTGAAGGATTACCTGGGCCATGCGCCGTTCATCGCCGAAACCGCTGAGAAAATCATCGAATACGGCATCGCCACCGGCCTGGCGTGGACGCCGTTCGGCGGCGATGTGCTGTTCATCGAAGCGACGCGGATGCGCGGCCGAGGCAACCTGCTGCTGACCGGGTCGCTCGGTGAGGTGATGAAAGAGAGCGCGCAGACGGCGATGAGTTACCTGCGCAGCCAGGCCAAATCGCTGGATTTGGACATGAGCAATTACGGCAAATTCGACATCCATATCCACGTCCCGGCCGGAGCCACGCCCAAGGATGGCCCGAGCGCGGGGGTGGCGATTGTCGCTGCGCTGGCTTCGTTGCTGACGAAACGGCGGGTCCGCTTCCGGATGGCCATGACCGGCGAAATCAGCCTGCGCGGCCGGGTGTTGCGGGTGGGGGGCATCAAGGAAAAAGTCCTGGCAGCCGCGCGCTTCGGCCTCCGGGAAGTCATCTTGCCGGAGCCCAACAAGGCGGACTGGCTGGACGTGCCGGCGGAAGTTCGCTCCAAACTCAAGGCCCATTTCGTCGGGCACATTGCCGACGTTCTGCGGCTGGCGCTGGAGACAAAATGATCCCGCGGCTGGCGCCGGCAGTGGCAGGCTGTATTCTGGCCATCGCGGCCAGTGCTGCCCCCACCAATGGCCTGTCCGACAAGGAAATCGAGGGCCGCGCCCTGGCCCAACAACTCCTGGCCGTGGGCCCCGCCTCCAACCTCGTCCAAAATGCCATCCTGAACATCCGCATCAGCCGGAGCCGGCGCCTTGAAATCCCCGTCCGGATTCAGAGTGTGCTGTCGGAAACCGGGTGGCAGGAGATTTACGAAACATCCGCCGTGTCGAACCGGGTGCGTCTGGCGATAACGCATCAGGTCGGACGGCCGAATCGCTATCAAATCTGGGACGGTCCGGGCGAACCGGGCGCAGCGGAGGACCGGCCGGCAACCACTATGGCCCGCTCCCAAATCATGACGCCCTTTGCCGGCTCGGATTTTTGGGTGGCCGACCTCGGACGCGAGTTTTTTCACTGGCCGCAGCAAACCTTGCTCAAGAAAGTCGTGCGCAGCAGCCGGGGTTGCAGCGTTCTGGAAAGCGCGAATTCCGACCCGGGGACCAATGGTTATTCCCGCGTCCTATCATGGATCGACAGCGAAAACGGCGGCATCCTTTATGCCGAGGCCTACGACGCAAAGGGCAAACTGCTCAAGGAGTATGACACCAAGAAACTCAAAAAAGTGAACGGTCAGTGGCAGGTGCAGGAGATGGAAATCGTCAACGACCAGACCGGAACCCGCACGCGGCTGGAATTTGACTTGAAATCGGAATAAGCGTTGATCGGGCCACCACCCATCGGGTTCCCGCACCGGTCGTGGTGGATAGCTTGGTGATAGTTTGCGAACAAGTCGGCCGGTCGCATGCTTGACTTGAGCCGGTGCGCGGCTCAGGCTGCCTTAAAATGCTATGAATGCGACACTGCGCCGAATTTTTCTGACATTTTGCCTCTGCTCCGTCGGCAGCACGGGGGTCTTGGCCGATACCAACTCGGCAGCCTCGCCGCTGTCAACGGAAGCATCGAACGCTCTGCTGCAGATTCAGCAACAACTGCACGACACCCAGCTGGTTCTCGAGAAGAACCGGCAGCAGACCGAGGCCGAAACCCGGCGCAACGCCGAGGAAATAGCCACCCGCTTTGAGTCGCTTCAGCAAATCATCGCCGCTCAGCGGCAGGGGGAAATCGAGGCCGTGCAAAAGACCCAGCAGATGATTCTGTTGTTGGGGGTGAGCTTTGGCAGCGTGGGGCTGGCGGCCCTCTTATTGATGGCTTACCTGCAATGGCGCGCCGTCTCGCGCCTGGCCGAATTGATCACGCTGCGCCAGGCGGAATTCGCCCTGGACCAAGGCCGGGTGGCGCCGGCTTTGGCCGCTGGCGCCGCGGTGGAACAGTCAAACGCCCGGCTGTTCGCCATGGTGGACCAACTCGAAAAACGCATCCTGGAGCTGAAGCAGGTTGCGCGGGCGCCGCTGGCCGAAACCAACGCACCCGCTGCGGCGCCCGAAGCCAATGGCGCGCCGAAAACGTCCAGTGACCGGGACGAATGCGTGGCCAATCTGGTCGCCGAAGGGCAGGCCTTGCTGGCCGCCAACGAGCCGCAGAAGGCGCTTGAATGTTTCGATGTGGCGCTGGGACTGCATCCCCGCCATGCCGAGGCCCTGGTGAAAAAGGGCGGAGCGCTCGAAAAACTGGGCCGGCTGGACGAGGCCATCACTTGTTATGACCAAGCCATCGAAGCGGATGGAGGCATGACCATCGCCTACCTCCACAAAGGCGGTTTGTATAACCGCCTGTCGCGGTACGACGAGGCGTTGCAGTGCTACGAGCGGGCCTTGCAGACCCAGGAGAAAAAGACACCGGGTGAAAAGATCGTGGCGTGAGGTCAGTTGAATGAAACGCGGCTGCGCGTGCGCTCGAGTTCGAGCTGATGCCGCACCATTTCGATCTTGAGTTGCAGCAGGACGCGGTTTTCCTCGGAACGGGCGGCCAACTCCTTTTCCAGTTCCTGAATCCGCGTTTCGTAGGACCGCAGCCGCTCCTGCATCGGCGCTTTCAACTCGTCCAGGTGCTGCGATAATTGGGCGATTTCCGCGATGGCGATTTGCTGGGCCTGAAGCAGCTCCTTGCGTTGAACCGCCAGTTCCTGGACGAGCGCCTCCTTGAGCGCCTGGGCCAGGTGCGGCGCCAGGTCGGCTCGCGCGGCGGCCACCGCTTCCTGGGCGCGCCGTTCCGCCTCGAGCGCCCGCTGCCGCCAGATTTCCTCGGCGGTCATCGGCCGGCCGCCGCTGGTTTGGACGGCGGGAGAAGAGCGGAGGTCATGCACCATATCGCGGCACCATTTCCAGGCGTCCTTGACCACATCCGGCAGTTCCTCGTTCTGGCTCCCGTAGCCCCCCGACCGTCTCAGCTTGAGCACGGGCGCAGGCGCAGGCGGAGGCGCGGGCGGGGGCAGTGCCGGCTGGATGCCCAGCGTGCGCGCCATGATGTCATTGGCCGCCGCGGTGCCGTCCATGCCGCAAACAGGGCACTGGACCGGCGCCGGCATCCGGCCATTCAACGGGTACACATCGAAGGAGTATTTTTGCCCGCAACCGCAGATGATTTTGATGTTAACCATGAGGATATCAGCTTATTGGCCGGCCCGCCGGCCAAGCGTATTCAAACAGCTGTTTGTTTTTTTTAAACCGGTTACCATAGGAACGACTTCTGTTCTCCCATCAGCCGGTCCCCCAACCACAAGGTGACCCGCCAGGCAGCGAGCCCGCCGAACTTTTGATAATCCTGATCCACCAAAGTCAGGGACGTCCAACGCCGGAAAGAGCCCGGCGTCACGGTTTTTTCCAAGGTGACCTGCTGCGGCAGGCCCCCGGGGCCGGCGCCCCGCAGTTCGACGCGCAGGTTCAGCCTGGCGCCCCGGGTGTTGGCCGCCTTCCACAAAACATCAATCCGCAGGGCGGAGATTTCATTGGTGTGCTGGCGCAGGTAAACCTGGTAGGCATCGCGGTCGAACAAGCTGGGGGAAAGCGCGTCGCGCCCTTTCTGGTCGAGGAACAGAGGCAGGACTTTGATGACGCGGCCGGCGGGCGCGTCGACCGCCAAAGCCCAGAATGGCCAGCCGAGCAGAAGCAAGGTCACAAAAAGCCCGCGCATGGCCGAACATTAGCGGCCGGCCCGGCAATTTCAACTCTGATTTTGTTATTGCCAGTAAAAACTCACCACCTGGACATCCGTGCCCGAACTGCGAAAGAGAACCGCAACGTATTCGCGATGGTAGTCGCCAATCTGCGCCGTGACATGGACCTCAAACGTGGAGCTGCGCACGGTGCCGAGGGCGGCAAGCTGCTGGGCGGCCGGCCCGGTGATGCCCAACCGGGCCACATCCCCCGGATTCCGCAACGGCGTGTCATCGTCCGTGCCATCCACTCCGTCGGGCCCGGCGCGCGCCTTGATGATGGCCTCCGCCATGGGGCTGTCTCCCCCCAGCAGGACCTGCAAGACATTCAAATCGGCGGTGTTGAGGTTGACTCGCCCGGAGGAAAATGGCGTGAAGATGTCCTTCAACCCGAACGGATATTCCGGCGCCTGCCCGGGCGCGTGGCCGAAACCGAGTTTGTGCTCGAAGGCCGAGGGAATATGATTGGTGGCATTGCTGCCTTCGTACATTTCCCGGGTTATTCCCTTCACCAGCAATAATTCGGACAGGTCGTCGATGGGCGCGTTTTTGGCGTAATAGGGCAAGGGACGCCCCTGGTAATAATCGCTTTCGGCACCGGCCGGCAGCGCATTATCGTCTGAGTCAATCCAGTCAATAATCGAATCCGACACGACGGAAATATCATTGGCGTCCGCCCCCATGAGGGTGAGCGCCTGCACGATCACGTCGCGACTGGCGGTGTTAACATTGATCTTGCGTTCGAGATCGATGATTTTGACAGTCACGGTGCCTTCCCCGACCGGGTAATGGTCGAGTGACAAGCCGCACAGCGGGCTGTTGGAAGAGGCGAGGCTGCCCGGACCGCCGGCCCAGATCTGGTTCAAGGAGTCGTACGGTTCGTTCGGGATGGTGAGCTGCTGCGATAAAACGTAGCGCGCCAGTTCCACGCCGGAACGCCCGAGCCAAAGCAATTGCTGTTCCGAATCCGCATTCTGGGCCAGCCGGGTCTCGACTTTCATGGAAAGGGCCAGCCCGGCAGCCAGCGCTGAAAGCACGAAGATGGCAATCATCGCCACGATGAGCGCCATGCCCCGGGAATGTTGTTGAAGGCGGAGTTTCATCGCGGGCTTTCTCAGCGGTTGAAGCGATTCGGCCGGAAGGGATTGCCCGGTGCGTTGGGATTTCCAGTGGCGCCGGGCGGGCCCTGGCTAGGCGGACCACCTGGCGCGTTGCCGGGATTCAGATTAATCCCGCCGGGCGCCCCGCCGCCTCGGGCCGCCTGCAAAACTGACGGCATCATCATGGACGGCGCGGCGATGACCCGGGTGATCACCAGGCTTGAAGCCTCGCCGTTGTAACCCCCGCCACCGCCGGGCACGAGGCTGATGCGCAGCAAGGGGGGAATGGAGTTGGTGTCCAGCCACTCGTCCACCCAATCCAGCTTATTGGTATCCCAGCATTCCACGACAAAACCCTGCACGTTGCGCGCCAGCACCAGCGGAAAGGCCTTTTCATCGGAGTCCATGTCCATGAGAATCGGATTCTGCCGCAGCACCAGGTCCTTTTCTGAATCCGGCCCCGGTTCGAGAGTGAAGGTCAGCCGCCGCAGATTAAAATCACCAAACCGGGCGTTCCGAGGAAAACCGGCCGGCAACCGGGCCACGAAGCTCAAAAGGGGTTGCTCTCCATTTTGAACTACAAAACTGTAGTAGGCCGGGGAAGCCTGAAAGGATTGGACGCAGGTGAGGGAGTCCTCCAGGGTGCGGATGGCGATGCGCTGGCGCTGGGCGCGGGCCGCGGCCTCGTTGCCGACCTGTTTGGAGCGCAACAAGAGGGTCCAGGTCGAAAAGACCGCCGCCACCAGCATCGAGAAAATCGCAAAGGCGATCATGATTTCGACCAGGGTGAATCCGCCGCGCCCCGGCCGGGGCGCGAAGGCGCGGTTGCGTGAAGGGCCCGTCGGGTTCATCGGCGGGTGGTTGCCCCATCCAAGCTCCCGGCGGGAGATTGCGGGCGGAAGAGCAGCAGGCTCAATTTGGAGACCACGGCATGCCCGCGGGCGTCGTCCTGGAGGATGATATCGACCTTGAAGAGTTTGTTCGTCTGCGTTTCCTCGACAGCATAGGTAAAGCTGTAATCCTGGCAGGATTTGCCCAGAAACTCGCCCAGATTGCCGGTATAGACCCCTTCGACCAGTTTGTTGGTCAGCACCAATTCACTGGCCACCAGACCGGCGTCTACAATCGGACGCTGCAACCGGCGCGCGTTTCCCAGCGAGGTGGAGACGAGCCCGAGAATGGCGAACGTGCCCATGAAAAAGATGCCGATGGCCACCATCACCTCCAACAGCGAGAAGGCCCGTCGGTCCGGGACGCCGCGCGCACTGGTGGTGAATCGGGTTTTCATCGCGTCACGGGAGCGGCGGATGCCAGGGCGGTGGAAAATTCCAGCGTGATTTTTTCCCATTCATCGCGCGAGTGCAGCACGAGCATCAGTTCCTGACAGGTGCCGTTCGGATAAAAATCAACACTGGCGATCTCATCTGCGCCCCGGTCCAGCATGTCAATGTCCAGCATGGCGATGTCCACGTTGTCCGGCAACACCACCGAACCCGGGGAGCCGGCCGGCGCGGCGGCGGGCGAGGCCAACCCTGGATTGCTGGCGAGGGCCCCCGCCAGCGGCACCGGTGCCGCGGCAGCCGGCGCATCGGCGATTTCCAGCCGCTTTTCGGCAGGGTGAAAGACCACCCGCACGGTCCGGCCGCTATAAATCGCCCGGGCCCGCGCGTCACCCATCAACTGCTGCACGTCGCTCACCGCCCGGCGCATGCCTTCCTTGCGGAAAATCTGGAAGACGGAGGGGACCCCCATCGCCGCGATGAGGCCGATGATGGCGATGACAATCATGACTTCGATCAGCGTGAAGGCTGAGGCGTGCGGAGTGACAGGCGACGGGTGACGTGAGGAAACTTTGCGCGTGGGAACGCTCAACTTGTCACTCGTCACTCGCCACTCGTCACTCATAGCTCAGGCGTGGATCTGCGAAATCAGCTTGAACAGCGGCAGCAGGATGCTGATGAGCAGGAACCCCACGATGACGGCCATGATGATGATGAGCACCGGTTCGATGAGGTTGGTCATCACGCGCAAACCGATCTGCAATTCGCCTTCATACGTGTCGGCGACGTTGTTGAGCGCGCCGGGCACATCACCCGTTTCCTCGCCGATCCGCACCAGGTCTACCATCAATTGCGGGAAGATTTTGCTTTGCTGGAGCGGCTGGGCCAGGGTTTTACCGTCGGTCACTGCGTCGCGTGTTTTGGCAATGGCCTGTTTGACGATGCGGTTGGCAATGACCTGCTCGGTGATTTTCAATGCGACGAGCACGGGCACGCCGTTCTGGAGCAACGTGCCGAGGGTGCGCGCGAACTGGCCAAACAAATTCAGCCGGATCACCTTGCCGAAAACCGGCGCCTTCATTTTCCATTCATCCAGCTTCTGGGCGCCTTCCTCGCTGGCCTGAAAGCGTTTGAAGAGAATGAAACCGACGATGGCGACGAATACCAACAACAGCCAGTAGTGGATCAGGAACTGGCTGCCGCCCACCAGGATGCGCGTCGGCAGCGGCAGCTGGACGTTGAATCCCGTAAAAATCGTGATGAAGCGCGGCATCATGAAGAACATGAAAAAGGCGATGATACCCGCGCCGACGCAGCACACCATGGCCGGATAAATCAGCGCCGAAGTGAATTTCGCCTGCACGTCGGCGAATTGCTGGAGATGGTTGGCCATGCGCCGCAGCACTTCCACCAGCGAACCGCTCTGCTCGCCGGCCCGCACCATGTTGACGTACAAATCTGAAAACACCCGCGGCTGCCGCGCCATGGCGTCCGACAGGCTCCGGCCCTCGGTCACCTCCTGCTTCAACTCCCGGCTGACGTCGGAGGAAATGCCCTTCGACTCCAGATGCGTCATGCTGTTCAGCGCCACCGTCAGCGGCATCCCCGACTGGAGCAGGTTCGCCAGTTGCTGGGTGAACGTGGCCAGCTCCTGCAGCTTCGGCTTGCGCTTCTGGGAAAGCTGGGCGCGCACCGTGGGCGGCAGAAATGCCATCACATCGAATTTCTTGCCCGAAACTTTGCCGTTGGTGCTCGCGCCGGCTTTGGCTGTGTCCACCGCAACAGGAAAGAGCCCGAGGCGTTCGATTTGGGTGACCGCCGCTGAGCGGTCGGCCACCTCCAGAACGCCCTCCACCAGCTCGCCGCTCCGGCGGCGTGCCCTGTAGGAAAACTGCGGCATAAGCTAGCAGTTAAAAACCGGTTCCGCCCGAAAGTTTCACGGTTTACGCTTCGCTCTGCGGTGGCTCCCGGCGGGGGAAAGGTCCGGCTGCCAGCCTTTCGTTCAAGCTCCCCCGCCGATAGCCCTGCAAATCCAGGGTCACGTGCGCGTAACCGATGCTCTGCAACGCTGCGGCCACCCGTCCGCACAGACCGTCCGCCAAAAACCGCGGCATCTCTGCTGGCCCCAGTTCGAGGCGGGCGAGGGCCAGTGCGGACGGCGGATGGCGGACGGCAGAATCTGGGGTTTTGCGGACGGCCGGGCTTTGGTTCCGCCCTCCGGGTTCCGCGTTCCGCAATTCGTGGTGGCGGACGCGGACGTCATGAAAGCCCAGGTCGCGCAGCACATTTTCCGCCGCCTCGATCATCGCCAGTTTTTCCGGCGTCACCGCCTCGCCGTAGGGAATGCGCGAGCTGAGGCAGGCCATCTGAGGCTTGTCCGCCGTGGGCAGGCCGAGCTGCGCCGAAAGTTCGCGGATGTCAGTCTTGGTCAGACCGGCCTCCTTGAGCGGGGCGCGCACCTGAAATTCGGCTGCCGCCTGGGCCCCGGGCCGGAAGTCCCCGTTGTCGCTGGCGTTTTCGCCGTAGGCAATCACCGCGAATTTTTCCGCGCGCGCAATCGGCGTGAGTTGCTCGAACAGCTCGTGCTTGCAGAAATAACAGCGGTTGGCCGGGTTCGCCAGATAGTTGGCATTTTGGAATTCAGCCGTCCGCACCACGCGCACGGGAAATTGGAATTGTTCGGCGAGGGCGAGCGCCTCCGCCAACTCGCGCCGCGGCAGGCTCGGCGAATCGGCGATCACCGCCAGGGCCCGGTTGCCCAGGACCTCGTGCGCCACGCGCGCGAGGAACACCGAATCCACGCCGCCGGAGTAGGCCACGAGGCAAGAGCCATAAGCGCGCAAGGTGGCGCGCAGTTGTTCGAGCTTGTGTTTCGACACGCCCCTAAACTCGCATTTTGGGCGGGACTTGTCGAGTCGCGCGGGAACTCCGCGGCCTGGTCGCCTGGTGACCGGTTGGGGCGATGCAACCCCGCCTTGACAGAAGGCGTTTCCCGACTATCCTCGCACGTTCCGGTTTTTCCGCCGGAAGGAAGCCGAATGAATTTATGAAACGCCAGTACCAACCGTCAAAGATCCGCCGCAAGCGGCAGCACGGGTTTCTTGCCCGCAAATCCACCAAGAGCGGCCGTGCCACGCTGCGCAACCGCCGCCGCGAGGGTCGCAAACGCCTGACCCCGGTCTAAGCCCGCATCCCCATGCCTGCGTCGCCTCCAGACGCCCGACCCCGGACGCCAGACCCCAGGCGCCGGCGACTGGGCCGCGCTTCCCGGCTCGGCCGGAACCGGGACTTCGCGCGGGTGCGCCAGCAGGGCGAGCGGCTGGTCCTGGGCTGCCTCATCGCGAATTGGCATCGGCTGCCCGCCGGCGCCGCGCCCCGGGTGGGCGTCGTGACCGGCCGGAAAATCGGCGGAGCCGTGGAGCGCAACCGCGCCCGGCGGCTGCTGCGCGAGAGTTTCCGCCAGCATCAGCATGAGCTGGCGCAACCCGTCGAACTCGTGCTGGTGGCGCGCAATTCCATTGTCGGAAAGAAGTTTGCCGAGGTGGAAAGGGATTTACTGACGGCGCTGAACCGGGCGGGGTTGTGGAAAATGACTAATTCCTAGATCCGAATGACTAAAGAATTTCCAATGACCAATGCCGAAATCGCCGGACGCGCGGCAGCCGGCATTTCGTCATTCGGGCTTCGCCGTTCTTTAGTCATTAGCATTTCGTCATTAGTCATTCACGTTTTGGCATTGGCCATCCGCACCTATCAGCTCGTAATTTCACCGGCCCAGACCTGTTTATTCGGCGCCGCCGGCGGCTGCCGGTTCACGCCCAGCTGTTCGCAATACGCCTTGGCGGCGGTCCGCGAACACGGCCCTCTCCCGGGCGGCTGGCTCGCCGCCAAGCGAATCTGCCGCTGCCATCCGTGGGGCGGTTGCGGACCCGATCCCGTACCCCAAAAGGAATTCGTCATCCGTCGTTCGCCCTCTGGCCATTAATTACTCATGGATCGCACCGGCATCATCGTCGTTTCGCTCTGTGTGGTTCTGCTCGGCATCTGGTTTGTCGAGCAGAATAAAGTGGCGATGGAGCAGGCGCGCTACGCCGCAACCAATCGGGTGGCCCACTTGACGGTTACCAATCTGGCGGCTCTTTCCAATCAGTTGAATGCTGCCGTCCCGCCAGCGGGCACTCCTGGTCCCGGGTTTGACACGAATCAGCCGGAATCCCTGCTGGTTACCAATTACGGCCGCGCCCGGTACACGTTCACGTCGCGCGGCGGCGGGCTGAAGTCGGTGGAACTGCTCGATTACCCCGAAACCATTTCGCCGCGCTGGAAGCGGAAGGTGGCGACGGACGGCGTGGCGACGTTGAACATGCGCGCCCCGCTGCCGGTGCTGGCGGTTTTGGGTGATCCCGGACTGTTCGGGGACGGGAATTTCACTCTGGGCCTGCGCCCCGACGGCGTCCTGGCGGAAAAGACGCTGACCAATGGCCTGCGCCTGACGAAGGAGTTTCATCTCAGTTCCAATTACCTGGTAAACACGACCGTGCGGCTGGAAAATCCGTCGGAAACTCCGTTCCCCCTGCCGGTCCAGGAATGGGTGATCGGCACCGCCACCCCCATGGGGCCAGATGACAACGCCCTGAGCGAAGGCGTGATGTGGTTTGACGGGCGGGGAACGCAAGACCGGACGGTGAGCTGGTTCTCCGGAACCGGCTTTGGCTGCTTCCGTGGCACCCCCCGGTCGGAATATGTCGCCGGTTCGAACGACGTTGTCTGGGCCGCGGCGCACAACCAGTTTTTCGCGCTGATGGCCATGCCCAAGGACCCGGCCGAACAAATCGTCGCCCGGCCCGTCAACCTGCCTCCATTCCCCAACGTCGAACCCATCCCGGGGGCGCCCCCGCCACAGGGAGTGCAGACCGCTTTCGTTTATCCCGCCGTCACCCTGGCCGCACACTCGGCGCTGGAGCGACATATTGTCCTCTTCGCCGGGCCGAAGGAATACCGCCTGCTGGCGCGCATCGGCGACGAGTTTCAAAACCAGGCCGATCTGGTGATGCAGTTCGGGAAGTACCTGGGGTTTTTCGCCAAGGCGCTGTTGCTGGCGATGAACTGGCTGCATGACGTGACCCGCCTGGGCTATGGCTGGGTGATCGTGCTGATCACGGTGCTGATCAAGGTGGTGTTCTGGCCGCTGACGGCGGCGAGCACACGTTCGATGAAGCGGATGCAGGCGCTGGCCCCCGAGATGCAGGCGCTCAAGGAAAAGTACGGGGACGACATGCAAAAGCTCACCCAGAAACAATGGGAGCTTTACCGCAAACACAAGGTCAGCCCCATGAGCGGTTGCCTGCCCATGGCCATCCAGATGCCCGTGTTCATCGGCTTTTTCACGATGATCCGGAGCGCCATCGAGCTGCGCGGCGCGCATTTTCTGTGGATCGCCGATTTGTCCAAACCCGACACGATTTTCATGATTCCGGGCATCAATTTCCCCTTCAACCCGCTGCCGCTGCTGATGGGAGGTGCGATGTTGTGGCAATCGCACCTGACACCGCCTTCGCCCGGCATGGACCCGGCCCAGGCAAAAATCATGCGTTACATGCCGCTGCTGTTCCTGGTGTTCCTGTATAACTACTCCTCCGGCCTGGCGCTGTACTGGACGGTCAACAACGTGTTGACGATCGTGCAAACGAAGCTGACCAAAATGAACCAGCCCGCAGCCGGACCGGCGCCCCAAGCCTCCGGTTCAGCATTGACGCCGGCGTCAAAAAGGAAAAAATGAGTTCGTTGAATGGTCAAACGGTTAAGTAGTTGACCGGTAAAAATCGCCGTTTTGCACCATTCAACCAATCACCATTTAACAAATTACAAATTTATGGCCGCACAACCGAAAGCAACCCTGGAAAAAATTCTCGAGTCCCTCGGCTTTCCCGCCACGGTGGAGGAGCACAAGCTGGAGGAGGGCATTTTCCTCGATGTGAAAACGGACGACGCCGGACGCCTCATCGGCCGCCAGGGCCAGACCCTGGCCGACCTGCAATACGTCACCAATCGGCTGCTGTTTCAGCAGGATGCCAACGCCCCCAAAGTGACCGTGGACGTGGGCGGTTATCGCGCCCAAGCCCGCGAAGCACTGGTGAAGAAGGCCAAGGACGCCGCCGAAAAAGTCCGGCGCTGGGGCGACACCGTGGAACTGGAGCCGATGACGTCGTTCGACCGCCGGGTGGTGCATCAAGCCATCAAGGACGATCCCGACGTGGAAACCCACAGCGTGGAGGTGGATGGTACGGACAAGAAAGCCATCCTGCTCCGGCCCCGGCATTGATGCGGCCCCGGCGACCGCCGGGAGAACTTTTGACGTCTCTGCTCGCCGCCCCGGCGGGTTCCGGTTACTCCCGCGATAATTCGGAAAAGGGAAGCGCGGAGCTTCAAGTCCGCGCTTCGCGATTCAGAGGGTTGGGGCGTTTCCGCCAACCGGTTATTGATCCACAACGGTCAGCTTGTAAACCGGCGAAAAGACGCTGTTGGCCTTAGGCCCCGTGCCAACGGCGTTGTATTTGTAGTCGAATTTGAAACGATAGTTGACGAAGTTGACCCCTGCCGGCACCGGCACAAAGCCTTCCCAGCGGTTCCGCACCAGGGCCACGGGACGCAGGGGATACGACTGACCATCGGCGATGACATAAGGTTGAATGGTCTCCCAGCGCAGCGACTGCTGCGAGGAATTGAAAGCCACTTCAACCGGGTACAGGTTGTTGGGATTGCGCGGTTGCTGCAACGGTGTCAGGCGCGTGAACTGCGACGCGCAGCCGGCCAGCAGCAACGCCGACAAGACAGGCAGGAATTTTTTCCACATAATGGAGCAGCCTTACACCATGGCTCCGGGCTTGTAAAGCCGGATTTCACCGCTTGAAGTGAAGTTGATTTTGGATGAAAATCAGCCTGCTATGATTTCCTCAAGTCCGCCCTCGCCGGCAACGAGTCACTTTCGCTGGGTCATTTGTGCGTTGTTGTTCTGGGTCACCACCGCCAACTACATCGACCGCGGCGTTTTCAGCAACCTCGCCCCCGAACTGCAAAAGCAGATCGGCTGGACGCAGGACCAGTATTGGAACATGACAGTGGCGTTCAACATCGCGTACGCCATCAGCCTGCTGGTGATGGGGCGGGTGATGGACGTGCTGGGTTTGCGCTGGGGCTTCACGCTGGCTTGCGCCGCGTGGGGCCTGGCGGCCATGAGCCATTCGCTCGTCAGCACGGTCACCGGATTTTTCATCTGCCGGATTTTGCTGGGGCTGGGTGAAGGCGGCAATTTCCCCGCCGCCATTAAAACCACCGCCGAGTGGTTTCCCAAACGCGAACGAGCGCTGGCCACCGGTTTGTTCAACTCCGGCTCGAATGTCGGCGGAATTCTCGTTCCTTTCGGTCTGCCCTTTGTCATCGCCAGTTTTTCTTCGCTGGCCCTTTTCGGCTCAGCCAACGGCTGGCGCGGCGCGTTTCTCATCACCGGTATTTTTGACCTGGGCTGGATCGTCGCGTGGCTGCTCATTTACCGGAAGCCACAAGAGCATCCGCGCGTCTCCCCCGCCGAGCTCGCCGTCATCAACAGCGATCCACCCGAACCCACGGTGAAAATTCCCTGGCGGCGGCTCTTCCCCCACCGCCAGACCTGGGCCTACGTCGCCGCCAAAGGCATGACGGATTGTTTCTGGTGGTTTTATTTGTTCGGCGCTCCTTACTTTTTTTCCGACAAGTTTGGATTGAGCCTGAAAGCGCGCAGCGGGCCCGTGGCGGCGATCTACGTTTTCGCTTCCGTCGGCAGCATCGGCGGCGGCTGGCTGTCCGGCCACCTGATGAAACGCGGCTGGACCGTCAACCGGGCGCGCAAAACCACGTTGTTGGTTTTCGCCGCGCTGGTGGCGCCGGTGGTGTTTGCCGCCCTCACCAATAACCAATGGGTCGCCGTGTGCCTGATTGCCCTCGCGGCGGCAGCGCACCAGGCATGGTCCGCCAACGTCTTCAGCCTCGCCGGCGACATGTTCCCGCGCCGCGTCGTCGGGTCGCTCACCGGGTTGGGCGGCTTCGCCGGATCGATTGGCGGCACCCTGTTGTTCATCATTGTCGGCCAGATTCGCAAAGCCTCCATTGCCCGGGGTGAACAGGGCAATTATTTCCTCATCTTTCTGGCCGCCAGCGTCACTTACCTGGTGGCGCTGCTGATTGCGCACCTGCTGGCCCCGAAGCTGGAACAGGCGAAAATCGAAGAGCAAGCCGCGTAGTTTCTGTCGACCGCAAGGAGGCGCAAAAGACGCAAACCTTCTCCCACCGCCTCAGTGGGGGAAATTTGGTTGATGGTCTGCCGCGCGTGTTCCCTTGGGTAGAATGCGCCGCGCGATCAAAACGCCAAGGAAAGTCCCCAGCGTGTTGGTCAGAAGGTCCAAGAGGGACGAAGTGCGATTGGGCAGCCAGACCTGAATCAGTTCGATGGCGAGACTGACGGTTGCGCCGGCGCTGACGGTCCAGACCAGATTCCCAATCCGGCTGCCAGGTTTGACCAACCACCGATGCCAGAAAACCATGAACCCGAACGGTATAAATCCCAAGATGTTGACCACGATGTCGTCCAGGTCGGACAGTTTGATTGCCGAAGGACCCCATGGCGGTTCCAACACGCGCTTGCGCAGCACCGTGTAGCGTTCCGGGACCAACAGCCGGTGCTGATGCGGGGAGTAGTCGTGTGCCACCAGTCCGGCGCTTTCGTCGAAGAGATACAAAGCGGTAAGACCAGCCTCACTCGCCAGACGTTTTGCCTCGGCGCGGGCCCACCAATCATGGTGGCGCGCAATTTCCGGAGCGTCCAAGGCCCGGTTGAAAATGGCCAAACCGAGCAGGTTTCCCGTCCAGGGATGTTTGCCGGTGATGGCATTGCCGAGGACCAGGCGGCCACCCAAATGCGAGCGCGGCACCGTAAAACCCGGGAATCGGTCGGCCAGCAATCCGTTGGTATAGAAACTGGTCCCCGATGGACTGGCGGTGACCGCGAGGACTCGGAGGTCTTCTCCGGCCAGCGCATCTTCGGGTCCGACCTCACGAAATCCCCGCGCATTAGCCGGGTCGCGAACCCGCAGCAACAATTCTGTTTCCCATTGGCATAATGCCGCCCCGGCAGGGACCTGCCCATCATCGATGGTGAGGAGATAGAAGGCATCGGTGGCCGGTACCGGAACCGGTTCCAGCCAGAGCTCCACGGTAAACGCGCCTGGTTGGTCCGGCTGGGTACGGACGGACCAGTCCAAAGGTTCCGGGTCGTACGCGACGCCTGCAACCCGGAACGCCAGGCCCGTGCGTTGCTTGAGCCAGCCAGCATTATTGAGCGGCCGGAACGCGAAGGGCCACAGCCCGACCAGCAAGAGCGATACGGCTATGATGGCCGAAATCAGGCCGGCGACTTTTCGATTCAGGCGCGGCATGGCGTGAGCCTAGAAGAGCGCTGGACCAAGGTGAAGGTCAAAGCGCGGGCCGAGGCCCGCGCCTTGAAATGATTTGGTAGGGCGCTTGCTTCGAAAGCGCATGGCATCGGCCCGCTCGGAGAGCGAGCCCTACCTTTGCTTACACCGTGTAGGTCGTGCTGGCGGTTGTGCCACCCCGGCCGGTCCAGTTCGTGTGGAAGAACTGGCCGCGCGGCTGGTCCACCCGTTCATAGGTGTGCGCGCCGAAGTAATCGCGCTGCGCCTGCAACAGGTTCGCCGGCAACCGCTCGCTGCGGTAGGCGTCGTAAAACGCCAGGGCGGTGCTGAATGCCGGGACGGGAATGCCCTTCTTGGCCGCCATGGCCACCACATTGCGCCAGGCGCGCTGACACTCCTTGACCGCCTTCCGGAAAAACGGGTCGAGCATCAGATTGGAGAGCTTCGGGTTCTTGTCGAATGCTTCCTTGATCTTGCCCAGGAACACGCTGCGGATGATGCAGCCGCCGCGCCACATGAGCGCGATGCCGCCGTAGTTCAGGTTCCACTTGTATTCCGCCGCCGCCGCGCGCATGAGCATGTAGCCCTGCGCGTAGCTGACAATCTTCGACGCGTACAGCGCCTGGCGGATGGATTCAATGAATTTCTTATGGTCGCCCTTGATGGTGGGCTTCGGGCCCTTCAACTTTTTGGCCGCGGCGACGCGCTCGTCCTTCATCGCGGAAACACAGCGCGCATAGACGGCCTCGGCGATCAGGGTGATGGGAATGCCCAGGTCCTGCGAGGAAACCACCGTCCATTTGCCGGTGCCTTTCTGGCCGGCAGTGTCCAGGATTTTGTCCACCAGCGGCTGGCCGTCGGTGTCGTTGTAAGCCAGGATGTCGCGGGTGATTTCGATGAGGTAGGAATTCAATTCACCCTTGTACCATTCGGCGAAAATCTCGTGCATCTGCGGCGCCGTGAGGCCCAGGCCGGTTTTCATGAGATTGTAGGCCTCGCAGATGAGCTGCATGTCGCCGTACTCAATGCCGTTGTGAACCATCTTGACGTAATGACCGGCGCCGCCTTCGCCCACCCAATCGCAACAGGGCGCCGCTTGCGCCGAACCACCCGTGTCGTCCACTTTTGCGGCAATGGACTGGAAGATGGGCTTTACATGCGGCCAGGCGGCGGGCGAGCCGCCCGGCATGATGCTCGGGCCATGCCGCGCCCCTTCCTCGCCGCCGCTTACGCCGGTGCCGATGTACAGCAGGCCCTTGCTCTCGACGTATTTGGTGCGGCGGATGGTGTCTTCGAACAGCGAATTGCCGCCGTCAATGATGATGTCACCAGCTTCAAGCACAGGCAGGAGGTGGTCGATGAATTCGTCCACGGCCTTGCCGGCCTTGACCATGAGCATCACGCGGCGGGGACGCTTGAGCAGCGCGGCCATTTCCTGGAGCGAGTGGGCACCGATGACGTTGGTGCCCTTGGCCTCGTTGTTGAGGAAGTCATCCACCTTGGATACGGTGCGGTTAAAGGCCACGACGGTGAAGCCGTGGTCGTTCATGTTGAGGATGAGGTTCTGGCCCATGACGGCCAGACCGATCAAGGCAATGTCAGCTTTTGGTTCCATAAAAATTTGTCAGCTTATTCAAAATCAAAAACGGCATGGGAGTTTACCGGAAAGGTTCGTTGAGGGAAATCATCATTTTGGGCACGGTCTTTTTATTTTTGGGCACTTTAAAATTTATTGGCGAATGTGAGTCCTTCGGTCGGCGATTGTTTGCAGGCTTGCGCGGGCTGCCACCGGCCCAGGATGGGATCGGCCACGTTAAGATGATTTGTGGGTTGAATCTACACCACAATATTGGCAGGCTTTTGCTAATGATTGTTTGATCCTGACGGAGTTTTGGTCAATTGCCTGTGAAACCCGGTCCTCCAGTTCTTTGACCATGAAACTGTTTCTCATTACCAATGTGTGCCGCTATATCGGTATGCTTGGCTGCTTGGTGGCCATAGTTCTGATGGCAGTGCTATTCTTCGGGCCGGCTTGGGACTATCGCAAGCCACAGCATATCAATTGCATCAGCAATTTGAAGCAGATCGGCATTGCGTTTCGATTGTGGGAAGGCGACCACGGAGATCAATATCCCTGGAACGTGAGCACCAACGCCGGTGGCACAATGGAACTTTGCACGAGGGACAAGGACGGCTTTGACAGCAACGCGGTGTTGCATCTTAAAGTCATGACCAACGAGTTATCCACTCCCAAAATTCTTTTCTGTCCGCAGGACAAGTCGAAGAAGTTCACAACAGACTTTGGCGATCTCCGACCCGAGAATGTTTCTTATCGCTTTCGTTCCGGTCCAAGTGTTGCCGAATCCAATCCGACCGAAGTTCTCGCCGCCTGCCCTATTCATGGCAATTTGCTTTTCTGTGATGGTTCGGTGAAAGAAGCCAAGCCACCGCCACCACCTGGACTTCTGGACGAACTGAATGAACGACTGCACTATGACGAGAGATTCCAAATCAGGCTGGCAGCCGATTGCATCATCCTGGCTGCTGGTCTTGGACTGTTCTTGGTCGGAAGGATTCCAAAATTGAAATCCGATTTGAAGTTCAAACCCCGCTGAACGCGGCGAACCCGCCGTCAATCGGGATGACCACGCCGGTTACAAAACCCGACGCTTCGGCCGAGGCGAGCCACAGCAACGCGCCCACCAGGTCCTCCGGCACACCGAACTTGCTCATCGGCGTGTGAGAAATAATGGTGTTGGCGCGCGGCGTGAGCGACCCGTCCGGCCTGGTCAGCAGGGTCCGGTTCTGGTCCGTGAGGAAAAACCCAGGCGCGAGGGCGTTGACGCGGACACCGACCTTCGAAAAGTGCACCGCAAGCCACTGCGTGAAATTGCTCACCGCCGCCTTGGCGCCGCTGTACGCCGGAATTTTGGTCAGCGGGCGGAAAGCATTCATCGAGGAAATGTTGATGACGGTGCCCTTGCCTTTGCCGGCCATTTCGCGGGTGAACGCCTGGGTGGGCAGGAGCGTGCCGAGAAAATTCAGGTTGAACACAAATTCAACGCCTTTGGGATCGAGATCGTAGAACGTGATAATTTCCTTGGCGGTGCCGGCCAAGTCTTCCTTGCGCAAATGTTCCAAGCTGGTGGTGCCCTTGGGATGATTACCGCCGGCGCCGTTGATGAGAATGTCGATCGGGCCGAGTTCCCTTTTCACCTTGTCGTTGGCCGCCGCCAGGCTTTCCTTTTCGAGCACATTGCAGGCGACGCCGATGGCCGTGCCACCCTCCTTGCGGATTTGCCCCGCCACGGCTTCCGCGGCCTCCTGTTTCAGGTCCGCCACGGCGATTTTCGCGCCACAGACGGCCAGCGCCCGCGACATGGTGCTGCACAAAACACCACCGCCGCCGGTGACCAGCGCGACCTGGCCTTTCAAATCCACCTGGAATGGAACATTCATCGTTGTTTCTCCTCGTTCGGTTCTGCCTCGTTGGTTTGGTTAGTCCTTGAATCGCCCCCGATAGGCCCACAGCCCCAGGGCGGGGTTCGAAACATAGAAGATCTTCTCCCCGTCCGGCAGCGTGTTCCAGCCGTCCTTGAGCTTGGCCGGATCATAACGTTGCGTCATCTGCCTCAAGTCGGCGTACCTGAAATTGACGCTCTCGATTTCCTGGCGGGTGAGATGGCCGGGGCAGTAAGTGATGTGGAAGCGGTCTTCGGACGAACCGTGGATAAAATGCGCCGCCGCACTAAGGTTGTTCTGCAATTCGGGGTTGGCCTTGACCGCCGCCAGCGTCGCGGGCGTGCCGCGGTAGCCGTATTTCCGGATGAGCCGGTCGATCTCCTTGTCTTCGCCAAACTCCTTCAGGCCGGGCGCCAGCACGATCAGTTCGCCACCGTCAGCCATGGCCATGCGGGTGCGATAGACGCTCTTGTTGCCCAGCCACGTGCTCTTGAACTCGGACGGATCCAGATAAACGACCACCTTCTGGAGCGGCGCGTCGAGCATCTCAAAATTGACCTTGAGCGAAAGCGCCGCCCCCTTGTCGAAGCCGGAAATATCATCACTGATGTACAAGCCGCGCACGGCCAACTTGCCGTCGTCACCGCGCCCAACCACGGTGTGGACATAGACGATGGGCAGGTGCCGGGTGAAATGTTCGGAGGCGTAATTTAAAATGCGCCGCACCGGAGTGTCGGCACGCCCCATCATCCGCTCCATGCCGTAGGCGGCGCCGACGAAGTGGCTCTTATTGATGCCTTCCTGGCCGCCGGTGCCGACGAAAATGTTTTTGTTGTAATTGGCCATCCCGATGACCTCGTGGGGAACCACCTGGCCGACGGACAGGATCAAGTCGTGTTTGCCGGTCCAGATGAGATTGGCCAGTTGGGCCGGCCACGGAAAGTCCACCGCGCCGCCGGACACCTGCTTCACAAAATCGCCCGGCACTTCGCCGACTGTGGCGACGCCCGTGCGCCAGTTGTGCACCCGGAACCGGCTTTCCGGCACACCGGCGTACATTTCGGCAATCTGCGCGGAAGTCATCGGGGTGTGCGTGCCCAGCGCGGGCAACACGTCCGTCAACCGCTCACCGTAATAATCATAGATGAGTCTGGTTAAGACGCCGGCGTGGGAATGGAACCGGGTGAAATCCGGCGGAATGACCAGCACGCGCTTGCGGGGCCCGATCTGGTCCAGGGCGTGCGCAAGACCCTTCTGCAAATCGTCCAGCGACAATTTGTCAGCGACTGAACCGCGTTCGTAGTACAACATAAATCCGCCCTATTTTACACCACCCAGGCCGCCACTGGCAACGCCTGGAAACATCCGGCCGAACCCGGCTCGTCCACCCGGGCTGAGGTTGAATTTCACGAAAGGCCCGTGAATTGTAAAGAAATCCCACGCCGTACTTTTGTATGATTGACGGCTGCTTGCACAAAAACAAAACTCTTTTGCAAGATTTTTACAAAAAGCACCTTGCACCCGGCGAGCGTTCTGGAATTCTGTACGCGAAACCAAACAATCAAACATTTTTAATCATCAAACCATATCATGAGCAAAGGTTCGAAAAAGGGCTTGAGCATCCCGTCGAAGGGCGGCCTGGATTTTCTGTCACTGGGGGCACTGGTTCACCGGATCGACCCGGGTATCGTTCCTTTCCGCAAAGCCGCCGAATGTCGCATTCACGTCAGCGGCGGCGAGTTTAATTGTGCCGCCAACCTGTCGGATTGTTTCCAGCTGAACTCCGGCATCGCGACAGCGCTGGTGGAGTACCCCATCGGCGAGTTGATCGCCGAGCGGGTGAAGGCCATGGGCGTCAAGCCTTTCTACAAGAAGTTCAAGCACGATGGCGTGCGCGGCCCGAATCACGCCACCGTTTACAGCGACCAGGGTTATGGCGTGCGCGCCCCCGTGGTATTTTATAACCGCTGCAACGAGGCGGGGGCCATGCTCAAGCCCGGCGACTTCAACTGGAAGGAAATCTTCGGCTCCGGAGTCCGCTGGTTCCATAGCGGCGGCATCTTTGCCTCCCTGTCTGAAACCACGGGCGCGCTGATCATTGAAGCCATGCAGGCCGCCAAAGCCGCCGGCGCGGTGACTTCTTTCGACCTGAATTTCCGCCAGAAGCTATGGGACATCTGGGGCGGACAGGCCAAGGCATTGTCCGTGATGAAAGGCATCGTCGAGCAGGTGGACGTGCTGGTGGGCAACGAGGAAGATCTGCAGAAGGGCCTCGGCCTGAAAGGACCGGATGTGACCGCCAAGAGCAAACTCGACCCGAGCGTCTTCTTCGGGATGATTGACGCGGTGGTGAAGGCATATCCCCATGTCAAGGTGGTGGCGACCACGCTCCGGGAAGTCCATTCCACCAATCGGCACAGCTGGGGCGCCGTGGCCTGGATCGAAGGCAAGACCTACCTGTCACCCACCTGCGAACTCGATGTCTATGACCGCGTGGGCGGCGGCGACGGCTTCGCCTCAGGCTTGTTCTATGGCCTGCTCACGGGTGCGCCACCGCAGGAGTCGGTCAATCTGGGCTGGGCCCACGGCGCCTTGCTCACCACCTTCCCGGGAGACACGACGATGGCGACGGCGGAACAGGTCAAGGCCTTTGCCAAAGGCGGTTCCGCCCGCATTCAGCGTTAAACAAACCCCGGGCGCGGCGCCGCCGGTTCCCCGCGCCGGTTTCTCTTCCCGCTGGCCATCGGGCACAAAACATTATGAAAATGCTGCATTATTTTAATTTGCGCGGCGTGAAGAGATTGTGATAGTCTTTTCACCCCTTTTTGAGAAATGAAAATTTCAGTTCCTAAAGAAATGCATCCGGGCGAGGCCCGGGCGCCGTTGTCGCCAGAAGGCGTCGCCAAACTCGTGAAGCTGGGCGCGCAGGTGGAAGTCGAAGCGGGTCTTGGCCAGGGGGCGGGTTTTCCCGACGACGCCTACGCCCGGGCGGGAGCGAGTGTCAGCAGTGATCGCACGGCGTTACTAAACACGGCCGATATGGTGCTGCGCCTGCGCAAGCCGCCGTTCGAGGAAATCCTCCTGCTGAAGTCCGGGGCCATCCACGCGAGCCTGCTCGACCCGTTCAACGAAACAGAACTTGTCCAGAAGTTCGCCGAACGCGGGGTCAGCGCCATCAGCATGGAGTTCATTCCCCGCACGACCCGCGCGCAAAAAATGGACGTCCTGTCGTCGCAGGCCAACCTCGGCGGTTACGAAGCGGTCATTCTGGCCGCGCGTTACGCGAACAAGATCTTTCCGATGATGACCACGGCGGCCGGGACCATCCTGCCGGCCAAAGTCTTCATCATCGGCGTCGGCGTTGCCGGCCTGCAGGCCATCGCCACCGCCAAGCGGCTGGGGGCGAAAGTCACCGCTTACGACACCCGGCCGGTGGTGGAGGAACAAGTCAAGTCGTTGGGGGCCCAATTCCTGAAGATTGACCTCGGCGAGACCGGCCAGACCAAGGACGGGTACGCCAAGGCCCTGACCGAGGAACAGATTCAGAAACAGCGCGAGGCGATGAAGAAGACTTGCGGCGATTCGGACGTGGTCATCACCGCGGCGCAGGTGTTTGGGCGCCGCGCCCCGATTCTGGTCACCGCCGAAATGCTGGGCGCGATGAAGCCCGGCAGCGTCGTGGTCGACCTCGCCGTGGAAACCGGCGGCAACGTTGAGGGCGTGGTGTACGACCAGGTGACCGAACGGAACGGCGTTAAAATTGTCGGCCTGGCGAACCTGCCCGGGCGCGCGCCGGTTCACGCCAGCCAGGTGTACGGCGCCAATCTGGTGAGCCTGGTCGAGGAATTCTGGGACAAGCAAAACAAGAGCTTTGTCCTCAAGCTCGACGATGAAATCATCAAGGGCTGCCTCGTCACTCACGGCGGCAAGATCGTGAACGAAAAACTCGCCGCCCAACCCAAGTAAAATTTTATGACCGTCGAAAACCTCCAAGCATACAACCAAATCCTGGTCCTGTTCATCTTTGTGCTCTCGATTTTCGTGGGCTTCGAAGTGATTTCCAAAGTGCCTTCGATGCTGCATACGCCGCTGATGTCCGGCACCAACGCCATTCACGGCATCATCCTCTTCGGCGGCATCCTCGTGCTGGCGGACGCCGCCACGCCGCTGGCGCGGACGCTGGGTTTCATCGCGGTCGTCTTCGGTGCGGCCAACGTCTTTGGCGGATTCATGGTGACCGACCGCATGCTGCAGATGTTCAAGAAGAAGAAATAACATGAGCTCCACCATTGCTTTGATCCTCATCGGTGTCGCGGTCCTGTTCATTCTCGGCATCAAGTTTTTGAGTTCGCCGAAGACCGCGCGGCAGGGAAATCTCGTGGCGGCGGCGGGCATGTTGATTGGCCTGGTCATCCTGAGCAAGCCGGGCGGCGCCAACATCTGGTCGCAGGGTTGGACGTTCAATTACACCCTCATCGCCATCGGCATCGTGGTCGGCTTGGTCATCGGTGCGCTGGGGGCGTATTCCGTCAAGATGACGGCTATGCCGCAGATGGTCGCCTTGTTCAACGGCCTTGGCGGTGGCGCGGCGGCGCTCGTAGCCAGTCTGGAGTTCATCAAGGGCGCAAGCCCGGCGGAAATGGCCGGCACCATGCCCCCCGGCGACCCCTCGGCGGCCGTCACCCTTCCCATGCTGTTTGCCACGCTGATCGGCTCTCTCTCGTTCTCCGGCAGCATCATCGCCTATCTCAAGCTGGAGGGCAAATTCGAGAAGCCGATGACCTTCCCCGGCCAGAATTTCCTAAACGGCCTGATCCTGTTGGTGATTCTCGTCTTGTGCGGCTGGCTTGCCTTCCATGCCAGCGGGGGCAGCGCCATCACCGCGTTCATCGTGATGTTCTTGCTGGCGCTGTTCTTCGGGATCGCGATGGTCATGCCCATCGGGGGCGCGGACATGCCGGTGGTGATATCGCTGCTGAACTCGTTCACCGGCCTGGCGGTGGCCGCCGACGGTTTCGCCATTAACAACACCGCGATGATTGTGGCCGGAACGCTGGTCGGCTCGTCCGGCACGCTGCTGACGTTGCTCATGTGCAAGGCGATGAACCGGCCGGTCACCAACGTGCTGTTCGGCGCGTTCGGCACGGGCGGCGGCGGCAAGGCCGGAGCCAGCGGAGTTGCGGGAACGGTCAAACCCATTCAGGCCGACGAAGCCGCGGTGCTGCTGGCCTACGCGCAACGCGTGGTCGTGGTGCCCGGTTACGGCATGGCCGTGGCCCAGGCGCAACATCAGGTGCGCGAGCTTTCAGAAGAGTTGGGCAAGCGCGGAGTGGAAGTGCAGTTTGCAATCCACCCGGTCGCCGGCCGCATGCCGGGGCACATGAATGTGTTGCTGGCCGAGGCCAACGTGCCTTACGACCAGCTCATCGAAATGGAGCAGATCAATCCCTCGATGGACCGCGTGGATGTGTGTCTGGTGATCGGGGCGAACGATGTGGTGAATCCCGCCGCGCGCGAGGACAAGGGCAGCCCGATTTACGGCATGCCCATTATCGACGCCGACCGCTGTAAATGCACCATCGTGATGAAGCGCTCGATGGCGGCCGGGTTCGCCGGCATTGAAAACCACCTGTTCTACAAGGACAACACCCGCATGCTCTTCGGCGATGCCAAGGCCTCGTTGAATGCGCTGGTGGCGGCGGTCAAAGCCAGTTAAGGAATCCACGCCAGCCCGCGCCGCTGCTATCGCTGGACGCGGGCGCCGCCGCCCCGCATCAACTTTTCCACCTCGTCTTGCGACGCCATCGAAGTGTCGCCCGGCGTCGTCATGGCCAGGGCGCCGTGCGCGGCGCCGTACTCCACCGCTTTTTGCGGGTCGCCGGTGGTCATCAAACCATAAATAAACCCGGAGGCAAAACTGTCGCCGCCGCCAACCCGATCCAGGATTTCCAAGTCGGAGTATTGCTTTGACTTGTAAAACTTCCCGTTCATCCAGCACATGGCGCCCCAGTCATTGCGCGTGGCGGTCTTCGCGGTCCGCAGGGTCGTAGCGGTGGCCTTGAAATTAGGATAGGCTTTCACCGCCGATGCAATCATTTTTTGAAACGCCCCGACGTCGAGGCGCAGCAGGTGTTCGTCCGCACCTTCAACGGGAAACCCCAGACAGGCGGTAAAGTCTTCTTCGTTGCCAATCATCACGTCCACATAACGGGCGATTTCCCGATTCACCTCTTGCGCCCGCTTCGGGCCGCCGATCGATTTCCACAGTGACGGGCGATAGTTCAAATCGTAACTGACTGCGGTGCCGTATTGCTTGGCCTTCTTGACTGCTTCAAGCACGAGCGGCGGGGTCGTGTCACTCAGCGCAGCAAAAATTCCGCCGGTGTGGAACCAACGAACCCCGACGCTTCCGAAAATATGATCCCAGTCGAAATCGCCGGCCTTGAGCTGGCTCGCGGCGGAATGGCCGCGGTCGGAGACGCCCACCGCCCCGCGGACACCAAAGCCGCGCTCGGTAAAATTCAGGCCGTTGCGGGTGACCCGGCCGACGCCATCAAACGGCAGCCACTTGATGAAGTCCGTGCTGACGCCACCCTGCAAAACGCAATCCTCGAGCAGCCGCCCGACATCGTTGTCGGCAAACGCGGTGCAAACGGCGGTCTTCAGGCCGAAACAACGGCGCAGTCCGCGGGCAACATTGTATTCGCCTCCCCCTTCCCAGACTTTGAACTCGCGGGCGCATCGGAGGCGGCTCTCCCCCGGGTCGAGCCGGAGCATGATTTCACCCAGCGCCAGCAGTTCGTATTGGCACTGTGATTGAGCGCGAAGTGGTATGGCCATAGTTTTTGATCATCGCGGATTAAACCGCGCCAGGCCATCAATAGACACGAACCGACGCTCTCGGGAAAGCGGCAAATTTGGATTCCGCGTCGGTGGCTTCACGCCGAAGGCGTGCCCTCTGCCCCCGGGTGGAGTTTTCGGGGAATGGTCTGCGGCGGACGGGGCAGGCGGCAGGCCGATCAACCCATCCCCAAGCCGGAGCGGGCCATGACGCTGAGACGGGATTGTGCCTGGCGCGACATGCCGGTGAAAACCAGCGAGACTTGATAACCCGTATGTTTGTTGCCGGCACAGGCGATAACCACGCCGCTGCATTGGACCCGGCCGCCGTCACGGGGCGACTGCAAACCCACCGTCATTTCCGTCCAGGTGTTGAAGGGAATCGGGCTTCGAAATTCGATGCCGCCTTTGTGGATGGCCACCTCCTCGGCGGAAAGTTCCAGTCGAGACTGCCGCCCCTCGACCGTGACTTTTTGCAATGAATCCGCACTCTCAAATTTCTTGGCGCTCATAGAACTTCACCAAACTAGCACGAAATCCCCCATCGTCAAATTTACAACCCTTATGGGGTGAATAAGATGCAACAATTAATTACCATTCGATGACCGCGGCGCCCCAGGTCAATCCGGCCCCGAATACGACCATCAAAACCAGGTCGCCCCGCTGAATCTTTCCCGAGGAAACCGCTTCGTCCAGGGCTATAGCCACTGAGGCGGCCGATGTGTTGCCGTATTTGTCGAGATTCACGAACAACTGCTCCGGTGCGGCTCCCAGACGTTCACCGACGGCATCAATGATCCGGCGATTCGCCTGGTGCGGGATGATGCAATTGATTTTTGCGATATCCAGTTCGCAGCGGCGCAGCGCTTCCTGGGCAGCGCCATACATGGCCTGAACGGCGTTCTTGAAAGTCTCCTTGCCCTCCATGCGCAGGTAATGCTGGCGGGCGTTGACCGAATCCAGGGTGGCCGGGCACCGGCTGCCGCCGCCGGGCATAAACAGCAGTTCTGCCTTGTCGCCATCGGCCCCCATCACCGCGGTGAGCAATCCATGGGAATGAGGCCGGTTCTGTAAAATTGCCGCGCCGGCGCCGTCGCCAAACAGCACGCAGGTGTTGCGATCCTGCCAGTCCGTGATGGACGAAAGCTTTTCTGCGCCGATGACCAGCACGGTGTCGTAGGTTCGGGACATAATGAACTGCTGGCCGATCTCGAGGGCATAGATGAACCCCGAACAGGCTGCTTCGACGTCGAATGCCGCCGCGCGTTTGGCGCCAATCTTGCGCTGCACCAGGGAGGCGGTGTTGGGAAAGGGCATGTCGGGCGTGATGGTTGCCACGATGATCAAGTCAATCTGGTCCGCGGTAACACCCGCCCGCTTCATCGCCTGAACCGCCGCCCGGGCGGCCATATCCGAGGTGAACTCATCCTTGGCCGCCAGCCGCCGCTGCTTGATGCCCGTGCGCGTGGTAATCCATTCATCTGTCGTATCCACCATCTTTTCCAGGTCGGCATTGGTCAGGACTTTTGCCGGCACATAGGAGCCGACGCCGGTGATGGAACACGTGCGGCCCTGGAAATTGTGTGTGGCGCGGGGATTTTTGAATTTGGGTTTCATGCGGGAAGGGCCAACGCCGAAGCGCCGCCGTCATTCAGTCGCAAGTTGGCCTGGGCAATCTCCCGGGCGATGATTTCGTTGACATGATGCTGGACAGCGTCGGTGGTGACGCGCAGGGCGCTGGCGATGGCCCGCTCGCGAGCGGAGCCGTGGGCCTTGAACACCATGCCGTTAAAGCCCAGCAGGGGCGCACCGCCATAAACCTCCGGGTCCATGCGCCGGCGGATGGCATGAAAGGCATTCTTGGCCAGGTAGGCGGCGATTTGTCGTTTGGGATTGCGCATCAACTCGCGCTTGAGCATCGAAAACATGGCCACGGCCAGGCTTTCGGCCGTTTTGAGAACGACGTTGCCCACAAACCCGTCGCACACCACCACATCCACGTGGTCCTTGAAAAGGTCGTGCCCTTCGATATTCCCGATGAAGTTCAAGTCGAGCCGCCGACATAATTGGAATGCCTCGAGCGTGAGTTCGTTGCCCTTGGAATCCTCCGTCCCGATGCTGAGAATTCCCACGCGCGGTTTTTTGCGGCCCAGCACCTCCCGGGAATAGATGCTGCCCATCACCGCGAACTGAGCCAGGTGCACGGGCTTGCACTCGATGTTGGCGCCGGCGTCCAGCAGCACAAATTCATTTTCCTGGCGCGGAATCACCGTGGCAATACACCCCCGATCCACCCCGGCGATCCGGCCCAGTTTTAAGGTGGCCGCCGCAAAAATTCCGCCGGTGTTGCCGAGCGATACGACCGCGTCGGCCTGGCCGTCCCGCACCAATTCGGCGCCGCGACTGATGGAAGAGTCCTTTTTCTTGCGGAGCGCGTTGACCGGCTTGTCATCCATGGTCACTACTTCGCTGGCATGAACGATTTGAACGCGCAAATCATGACAGCCGGTGGCGCCGAGCGCGGCATCAATTTCCGACTGGTCACCGACCAGAAAGAGGGTGGAGATTTTGGGATCGGCTTCCAGCGCCCGGCGCACGCCCTCGACGACGACTGCGCACCCGTGGTCACCTCCCATGACATCTACGGCGATTCGCATAGATGGAAGCGCGCGGAATTTCCGCGACCGGGCGTCGCCTTAGGCGCCCGCGGTGACCGTCAACACTTGCCGGCCTTTGTAATAGCCACAAGCCGGGCAGACCCGATGCGGCACGTAGGGCGCAGCGCACTGCGGGCAGGTGCCCAGTTGCGGCAATTTCACCACACTATTGTAAGCCCGGCGCATACGCTGCCGGCTACGGGACGGTTTGCGTTTGGGAACACCCATAAAATCAAATTTAAAATTTCAATTTGTCTAATTCAGCCCACGCGGACGGCTTCGTCGGGTCGGTGCCGCCGGTGTTCTGGCCCTCGTCGGTCTTCATTTTTTCCAGCCCCGGGCAGTCGGGCCGGCATAACGGATGCCTTGGAAATTCGAGGAGGATATCTTCCCGCAGCCAGGCCGTCAAGTCCGCGCAGTCGTTCACAATAGCCACGCTTTCTTCACCTTCCAGGGGCAAATGCCGCGTCCAGGAGTTCAAATCCAGTTCCAGCGAGAACGGTTGCAAACACCGGACGCATTGGCAGGCCAGGGTCAGGCGCAAACGGCCGCGCACCAGCAGACTGCGATCCAGCAACTGCACCTCCAGTTCGTATCGCAACGGCCGGGTCGCCTGAATCATTTCGTCGTGCGGCGCCAAGTCCAGCTCTTCGACCGGCAGCTCGCCGCGCAGGGCCAGATCCTGGTCTTCCAGGTGACGCAGATTGACGACCAGCGGCATGGCTCAAGTCCGGTTGGTCCGGGCAAATTTTTTGGCCAGGGCGGTCTGAACGTGCCCGGGCACGAATGGTTTGACATCTCCACCCAACCGCGCGATTTCCTTCACAATGCGGGAACTGAGAAACGTGTACGTGTCCTTGGGCATCATGAAAATCGTCTCGATGTTCTCGTTCAGCTTGCGGTTCATCAGCGCCAACTGGAATTCAAATTCGAAGTCCGACACGGCGCGGAGCCCGCGCACGATCGCCTGCGCCTTCCGGCGCACCACGTAATCAATGAGCAGGCCGTCGAACGCATCGGCCTCGACATTGGGGAGATGCTTCACCGCCTGCTGCACCAGCGTCAGCCGCTCCGCCAGCGTGAACAACGGCTGCTTGCCGTCATTTTTCGCCACCGCCACCACCACCCGGTCAAACAGGTTGGCCGCGCGCCGGATGACATCCAGGTGGCCGTTGGTCAGCGGGTCAAAACTGCCCGGATAGATGGCGGTACGCATCACGACCACGATAACACGTCCCGCCGTTTTGACGAGGAAGAAAACGACAACCGATCATCCGGCCGACGGCGTCTGCCACGGCACTTCATAAACCCGAACGGCGTCCCGGATGCCCTTGACCGTAACCGGAAACAATTCGACGCAGGTTGAGGCCAGCGACGGGTCTTCTCGCAGTAAATGGTTGTAGGTGGTATCGCTGATGATGATGCGACCGCTTCCGGAGACGCTTTCCAGCCGGCTGGCGAGGTTGACTTCGCGACCAAAGACCGTGTAGTTCAAAATGTGCGCGTCGGAACCCATTAGACCAACGGTCGCCAGGCCGGTGTTGATACCCGTGCCGAGCTGCAGCGCGCGCAGGGGCGGTCGGGGTGGCAACCCGGCGGCAAATCGCTCCCGGTTTTCGGCCTCGCGCACCGCCTCCTGCATCGAACGCCGTTCATTTAAATCCCGGATGGCGCGCTGCGCGTCCATGGCCGCCCGCACGCAGGCCGAGGCATGCCGGTCGTTCGGCGCGGGCGCACCCCAAAAAGCCATCACACAATCGCCTATGTATTTGTCCAGCGTGCCGCCGTGCGTCTTGACCGCATCAGCCACGGTCGCCAGATAGAGATTTACGGTTTCGAGCGTTTCCTGTGCCGAAGCTTCAATGCATTGGTCGGCCGCCTCGTAGTCGAGTTGGTGCTCCTGGATGTAATCGGCCATCATCTGCTGCATCTCATCAGTCAGGGTCGTAAACCCGCGGATATCGGCAAAGAAGATGGTCACCTCGCGGCGCGCCCCCCCGAGCGAGAGTTTTTCCGCCCGCAGCAATTCATCCATTACATCCGGGGAAACGATCTTGGCAAAAACGGATTTGACGCGTCGCTGCTCACGCTCCTCAAAGACCACCCGATAGGTCACCAGGCTCAGGTGCTCAACCAGAATGGCGCCGGCGATGGGGAATATCAGCGGTAACCAGTAGCGAAACTCCACGAAGGCCAAAAACCCGGCGGCAACATAAGCCAGCAACAGCGTACCGACTGCTGCCGAAGCTGCGAAGGCCCGCAACTGCCAAGTCAACAGCGCTGTCACCGCACCGAGAAGAATGATCAGCATGAGCTCGGTGGGCAATGAGGCCCGCCGGATGAACTGGCCGGTGATGATCGAGTTGGCGACATTCCAATGCTTGCTCACCAGCAGGGTATCCTTCTCCAGCGGCGTGGCGCCGCGGTCGGTGAGGTCATTGCCCTGAGCGGCGGACCCCACCACGACCAGTTTATCGCGGAAGTCTTCCTTCAACCCGTTGGTCTGATCCAGGAGGCGCAGTTTATCCTGCCAGAGCAAACTTTCGATGGGTGCCCGCCAGAGCCGCGGATCATCCGCTTTCAACCGCCAATCGATGTAAAAATAACCGTTCCGATCCACCGGAATCAGGCGCGTCACGCCTTTTGCCCCGTGCAGCGCGATTTTTCCGTGCGCCAGATCCAAATCCGGATGGGCTAGGTCAAGATTCAACTCCAGTGCCGCCAGCACGATGCCCATGTCCCAAATCCCATGGTCATCAAAGGCGCGGACCCGGCGCAGGACCCCGTCGGAATCTTTCTCGGTCGAAATGTCGCCCGGCGCGAGGGCGTTGGTGAGAAACAAATCGGGCGGCACCAGGTCCGGCACAACGGCCAGGATGATGTTACCGGCACGCCTCATTTGCAGCGCAAAGAAATCGTCTGATTCCATCAACCCGCCGCCGGCCATCTGTACATACGGATGATCGCGGCGCAATTCCCCAAACAGCACGTCGAGGGCAACTCCTTTGGCCCCTTGGGCGGCCAACTCCTCGACGAGCCGGCCATAAACCTGGCGGGGCCAGTAGAGGCCGTAGCGATATCCGAGCTTGCCGCCTTTAACCGCGGCGATGCTGGAATCCTCAACCGAAATGAAAGCGAGATTGGTGGCCGCTGGCCGGGGGAAACGCATCGCCGCCCGCATCCGCAGATCGTAGGTCATCCGCTCCAACCGTTCGAAGAAGTCAAACTGCAGGAGCCGGACCCCACAGATGAAGGTGAGGACAATTACCGCCAGCACGACCGGCGCCTGCTTGAGGGGTTTGAGCTTCACCGCGCCCAATAAAACAGAAAACCAGAGCAACTCAAGGCTGCTCTGGCTTCAATTCGGCGAAAGCACAAACCCCTCACCCGACCCCGGGGGTCACCGGCGCCTTCCTAGAACCTCGAGGAGTACCCGCTGGTGGGTGAAATGCGGCACGAGGTGCTGTCAAAGGTGAAGTTTACAATTTCCTGATAAGTCGTGCGTAAGGCCGAGAAGATCTGATCCAACTGGTTGAGCATCTCGGGCGGCAACGGGGTGGTCGTCCCGGATTGAGGGTTGAATTGTGAGCCCTCGCCCACGACCACGGTGTCCGGCTTACCATCGCTGCCAATGATGGAAAGAACAATAGAGTTCTTATATGAGGCGCATTCTCCCGTTGCGCTGATGTAGAACAACGTGCCGCGAACTCCCGCAATGCCGTTGGGAATTTTGATCAGGTATTGCGACGCGCCGGAAAGCTTCTTCACGCTGTTGTAAATGGCCCCCTGACGCAAATCCAGCTCCGTATCACTCACAGAGTCCAGACCCGTATCCGAAACCGTCAGCTTGTCGATGGCGAGCACCGTGCCGCCAATCATGCGGACGGTGTTCTGCTCGGCGGACGGTTTGTACGAAACCAACCCCCGCACGGCATCATCCGACGCCTCGGAAATGCGGTTCGGCGCCGGGCTGGCCTGCGGCATCGAGATCGCTTTACCCAACACCAAGTCCACCGTGGCATCCGGTCCCGTCTTGATGACCGAACCCGCCGCGAGAATTTTGCCGGCTACCAGGGGATGCCATTTCCCGTCTCCCAGTTGATAAGTGGCTTGACCCGCGACGCGAACGACGGTGGCCACGCCGGGGTGGATAGATTGAGCGCAAACGCTAACAGCCAATGACAACACCATACCGGCCAGCGCCGCAAAAGTCGGAACCTTAGTGTGTTTCATAAGTGTTTTCCCAGCTTTAATGCTTGAAGCAGTATAAGGTGGAGCGGCGGATTGTCAATCGGGAATTCGAGATTATTTTCGCGCGCCAACAGGCGGAAAAACGACTTGTCCAGAGGCAATTTCCGTGAGTTTACGCTCCGCAATCTCCAGGTAGGGGGCGGCCGCCCCGTTTCCCTTCTTCTCGAGTCGCAACGACCGCTCCAGCCAGGGTCGCGCAGCGGCATAATCCTCAATTTGAACAAAATGCCACCCGACATTGGCGGCGGTATAATAGCCGTTGGGATCGAGCGTATCGGCCCGGCTGAAATACGGCGCGGCTTCGGTTGGTTTGTCTAGCCAGTCCAAACACATGCCATGGCGCAGATAATTGTAGCCGTCGTGGGGATTGAGCTTCATGCCACGGTCATACCATTGCATCGCTTGGTCGGCCAATTGCCTGTAGTTTTGTCCGCCATCGAAGCTTTCCACCCGATACGCCTCGCCGAGAGCATAGGTCGTTTCAGAATTCTGTGGTTCGGCGGCGTAGGCGCTCTCCAAGGCGGCGACTTGCGCGGGGGAGTAAAGCGGCGCCTGAGCCGCCCGGGCCAGCCAGTAGGCCTCCCGGGCGCGATGCCACCCTTGAACCCCGAGGTAGATCACCCCCCCCAACAGCACCAAGGTCACCAACACCTGCAATGGCAACCCAACCGGTTGCCGGTATGGTTCCCGGGTGAACCGCAAATTCCCGGTCAACAACGCCAGCAGGGTCACTCCAAGAATGGCATTCGCGGGAATATGCAGGTTGAAATCCACGACGGAATGGATCGCGAGCGCCAGCAGCCCCGTGCTTGCCCCCAGAAAAAATGCAAAGCGATTGCTCAAGCCGCGGCCGAAATCGTTCTCGGAAGGTCGAACGTGCTTCCAGGTCTTCTTCAATCCCGCGCCGAACAATACCAGCCCGGTCAGCACGACTACGCCGCCGACGGTGCCCCAATCCGCCAGCAGGTTCAGATAGTCGTTATGCGCACGGTCGGGGCTCATCTGCACGTTTTCGGGCCGATACTCGCGGAATCGGTAATCATAATGTGCCGGACCGACACCCCACCAAAAATGGTCACGCCACATTTGACCGGCCGCAAACCAGATATCGCGGCGAACTGAGAAGTCGAACGGTTCACTGCTTGCCGGCGCTCCCACCCGTTGGATGTAGGTGAGCGATTTCGACAGGTACTTGGTGACGAACAGTGTTCCACCTCCGGCCAGGATGATCAGCAGCAGAACGGCCGGCAGCCGGTGGTTGCGATGAAAGGCGAGAATCATCAAAAGCACGAACAGGGCCACCGTCACTGCCACCCAGCCGGCGCGCGAGAACGTCACCACCATCCCCGCCAACATGGCCAGCACGGCGTACCCCAGCAGTATCCGAACGACCGGCTTCATCCGCCCCACCAAAACGTAGGCGGCGGCCAGCGGAATCAGCATCTCCAGAAAACCCGCGAGGTTATTCGGGGAAATGTAAGTGCCTGACGCACGGCCGATGTAGGGCGAAACATAGCCCCAGACCCGGTTCGAATGAGTGAAAAACTGATAGACGGCAACGCTGGCGATCCCCGCCGCCAGAAAGATCAGTGGGAAACTGATGAGCTGCGCGGTTTCCTGCCGTCGGCAATTGTTGATGATGGCAAAAAACAGCAGTGCATACAACAATACCCGGATCATCTCCTGGCGCGCCACGTATTCGATGTCCGCCGTCAGGCAGCGTCCGACGGCCAAAGCCGCAAAGGCCAGCACGACCCAGCCCAACGGCGGCCAAACCATTTTCGGTTCAGGATTGAACCACAACCGCAGCGCCCACAGCAGCAGGATGGCCGCCACCATTCCCTGAAGCACGAGAAATTCCGGCGCATCCACTCCTCCCATGGCCAGCGGCCCGAAAAGCAAAACGCCCAGCAGGAGGCCTAGAATGCCCCACCTGCACCAGCCGTCTAGGGTTTGCCGGTTCATCCGGGATCTAATAGGCGCGAATGGTTCCTTCGTGGCTCAGCGGCTGGAAAATCCCATTGCCGACGTACAACAACTCGACGGCGGTCTGCTGGCTTCCCGTGGCATAACCATTCGTGCCTGTGGTCGTGCTGAACTGGGATGACAGATAAATGAGGCTTCCGCCGCCCGGGTTGGCCACCGCCACGAGCTGGCTGCCGTCGGCCGAGGACGCGATGCCCGACCACGATGTCGCCGGGGCGCCGTTTTGCAGCACCCAGGTTGATCCCGAATCCGTTGAGTTATAAATGTTGCCGGTTCCGGAGGCGACCGCGGCCAGCCGCGAACCGTCGGAGGAGGAGCAGACCGAAGTCCATGGCGCCGAGACCAAGGGGGTATCCGGCGTCCAAGTCGCACCGGAGTCGGCTGAAAGGTAAATCTGACCGCTGCTCACCGCCGCAGCCAGCCGGCTGCCGTCACTCGACGACGCCACGGCGGACCAGTTGAGGCTGCTGCCGCGGGCAGTCCAGTTGGTGCCGTAGTTGGTTGAGGTATAGATCTGGCCGCCGTAGATTGCCGCCACCAATTTCGATCCGTCCGCCGAGGACGCCACGGCTGAACACGAGTTCACGCTCAGACGCTGCACCCAATTGGTGCCGCCATTGACCGAGGTATAAACTCCCGGGCCTCCCGAACCGACAGTGCCGTAATTGGCCGCCACCAGTCTCGTCCCGTCCGCGGAGGAAGCGACCGACACCCATTGCCGGGTGCCGCTGCCGGAGCTCTGCGATGCCCAAGTGGCGCCGGAATCCGTCGAGGTATAAATCGGCCCGGCCGTGCTGGCGTTGTTGCCGATGGTCGCAACCAGTCGGGTGCCGTCGGAGGACGAGGCGACCGCTGACCAGAACTGGCTGGTGGCGCGAGCCACCCACGTCGAACCGGCGTTGGTCGAGGTGTAAATCTGGTTGTTGTAGATCGTCGCCACCAGTTTGATGCCGCTGGCCGAAGACGCCACGGCAGACCAGAGGGCCAGCGGCCCGTTGGTCCGCCAGGTCTGGCCAATGTTGCCGCCGGCGAGATTCCCCGCCAGAATCATTTGACTGTTGGTCTGCGCGATGATCCAACCCGCCCCACCCACGCCGGCCACGCGGAAGGTATCGCCGATGCTGGGCGCCGAAGGCAACGCAATGATTACGGGATTCAGATTGTTGGTGCAGATGTAACCGACGTTGGGCTGGGCCTGGACGTTGGTTCCTGACACCACCACCCAGAAAAAAGCGCCCGGCACGTTGGTCAACCCGTGGCCGCCGCCGCTGAAATTGGTCGCCGCCACGTTGCCGGCAAAGTTCAGAGCCGGATTGCTCTGCAAGGCGACATTCGCGGACAGCCGCGCGTCAGAAACGGTTCCCGTGAGACTGGCCGCCGGCAGGTTGGACAGGCCAAAACCGTTGCCGGTAAAATTGGTGCCGGTCACGTTGCCCTGGAAATTCGCGTTGGTCGCGTTCAGCATCGCCACATTCGTAGACAAGCGGGCGTCGGAGATGGTACCGATCAGGCTGATGGCCGGCAGATTGGACAGGCCGAACCCGTTCCCGGTGAAATTGGTGGCGGTCACATTACCCGTAAAAACCACGTTGCTGCTCAGGAGGGCCACCTGCGGGGAAAGCAACGTGTTCGGGATGGTGCCAGTCAGATTAGTGGCTGGCAAAGGCGCGGTCAGGCTCACCGCGTTGGAGGCGTTGAGTGACTGAATCGCGTAGGGCACGGAGTTCAGTGGTTGGCGCGGCGACAGAATGGCATATGCGCTGGTGTCGCCGTTGGTGCGCACACCAATTTCCAGCGTGCGGACGCTCCCGTCAAAAACCGCCGCGCCAAAATCCAGCGTGGTGATAAACTGTCCATTGTTAACCGCGACCGGCGCGTTGGTCAACGGGCCGGCGACCACATTGCTGTTTACGTCGAAAAGGCGAAACCGAAAATCGTAAGGTCCGGTAGCGGCACTGTTCCCCTGATTCAGCACCCCTTGGTAAGTGAAAGCCGAGTTCTGCGCTCGCAGGCTCATGGCCGCAAACAAGACCGCTGCCAGCGCAGGAAAATAAGACTTCATGGGGAGAATCGTATCACAGTTTGAGCACGGAACAAGCAACAATGACCCTTAAGGGCGGGCACCCAGGGGGGTGGTCGGTTTTGGTGAGCAACCGGCACGCAGAGGCTGGCTGCGAGCCCATCGCGACAAACCAAAACGCCCTCGCGGCGCAGGCCGGAGGGCGCTGTTGAAAACCTGGCGGGTTTACCTGGTCAAAGCGCGGATCATCTCTTTGCCAAGTCACCTTTGGCACCGTGCACGTCGTGCGGCAACACCAGGTTCCCATTGGTGCCGGCATTCTCCTCCGGAATCCGCATCGCGTAAAACGAGCGATACACAAAGACCAGCGCCACGAGCAGGAAAACCGCGCCGATGGCGGTCTTGACGCCTTGGCTCTGCATGGTCACCGCAATCTGCGTCGCCAGCAGGCCGAACAGCGTGGTGAATTTGATCACCGGGTTCATCGCCACGGACGAGGTGTCCTTGAACGGGTCGCCGACGGTGTCGCCCACGACCGTCGCCGCGTGCAGGTCGGTGCCCTTCTGGCGGAGGTCCACTTCGACAATCTTCTTGGCGTTGTCCCACGCGCCGCCGGCGTTGGCCATGAAGATGGCCTGGAACAGGCCGAAGAACGCGATGGCCACGAGGTAGCCGATGAAGAAGTACGGATTGAAAAACGCCAGCGCCAGGGCCATGCAGAAAATGACGGCGAAGATGTTCCACATGCCTTTCTGCGCATAAACGGTGCAGATGCGGACGACTTCCTTGCTGTCCTTTTCCGAGGCCGTTTTGGCGTCCAGCTTCATGTGTTCCTTGATGTACACCACCGCCCGGTAGGCGCCGGTGACGACCGCCTGGGTGGAGGCGCCGGTGAACCAGTAAATCACCGCACCGCCCGCCAGCAGCCCGAGGATGATTTCCGGCTGAACGATGCTCAGGTGTTCGATGACGCCGCCGAACAGGTTTTGCAACAGGATGATGATGCCGAACACCATGGTGGTGGCGCCGACGACGGCGGTGCCGATGAGCACGGGCTTGGCGGTGGCCTTGAAGGTATTGCCCGCGCCGTCCCCCTTTTCGAGCTGGTACTTGGCGTTTTCGAAATCGGGCTGGAAGCCGAAATTCTTCTCGATGTCTTCCTTGATGCCCGGCCGGCCTTCAATCTGGCTCAATTCATAGACCGATTGGGCATTGTCGGTGACGGGTCCGTAACTGTCCACGGCGATCGTCACCGGGCCCATGCCGAGGAAACCGAAGGCCACCAACCCGAACGCGAAGATGGGCGCGGCGAATTTAAAGGTGTCCGGCATCAACGCCACAATGGGCGAGCCGCTGTAGGTGGCGAGCAACACGCTGATGAACATCAGCGCCAGGATGCACAAGCCCATCCAGAACGCGGAGAAATTGCCCGCCACGAAACCGGACAGGATGTTCAGCGACGCGCCGCCGTGTTTGGAGCAGTTGGTCACTTCCCGCACGTGTTTGGAGGTGGTGCTGACGAAGATCTTGGTGAATTCCGGAATCAACGCACCGGCCACGGTGCCGCACGAGATGATGGCCGAGAGCACCCACCAGAGGCTGCCTTCGAATCCGGGTTGTTTCGCCAACAGGAAATAACTGGCGGCAAAGGTCACGCCGATGGACACCGCCGAGGTAATCCAGACCAGATGCGTCAGCGGCGCTTCAAAATCGAAGTCTTTCTGATGGCCGTACTTGGCCTGGCTGAACGCTTGGTTCAGGAAATAGGAAATCAGCGAGGTCGCAATCATCAACGCGCGCATCGTGAAAATCCAGATGATGAGCGTGGCGCAAACCATCGGGGCTTTTTCCAGGGCCAGCGCCAGAAACGCAATCAGCGCCACGCCGGTCACGCCGTAGGTTTCAAAACCATCCGCCGTCGGTCCGACGGAGTCGCCGGCGTTGTCTCCGGTGCAGTCGGCAATCACACCCGGGTTCTTCGGGTCGTCCTCCGGCAGCTTGAAGATGATCTTCATCAGGTCCGAACCGATGTCGGCGATCTTGGTGAAGATGCCGCCGCAGATACGCAGGGCGGAAGCACCGAGGGATTCGCCGATGGCGAAGCCGATGAAGCACGGGCCGGCAAGGTCTTTGAGGAACACCAGGATGCAAATCATGAAAAACAATTCGACGCAGACCAGGAGCAGGCCGACGCTCATGCCGGAGCGGAGCGGGATGCCCAGAGTGGCGAACGGGTTGCCCTTGAGGGCCGAAAACGACGCGCGGGAGTTGGACACGGTGTTGATGCGGATGCCGAACCAGGCGACGCCGTAGGAGCCGAGGATGCCAAGAACGGAGCAGGCCAGGATGAGAATTACATGACCGAGCGTTTGCCCCTCCAGCACCTTGAAATAGAAGAAGATGCAAGCGGCGATCAGCACCCAGAGAATGACGAGGAATTTGCCCTGCTGGGTCAGATAGGTTTTGCAGGTCTCCCAGATGGTGTGCGAGACGTCGCCCATGCACTTGTGCACCGGCAAGGCTTTGGTCTGCTTGTATTGCACCAGGCCAAACAAGGCACCAATAGCGCAGAGCAAAATGCCCAGGTACATCAACGTCAGGCCGCTGACGTTGAACAAGCCGGGGAATGTCACCTGGGTCAGGTCGGGAATTTTAATGTCCGCCTCGCCGGCCCACACGTTGGTTCCAAAGCTGCACAGGCAGAACATCGCCAGCGCCCACAATATAATTTTATATTTTCGCATAGAAAAATTAACAAATTTCACGAGCGTAAACTACCGGGGATGCATTTCCCCAAGCCAACCATATTTGGCAAAGAAATCAACCAAAATTGAACAGTTGCCCTTGCTGGGTTTCTCCGGGTTCGACCGGTCCAGCCCAAGTCTGGAACGCCGGTTTCATCCGGCAGCAGGTGCTGCAGCGGCTTATCGGCCGGATTCACCCGGCGCTGCTCACCGGCGCAACCCCATGATTCGATGGCAGGGTTGACGTTGCGCCAGTCCTCGCCGGCGCATTTACCCTTGTCGCTGACGGATCCTTTCCGCATCTTTCCGGCGATGCCTGAACGCGCGGTTTCCACTCTGAACCAGCCAGACCCGGCGTTGGAATTGACGCTGCGGCCGTCGTTATTCTCCGAGTTCACCGGCCAGCCCAAGGTGAAGGAGCGGCTCGAAATCGCCGTCGCCGCCGCCCGGAAGCGGAAGGAGGCGCTCGACCACATACTGCTCAGCGGTCCGCCCGGGCTCGGCAAAACCACGCTGGCTAACATCCTCGCCAAGGCGATGGGCGCCAATCTCAAAAGCACCAGCGGGCCGACGATTGAAAAAGCCGGCGACCTCGCCGGCCTGCTGACGAACCTCGAGGAAGGCGACGTGCTCTTCATTGACGAAATCCATCGCCTGCAGAAAACCATCGAGGAATATCTCTACCCGGCGATGGAGGACTTCAAGCTGGACATCATCATCGACCAGGGCCCGAACGCGCGCAGCGTGCGGCTGAACCTGCCGCGGTTCACGCTCATCGGCGCCACCACGCGCAGCGGCCTGCTCACCGCCCCGTTGCTCACCCGCTTTGCCGTGCGCGAACGGCTGGATTATTACGCGGCCGGGGACCTGGAAAAGATCGTCGTCCGCTCGGCGCGTTTGCTGAACGTGGACATCGAGCCGGCGGGCGCGCACGAAATTGCCCGCCGCAGCCGCGGCACGCCGCGCATCGCCAACAATCTCCTGCGCCGCGTGCGCGACTATGCCCAGGTGAAACACGACGGCCGCATCACCGCTGCCGTGGCGGATAAGGCCCTGGCCATGCTGGAAATTGACCAGAACGGCCTGGACGAAATGGACAAGCGCATCCTCCAGGCAATTATCGTGAAATTCGGCGGCGGGCCGGTGGGGGTGAATTCGCTGGCCGTGGCCGTGGGCGAAGAACCCGACACCATTGAGGAAGTTTATGAGCCGTATCTCATCATGGAAGGCTACCTGAACCGCACGCCGCAGGGTCGCATGGCGACCGAGTTGGGTTGCCAAAAACTGGGGCTGAAACCGGCCGCGGGAAGTCAGGCGCGGTTGTTTTAATTCGAACTGCCGGCTCCTGGTCCGATCATCGTCCCGGTGGATCAGCGAAGGCAGGAGACCGGCACACAGGATCCCCCTGGCCAAACGGAATGGGGAAAAACTGCGGCCGGCTGAAGCCGGCGTTCCACGTTAAAGGCCCCAGGCGATTCAACCCCGCGATTTTCCCTGTGGCGGGTCCCGGCAAACGGGAGTACCGTGAGGTTGTGAAAAAAATCGTCGGGCCGATTCTCATGGCTCTGACAATGTTGCCCGGAGCAGGACGCGGACAAACCAATGCCGCTTCGCCGGCTGACGAGGAACATTTCACCGCCGAACGCAACCGGATGGTCCATGACCAGTTGTTAGGGCCCATCTATCACATCACCAACTCCCACGTGCTTGCCGCCATGGGCAAGGTCCCCCGTCACCGGTTCGTTCCCGCCGAGATCCGGCACCGGGCTTACGACGATTGCGCCCTGCCCATCGGCCATGGCCAGACCATTTCCCAACCGTTCATCGTCGCGTTCATGACGCAACAGCTCGATCCGAAGCGGACGGACCGCGTGTTGGAAGTGGGAACCGGTTCGGGTTATCAGGCGGCAGTGTTGGCCGAGCTGGTCAAGGAGGTTTATACCATCGAGATCGTCGAGCCGCTGGCGCAGCGAGCCAAGGCCGACCTGCATCAACTCGGTTACACGAATATCCAGGTCCGCGCCGGTGACGGCTACTTGGGCTGGCCGGAAGCCGCTCCGTTCGACGCCGTCATTGTCACCTGCGCGCCGAAACAGGTTCCGCCCCCGCTCGTGGACCAGCTCAGGCCCGGCGGGCGGATGATTATTCCCATCGGACCGGAATGGGACCAAAACCTGGTGTTGCTCCGCAAAGAGGGCGACCGCCTGGTCGAACACGCCGTCCTGCCCGTCCGGTTTGTGCCGATGACCGGCAAAGCCCGGCCCGGCGACGCCAAGTAACTCTCAGCGCGGAATGCCGGCCTTGGCCGGCAGCGAATTTTTCCCGATGGCACTCTGCCGGATAAATCCAGCGTTCCAAATTCCCATGAATTTCCCCGGCTTCATCGATTTGCGCTTTCGCTACGCAGGCAAATTGTGTTTCCTCCCGGTCGTTGTGAAAAGCAGCCAGGGGAGTTGAACCTTTGATGAACGGCAAACCGAGCACAACGAAACGGATTGGCCGGGCACCGGCTCGCAACTGGCTCAGCCTCTTCCAACCCGCGCCGCCGGCAGCCGTGGTCCTGACCGACCCGGTACAAATCGCGGCAAGCTATCGTCGCTGGCAGATTCGCGTCCTGTTCCTTTCCATCATCGGTTACGCGACGTTTTATTTCGTGCGGAAAAACCTCGGTGTGGCCATGCCGCTGATGAGCCAGTCGCTCGGCCTCGACAAGGTGGCGTTCGGCACTTTTCTGACGTTGCACGGAGTGATTTACGGGGTGTCCAAATTCGCCAACGGGTTCCTGGCCGACCGCGCGAACGCGCGCACATTCATGGCCTTCGCCCTGTTGGTCTCCGCCATCCTGAATCTTTTTTTTGGCTTCAGCTCGACCGTCGTCGTGCTGGGCCTCCTGTGGCTGCTGAACGGCTGGTTTCAAGGCATGGGGTTCCCGCCGTGCGCGCGCTTGATGGCCAACTGGTTTCCGCCCAAGCAGCTCGCGACCAAATTCTCCATCTGGAATTCCTCGCACAACCTCGGAAGCATTCTCATCGTCCTGCTCTGCGGTTTCCTCGTCGGAGGCGGCTTCTTTGCACCCGACTGGCGGCTCTGCTTCTTTGTGCCGGCGGCGATTGCCGGCAGCGTTGCCGTTCTGCTCTGGTTCCTGCTACCCGATACGCCGCCGTCGGTCGGCTTGCCCGAAGTCGAAGGCACGCGCGTGGCTGGATCGGAATTTGAATCGCCCGCCGATTTCAGGGCCTTTTTGTTGCGGCAGGTTTTCGGCAATAAATATATCTGGCTGCTCGCGACGGCGAATTTCTTCGTGTACACGATTCGTTACGCCGTCTTCGACTGGGGCCCGACGTCGTTGATGGAAACCAGGCACGTCGAAATTCTGCACGCGGCGTGGATGATTGCCGGGTTCGAGGTGTTCGGACTGGTGGGCGCGTTGCTCGGCGGCTGGATTACCGACCGATTCCTCGGTGGGCGTGCTGCCCGCGCCTGCGTGGTTTACATGGCGCTCGCGGGCGTGTCGGTCCTTTTGTTCTGGAAAATCCAGACGCAATCGGAATGGCTCATCACCGGTCTGCTCTGCGCCACCGGTTTTTTTGTCTACGGCCCGCAATGCCTGCTGGCCATCGCCTGCGCCAATCTCGCCACCAAGCGAGCCGCCGCCACCGCCGTCGGTCTGACCAGCCTGTTCGGCTACGCGAGCACGACGCTCTCCGGCTGGGGCCTGGGATTTGTCGTCCAGCACTACGGCTGGAACGCCGGGTTTGCGGGATTGATCGGCTGCGCCGTTGCCGGGACCGTTCTATTCATCGCCGCCTGGCCGGCCAGGGCGCATGGCTATAAAACGTAAATCGTTCGCCCCTGCAATTTCCTTTCGCTCCTCGTTCGCTTCGTGTTTAATCTCCTGCCGTTTGAAGCATGCCCAAGCGCACTGACATTCATTCCGTCCTCATCATCGGCGCCGGCCCGATCATCATCGGCCAGGCGTGCGAATTCGATTACTCCGGCACCCAGGCCTGCAAGGCGCTCAAGGAGGAAGGTTTCCGCGTCGTCCTCGTCAACTCCAACCCGGCCACCATCATGACCGATCCGGAGTTCGCCGACCGCACCTACATCGAGCCCATCACGCCGGAATGCGTCGAGAAAATCATCGTCCGCGAACTGGCCGAGATGAAAAAGATGGGGGTTCCGGTCGGCCCCTCAACCCTCAACGCTCAACCCTCAACCCCTCACAAACTGGTTTTGCTGCCCACGCTCGGGGGCCAGACGGCGCTGAACACCGCCATGGCGCTGCATCGCACCGGCACCCTGGAAAAGCACGGCATCGAAATGATCGGCGCCAAGGCTGAGGCGATTCACAAGGGCGAAGACCGCCAGGCGTTCAAGGATTTGATGCTGTCCATCGGGCTGGATGTGCCGATTTCCGGCACGGCTCACAATCTCGAAGAAGCCCGCGCGGTGACCGAAAAAATCGGCCGCTTCCCGGTCATCATCCGGCCGGCGTTCACGCTGGGTGGCACCGGCGGCGGCATCGCCTACAACCGCGACGAATTCGAGGAACTCGCCAAGCGCGGCCTGGACCTCTCGCCCGTCAGCGAAATTCTCATCGAGGAATCCCTGCTCGGCTGGAAGGAATATGAAATGGAAGTGATGCGCGACAAGGCCGACAACTGCGTCATTATCTGCTCCATCGAGAATTTCGACCCGATGGGCGTGCACACCGGCGACAGCATCACCGTGGCGCCCATCCAGACGCTGACGGACAAGGAATACCAGATCATGCGCGACGCCAGCTTCGCCGTGATTCGCGCCGTGGGCGTCGAGACCGGCGGATCGAACATCCAGTTCGCCGTCAACCCGGACAACGGCCGCATGGTCATCATCGAGATGAACCCGCGCGTGAGCCGCAGCTCCGCGCTCGCATCCAAAGCCACGGGCTTTCCCATCGCCAAAATCGCCGCCAAGCTCGCCGTCGGCTACCTGCTCGACGAAATCAAGAACGACATCACGCGCGAGACCCCGGCCAGCTTCGAGCCGACGATTGATTACGTCGTCACCAAGATTCCGCGGTTCGCGTTCGAGAAATTCGCGCAGGCGGACCCGACGCTGACGACGCAAATGAAGAGCGTGGGCGAAGCGATGGCCATCGGGCGCACGTTCAAGGAAAGCCTGCAAAAATGCCTGCGCTCGCTCGAGATTGGCCGGAGCGGCCTGGGCGGCGACGGCAAACCGTGGCGCATCGGCACGGAAGTCTATGGCGATCGCGACATTCTGCCGCGCGACGTCATCAGCCGCAAATTGAGCGTGCCGAATGCCGAGCGAATCTTCTTCATCCGCCACGCCCTGCGCGCCGGCTTCACCATCGAGGAAATTTTCCACCTCACGAAAATCGACCGCTGGTTCTTAACTCAAATCAAGGAGATCGTGGATTTTGAGGAGGAGCTTGCCTCGGCGAAGAATTGAGCAGGCAGGGCGCGTCACTCTGTGCGCGCCGCTTGAATTTGAAATCACAAATTGTGATTTCAAGATATGACAGCTCCGTCAGGAGCGGGATCTCTGTAGCCAACGAGCCCATTAAAATCCAAAGCCCCGTCGGGGCGAAATATGCCGCTCCTGACGGAGCTGGATGGTTTGGGGATGCGCTGCTACAAAGATGCTGCCCCGCTGGGGCTGGAGCCGGTCACAAACGGCGATCTGAAAGGCCAATGCGCGCCCCCCTCGTCTTACGATCGGCTCACCAGATGCGCTCGATGCCGCGGTTTCGCGCCGAGAGCGAATTCTTTGCCGTCCCCCTTGGTCGCTTCGCCAGCGAGGGGTGCAGGCCAAATAAATTTTGCTGTCTCTTTTATTGCATGTATATTAGGACTTTTATGAAGTTCCCGCTCTTGAGTTTTTGGTGGGTAATAGGGAAATTCCCGGTTCCCGTTCTGCTGGTCGCGTTCAGTTTATCTTCCCTGAAATTGTCCGCTGCCTCCACCAACCTGACCTGGCAGGCCGTGGGCATCTCGGAATTCATGGCCACGAACGTCACCACGGCGGTCGACGCGGACGGTGATCCTTCGCCATGGATTGAGATTTACAATCCCACCGCCAGCGACGTGAATTTGAGCGGCTGGTCGCTGACGACGAACGCGAACAATCTGCGCCAGTGGATTTTCCCCAATGTTGTGCTGCTGGACGCCGGTGATGCCTCGGGCTCGGATAATTTCATGGTCGTCTTCGCGTCCGGTAAAAACCGCACCAACAACCTCGCCGAGTTGCACACGAATTTCCGGCTGCCCGTGAATGGCGGCTATTTGGCGCTGGCGGACAGCCAGACCAACATCGTGTCCGTCTATACAAATTTTCCGGCGCAGTTGCCGGATGTTGCGTATGGCCGCGACCTGTTCAATCCGAATTTTGCCGGCTATTTTCCGGCGCCCACGCCCGGCGAGGCGAACCTGATTGCCGGCACCAATTTTTCGCCGCCGGTGATTTTTTCGCGCCCGGGCGGCACCTTCACCGCGTCGTTCACATTGCAGCTCTCAACGGCCTCCAACAACGCCACGATTCATTACACGTTGAACGGGAGCGTGCCCACGTCGGATTCGGCGACGTATGCCAGTCCCCTTTCCATCACGGGTTTCGGGCAGGTGCGGGCGCGGGCGTTCGGCGCGGGCCTGCTGCCGGGGCCGGTTCACAGCGAGACTTACTTGAAACTGGATTCGGGCCTGAGCAAGACTAATTCCAATCTGCCGGCGATGGTCCTTTACAACTTTGGCGAGGCCAACATTCCGACGGATGACACCTACGGTTCCACGAATCAACTGGTGAACGTTTCCCTTTACGAGCCGGTCAACGGCAACACCTCGCTCACCAACATCCCCACGCTCACGGCGCGCGCCGGTTTTCACATTCGCGGCTCGAGCACCGAATACATTGCCAAGCACGCGTTCTCCGTGGAATTCTGGGACGACCTGAACAACTCCGCCGATTACTCGCCGCTCGGCCTGCCGGCCGAATCCGATTTCGTTCTGTACGCGCCGAACAATTTCGAGCCGGTGCTGATTCACAATCCGCTGATCTACCAATTGAGCAATGAAATCGGCCGTTACGCGCCGCGCACGCGCCTGGTGGAGGTGTATCTGGTCACCAACGCCGGCCCGGTGACGGCGACCAATTACAACGGCATTTATGTGCTCGAGGAAAAAATCAAGTGGGATGCCAACCGCGTGGACATTGACAAGATCCATTCCGTGGACACGCTGCATCCGCTCGACAATTCTTCGCCAAACGTCACCGGCGGTTACATGATGAAGATCGACCGGCTCGATGCGGGCGAAAGCGGCTTCAACGCCGCCGGGCAGACCATCGCCTATGTCGCACCGCACGAATTTGACATCGCAACGCCGCAGCGCGCGCCGCAGCAGCAGTATCTGCAAAGCTACATGAACGCCTTCGGCACAGCGCTGAACGGCGCCAGCTACACGAATGCCACCAACGGCTTTCGCGCTTACCTGGATCAGGCCTCGTGGATTGATCATCACATTTTGAACGTGGTGACGTTCAACGTGGACGCGCTGCGGCTGAGCGCGTATTTCTACAAGCCGCGGACCAACGTGCTGGTCTTCGGGCCGATCTGGGATTTTGACCGCTCGCAAGGTTCCACCGATGGGCGCGATTACAGCCCGCTTTACTGGCGGGCGCCCAACGGCGATCTGGGCACGGACTTTTTCAATTACACGTGGTGGGGCCGCATGTTCACGGACATTGATTTCTGGCAGGCGTGGATTGACCGCTACGAAGATTTGCGGGCCGGCGCGCTTTCAACCAACCACATTTACGCGGACATCGACGCGCTCGTCGCGCAGGTGCAGGCCGAAGAGCCGCGCGAGGCCGCCCGCTGGCCGTCGCTGACCGCGCCGCGCTCGGGCACCATCACCATTTCCGGTTACAGCTACACGTTTCCGGGAACTTACCAAGGCGAAGTGAATTTTCTGAAAAAATGGTATGCCGACCGGTTGAACTTCATGGACACCAACTTTGTCGCGAAACCGGTTTTCAACAACCTCACCGGCGCGTTCACCAACGGGGCCACGCTCACGCTCACCGCGCCGGGCGCGACGATTTATTACACCACCAACGGCACCGACCCGCGCGTGTCTGGCGGTGGGGTCGCGGCGAATGCGTTGATTTACACCGGCGCCATTCCGCTGATCACGAACGTCACCATCACCGCCCGCGCCTACAACGCGAGCCATCACAACCTGACCGGCGCGAATAATCCGCCGCTATCGAGCCCGTGGTCGGGCCTGGCAAGCGAAAGTTTCGTCCCCGCCGCTGCGCCGATCATCACGCAGCCCCCCGCGGATTTGTGGGCGTACGTTGGCCAGAATCCTGTGTTCACCGTGCAAGCCGCCGCCAGTCCGGCCCCCATGTATCAATGGCGTTTGTGCAGCACCAATCTCGCCGGCCAGACCAATGCGCAACTGACTCTTAAGAACGTGCAAGCCAGTCAGGCGGGAATCTATTCGGTGAGCGTGTCCAATTTGGCGGGCGGCACGACTGTGTCCGCCCTTTTGACCGTCACGCCCAAACCCCATCTGGTCATCACCGAAGTCATGTCCAGCGAGGCCAAAGGTTCGCTGACCACCTCCGATTGGTGGGAGTTGAGCAACCTCGGCAATTTTGCCGTGAACCTGCAAGGCTACCGCTTCGATGACGATCACCATTCATTTTCCGATGCCGAGACCATTACCAATGCCGTCAACATCGCGCCCGGCGAATCCATCGTGCTGGTCGAAGACCTGACGCCTGACGCATTTCGCGCGTGGTGGGGATCGCAACATCTTCCCGCGCGGCTGCAGATGATTACTTATCCGAACATCGGCTTCAGTTCCAGCGGCGACGCGATTTATCTCTGGAATGCCGCCGCGAACTCCCTGACGGACACGGTGGCCAGCGTCACCTTTGCCGCCGCCACGCGCGGCGTTTCCTTCGGGTTTGACCCGGCCACCGGGACCTTTGGCGGCTTGAGTGCCGCCGGCCAAAACGGCGCTTTCACCGCTGCGGCCAACGGCGACATCGGCTCGCCCGGCACCGTACTCAACCCGCCGCAGCTTGCCGGCTTCAATTTCAGCGGCGCCAGCGGCTTCATTCTCAGCTTTGTGACGCAATCAAACGTGAACTACCGCGTGGAATACAAGGACGATTTGACGGCACCGGCATGGACGGCCCTCACTAATTTCATCGCTGTGGGAAATCTGTTTTCCATCACGGACGACGCCGCCCGTACCAATTCCGCCCGATTTTATCGCATTGTCGCCGCTCCTTAAAACCGGAATGCCCCGTCGCGCATGCCGTCCGCCGGCGGCTTCGCAAAAATGTGTGCGGCAGCCAGACAGGGAACTCATTCGCCTTAATGGGTCACCGGTTGATAACCCTGCCACAGCCATGCCAAAGCCTCGGGCAACGTCTGTTGTTTCACGTGGCTGTCGGTGTGGCCGGCGTTGCGGGCGAACACGAACTGGTAATGATAGCCCTTGGTGGCCAGCTCCCGGGCCATGCGCTCGTTGGCGACCACCCAATCGTGCATGTTGTCGCGCATGACGTTCGGATTCAGCAGGTCGCGGTCGCCGACTTCCAGCCAGATGCGGATGGGTTTGGCGGGGCGGTTCGGGATCAGGTGCTCATGAAATTCCCAGGCGCCATGAGGCGTTTCGGCGCTCGGCGGCCACTGCTGGTTCACGTAGGTGCCCGAATAGGTCAGGACGCGATGGTAAAGCTCCGGATGATACCAGGCCATGATCAAGGCACACGAGCCGCCGGAACTGCCGCCCATCGTCGCCCGGCCATCGGGATTCTTCGTCAATTTCACGCTGCATTTGCTTTCCACGAGCGGCAGCACTTCCTGCTCGACAAATTCCGCATAGCGGCCGGACATCGTGTCGTATTCCAAACCGCGTTCGCTGCCCTGGGCATCGCCGCCGCCGCTGCCGATGGAGATGGCGATCATCACCGGCACTTTGCGCCCGGCAATCAGGTTGTCCACCGCCGTGAACAGCGCCCGGTCGGGCCCATCCGCGCCGACGATGAACGGCGCGGCGGTGCCGGGAACGTATTGTTTGGGCACATAAACCGCCACACGCCGGGTGTAAGGCGCCGGATGGCTGGTGGTCACCACCAGTTTGGCAGGGTCGGCCGGGTCGGGCGTGCCAAAGGTGCCCGGGTCGCGCGCGATGCCGGGATAAAACTTGCTGTCGGCCGAGCTCATGGTGAATTCATAGACGGTTCCGTGCGGCACGTTGGTCTGGCCGGCCATTTCCGGTGCGGGATGGTGCGTTGGCCCGATGATGAAATTGCCATCGGCATCCGCCGGGGGAACGGCGCCATCGGGCAACTTAGTGGCGGTGACATAACCCGGCGTATGCGCGTCGCGAGTGGGCGGCGTCGGGCGTGCCGGGTGGGTGGAAGCTGGCGGCGCGGGGTTTGTTGATGCCTGGCCGGCGGCCGGGTTGGCGCTGGTTATCAAACACCCCAACGCGCCTAGCCCCATGGCCAACTGGATCATTTTGGTCATCCGCTTTCCTTTCCCGGGCCGGAAGAGTCACTCTCCACCGGGCCAAATCGTTCGCCAGTCCGCGCCAGGTTACACTCGCAGGTAAACGTAAACGGCAAAGACGATGGCGGCGATGCCGGCGGCGGCGGCCAGCGTCCAGAGCAGGTTGCGCTGGCGCGCGGCCATGGCCAGCGTGGACACGATGACGGCGGCCTGCGCGGCCAGCATGCCGAAGAAAAACTTTCCGCTGCGCCGGTGATGGCGTTCGGCGGAGAGGTTCGCCTTGCGGACCTGCAATTCCAGGAGGTTGGCGACGCTTTGGTTCAACCGGGCTTCGGCATCATAGCGCAGAGCCGCATAGCGCATTTGGGCGGCGGTCAAGTCACGGGCGGCGGATTTGTCACCGGCGGGCAGCGATTTTTCCAATTCTGCGAGCGCTTGATTGGCCGGGGCCAGCGCGGCATCAAAATCTCGCGCCTGATTCCGGGCGGCCTCTAACGCGGCAGCGAGGGCCCGGTCAGAAACCGGTTTTAAGGCCGCGGCGATCTTGGTTTCGGGCTGCTGCTGCTCGACGGCGTCGAGCGCGGCCTGCAGACTGGGGTCAAGCGCGGGTGCTGCCACGGTCGGGATTTTTTCCAGCGCCGGATTTTCGAGCGGATGAACATCGGTGACGGCCTGCAGGAGTTCCAGCGAGTTGTGTTGCATCGCGCTGCGCAGCTTCTTGGCCTGGAAGTAACTCCACTGGTCGCCGGCCTTGGATTGCAGTTGCGCGCCCAAGGCCCGGTCATATTGGGCGCGGGTCATCTCGCTGGAGGCCAGTCCGGCCAGCAGCGTGGCGATGACCGTCATGATGACGGGGGTGGCGGTGAGAAGTTTGCCCCACGGAGTTTGCGGCAGGTCCTTCTTCAACTCGTCCGGTATCGTGGTTTTCATGGGCGGAAGTTTAGCGCAGGCCCCGGGATTTCCAATCCCGCGATTTCTCCCGCCGGCGGTGGCGGCCAAAACCGCAGTCAACCCGGCGAGCACCGCGTTGCGGTTTCGAGCCCCCGCGGACGGCTACAATTACAGATATTGGCCGTCCGGCAGCAGCTTGTCCGGCACCGTTCTGCAGTCGTCCCGGAGCTTTTTCCGCTCGCAATCAACGAATCTGTCCCGGCAATACAGCGAGATATAGGCCTCCCTCGCATAATCGGTCTGGAAGTACTTGAACATCGGGCACGTTGCCAGATTCGGGCATTCGGCATTCATGGCAGATCCTCGTGGTTGAGATGGTTCACGCGTCGACGGATTTTCACAGGTCCGTGGCAGCAATTACCGTTCCTGATTAATGGTGGATGGCCGGAAAAGATTTAGTTGTCAGTATCCGGTTGGTTGTGTTGCAGTTCCGTCATGACCGGTCAAAACGATCGCGCCGAGCCCGGAATCAATCTGGACAAAATGACCGCCACCCGTGGACTCGAGTCTTTTCGGCCGGGACTCGATTGCGTTAATCGGAGCCAGCCCTGGTGTGACTGGGTCGACTACGGCGCTTTCGCGTCGGCGGGTGGAATCAGGGCTTGATGAATCGGTTCCACCCATTGCTCTTTTCCAATCTCGTAGACGATGAAATCCGAATCAAATTGCCAGTAAGCCCAGCTCCAACCTTCTTTTTCGGCCGTGCGCGAGATGTAATCCGTCCAGCGCACCCGCGAGGGCATCTCGCCCTTGTCGAACGCGCCGAACTCGCCGAGCAAGATGGGACGATTCTGCTGTTTGGCCCAAGCCTGGGCCTTGTTGAAATCCGCCTCGATCGCCGCGCGCTCCTCGGGCGTGCCCTGCCAGACTGCGCCGAGCTTGGGCGTCGGCTGAACCCAGGGCGCGCCCTGATGGGTAAATGCCATCGGCTTGTAATAATGCACCGTCACAATCAGGTTGCGGTCCGCTTCGGGCAGCTTTAGCTCAGCCAAGTGATCGATCGAATTCCAGAAGGCGGGCCCGATGACGACCGTGCGGGTGGGGTTGCTCGCGCGGATGATGGCCAGCGCCTCAGCCAGAGTCTGGTTCCACAATTCCGGCGTCATCTGGCCGTTGGGCTCGTTCAGGATCTCAAACAGCACCCGGTCCGGCGCATTCCGGAAATGCGGCGCCACCTGCCGCCAGAAGGCGAGGAATTTGGCCTTATTGCTGGCCGCGTCTTTCCCGGTGATCTCGTATTCGTGGAAATCCAGGATCACATTGAGGTTCGCGGCCAGGGCGTTGGTGACGACCCATTCGGTCGTCCGCCACCAGGAATTGCTGAGCGTGAAGTCGGGCGCCGGGCCCATGTGCCGGAACGGGTACAGATTCACCCGCAAGGTGTCGAAGCCGCCGTCCTTAATCATTTTGAAATAGCGCTGTTTGAACCGCCCCTGGGCAAAGGAATCCCAGATGGGGTCGTAGCCGAGGACGTTCACGCCGCGGCCCAACAGTTTATTCTGGGCAAAGGCGTCTCTGCCGGCCGGCGCGGGAGCCTGACCAAAGCCGGGCCAGGCGGCGAGGCAGAAAGCCAGGGCTGCCAAATGAATCGGGTTTATGGAACCAAGGAATCGGTTAAGCGGAGTGGATTTCATGGAAGACAGCTTGCCGGCCAGACCTCTCGAATACCAGCACTTTTCCCGGCATCTTTCCGTAAACCGGATTGGGAATTCACCATCAGGTCCACGCCGGGTTGCATCCGGCCGATTGCATGTCATATTGCGGCCATGTTGGCGACACCGGAATTGATTCGCGAAGCGGCGCAGCGGTCGCGACTGGCGGAACTTCTGCCGCGTTGGCGGGAGCTGCCGCTCTATCGCGAGCCGCTGGCGCAGGCCGGTTGCGAACGATCCGATTTCAATTGTTTCCAGAAGCTGCCGCTGCTGGGCAAACAGGCGATGCGGGAGAATTTTCCGCACAATTTCCTTCCCGCCGGCCGGTCGCTTGACGTTTTGGTGGAGCAAAAGCTGGTGGAACTGGAACACACCTCGGGCACGTCGGAGGAGCGGCTGCCGGTGATCCTCGGGCGCGGCTGGTGGAATGAACAGGAGGAGCACGCGCTGCGGTTGAACGATTTTGTCGCCCGCGTGTTGCAGGAGCATCCTGCCGCGCGCCGCGCCACCCTCGTGCCGCCGGCCTGCAACGGACTGACCTGTCCCACCGTTTGGTCGTCGCGCGAACAAAGGACGATGGGCAACACCCTCTTCCTGAATCTGGCGCGCATCCCGTTCCTGCTGGACGAATCCGAACTGTCGCGAATGGCGGCGGAGGTTGCCGGGTGGTCGCCGCAATTTCTGGACATGGACCCGGTGCACGGCGCCTGGTTTGCGCTCCATTGCGAAAAGCGCGGCATCCGGTTCCCGTCGCTGCGGTTCGTATTGGCCAGTTATGAATTTGTCAGCGTGGTGCACCGCCGGATTCTCGAGCGCGTGTTCGGCGTGCCGGTCTTCAATTTGTACGGCTCGACCGAAACCGGGCATTTGCTCATGGAAAATGAGCGCGGAGAAATGAAATCCGGCTACGACACGGCCTTTCTCGAAATCGTCGAGCCGGACGAAGCGGGCATCGGCGACCTGGTGGTGACGACGTTGACCAACGATTACATGCCCCTGCTCCGCTATCGCATTGGCGATCTGGCGCAACGACACACCCAGCCCTATGGCAGCCGCTTTGTCGTCCACGGCCGCGCCCGCGACGCGCTCCGCGCCACGGAGGGACGGCGGGTGACCACGTGGGAAGTGGACCAGTGCTTCACGGAAACCAACGGCATTGCCCACTACGAATTGCGCCAGGACCGGCCCGGGGATGGCCTCCTGCGGTTCGTACCGGACGGTGCCGGACCGTCGGGACCGGCCTTATGCCGGTTGACGCGACAACTGGAAGTTCTGCTGGGCTCGCGGAGGGAAATCAAAACCGAATTGCTGCCGACCCTGGTGCCGGCGGCGTCGGGCAAGTTCCGCCTGACCCGCCCGGCGACGGCAGCGAATCCACCTGCCGGCGTTTGAACGTCAGGCGGTTTGCCGGCGACCTCACCTTGGCGGCAAAGAAACTGTTGCCACCGTTCAGGCCCGGTGTTACACCCCAACGGTGATTCAACCACTCCGGAAACCGGCCGCCCGAGGCGCTGTGGCGGGCATGTCCCTCCTGGAAGTGTTTCTGGTGATGGTCATCATTTTCATCGTGTTCACGCTGTACATCAGCGCCGGCTCGAAGCGCGGCCAGGAAAAGCGGTTGGCGGATTGCCAGGTGAACCTCCAAAACATCTACGCGGCCCTGAACACCTATTCGCAGGATAACCAGGGATCGCTCCCGGCCGTTCCCGGCGCGCAAACGTCCGAGGTCCCCCTGAGCCGGCTGGTGCCCAAATACACGACCGGCACGGAATTTTTCATCTGCCCGGGAGGCAAGGACAAGCCGCTGCCGGCGGCGCAGCCGTTCGCCGACCGGAAAATCAGCTATGCCTATTACATGGGCCGGGCGCTGGCGGATGGTTCCGGAGCGCCGTTGCTGTCCGATGCGCAGGTGGACACGACGGCGAAAACGCCGGGGCAGACGGTCTTTTCCCTCAACGGCAAAAAGCCGGGCAACAATCACAACAAATTCGGCGGCAACGTCCTGTTTGGTGATGGCAACGTGCAGTACACGCCGGCGGTGCTGACATTTGGCTTGCCGCTGGCGACCAATGTCATTCTACTGAACCCGAAACCGTAGCCATGGAAGTGAAGGTCCAATGCGGGTGTGGAACGCGCTTCGCGTTTGAAGTCGAGCCGGTCAACGGCCGGATGCCGGTGCGGGTCAAGTGCCCCGAGTGCGGTGCGGACGGGACGGACTTTGCGAACGAGTTGATCCGCCAAAAACTCGGCGCAGCGGCGCCGGTCATCGCCCCGGTGGCGATCGCGCCGGGCCCATTTGCGGTTCCGCCCGTGGCGGCGCAACCACCGCCAACGCCGGCCCCGCAACCCATGCGCGTGGCGGTGCCGCCCGCAACCGCCGCCCCGGTGGCGGCCGAGGTTTCCATAACTTATTGTCCCCGGCATTTGAAGAATCCCGCCGTGGATGCCTGCCGGGTTTGCGGCAAGCCCATCTGCGAGGATTGCATGCAAACCTACGGTTACGTCTGCTCGACGTTTTGCCGCAAGCGCGCGGAGGAGACGGGGATCGAGCTGCCCGTTTACGCCAGGCAACGGGCCGTCATCGAGGCCCGGATGGCCCGCGCGGGCCGGCTCATCTGGCGGACGGCCATTGTGGTGGTGGTGGCCCTGCTGGGCACCTGGATCTGGTACACATTTTGGGGGTCACGCCCGAAAGTCGTTTACTCGGAAACCCTGCCGCACGGCGACCGGGCGCGTTTTTACAAACTTCTGTCCTCCAGCCAGGTGCTTTCGGTGAAAGCGAACCAGATGAGCCTGTTCGACCTGGCTCAGCAAAAGCGGCTTTGGTCCGTTCCGTTGAATGTGGGGTTCTCGCCGCCGCCACCGCCGGACACGTCGGTGCCCAATGTCGAGGAGGACGTCGAACTGTACCCCCCGCCGCGCGTCATTGCCACGACGAACGATTTGTGGATGTTGTTCCCCGGCCGGTTGATTCAGTATGACCGGCGCAGCGGCAACAGCAAACAGGAAATCCCGTTGAACCCGCCGTTCTTCGGGCTGGCGGAAACCGACGGCAGCATTATCGCCATTTCCTCCGATGAATTGGATCACGAGGTGGTCACCCGCATCCGGCTCGCCGACGGCACGGTGCAGACCGAAATTCTTGACCCGGCGGCGGCCGCGCCTGCGGCAAAGGGCAGCCGGTCAAAGGCGTCCGGCAGCCCGCCGTCTACCAACAGCGCCAGTATCGCCGCGGTGGCCCACGGGCCGGCCGCCCCGCCTCTGGAGCACGCCCGGTCGCCCGCCGTGACACCCACGACCACCGCCAAGATCCTTGCGGCGGTGACCAACGCAGTGCCGGCGCTGGCCAAACCGGTGGTGCGGGAAAACATGGGCGACAAGTTCATGGCGGACGGCGCCGGGGTCGTGCAGATGAAAGTGGGCTTGATCGAGCGCAAGACGATCGCGCATCAGGCCATGAAACAGCCGAAGAAGTCCCTGATTGACAACAATCTCACGGCCGGCCAGAGCATGGACGCCGTCGAGCGGGAGATGAACGAAATGCGCCGGGAACAGACCGGCGGGGTGGAAGAGGAGGACGTCAGCCGGTACCAGGTGACGCTGCGCCGGTTGCCGGCGGGCAGCGCCCCCGACTGGACCGGCGAAGCGATCGGCCCGCCCTCGTTTTACCCGCTTAAAACCCTGGGGGTGCTGGTCTCCGGCAAGATCATTCAGGTGTTTGACAAGAGCAACCGGCGGCTCTGGGGGGCCAACCTGACGTATCCGGTGGCCTCCCGCTACTCGCTCGATTTTGCCACCGAATCCGATCCGCCTTGCGTGGAGGCCGGCGGCGCCCTGTACGTGTTTGACCAGGGCATGTTGACGAAATTCGATGCGGCGACGGGCGAAGTGAACTGGCGGCTCACCAGCGTCGGCATTTCCCAGGTGCAACTGGATGAAAAGAAAAACCTGTACGTAACCAGCACGACCGCCAGCCCGGATTCCATCCAGTTTTCCCAGCAGGTTGACTTCTCCGCCAAGGGCGCGCCGGTGATTCTGAAGGTGGATGCCGCCACCGGCAAGATACTCTGGCGCAACGAGGGTCTGGGCAACACCTGCTTCGTCACCGGAAAATATGTTTACATCTCGCGGGCCACCGAAAATCCGCTGACCGGCATGGGGGATGAGCCGATTCTTTATTTTGATTTGTACCGGTTGAGCCCGAGCGATGGACACGCCCTCTGGGACTACTCGCAGTCCCGCCTGCCCGTGCAAATCGAGGCGGAGGGCAACCAAATCCTGATCCACTTCAGGGGCGAATTGCAGGTCCTGAAATTCTTCAGCCTGTGAAACGCCGGCATTCGCCCACGCCTACTTAATCGCGGCATAAACGCGATGCACGTCGTCGTGGTCGTCCAGCGCGTTGAGGAAATTCTCCACGTCCTTGCGGTCGGCGGCGCTCACTTCGACAAAGTTCTTGGCCACGTACCGGATTTCCGCGGCGGTGACGTTCCAGCCCGCCGCCTTCAACGCCTTGGAAACATGATCGAGGTCCTTGATTTCCGTCAGAAACCGCGCGCCCTTCTGGCCGGCGGGGACTTCGTCGGCTTCGAGCGGCTCGATTTCCTGTGCGCCGGCCTCGATGGCGTCAGCTTCCGCGTCGCGGCCTGCGTCGGGATGGGTGGCCTCCACCACGCCGAGGTGATTGAAGAAAAAAGCCACGCTGCCGGGCTGGCCCAGCGAGCCGGCCTTGAACAAATTGCGGATTTCCGGCGCCGTGCGGTTGCGGTTGTCGGTGAGACATTCCACCACCACCGGCACCTTGTGCGGCGCGAAGCCTTCATAGACGACGGTTTCGTAGTGGACCTTTTCCGCGTCAAGCCCGGCGCCCTTGCGGATGGCGCGCTCGATGGTGTCCTTGTAAACCGAGGCTTTCTTGGCCTTCTCGACGGCGACGAAGAGGCGCGGGTTCAGATCCGGCTCGGGCCCGCCGAGCTTGGCCGCGACCATGATTTCGCGGACCAGTTTGGCGGTCATCTGGCCTTTCTTCTGCGCGTTAATTTCGCGTCCGGCCTGTTTCCATTGTGCGCCCATGACAGCAGCCAGTGTGGAACGATTGCCGGGTCGGTTCAATGCAAATTGCACGGGACGAATGATGAATCCGAGCCCGGCCATTGGCACTTGTGCTTTCCGGCGCTTTCGCGTATTCGTCGCCGCATGCTCGTGGTGCACGTTCATGTTCACGTCAAACCGGAGTGCGTGGAGGCGTTCAAACAGGCGACGCTCGCCAACGGCCGGGAAAGCCTGCAGGAGCCGGGCATCGCGCGATTCGATGTCGTGCAGCAGCAGGATGACCCCACCCGGTTCGTGCTGGTGGAGGTTTACCGGGATGCCGCCGCTGCCGCCGCGCATAAGGAGACAAAACATTATCCCGTCTGGCGGGACACCGTCGCCCCGATGATGGCCGAACCGCGCTTCAGCGTGAAGTTCGGCAATGTGTTTCCGGACGAAAACATGTGGTAAATCAGGTAGGGCGGGCTGTCCCCGGCCCGCCGCCGAGGTATGCGCTTTGTGCTGCGGCGCGATGGGGACATCGCGCCCTACCAATTAAACCGTCATGAAATTTGAATTCACCACGGCTACGCGCATCGTGTTCGGCACCGGCTCGCTTAGCCAGGCGGGCGCCCTTGCGGCTGATTTTGGCCGGCGCGCCCTCGTGGTGACCGGACGCGACGCCAGACGCGCGGAGCGGCTGCAGGCCAATTTGAAATCCGCCGGCGTGGACACAGTAACTTTCCCTATCACCGGAGAACCGGACTTGGCAACAGTGACCCAGGGAATGGAGCTGGCCAAGGCAGAGAAATGCGACTTGGTCATTGGCTTCGGCGGCGGCAGCGCCATTGACACCGCCAAGGCCATTGCCGCGATGCTGACCAACGACGGCGAATTGCTCGACTACCTGGAAATCATCGGACGGGGCAAGCCGCTAACCAAGCCGTCCGCGCCGTTCATTGCCATTCCCACCACCGCCGGCACGGGCGCGGAAGTCACGCGCAATGCCGTGCTCGCCTCGCCGGAACATCAAGTGAAAGTCAGCCTGCGCAGTCCGCTCATGCTGGCGCGCGTGGCGGTGGTGGACCCCGAATTGACCTGCAACCTGCCGCCCGCGCTCACCGCCAGCACCGGGCTGGACGCGCTGACGCAGCTCATCGAGCCGTTCGTCTGCAATCGCGCCAACCCCATGACCGACGGGTTGTGCGTCGAGGGATTGCGGCGCGCGGCGCGATCACTGCGTATTGCGTACAGCAACGGGAAGGACAAGGACGCCCGGGCAGACATGGCCGTGGCGAGCCTGTTTGGGGGACTGGCTTTGAGCAATGCCGGGCTGGGCGCGGTGCATGGTTTCGCCGGCCCCATCGGCGGCAGATTTCCCGCGCCGCACGGCGCAATCTGCGCGGCGCTGCTGCCGCACGTGATGGCGATGAACCTCCGCGCCCTGCGCCAGCGCGATCCGAATGGCCCGGCCCTGGCCTGTTACGAAGAAGCGGCGTGGTGGCTGGCCGGCGACATGAAAGCCAAGGCCGACGACGGCTTGAAATGGGTCCGCGCGCTCGTCCTCGATTTGAAAGTGCCGCGCCTGGGCAGTTTCGGCGTCCGGCGCGAACATTTCCCCGACCTCGTCGCCAAAGCGGCGAATGCCAGCAGCATGAAGGCAAATCCCATCGCGCTCACGCCGGACGAATTGACCGAAATTCTCGAACAGGCCTTGTGACTGGCCATCTCCACCCGGACTTGTGCTTTGTCGCGCGTGCTCTAATTTGACCGCGCCATGCAAAACGGTGCGAACGCCACTGATCCCCCGCTGCCCTCTCCTGCTCTTGAAACCCGGGAGCGGCGGGTCATCTGGCTGTTTTGTTTGCTGGCCGCGGTTCACGTCGTTGTTTTTTCCGCCGCCTTTCCCTTCTTCAACAACGTGGATGAACAAATCCATTTTGACCTCGTGGTGAAATACTCGCAGGGGCACCTCCCGCGTTCGCTGGATTCCATATCCGCCGAGGCCGTGCCCTATGCCGTGCTGTTCGGCTCGCCGGAATTTGTGGGCATTCCGACCAATCAGCCCGGCCGCCAGTTCCCGCCGCCGCCCTGGCATCAGCCGGTGGATGAGGTCCGTCAGACGCTGGCCGCAAAAACCGAAGCCTGGCACAATGTCGTCAACCACGAGGCGTCCCAGCCGCCGTTGTATTATGCTGTCGCGGGGGCGTGGTGGTGGCTGGGCAAATGGCTGGGGTTTCACGACGGCCCATTGCTTTACTGGCTGCGCTTTCTGAACATCTTCTTCGCCGTGGCGCTGGTCTGGTTGGGATACGCGGCCGCGCGCCTGGTTTTTCCGGATCGGGAATGGCTGCGCCTCGCGGTGCCGGCCCTGCTGACTTTTCTGCCGCAAACGGCGCTTTATTCGATTCAAAACGATGTCCTGTCGCCGCTCTGCTTTGGCGCCGCGTTCATCGGGCTGGTCAAATGGTTGCGCGCCGAGGTGCCGGGCGTTCAACTCGGCGCCCTGACCGGCCTGGCGTTGGCGGCGACCTTCCTGACTAAAATCAGCAACCTGCCTCTGCTGCTCGTGTCCGCCGGAGCGCTGCTGCTCAAAATCTGGAATCTAGCGAAGACCGGAAAATTACGGGCGGCCGGCCCGGCGACGGCGGTGCTGCTGTTGTGTGCGGGCCTTCCGATGCTGGCCTGGCTGGCGTGGTGCATGCACAGCTTTGGCGATTTCACCGGCACGGCGGCCAAAATCCAGTTCCTCGGCTGGACGCGCAAACCGTTGGGCGAATGGTGGTCGCATCCGATTTTCTCGCCACACGGCCTGTGGACCTTTGTGTCGGGACTACTCGCAACGTTCTGGCAGGGCGAAATTCTGTGGCACCGCCAGCCGCTGACCTTGCCGGTTGTGAACTTGATTTACACGATTGCTTCGGCCGGTTTGGTCGGGGCGGCCGTTATCGCCCTGCACTTGCGTTCCGGCACAACCGCGCCCCAGCGCCAGGCGCTCCGGCTGGCACTCGGGTGTGTGGCCGCGGCCGTTGTGTTCCTGGGATTCCTTTCGATCATTTACGATTTTCATGACTGCTTTTATCCCTCGCGCGAACATCCCTATTTTACTTCCGGCCGGCTGATGCTTGGCGCGCTGATTCCATTTTTGCTGCTGTCCCTTTTTGGCCTCGACCGGATTCTGGGCCGCGTGAAAAAACCTTGGCTGCGGCCGGTGGTTCTGGCGGCCATGGTTTTGTTCATGCTCGTTTCCGAAATCGCGACCGACTGGCGGCTGTTCCCGAACGCCTATAACTGGTTCCACATGTAAAGGTCTGGTAAGGGGGGCAGTCCGCTGCCCGCCGCCCACTCATAACTCCCATTGCTCCTATTGCGGCGCGCACTCCGTGCGCGCCCTACCTGCCCGCTAATTACCGCAAACCCGCCAAACCTTTTGCGTGCACTCGGGTGAAATTTTTGGTTCACTGAAGGCACTCTGAACTGACGGCCGTATGGACGACACGAATTCATTGATCGAACAGCGCAAAGCCAAGCTCGCCGCCTTGCGGGCCAAGGGCATTGACCCGTTCAAAAACAAGTTCGCGCCCGCCGAGACCTGCGCGCATGCCCGCGAGCATTACGCCGAAGGCCGCGAGGTCGCGCTCGCCGGCCGCATTACCGCGCACCGCGACATGGGCAAGAGCATGTTCATGGATATCCGCGACCAGAGCGGCCGCATTCAGATTTACGCGCAGAAAAATGTGCTGGGCGACGAGCAATGGAGCCTGTTCACGCACCTCGACCTGGCGGATTTCATCGGCGTGCGCGGCACGCTCTTCACCACCAAGACCAACGAAATTTCGGTCAAAGTCACCGGCTTCACCATCCTCGCCAAGGCGCTCCGGCCACCGCCGGCCAAGTATTACGGGCTCGAGGACACCGAAATCCGCTACCGCCAGCGCTATCTCGACCTCATCGCCAATCCGGACGTGAAGGACGTCATGCTCGCGCGCAGCGAGATCATCCATGAAATCCGGAAATTCCTGCATGCGCGCGGCTACGTGGAAGTGGAGACCCCAATGATGCAGGCGATTCCCGGCGGCGCGGCGGCCCAGCCGTTCAAGACCCATCACAACGCGCTCGGCTGCGATTTTTACCTGCGCATCGCGCTGGAGCTTTACCTCAAGCGCCTGCTCGTCGGCGGCGTGGACAAGGTGTTCGAGATCGGCCGCGTCTTCCGCAACGAGGGCCTGTCGCGCAAGCACAATCCCGAGTTCACCATGCTCGAATTGTACGAGGCCTACGGCGATTACGAGAGCATGATGGACCTGCTGGAAGGAATGATTTGTCACGTGGCGGAAAACGTGGCGGATTCGCTGTTCATCGAGCACAAAAACGCCGAAGGCAAAGTCGTCAAAACCATCAACCTCACCCCGCCCTGGCGGCGCGTGAAGTACAAGGAGCTCATCTGCGAAAAAGCCGGCGCGGACTGGTTTGAAATCTCACCGAACGAACGCCGCGAACGGGCCGTGAAGCTGGGCGCGGAAATCGGCAAGGAATACGAGGACTTTGAAGTCACCCAGGCCGTATTCGAGAAGCTCATCGAGCCGACGCTGATTGACCCGACGTTCGTCACCCACGCGCCGAAGGAATTGCTGCCGCTGGCCAAGCTTTCGCCGGACGACCCGACGACGGTCGAGGTGTTCGAGTGCTGCATCAACGGGCAGGAAATCGCGCCGGCTTACACCGAGCAGAACGATCCCCTCGAACAGCGCGAGCGGCTGGAGCACCAGGCCGGCGGCGAGCAGCAGAAGCTGGACGAGGATTTTCTGGTGGCGCTCGAGCACGGCATGCCGCCAGCGGGCGGCATGGGCATCGGCATCGACCGCCTGTGCATGATGCTGCTCGGCCAGGAAAGCATCCGCGACGTCATCCTGTTCCCGCAGTTGAAGCCGAAGTGAAATTGACTCAGCCGGGCGTTTGACGGAATATAAGGGCATGAAGACACCGGTGATTGAACTGCCTTTGCACCGATGGCCCTATGGTTTGGAATTGCAGCCTTCGGCCAAAGGGTTGTTGCTGCGTCCGCGCCGCAAAGCCCGGGCGAACTGGCGCAAATCCTTTCGCCGCCCGCGTCCTGTTTCTGATGAGCTTGCCGCTGCGCGTCAATTGGTCAACGACTTTGATGCGAATGAATGGCAATGGTAATCGAACGGTTCCAGATACTTCTCGTACGGCTTGACCCGGCAACCGGCGCGGAAACCGCCAAGACCCGCCCGTGTGTAGTGGTTTCTCCCGACGAATTGAATCGCGCGGTTTCCACGGTCATTGTCGCGCCCATGACGACGGTTCGCCGTGGCTGGCCCACGCGGATTGAAGTGGTTTTTCAGGGCAAGACCGGCGAAATCGCACTGGACCAAATCCGCGCGGTGGACAAATCGCGGCTCGTCAAGCGGCTGGGGAAATTGGATTCTGAAACGGCAGGGGTTGTTTTGGATACGCTTGGAGAATTGTTTGCTCCTTGATATCGTTTTGCCGGGAAACACCTGTGCCGTCCTCCTTTTAAGCAGTTGAGATCAAGATGAGCCGTTTGATTGTATCGCTGTTGTGGCTGGCGACTTCCGCCGGCGTTTGGGGCCAAAACAGCTCGTTGCTCGACACAAACATGCCCTCGCATTTTTTCAACTGGAACCGCGGGGTCCACATTTACCTCCCGCCTTCTTACCACACCGAGCCTCATCGCCGGTATCCGGTTCTGTATTTGCATGACGGGCAGAACGTGTTCAGCTCTGCCGGCACCAATTGCGCCTTCGGCTGGGGCAGTTGGGAGCTGGACAAAACCGCCGACGCCCTGGCGCGCGCCGGGAAAATGCCGGAAATCATCATGGTGGCCGTGGACAACAGCTTCGGGCGCATGCAGGAATATTCCAGCCGGCACCACGACACCAACACCGCGGCCAACACGCCCTTTGAAAATTATTCGGTGTTCCTGATCACCGAGCTCAAGCCTCAGATCGACCGCGAATTTCGCACGCTGCCGGACGCCGCCCACACCGGCGTCATGGGCTCCTCGCTGGGCGGCTTGTGCAGCCTCGCACTGGCGTGGGATCACCCGGAGATTTTCGGCAACGCCGCCAGTCTGTCGGGCGCGTTTCAGGTCGAGCACACGAATTTCTTGAATGACGTGCTGAAAAATTACCGTGGACAACCCAAACCGGTCCGGATCTATCTCGATTCCGGCGTGGTGGATTTCATGGGCGGCGACGACGGCCGTTCGCTGACGGAGCAGGTTGCCGCGGAATTGCGCCGCATCGGTTGGAATACAAATCTCGAGCTGTACGTGGACGCGCGGCCGTTGACGCTGCCGGAGCTGGAAAAATCCGGGCTGCGCCGCGACAAGTGGGCCGAGGCGCAAACGAGCCAGCACAACGAGTTTTACTGGCGGCTGCGGAGCCGGCGGGCGCTGGTGTTTTTGTTCCCGCCAGAAAAATCGCCGAAGTGATTACGCCATGCTGACTGTAGCCGGACTTCGCAAGGCCTTTGGCGGACGCGTCCTGTTCGACGACGTGTCGCTCACGCTTCAGTCCGGCGAACGCGTCGGGCTGGTCGGGCCGAACGGCGCCGGCAAATCCACGCTGCTCAAGATCATCCTCGGGCATGAACCGACGGACGCGGGCGAGGTGACGTTCATTCGCGGCACGCGGTTCGGCTACCTGCCGCAAGAAAGCGAACCGGCCCGGAACGAAGCCGTGCTCGACATTGCCGTGCCGCATGAGCACGAGCATGACGGCCAGTTCGTCGCCAAAGCCAAGCAGATTCTCGTCAGCCTGGGTTTCCAGCAGACGGATTTTGCCCGGCCGGCGCGCGAGTTGAGTGGCGGCTGGGTGATGCGCGCCCATCTCGCGCGGCTGCTGGCGCAGGAGCCCGACCTGCTGATGCTCGACGAGCCGACGAACCATCTCGATCTCGAGACGCTCCTGTGGTTCCAGGATTATCTGCGACATTATCCCGGCGCCATCCTGCTCATCTCGCACGACCGAGAATTTTTGAACCAGCTCTGCACGCACGTCGTTGAGCTGCGCCAAGCGCGCCTGTTCCGCTACACCGGCAACTATGACGAATATCTCGATCAGCGCGCGGCGACCGAGGCCACGCTGGTCGCTACCGCCAAGGCGCAGCAGCGCGAGATTGACCGCCTGCAATTGTTCGTGGACCGGTTTCGCGCCAAGAACACCAAGGCCACGCAGGCGCAGAGCAAGCTGAAACAGATCGAGCGGCTCAAGGAGGAAATGGTCGAAACGCCGGAAGGCCCGGAGGCGACGGTGGGATTTAGTTTTCCACAACCGCAACGCAGCGGCCAACGCGTTATCACGCTCAAACACGTGAAGTTTGGGTACGAACAAGAACCCGGCGGTAGGGACGCGCTGCCGCGCGTTCAGGCTGAGCAGCAGCTCAGCCCTACCAAGCTCATTTACGAAAACCTACATTTCGAGGCCGAGCGCGGGCAGCGCATCGTACTGGTGGGGCCGAACGGCGCGGGCAAATCCACTTTGTTGAAACTGCTGGCCGGCGTGCTGGAACCGCAGGCGGGCGAGCGCAAGCTCGGCCACAACGCGAAG